>JAANMV010002891.1_pt1 | contig 15780 bp, 13 predicted proteins | sample 7279661 | NCBI WGS metagenome assembly JAANMV01 (sample SAMN14094540, study PRJNA606508) | bioreactor metagenome | isolation source: A lab-scale SPAN reactor treating ammonium-rich wastewater day 121 | place: Ireland: Galway | collected 2017-05-16 | reverse complement strand
TGCCGGTGCACCACTACCATCGCGCGTACGGGAAGTCGCAGTTCTTCAACTTCGGCCGCATCTTCCGCACCGCGGTCGACGTCATGGGGCTGTGGGTCGACCTGGTGATCCGCCGCACCCACCTCGCCCCGGCGGCGCGCGGGCGCGAGGACCGCAACGGGAGCCGGTCGTGACCGACGCCCACCGGGAGTTCTACCGCGGCCGTCGGGTGATGATCACCGGCGGCCTGGGGTTCATCGGCAGCAACCTCGCCCGTGCCCTCGCCGAACTGGGCGCCGACGTGCTGCTGGTCGACTCGCTGATCCCCGACTACGGCGGCAACCTCTTCAACATCGCCGGCATCGAGGATCGCGTGCGCGTGAACGTCGCCGACGTGCGGCAGCGGGGACCGCTCAAGTCTGCGTGGTCCCGGCCGATAGCGAGGTAGTGCTGAGTCGGGGACCCGCAGCAGCCGCTGCGGGGAACGCGCCTGCGTGGCGAAAGCTGCAGCGACGGCGGTCGTGATGTGGTCCACACGCCGCGTCCGTCGTCGACGACGGTGCGCCTGGCGACGCTCCGCCAGGCCCTGCGCTCCATGCACCGCGGCCCGTTCACGAAGACCAGCCCCCCGGCCAACACGAAGCAAGGTTGCACATGCGCGCGTCATCGAATGCACGCTTCGCCCCCTCGACCGCAGGACTCGCGACCATGAACGCACGCTCACGGCGGGCCGCCGCGCGAGTTCTCCCCGCGCTCGCGCTGCTGCTCTGCGCGAACGCCCTCGCCCAGACGACGTACACCTCGGTGGGAAGCTCGCAGAATCCATCGAACGTCGGGGCGAGCGTGACGTTCTCCGCGAGCGTGACCGCATTCAGCGGCACCCCTCCGAACGGCACGGTCAACTTCACCAGCAACGGAAGCTCGATCCCGGGCTGCTCGGCGAGCATCTTCACGGGAAGCGGGACCACGAAGAACGCGTACTGCACGACGACCACGCTTCCCGCAGGCACCAACAGCATCGTCGCCGTCTATTCCGGCGACGGCATCAATGCACCGTCGACCAGCGCGGCCCTCGCGCAGGTCGTGAACAGCGTGCCCGGCACGACGACGTCGATCGCGAGCTCGCTCAATCCGGCCACCACCGGCGCCAGCGTCACCTTCACGGCCACGGTCACCGGATCCGCGCCCGGCGGAACCGTCAACTTCACGCGCAACGGATCCTCGCTCTCCGGGTGCTCGGCCAAGGCGCTCTCCGGCACGGGGAACACGCGGACCGCGACCTGCTCGTCGACCACGCTTCCGGCCGGCACGCACAGCATCGTCGCGGCGTTCTCCGGCGACGCCAACAACGCGGCCTCGACGAGCCCGACGCTGTCGCAGGTCGTGACATTGCCGCCGACGACGACGGCGCTGTCGAGCTCGCTCAATCCCTCCGCACCGGGCGCCAGCGTCACGTTCACCGCCGCCGTGACCGGATCCGCGCCCAGCGGAACCGTCAATTTCACCCGCAACGGGACGTCGCTGTCCGGATGCTCGGCCAAGTCGCTTTCCGGAACCGGCAACACGCGGACGGCGACCTGCTCGACGTCGAGCCTGACGGCGGGCACGCACAGCATCGTCGCAAGCTACAGCGGCAACGCGACGAACGCGGCGTCGACCAGCGCGACGCTGGCGCAGGTGGTCAACGCCCCCGCGACGACGACGACGCTCTCGACCTCGGGCAATCCGTCCGTGGTCGGCGGCAACGTGACGTTCACCGCCACCGTGGTCGGGACGTCGCCGAGCGGCACGGTCGGTTTCCGCGATGCCGGCGTCTCGATCAGCGGGTGCTCGGCCCGCAGCCTGTCGGGAAGCGGGAACACGCGCACGGCCACCTGCACGACCGGCACGCTTGCGATCGGGACCCACGGCATCGTGGCGACCTATTCCGGCAACGCGACGAACGCGCCGTCGACCAGCAGCACGCTGCTGCAGTTCGTCGCGACGGGCGGCCCCACGCCCACAGTCACCTTCGCGGACGTCCCGCCCGGACACCTGGCGTACGACGCGGCCCGGGCGCTCGCCTACAACTCGATCTCGCTCGGCTGCGCGACGAACCCGATGCTCTTCTGCCCGACCGGCGACGTCGGGCGCGACGAGATGGCGGTCTTCCTCGAGCGCGCCATGCGCGGCAACGGCTATCCGTTCTCGCCGACCGGCTCGCTGTTCGCCGACGTCCCGATGGTGCACTGGGCGGTGGGCTCGATCGAGCAGTTGGCGGACGACGGCGTCACGGCCGGATGCGCCAACTCGCCGCTGCGCTACTGCCCCGACTCGACGGTCACGCGCGCGGAGATGGCGATCTTCCTGCTGAGGGCGCGTCACGGGGCCGGGTACACCCCCGGCGCCGCGACCGGGCAGGTGTTCTCCGACGTCCCGGCGCACCATTGGGCCGCGGCGTGGATCGAGCGCTTCGCGGCGTTCGGCTACACGACCGGGTGTCGCACGGCGACCTCGGAGTTCTGCCCGAACGACCCGGTGACGCGGGCGCAGATGGCGCTGTTCCTGCAGCGCGTGTTCGGGCTCGTCGGGCCGCCTTGACCTGCGGTCCGCCGAGAAACGGATCGTCGCGTCGGCGCCCTTGCGGCGCCGTTCCTGGACCGCGCCCGCGGATCACGGGCCGGCAATGACGAAGGGCCCGCAGTTCGGCAGGCCCCTCTGTGTTGGTTGCGGGGGAAGGATTTGAACCTTCGACCTTCGGGTTATGAGCCCGACGAGCTGCCAGACTGCTCCACCCCGCGGAAGGACTGCAATGATAGCGCAGCTGCCACGGAGGGTCAACGCGGGGAGCGCGTGAAGGCCGCCCCGCTCAGCGTCGGCGGCGCACCCCGACGACGCCCGCGATGGCCAGCAGCGCGGCCATGCCGAGCAATCCCAGCGGGCCGAGCACCGGGATGTCGGCGGGCGCCTGGGGTGGCGCGAGCGACGAGCCGCCGAACTGCAGGTGGTCGACCTCGATGCCGCCCTGCGTGTTGGAGATGCGGATCGCGGAGATCCCGGACGCGTTGATCACGCCGAAGAAGCGGTCCTCGGCCGTGGTGCCGAGGAACGTGGCGTGGGCAAGGGCCACCGGGCCGACCACGCCCAGCGACGCCCCTCCCGGGCCGAACGCCTCGAACGACGTGGTGCCCTCCCCGTCGGTCCAGACGATCCCGGCGTGCGTCGGCAGGCCCCCGGGCGCGGAGGAGTCGAACGTGAAGGTGATGCCGGCGGAGCCGGGGCTGTGGAACATCGACCGGCCGTTGGTGCCGCTGCCGTCGATGGTGCCGTCGTCGGCGTCGACCGAGTCGGTCAGGCCGCCCGGACCGGTGGGCGCCCCCGCCGAGGCCGACACGAACGGCACGTTGAGCGCGTTGTCCTCGAAGTCCTCCAGGACGACGACGTCCGAGGTGATCAGGGACGCGAACGGACTGTCGGCCTGGCTCAGGTACGGCGTGGGACCGAGAAGCGCTTGCGCGTGCGCCACCCTCCGAGACAGGCAGCGACGCCGATGACGAAGATGCCGAGAATGCGGGTCATGCGCACCTCCGTGACGAGGCCGAGGGGTGCCGTCGCGACTGCCGGCGCGTGAAACATCGCGCCGAAGCCCCGGCCGACGCAAGGAAGCGGGGGGATTCGGGCCGGGCGCGTGTTGCGTGCGCGCGTCACGCCGCCGCCGGGAAGGCGACCACGTGGTCGATCGCCAGCCGGATGCCGATGCGCTCGCCCAGCGCGTGGTCGTGGTGCGACGGGACGAGCGAGAGCACGCGCGTCCCCGAGGTGAGCCGCAGCGTGTAGACGAAGTCGGCGCCGCGGAACGCCTTGCCGAGCACCTCGGCCTGCCACGGGCTCGCGTCGTCGTGGACGATGTCGTCGGGGCGCAGCAGCAGGTCGACCGCCGCGCCCTCGGCCATCGACATCGGGTGGTCGGTGGCGAGTTCGCCCAGCTCGGTGACCACCCGGCCTCTCCCGATCGCCACGCCGCGCAGGAAGACGCCCTGCCCGACGAAGTCGGCGACGAAGCGCGTGCGCGGCTGGTGGTAGAGGTCGTAGGCGCTGTCCCACTGCTCGATCGTGCCGCCGTTCATCACGCCGATCTCGTCGGCGAGCGCGAACGCCTCGTGCTGGTCGTGCGTGACGAGGATGGCCGTCGTCCCGGACTGCTTGAGGATCTCGCGCACCTCCACTGACAGCCGCTCGCGCAGGTCCACGTCGAGGTTGGAGAACGGCTCGTCCAGCAGCAGCAGCCCCGGACGCGGCGCGAGCGCGCGCGCCAGCGCCACGCGCTGCTGCTGCCCGCCGGAGAGCTCGTGCGGGAACGCATCCGCAGCGTGCCGCAGCCCGACCAGGTCGAGCATCGCAAGGACGCGGGTACCCGCCTCGGCGGACGTCAGCTTGCGCAGCCCGAAGCCGACGTTGCGTGCGACCGAGAGATGGGGAAACAGCGCGTAGTCCTGGAACACCATGCCCACGCCGCGCGCCTCCGGGGGCACACGCGTCGTCGCGCTCGACACGACGCGCCCGCCGATGGCGATCGTGCCGCCGCGCACCGGCTCGAAGCCGGCGAGGCAGCGCAGCACCGTCGTCTTGCCGCATCCCGACGGGCCGAGCAGGCAGCCGATGACGCCCGGCGCGAGGGCGAAGCTCATGCCGCGCACCACCGGCGCGTCGCCGTAGGCGTGCGTGAGGTCGCGGACGTCGACGGAGGCGGCCATCGGCGAAGTGTAGCCAGAACCCCGGCGCTAGCCGCGTCGCGGCCCGGCCGCCGTCGCGCGCGTCCCGCCGACGCCGCGCAGCCGTCCGAGGTGCGCGGCGATCTCGTCGCCCAGGCGCATGACCGGCGCCGTGCCGCGGGCCGCGAGACGCGTGCGCGCCGCCTCGAACGCGCCGGGCAGCGTGGCGGCGGACGGCAGCGCCTCGCCGAAGAGCACGTCGCCGAAGGCGGTGGCCGTCCCGGCCGCGGCGCCGCAGTCGGCGGCGGCGGCCATCACCAGCGTCCGCGCGTCCGCGAGCGCCTCCACGAAAGGCGCGGGATCGCAGGTCTCGACCACCACGACGCGCCAGCGGAAGCCGGCCTGCTCGACGAGCGACGCGAGCCCGGTCGCGGACAGCTGCACCAGCCCCAGCGGCGGAAGCTCCACGGTCATCGAGGCGTCGGCGTTGCCGCGCCCGGCGAGATACAGCATGACCACGTCCTCGTCGGGCTCGGCGATCGCGGCGATCTCCTCCAGCGCCTCGCGCAGGTGCGACACGGTCGCCATCGGAATCTCGCCGAGGCGCGCGCGGTCGTTGAGGTAGACGAGCGAGCGGCCGTGCGTGCGCCAGTGGTCGTCCATCGCCTTGCGCGCCGCCTCCACGCGCGGCCCCCACCGCGCCCCGTCGCCGTCGGGGGCGAAGGCGACGAAGTAGAGGTCGACCTCGCCGGGCACGTGCTCCTCGAGCGCGGCGAGGGCGTCGTCCTGGAGTTCGCGCTGCAGCGCGAGCACCGGCTCGGCGGCGGGGTTGGCCGTGTCGGCGAGCACGTCGTCGCCGACGGGCTCCCACCACGACGCCTCGGGCAGCACCCCCGGCGGCGCCATCAGCGGCGCGGCGAGCAGCGCCGCGGCGGCCGCCGCCAGCAGGCCGCGGCGCGGACGCGGCTGCAGCGTCACGTACGCGCTGCGCGCCAGCACCAGCACGAACCACGTCACGACGAGCAGGTACGCGGCGTCCGCCACCCACGGCGAGCGTTCCTCGTCGAGCGCGGCGAGGAAGGGAACGACGGCGGCGACCTGCACGAGCGGCATCGCCGCGAGCACGACGACCGGCAGCGCCGCGACGAGGGCGGCATCGCGCAGGACCCACGCGATCAGCGCGGCCATCAGCACCAGCAGCGCGAACGAGGCGAGCTCGCCGCCGACGGCGGCGGCGCCGAACGCCGCATCCGGCCCGTAGCGCAGCCAGTCCGTGCCGACGTCGATCAGCGCCGAGAGCACGGCCAGCAGCAGCAGCTGCGCGGCGTCGACGCGGAAGGCCGCGCGGTCGACCGGACGCAGCAGCGCGAGCCGCAGCCCGGCGGCGACGTTCGCGGCGAGGCCGCGCAGCGCGGCGCGCATGGACGCGTCAGCCGGGCGCGGCGTGCGCGGCGATGAACGCCTTGACGCGCCCGGCGTCCGGCGGCAGCACTTCGCAGCGCTGCGGCCGGTCCTCGAGCCCGGCATACGCCGGCGGGCGGCCCGGGTCGCGGCCGAGCGCCTCGCGGAGCGTCGCCGCGAACTTGGCCGGCAGCGCGGTCTCCACGCACACCAGCGGGACGCCGGGCAGCGCGTGGTCGCGGCCGACCTTCACGCCGTCGGCCGTGTGCGGGTCGATCGTCACCCCGTAACGCGCGTGGACGTCGCGGATCGTCGCGATGCGGTCGGCGTGCGTGCTGCGGCCGGAGACGAGGCCGGCGGCCTGCACGTTCGGCCACCACGGCGTGCCGGCGAGGTCGAAGCCGCCGTCGCGGGCGAGCGCGTCCCACAGTCCGCGCAGCGCGTCCGGATCGCGGCCGACGACGTCGAACACGAAGCGCTCAAAGTTCGATGCCTTGCTGATGTCCATCGACGGCGACGACGTCGCGACCGTCTGCGCGGTCGAGCGCGGCCGGTAGCGGCCGGTGCGGAAGAACTCGTCGAGGACGTCGTTCTCGTTGGTGGCGAGGATCAGCCGCGCGATCGGCACGCCCATCGCGCGCGCCACGTGCGCCGCGAGGATGTTGCCGAAGTTGCCCGACGGCACCGCGAACTGCACGGGCTCGCCCGGCGCCGACGTCGCGGCGAAGCAGCCCTTGAAATAGTAGACGACCTGCGCGGCCACGCGCGCCCAGTTGATCGAGTTCACGGCGCCGATGCGGTAGCGGCGCTTGAAGTCCGCATCGCCGGCGACGGCCTTGACGATGTCCTGGCAGTCGTCGAACGAGCCCTCGATCGCCAGGTTGTGGATCGCCGGATCGTCGAGCGCGTACATCTGCGCCTGCTGGAACGGGCTCATGCGCCCGTGCGGGGAGAGCATGAACACCTGCACGCCGGCGCGCCCGAGCATCGCGTGCTCGGCCGACGAGCCGGTGTCGCCCGAGGTCGCCCCGAGGATGTTGATCGTGCGTCCCCGACGCGCGAGCACGTACTCGAACAGCCGCCCGAGGAGCTGCAGCGCGATGTCCTTGAACGCGAGCGTGGGGCCGTTGGAGACGTGCAGCAGGTGCAGGCCCGGCTCGAGGGTCGAGAGCGGCGTGATCTCGTCGCTGCCGAACGTCCGCGCGGTGTAGGTCGCGTCGACCAGCGCGCGCAGGTCGGCCGGCGGGATGTCGTCGACGAACCGCGACAGCACCGCGAATGCGATCGCGCGGTAGTCGAGCGGGCGCAGCCGCTCCAGTTCGTCCGCGGAGAAGCGCGGATAGCCCCGCGGCACCGCGAGGCCGCCGTCCGGGGCGAGGCCCTCGAGCAGGATCTCGCAGAACGGCCGCGGCGACGACGCCCACGCCCCGCGCGTCGACACGTACCTCACGCCAGCGCCTCGAGGCGGATCCGCGTCACCGTCCCCGCGACGGTCGGCAGCGCCTCGATCGCGCCGATCGCGTCGACGACGCTGCCCTCGATCGACAGGTGCGTGAGCAGGATGATGTCGGTCTGCCGCTCGCCCTCCGGCGGCTCCTTCTGGATCATCGCGTCGATCGAGATGTCGCGGTCGGCGAGGATGCGCGCGATGTCGGCGAGGACGCCGGGCCTGTCCTCGACGCGCATGCGCAGGTAGTAGCTCGTCTCGACGTCGGACATCGGCAGGATCGGCAGGTCGGAGAGCCGGTCGGGGTGGAACGCGAGGTGCGGCACGCGGTGCTCGGGGTCGGCGGTGTGCATGCGCGTGACGTCGACGAGGTCGGCGATCACCGCGCTCGCGGTCGGCTCGGCGCCCGCCCCCGGCCCGTAGTACATCGTCGCGCCGACCGCGTCGCCCTTGACGAGCACCGCGTTCATCGCGCCCTCGACGTTGGCGATCAGCCGCTTCGCCGGCACCAGCGTCGGGTGCACGCGCATCTCGATGCCCCTGCGCGCACGGCGCGTCAGCCCGATCAGCTTGATGCGGTAGCCGAGCTCCTCGGCGTAGCGGATGTCCTCCCGCGTGAGCCTGGTGATGCCCTCGGCGTAGGCCTTCTCGTACTGCATCGGCACGCCGAAGGCGATCGACGCCATGATGGCGAGCTTGTGCGCGGCGTCGACGCCCTCGACGTCGAACGTCGGGTCGGCCTCGGCGTAGCCGAGCGCCTGCGCCTCGCGCAGCACCGACTCGAACGATGCGCCGCGGGAGCGCATCTCCGAGAGGATGAAGTTCGAGGTGCCGTTGATGATGCCCGCGATCCACTCGATGCGGTTCGCCGTCAGCCCCTCGCGCAGCGCCTTGATGATGGGGATGCCGCCGGCCACGGCCGCCTCGAAACCGACCATCACGCCCTTGCCGTGCGCGGCGGCGAAGATCTCGGTGCCGTGCTGCGCGAGCAGCGCCTTGTTCGCCGTGACGACGTGCTTGCCGTGCGCGATCGCGTCGAGCACGAGCTGGCGCGCCGGCTCGACGCCGCCGATCACCTCGCAGACGATGTCGACGTCCGGGTGGCGCACGACCAGCGCGGGGTCGTTGGCGAGGTTGACGCCGTGCGCGCCGCGCGTGGGTTCGCGCACCCGGTCGAGCGTGCGCGTCGCAATCCAGTTGATCTCGATCGGGCGGCCCGCGCGACGCTGGATCTCCTCCTGGTTGCGCCGCAGCACGTCCCACGTGCCGCGACCGACCGTGCCGAAGCCGAGCAGCCCGACGTGGATGGCCTTCATGGCGTCCGGCGGCGTCCGCGACGGCAGCCGTCGAGGAAGTGCGCGATGCGGCCGATCGCCTCGGTGAGGTCGTCGCTGTTGGGGAGGAACACGATGCGGAAGTGGTCGGGGTGCGGCCAGTTGAACCCGCTGCCCTGCACCACCAGCACCTTCTCGGCCTCGAGCAGCTCGAGCACGAACTGCTGGTCGTCGGCGATCGGGTAGAGCTTCGGGTCGAGCCGCGGGAACAGGTACAGCGCGGCCTTCGGCTTGACGCACGTGACGCCGGGAATGGCGGTGACGAGGTCGTAGGCGAGGTCGCGCTGGCGCGCGAGGCGCCCGCCCGGCGCGACGAGGTCGTGGATGCTCTGGTAGCCACCCAGCGCGGTCTGGATCGCGAACTGCCCCGGCACGTTCGCGCACAGGCGCATCGACGCGAGGATGTTGAGCCCCTCGACGTAGTCGCGCGCCTGCCGCTTGGCGCCGGAGAGCACCATCCAGCCGCTGCGGTAGCCGCAGGCGCGATAGTTCTTCGACAGGCCGTTGAACGTGACGAAGAGGATGTCGTCGGCGAGCGAGGCGACCGACGTGTGCGCGGCGCCGTCGTAGAGCGTCTTGTCGTAGATCTCGTCGGCGAACACGATCAGTCCGTGCGAGCGCGCGATGCCGACGAGTTCGCGCAGCAGGTCCGTCGGATACAGCGCCCCCGTGGGGTTGTTCGGGTTGATCAGCACGATCCCGCGCGTGCGCGGCGTGATCTTGCTGCGGATGTCGATCAGGTCCGGCAGCCAGCCGGCGCCCTCGTCGCAGAGGTAGTGGACGGCGCGCCCGCCGGCGAGGCTCACGGCGGCGGTCCACAGCGGGTAGTCGGGCGCAGGCACGAGGATCTCGTCGCCATCGTCGAGCAGCCCCTGCATGGCCATGACGATCAGCTCGGAGACGCCGTTTCCCACGTAGATGTCGTCGAGCTCGACGCCGGCGATCCCCTTCTGCTGCGTGTACTGCATGATCGCCTTGCGCGCGGCGAACAGCCCCTGCGAGTCCGAGTAGCCGGACGCCTGCGGCAGGTTGACGATCACGTCGTGGCGGACCTCGTCGGGCGTGTCGAAGCCGAACGGCGCGAGGTTGCCGATGTTGAGCTTGATGATCCGGTGCCCCTCCTCCTCCATCAGCTTCGCGCGGGCGAGCACCGGCCCGCGGATGTCGTAGCAGACGTTCGCGAGCTTCGCGGACTTGCGGATGGGCGACAGCGTCGTCATGTCACGCGAGGGTCGGTCTCGAAACGAGGGTCAGACTCGCATTTCCAAAGGCGGCCTGCGGAACGGACGTGCTCCACCTGGCTGCGGCCGTCGCCCCGTCGAGACGTCGAACTCCGCCGCGGAATCCGGCATCCGGGCCCACGCGACGAATCGGGAATTGGTGTCTGACCCTCGTTTCGGGGAATTCGAGTCTGACCCTCGTTGCCGGGAGCGGTGCGGGCATGGCGTCACGCGGCGGCCGCGGCGCCGACGCCGTCGCGGCGGAGCATTTCCCGGATGCCGCGCACGGCCTGGCGGATGCGGTTCTCGTTCTCGATCATCGCGAAGCGCACGTGGTCGTCGCCGAACTCGCCGAAGCCGATCCCCGGGGAGACGGACACCTTCGCGTCGGCGAGCAGCTTCTTGGCGAACTCGAGCGAGCCCGTCGCGCGATAGGGCTCGGGGATGCGCGCCCAGACGTACATCGAGGCCTTCGGCACGTCGACCGGCCAGCCGGCCTCCGCGAGCCCCTTGCAGAGCACGTTGCGGCGCCGCTGGTAGGTCGCCGCGATGTCGCGCACGCACTCCTGCGGCCCCTCGAGCGCGGCGATCGCGGCCACCTGGATCGGCGTGAACGTGCCGTAGTCGTGGTAGCCCTTGATCTTCGCCAGCGCGGCGACGAGATCGCGGTTGCCGGCCATGAAGCCGACGCGCCACCCCGCCATGTTGTAGCTCTTGCTCATCGTGAAGAACTCGACGGCCACGTCGCGCGCGCCGGGCACCTCGAGGATCGACGGCGCCTTCCAGCCGTCGAAGACGATGTCCGCGTACGCGAGGTCGTGCACGACCCAGATGCCGTACTGCCGCGCCAGCGCCACGAGCTTCTCGAAGAACGGCCGCTCGACGCACTGCGCCGTCGGGTTCGCCGGGAAGTTGACGATCAGCATGCGCGGCTTGGGGAACGACAGGTGGATCGTCTGCTCCAGCGCCGCGAGGAAGCCCGCCTCGGTGGTCATCGGGACGTGGCGGATGTCCGCGCCCGCGATCACCGGGCCGTAGATGTGGATCGGGTAGCTCGGATTGGGCACGAGCACGGTGTCGCCGCGCCCCAGCGTGGCCAGCGCGAGGTGCGCGATCCCCTCCTTGCTGCCGATGGTGACGATGGCCTCGGTCTCGGGGTCGAGGTCCACGCCGTAGCGCTCCGCGTACCAGCGGCAGATCGCGCGGCGCAGCCGCGGGATCCCCTTGCTCATCGAATAGCCGTGCGTGTCCGGCCGCTGCACGGTGTCGACGAGCTTCCTGACGATGTGCGGCGGCGTCGCGCCGTCCGGGTTGCCCATGCCGAAGTCGACGATGTCCTCACCGCGGCGGCGGGCGGCCATCTTGAGCTCGGTGGTGATCGAGAAGACGTACGGCGGCAGCCTCGAAAGGCGCGCGAACTCGGCGGGAGGGGCGTCGGGCATTTCTGTCGTGAGCGCCCGGAACCGTCCGAGCGACGAAGAAACAGGCGAAGCTATAATCCTAAGCGATAACGGCCGCTTGCCGCAACGCAGCAGACCACGCGGCCCACCGGGCGCCGGCATGAAGTTCCACCTCTCCCACGGCGAAGGCCACCGCGTCACCGGCACCGGCGCCGGCTGGGTCCGCGTGGACGCCGACGAGCACCGCGCGAGCTTCCTGCTCGCCCCCGACGCGATCGTCACGCCGTGGGCGGGCGGCGGGTTCGACGGGCTGGGCGACGCCGATTTCCGCGCGATCGCCGGGCTCGGCCCGGAGATCGTGCTGCTCGGCACCGGCGTGCGGCAGCGCTTCCCGCACCCGCGCGTCTACCGCGCGCTGACGGACGCCGGCATCGGTCTCGAGGTGATGGACACGGGCGCGGCCGCGCGCACCTACAACATCGTCGCCGCCGAGGGCCGCCGCGTCGTGGCGGCGCTGCTGCTGCCGTAGCGCGCCGGGCGCCGTCAGCCGCTCAGCAGCGCCACCAGCGCGTCGATCTCGCCGCGCGCGGAGACCAGCGCCGAGATCACCTCCGGCTCGCCGAGCTTGCCCGGCGGCACCTGGCGATAGGCCCGGACCGGATTGGTCTGCGCCCCGCAGAGGTTGGCGAGCGACACGATGTCGGGCAGGCAGCGCAGCGGCAGGCGGTAGTGGCCGTTCTCGTGCTCGGCGACCGCTTCCAGCACCGCCTCCGACAGGCGGAAGTCGTGGAGCACCGCCTGCCCGATCGACGGATGCCACTCCGCGAGCAGCTGCTCGAGCTCCTCGGGCGCGTCCTCGATCTCCGGGTACTTCGGGGCCTGCGACAGCAGGTAGAAGTGCCCGATGTCGTGCACGAGCCCCGCGAAGAGCGCCTCGTCGGGATTCACGCGCGAGAGGTGCTTGGCGAGCACGTACGCGCGTGCCGCCACGTCCACCGAGTGCCGCCACGCCTGCTCGGCGATGGACGCGTAGCCGTGGTGCTTCAGCCGTCCGCGCAGCTGCTCCATCGCCACGGCCACGGCCACGGACTTCACGGTCGTGTGGCCGAGGCGGAGGATCGCGCTCTTCACGTCGCCGACCGGCTTGCCGCCGGGGTTCATCGCGACCGAGTTGGCCATGCGGACGAGCCTCGCCGCGAGCAGCGGCTCGGTCGAGATCGCCTGCGCGACGTGCTCGACGTCGACGTCGGGGCGCTCCAGCGTCTGCCGGATCCGGATCGTCGCCTGGTTGAAGGTCGGGAACGTCACCTCGCCGCGGGCGAGGTCGGCGGCGATGTCCTTCAGGAAGCGGAAGGCGGGGCTGGCGACGGCTTGGGTCATGGGCGCGGAGGGACGGCGGCAGGGGCGCCGTCCTCGGAACCCTTATCGGCCGCCGCGGCCCGGACTTGAGCTCCGGCAGGAGAGGCTGCCGGGAATGCGAGTCTGACCCTCGTTTCGTGACCCTCGTTTCGGGGGCTCGCCGGTGCCGCGCGCGGCGACGTATACGCAGCTACCCGAACGGGCGGATCAGCACTGGATGGTGGTGCGGCAGTAGGACGCGAGCTCGGTCACGACCGTCGTCTCCCCGACCGCAGCCCGCGCCTTCGCCGCCCCGTACTCGAGCTCGAGCCGCACGTCGTACTTGCGGAAGAAGGCGTCGAACTGCTCGGGCCCCACGGTGCCCACGGCGGCGAGGTGGTCGCTGGCCGCGTCGTGCTCGAGCAGCACCGCCGCCAGCGGCTGCGGCGCCGGGCCGGACACCACGCGTGCGCCCTGCGAGGGATCGTAGACGCTGTGGTCGGCGCAGCAGTGGATCACCGCGCCCGACGACGTGGGCGAGCGCTCCTTCTGGTAGCGGATGAACGAGACGTCGCGCGTCGGATACGCGAGCTTGTGCGCGCAGATCGCCGAGAACGCGACGACGCTGCGGTCGGCGCCGACGCCGCCGTCCCACGCGTACGTCGCACCGTCCTCGCGCTTGAGGCGCGCCGGCGCGGTCACCGGACGGCGCAGGCGCAGCAGGAAGCAGGGCGTCGACGCGAACGGATAGTGGAAGACGTAGTTGGTCTCGACCGCGAGATCGCGGGCGCGGAGCGGCTTGCCGTGCGCGTCGACCAGGCGCGTGCGCGCGTAGCGCCTGGGCGATGCCTCCGCCCAGGCCTCGGCGAGGTTGCCCAGCGTGGCCGCGCCCGACAGGGCTGCGCACGATCCGAGGAACGAACGACGCTTCATCGCTGCACCTTCCCGGTCCGCCGGCGCTCCGTCGAGCCGCTGCCCCGCGCCGCCGTCACGCGCCGACGAACTCGCGCAGGTGCTCGGTCGCCGCGCGCCCGAGCGCCGAGAGCGCGTAGCCGCCTTCGAGCGAGGAGACGATGCGCCCGTGCGCGTGCTTGTTCGCCACGCGCATCAGCTCGCGCGTCACCCACGCGTAGTCGGCGTCGACGAGCTTGAGCTCGGCGAGCGGGTCCTCGCGATGCGCGTCGAAGCCGGCGCTGACGAACAGCAGCTGCGGCCGGTGGGCCTCGAGCGCCGGCAGCCACGCGTCGAGCACCGCGTGGCGGAAGTCGTCGCTGCCGCTGCCGGCCGGCAGCGGCACGTTGACCATGTTCGCGCCCATCGGCTTCGCGCCCGAGTACGGGTAGAGCGGGTGCTGGAACGTCGAGACCATCAGCACGCGCTCGTCGCCGGCGAAGATGTCCTCGGTGCCGTTGCCGTGGTGGACGTCGAAGTCGACGATGGCCACGCGCCGCAGCCGATGGTGCGCGAGGGCGTGCGCGGCGCCGACGGCGACGTTGTTGAACAGGCAGAAGCCCATGGCGCGGCGCCGCTCGGCGTGGTGTCCGGGCGGGCGCACGGCGCAGAACGCGGTCCGGCACTCGCCCTTCATCAGCAGGTCGACCGCGTGGACCACGGCGCCGGCGGCGTGGCGCGCCGCGGTCAGCGAGTGCCGATTGAGCGCCGTGTCGGGATCGACGTAGTGCAGCCCGTGGTCGGGCGACGCCCGCTCGATCTCGTCGATGTACGCGGCGCTGTGCACGCGCACGAGCTGCTCGCGCGTGGCGGCCGGCGCGACGTGGTGCAACAGGTACGGGTCGATTCCCGCGGCGATCAGCCGGTCGCTGATGGCGGTGAGGCGGTCCGGGCACTCCGGGTGGTAGGGCCCCATCTCGTGCAGCAGGAACGACGGATGGGTGAGGTACGCGGTGGGCACGAGCGCTGCCGTCGGTCTTGTCGGACGGAACCTTCTTCCGGGACGGGGGCCGAAAGGCGGGTCGGCGGCGGCCGCCCCTGGACCTCGGGGAGCCGCCGGACGGAGTGTACCCCGCGCCCGCCGGTGCTGACGAGCGGATGCGCGCGGATTACAGTCGCGCGAGCGCCGGTGTCCAACTCCCGTCCATGACCCTTCGTCCCGCTTCGCAGACCGTTCCGACCCCCGCGCGGCTCGCCGCCGTCCTGCAGCAGCTCGGCACGATCGTCGTGGGCAAGCAGGGCCCGCTGCGGCTGGCGCTCGCCTGCCTGCTCGCGCGCGGCCACCTGCTGATCGAGGACATCCCCGGCGTGGGCAAGTCGACGCTCGCGCACGCGCTCGCCGCCACGCTCGGACTCCGCTACTCGCGCATCCAGTTCACCAGCGACCTCTTGCCCGCCGACGTGCTCGGCGTGTCGATCTTCGACGAGCGCGCGCAGGCCTTCCGCTTCCACCCCGGCCCGATCTTCAGCTCGGTCGTGCTCGCCGACGAGATCAACCGCGCGCCGCCGAAGACGCAGAGCGCGCTGCTCGAGGCGATGGAGGAGCGGCAGGTGTCGCTGGACGGCGCCACGCGCAAGCTGCCCGAGCCGTTCTTCGTCATCGCCACGCAGAATCCGGTCGAGCAGATCGGCGCCTATCCGCTGCCGGAATCGCAGCTCGACCGCTTCCTGATGGCGATCGAGCTGGGCTACCCGGACCCGGCCGCGGAGCGCGAGCTCCTCGCCGGCGGGGACCGGCGCACGCGCATCGCCGAGATCGCCGCGCTCGCCGACCCGCCGACGCTCGCCGAGTGGCAGCGCGAGGCCGCGAACGTCCACGTCGCCCCGCCGCTGCTCGACTACGTCCAGGCGCTGATCGCCGCGACCCGCGGTGGCGCAGGGGCCGATGCGGGCGCGCGGCGCGGGCTCTCGCCGCGCGCCGGGCTCATGCTGCTCGCCGCCGCGCGCGCGCACGCGCTGGTCGGTGCGCGGCCGATGGTGCTGCCCGAGGACGTGCAGGCGGTGTTCCCGGCCGTCGCG
>JAANMV010002889.1_pt1 | contig 15786 bp, 7 predicted proteins | sample 7279661 | NCBI WGS metagenome assembly JAANMV01 (sample SAMN14094540, study PRJNA606508) | bioreactor metagenome | isolation source: A lab-scale SPAN reactor treating ammonium-rich wastewater day 121 | place: Ireland: Galway | collected 2017-05-16 | reverse complement strand
CGGAGGTTTGCGCCCGGCGTTTGAGGGGGCGGCCGATGGGTCACCATCGGCCGCCACTGGTATTAAGCCGCCTTGGCCATGCCGCGCAGCACGTAGTGCAGGATGCCGCCGTTCTTGTAGTACTCGACCTCGTCGGCGGTATCGACGCGGCACAGCACCTCGGTCCTGTGCGTCGTGCCGTCCGGGCGGTGGATCACCAGCTCCAGCATCATCCGCGGCTTGAGCTGCTCCATGCCGAGCACGTCGATCACCTCCTCGCCGGTGATGCCGAGGCTCTTGCGGTCCTCGCCGGCCTTGAAGGTCAGCGGCAGCACGCCCATGCCGACCAGGTTGGAGCGGTGGATGCGCTCGAAGCTCTCGACGATCACCGCCTTCACGCCGAGCAGGAAGGTGCCCTTCGCCGCCCAGTCGCGCGAGGAGCCGGTGCCGTACTCCTTGCCGCCGAAGATCACCAGCGGCACGCCCTCCGCCTTGTAGCGCATCGCCACGTCGTAGATCGGCGCCACCTCGCCCGAGGGGTGGTGCTTCGACACGCCGCCCTCGACGCCCGGCACCATCTCGTTCCTGATGCGGATGTTGGCGAAGGTGCCGCGCATCATCACCTCGTGGTTGCCGCGGCGCGCGCCGTAGCTGTTGAAGTCCGGCTGGCGCACCTGGTGCTCCAGCAGGAACTCGCCCGCCGGCGAGACCTTGCGGATGCTGCCCGCGGGCGAGATGTGGTCGGTGGTGATCGAATCGCCGAGCACGGCGAGGACGCGCGCCCCGTTGATCGGCTCGATCGGCGTCACCTCCTTCGTCATTCCCTCGAAATAGGGCGGGTTCTGGACGTAGGTGGAGCCGGCGCTCCAGCCGTAGGTGTCGCTCTCGGCGGCGACGTTGATCGCCTGCCACTGCTTCGGGCCCTTGAACACGTCGCCGTAGCGCGTCTGGAACATCTTGCGCGTCAGCACGGCGTGGACGGTGTCGTTCACCTCCTTCTGCGTCGGCCAGATGTCCTTGAGGTAGACGGGCTGGCCGTCCTTGCCGGTGCCGAGCGGCTCCTTCGTGATGTCCTTCGTCACCGCCCCCGCCAGCGCATAGGCGACGACCAGCGGCGGCGAGGCGAGGTAGTTGGCGCGCACATTGGCGTGCACGCGCCCCTCGAAGTTGCGGTTGCCCGACAGCACCGCGGCGGCGACCAGCTTGTTGTCCTCGATCGCATCGACGATCGGATCGGCCAGCGGCCCGGAATTGCCGATGCAGGTGGTGCAGCCATAGCCGACGAGGTTGTAGCCGAGCGCGTCGAGATGCGCCTGCAGCCCCGACGCCTCCAGGTAGTCGGTCACCACCTGCGAGCCCGGCGCGAGCGAGGTCTTGACCCAGGGCTTCGGCTTCAGCCCCTTCTCGTTCGCCTTCTTCGCCACCAGCCCGGCGGCGACCAGCACATAGGGGTTGGAGGTGTTGGTGCAGGAGGTGATCGCCGCGATCACCACGTCGCCGTGGCCGAGGTCGTAATTCGCCCCCTCGACCTGCACCCGCTTGCCCGCCTCGCCGCCCGGCACGCCCATGGTCCCGGCGGCGAGGTCGCGGGCGAAGGACGCCGCCACGTCCGGCAGCGCCACCCGGTCCTGCGGCCGCTTCGGCCCGGCCAGGGACGGCTCGACGGTGGAGAGGTCGAGCTCCAGCGTGTCGGTGAACACCGGGTCGGGCGAGGCGGAATCGCGCCACAGCCCCTGCGCCTTCGCATAGGCCTCGACCAGCTTGATCCGGTGCTCGTCGCGCCCGGTCAGGCGCAGATACTCGATGGTGACCCGGTCCACCGGGAAGAAGCCGCAGGTCGCGCCGTATTCCGGCGCCATGTTGCCGATCGTCGCGCGGTCCGCCAGCGCGAGGTCGTCGAGGCCGTTGCCGAAGAACTCGACGAACTTGCCGACCACGCCCTTGCGGCGCAGCATCTGCGTCACGGTCAGCACGAGGTCGGTCGCGGTGACGCCCTCGCGCAGCTTGCCGGTCAGCTTGAAGCCGATCACGTCGGGGATCAGCATGGCGATCGGCTGGCCGAGCATCGCCGCCTCCGCCTCGATGCCGCCGACGCCCCAGCCGAGCACGCCGAGGCCGTTGACCATCGTCGTGTGGCTGTCGGTGCCGTAGCAGGAATCCGGGTAGGCGTAGGTCGTCTCGCCCTCCTGCGCGGTCCAGACCACCTGGGCGAGGTATTCCAGGTTGACCTGGTGGCAGATGCCGGTGCCCGGCGGCACGACGCGGAAATTGTCGAAGGCGCTCTGGCCCCAGCGCAGGAACTCGTAGCGCTCGCCGTTGCGCTCGAACTCGATGTCCACGTTCCGCTTCAGCGCGTCCTGCCGGGCATAGACATCGACCATCACCGAGTGGTCGATGACCAGGTCGACCGGCAGCAGCGGGTTCACCCGGTTCGGGTCGCCGCCGAGCTTGACGATGCCGTCGCGCATCGCCGCGAGATCGACCACCGCGGGGACGCCGGTGAAGTCCTGCAGCAGGATGCGCGAGGGACGGAACGGCACCTCCTTCTCGGAATGCGCGCCGTCGAGCCAGGCGGCGATCGCCCTGGCGTCGTTCACCGTGTAGGAGCGCCCGTCCTCGAAGCGCAGCACGTTCTCGAGCAGCACCTTCAGGCTGTGCGGCAGGCGGACGACGTCCGCGCCGCCCAGCGCCCTCGCCGCTTCGGGCAGGCTGAAGTAGTGGTAGTCCTTGCCGTCCACCGAGAGGGTGCGGCGGGTCTTCAGGCTGTCCTGCCCGATCATCCGCATGGTCGGAATCCTCGCTCGAGCTGTGCGCCCCCCCTACGGGGCGCAGGGTCGCCGGGTTAAAGCATGGCGGGGCAGGGCGGTCCATCGGCCGGGCCCGGCGGGCGGGACACGAGGGAGCGATGCTGGAGGCGCGGGATCTGGCCTGCATCAGGGGCGAGCGGGGGGCGGTGTTCGCCGGCCTCGAATTCCGCGTCGCGGCCGGCGGCGCGCTGCTGCTGACCGGCGCCAACGGCGCGGGGAAATCGACGCTGCTGCGCGTGCTCGCCGGGCTGCTGCCGGCGGCTGAGGGCGAGGTGCTGTGGAACGGCGCCGGCATCGCCGAGGACCGCGCCGCCCATGCGCGGCGGCTGCGCTATGTCAGCCACCAGGACGCGCTGAAGCCGGCGCTCACGGTGCGCGAGAACCTCGCCTTCTACGCGAGCCTGTGGGGCGGCGAGGCAATGCCGGCGCTGGAGGCGATGGGCCTCGCCGCGCTGGCCGACCTGCCGGCCCGGGTGCTGTCCTCGGGCCAGCGGCGGCGGCTGGCCCTGGCGCGGCTCGCCCTCGGCCCGCATGGCGGCGGCGAGGGCGGCGGCGGCGCGGCGCTGTGGCTGCTCGACGAGCCGACGACCGGGCTCGACGCCGCCTCGGTGGCGCGGCTCGGGCGGCTGCTGGAATGGCACCGCGGGCGCGGCGGGCTGGTGGTGGCGGCGACGCACCTGCCGCTGCCGCTGCCGGAGGCGGCGGAGCTGCGGCTGTGACGGCCGCCTGCCTCGCCCTGCTCGGGCGCGAGCTGCGCCTCGCCCTGCGCCATCCCTCCGACACGCTGGCGGCGGTGCTGTTCTTCGTGCTGGTCTGCGCGCTGTTCCCCTTCGGCGTCGGCCCGGCGCCGGAGACGCTGGCGCGGCTGCTGATGCTCGGCGACTCGCTCACCGCCGGCTACGGCCTGCCGCAGTCCGAGGCGCTGCCGGTGCGCCTCGAAGCGGCGCTGCGCGCCCGCGGCCGCCGGGTGCGGGTGATCAATGCCGGCGTCTCCGGCGACACCACGGCCGGCGGGCGGGCGCGACTCGACTGGGCGCTGGCCGACCGGCCGCAGGCGGCGATCGTGGCGCTCGGCGCCAACGACGCGCTGCGCGGCCTGCCGGCGGCGGAGCTCACCGCCAACCTCGCCGCGATCCTCGACACGCTGGCGGCGCGCGGCATCCCGGCGCTGCTCGCCGGCATGCGCGCGCCGCCGAATTTCGGCCCCGACTACGCCCGCGAGCTGGACGCCGCCTTGCCGTGGCTGGAGACCCTCTGCCGCCACCGCGCCGCACATGGCAAGGCGCAGCAAGAAGCCAACGCCGCCCAGCAGGACTTGGCGCGGCTGAACTCCCGCCGCCAGGCCGCCGCCGCCGAGGCGCCTTCGCCCGCAGCGCTGGAAGAGGCCGAGCAGACGCTTCGCGACGCCGAAACGCAACTGGCCCAGGCCGCCGCCTGGCGCCAAACCGCGCAGGAAGTCGCGCAGCGTTTCCACCAGGTCAAGGACGAGCGTTCATGCCCGTACTGCCGCCAGAACTTGCCGCATGAGCATGTCGCGCAGGAAGCGGTCCGGCTCGATCAACAGCGGCGCCAGGCCGAACAAGCCCTGCACGCTGCCGAGCAGCACGCAGCCGCGGTCCGCCGCGCCTGGGACGACCTGCGGCGCCAGGCCCAAGACGCTAAGGCGACGCTCGACCAACTGGACCGGGACCTTCACGACCGCCGCCACGCTCTGCGCGCCGCCGAGCAGCGCCAGCAAGACAGTCTCCAGGCGTGCGACGAAGCCCGCGGCCGCCTCCCCGCCGCGCTTCGTCAGCGGGCCGAAGCCAGCGCCGCCTTCCCCGCCTGCGCCAACGTGCAGCAAGCGCGCGAAGAGGCTGAGTCGCTGGCCGCCGAAGTGACCGCCCTGGACCGTCAACTGGCCCGCCTTCGCGACCACCTGAAGCGCGGCCGGCAAACACTCGCCGAACAAGAAGCGAACCGCCAAGCGCTGGACCGGCAAGCCCAGCAGCAGACGCATGACCTGGCCGAGTGCGAAGCCGAAGTTCGCCACCGCCAGGAAGCGCTGGCCGCCGCCCGCGCCGCCCTCCCGGACGACTGGCGGCCCTGGACCAGCGAAGAAGCCGCCCGCCGCCTGCGCGACTTGCAAGCCGAGCAGCGCCGGCTGACCGAGTCCCGCGTGGTCGAGCAAAGCCAATCGCTCCAAGCAGCGCAAGAGCAACACGACGACCTGCTCAAGACGCTAGAGGAAACCGACCGCCAGATCGCCGACATTCCCGCCGCCGCCCGCCGCGACCCCGCCGCGCTGGCCGCCGAAGGGCGCCAGGCCCAAGAGGAAGAAGCCGCCTGCCGCCAACGTCACCTGGAGGCGAACAACCACCTGGCCGACTTGCGGCGGCATTGCCAGGAGCGAGAGACCTTGGACGTCCAATACCGCCAGGCCGACCGGCGGCGCCACCTGGGGCGGCGGCTGGCCGACCTGCTCGGCCGGCAAGGCTTGCAGCGCGACCTGGTGCGCACCGCAGAACGGCAGATCGTGGAATACGCCGACGCGACCCTCGACCGCCTTTCCAGCGGCGCGCTCCACTTGGAACTACGCACCCCGGCCGACGACGAGACCGAGCGCGCCCTGGACCTGGCCGCCCGTACCGACACCTCGCCCGACCCCATCGACGCCCCGTTCCTCAGCGGCAGCCAACGCTTCCGCGTGGCGGTAGCCCTCTCGCTAGCCATCGGCCAATACGCCAGCCACCACCGCCGCCCCGTGCGGTCCGTCATCATCGACGAAGGCTTCGGCTGCCTCGACCCCGACAACCGCCAAACCATGATTCAAGAACTCCACAACCTCCGCGCCCACCTAGACCGCATCATCCTAGTCACCCACCAAGACGACATCGCCCAAGCCTTCCCAAACGGCTACCACTGCCAACCCCAAGAAGGCATGACTCGCCTAATCCCATTCCATCGGTAGTTGCGCTCGCACAAAAAACAACTAAAAATCCCAAAAGAGCACGGGACATTCAATGTGTTCAGGTGTGCATAGTGGAAACCCCGACCAAGCGCCGCACCCACCGCCCCGGTCGCGACGCTTTCCACGATCAAACGATCGTGGCCCCATTGAAGCGAGTGGCGCGGCTTCTAGCCTGCATCGCTCAAGACGCTTTCCACGATCAACCAAGAGCATCACCACCTGCCACCGAGGTGGAGGAACCCGCAGCCGCTCGATCGGTTGCACTACATCTGCGGTCATCGCACCCTCGCACGCCCAAGGCAACAAGCTTTTCCCCCGCCGCACCGCCCGAAGCCGGCCCGATCAATAGACCGCACCCAGCAAGGCGCGGTAAGTCAAATTTTAAGCCGCCTAGTGAAAAGCCCGATGCGTCAACGGGAGATCTTCCGGCACTCCCACATGGACGCGTCGGGCTTCCAGCGGGCTGCGTCGCCGCTTTTCACGTCCCCCCTGCCGATTTGCAGTGACACCACGGAAGAATTGCTTTATAATCCATCCGATTGAGGGTGTTTTCACCACGCTGGAGGGAAGACGATGGCGACAAACGATCGGCTGGGAAGCGAGGCCAGCGGTCCTGAGAACAACCAACCTTGCGATCCGACGCTGGAGCTTTCCGACACGCGTGGTCCAGGCGAGTTGCCCCCCGGCGCCCAAGCCGATGCGTCCTCGGTCGTCGCCGAAGCAGACGCCACTTTGACCCATGCGCCAGGATCGCACGTCCGGGCGCCGATGGTTCCGGCAACTGTGGCTAACAGGCGCTCAGATACTTCGCGCCAGGATCGGGCAACGGCGGCGCCTCCTGCGGCCGGCGAAAATGACTTCGGCAACTACGAGCTACTGGAGGAAATCGCCCGCGGGGGAATGGGCGTGGTGTTCAAGGCGCGCCAGAAGCAGCTCAACCGCATTGTCGCCCTGAAGATGATCCTCTCGGGCGAATTCGCCGGCGCCGACGAGATTCAGCGGTTTCGCACCGAGGCCGAGGCCGCGGCGAACCTGCAACATGCGGGCATCGTGCCGATTTATGAAGTCGGCGAGCATCAAGGCCGGCACTTTTTCTCGATGGGCTATGTCGAGGGCGAGACGCTTTCCAACCTCTTGGAAGAAGGGCCTCTCGCCAGCCGCGAAGCCGCCCACCTGGTTGCCCAAGTGGCCGACGCCATCGCCTACGCGCATGAACACGGAGTCGTTCACCGGGACTTGAAGCCCGGCAACATTCTACTGGATCGCGAGCGCCGCCCCCACGTCACCGATTTCGGTCTGGCTAAGCGGACCAACGCCGACTCGGCGCTCACGGGAACCGGCCAGATTCTCGGTACGCCCAGTTACATGGCGCCGGAACAGGCGGCGGCCAGGATGGAGGCGGTAGGCCCGCGGTCGGATGTGTACGCGCTGGGCGCCGTGCTGTACTGCCTGTTGACCGGACGGCCGCCCTTTCGCGCGGCGAACGTGATGGACACGGTGCTGCAAGTGTTGCAGCAGGAGCCGGTCCCGCCCCGCCAGTTAAATTCGACGGTGGACCGCGACCTGGAAACCATCTGCCTGAAGTGCCTGGAGAAAGAACCGCACAAACGCTATGCCTCTGCGCACGAGCTGAGAGAAGAGCTGGAGCGATTTCTCCGTGGGGAAGCGATTCAGGCCCGGCCGATCGGGCGCCTTGCGCGCGGTTGGCGATGGTGCAAACGCAATCCCGCGGTGGCGTCTCTGGCTGCGGCGGTTCTTGCGTCGTTGGTGGTCGGGGCTGTCGTGTCGTGTTATTTCGCCGTCGAATCTTCCCGCCGGGCCAGCGCCGAAGAAACGGCGCGGCGGTTCGCGGAATCGCGCGAACGAGACGCCCGTGAGGCCGCCGAGGGAGAACGCCGCGCAAGACAAGAAGCCGACGCCGCTAGGGAAGCGGCCCGGCGCGAGCAAAAACGCGCCGAGTGGGCCGCGTTCACCAGCCAAATCGCCTTGTCCGAACGCGAATGGGAGCTGGGCCATGCGCCCGCCGCATTTCGGATCCTCGACGACACGCGGCCCGAGCTACGCGGCTGGGAGCACGCCTACCTGACCCAGCTTTATCACCGAGATCGCCTCTGGACGGGAACGTGCAACGGTTCGGCCTATGCGGGACAGGTCGTGCGCAATCCGGACGGCAACCGCTTTGCAACCGTGACCCGCGCGGAACTCGCCGTATGGGACCGGGCTACGTGGAAGGCCGTATTGCGCGCTCCCCTAAGCGTTGCGCAAACCCCGGTTATCGCGTTCAGCGCCGACGGGCAAAGTCTATTCCTAGGAGACGGCATTCGCTCCGAAGCCAAGACCGGGAAGATCGTGGAATGGGACGCTCAAGCCGGCAAGCCGAAGCGCGAATTCCCCCCCTTGCCCGCGCCCGTAGAGAGGCTCCACGTGCATCCGACCTCGCCCTTGATCCTCGCCGGCTGCGCCAACGGGCGCACCTACTGGGTGGATATTCCGTCGGGAGCGGTGCAACGCGACGTCGCCACCCACCGGACCTATAGCAGCTCCTCGGCCCTCAGCCCCGATGGCGGCTTACTGGCGACCGCCGATTGGTACGGGCCGGTGCGGTTTTGGAATGCGCTCACCGGCGAGCCGGTACGACGCTCTGAGACGGTCAGCGACGTGTGGCCGATGGTGAACGGCGGCATGGCCTTCAGTCCCGACGGAAAGACCCTGGCGCTGGTGGGGGTGGGAATTCTGCTGTGGGACGTGAACACCGGAAAGCTCAAGCGGAGCCTGACCGACGAGACCTCGCTGACGACGGGCGTCCAGTGGACCGAAGAGGGAAGCCAACTGGTCACGGTTTCGGAAGACCGCACCGTTTCTCTCTGGGACCCGAAGAAAGGACGCCGCCACAAGCGATTCCAGGGGCACTTGACGCCCGTCTACGGTTTGTGCGTGATCGACGGCGCCCTGGTCAGCCTGGATGTATCGGGAGTCGTCATAGCCTGGCCCGCGAATCCGACTTCCGACCCGCGCATCGTGCGCGCGGAGGGCCAGGCCTGGTTGGACGAGGTCGCCTTCTGTCATTCGGGCGTCGCCCTGGCCAGCGTTCAAGGCGGAGGCGGCGGACAACTTCTCACCATCTGGGATTTACATTCCGGCGCCGTTGCCCAGGTAGGGCGGGGGCATACGGACTACATCACTGGGCTTGTTACGTATCGCGACGGGCGGATGGCGTTTACCTCTTCGGAAGATGGAACCGCGCGCCGCTGGGATCTGACGACCGGCGCTTGCACGGCGGTCCTTGCCGGGCATAGCGGTTATGTGACGGGAGTGGCCTGTTCGCCCAGCGGAGATTGGGCGGCGACCGCGGGACAAGATGGGAAAGTTCACGTCTGGAATCCGGACACGCAAACGACGCAAACCACGCTCCTGACCCGGGCCGTACCGGCAAGCGAGATCGCGGCGACGCCCGACGGCCATTTGCTGGCGGCGAGTTACCAGGATGGAGAAATCTTCGTTTGGGAAACCGAATCGTGGAGCCAGGTCGCGAAGCTGACGCATGGTCGCGGGTCCGCCAATCGTATTCCGATCGTGGCGGTGGCGTTGACGCCGGATGGCAAGTCGCTCATTTCGGGAGGCTCCGACATGCGGCTTACGGTGTGGGACCTTGCAAGTCGGAAACAGCGCTGGTCGCGCCAAATCGCTCCGTATCCGGTGCTCTCCATCAAGCTGCTTCCCGGCGGCGCGCAGTTTGTCACCGCCGGCGGCGCGTGGGCCACTCCCGGCGCGGTCAAGGTCTGGAATATCGCCACGGGCGAAAACACGATGACGCTGCAAGGGACCGGCCGCGAGTTTCGGGCGGTCGCCGTCAATCCGTATGACGGAGGGCTGGCCGCCTGTTCGCACGACGGCGTGATTGCGCTTTGGGGGAACCGCGTGCATTCGCTCGCGCTGGACGAGACCGGCGCCCCCGAAGAACAACGCCGACTCGCCTGGCGGTATCAGCGCGCGCTGGAGTCGCACGCCCACCAGGACCGGGAGCAAGCGCTGGCGCACCTGGATTTCGTGATCGGTCACGCGCCCGGCAGCGTTGGCGCCCTGGGGCGCAAGGTGGAATTGCTCGTGGAGTTGGACCTGCCCGCCGAGGCGCTCCAGACGTTCGACGCGGCGGTTTCGCAGCCCGACATCTCCGGGGCGCACCGCTGGGCCGTGATGCGCGCCCTGGACAAGCTCGCGGGAGTCGAAAGCATTACCAACGATCTGGCCGCGCCGGCGAAATCGCTGTGCGCGCATCCTCAAGAGGCCGTGCGCCTCGAGACGCTGCGGGCGCTCCAGCGGTGGCCGGAACTCGCCACGGCGGTGTCCGAGGCGATTGTCGCGCGGCTCGAAGACAACCGCCAAGCGGTCGCAAGGGAAGCCGGCAAGTTGCTTGCCAACCGCCTGGAGCAAGAAGGCGGCGACGCCTGGAAATCACACGCCAGCAACTTGCCGCCCACCGCGCGGGCGATCCTTGAGGAAGCCCAGACCGGACTGCGCGCGGAGCGCTTGCGCGAACGGATCGCCCTGCTGGAACGTCAGAAGAAGTGGAAAGAGGCGGCGGCCGAATATGAACAATGGGTCTTGCTCGAACCCGACAACGTGCACGCCTGGACCCGGCTCGGGGAGATCCTTGCAAGGTATCGCATCGACGTGGAACGGGCGAGTCAGGCTTATGAACGCCTCGTTCAACTCGACCCGCAGGAGACCTGGCATTGGCATCGCCGAATGCTGTTGCTGGGGTATTTGAAGCAATCGGCCGCGCATGGTGAACTACGCCGCCGGCAATGGGAGCGGTTCCACGCTTCCGAAGATAACGCCGTGCTGCGCATCCTGATCGCCGACGCCATGGCGCTGCCTCTGCCGCCGGAAGAGGCGTCGCGTTATGTGAAACTGGCCGAGGAAATCAGCTTCGATCATGCGGACGAATGGAAGCGGTTGTACCGCGGGATCGTGCGCTATCGCGCGGGCGCGTCGGACCAGGCAGTGGCCGACCTGGGAAGTCTCGTTCAGGCGACGGGCAACTATGCCCAGGCCAGCCTCGCCTTCCCCTTCCTGGCCCTAGCGCACTACGAAGCCGGCGATCACGATGCGGCCCGATCGGCGTTGCGGACCGCCGAGAACCTTTTGTTTCGCATCGACCAGACCGACGACCTGGGGACTGCCTGGCAAAACACCTACTACGCGCTTGCGGCGTATCGCGAAGCCCTGGGGAAGATGGGGAGCGACCGCGAAGCAGAGATGGCGCCGGTTGCGGAGTTGACCGATGCGGACTCCCGCTTATGGTTGAGGCGCCTGCTCCTGGCGTCGCGCGTGTTCTTGGCGGGCCAAGAGCAGGCCGCCGCCGCACGCGCCTTCGCCCAGGCGCAAGAAATTGTCGACCACTTGGTCAGCCACTCGCCAACGCCCGCCAGTTTGTACAACGCGGCGTGCGTCCTGAGCCGCAGGGCCGGCGCGGCGCCGCGCTCCGACGAGGCGGCAAGTTACCAACAACGCGCGCTCCAATTGTTGCGACAAGCCGTCACGGCGGGTTTTTACGACGCGCCGCAGATGCATGCCGATCGCGATCTCGCCGCCCTTCGCGAACATCCCGAGTTCGCGAAGATTGTCGAGTTGGCCGCGGCTTGGAAAGCAGTGCTGGTGGACGGCTCCTTTGAAAACCCCGCGCAGGGCGCTTGGAGCGCTCGGTCGTACCGCGAAAACAAACAAGCCTGCGCCGTGGTGGACGAGTCGCCCAGAGCGGGAAAGTTGTCCCTGCGGATTCGCTCGGATGAGCCGGACGACGCGGGGATGTACCAGAAAGTTCGGGTCAAACCAGGGGCCAAGTATCGGCTCACGGGCTGGGTGAAAACGCAGGGCGTGCTCAACGCCGAGGGCAAGGACGCCGGCGCCCTGCTCAGCATCTTGCAGGGTTTTGAAAGAAGCGACTCCGTGCTAGGAACCCAGGACTGGACGCAGGTAACGCTCGATTTTGACGCCGGCGACCGGCAAGAAGTGGAAATCGGCGTGCGGCTGGGCCATTTCTCCAACCTCGTTACCGGGACCGCCTGGTTCGACGACCTAAGGTTAGTCGAACTCGGCGGCGCCGAAGAATAACAGCCGACTGCGTTCGCCGGAGCGCAACGTCGCCCCGAAGGGGCGTAACCTGCCAGCCCCAGGCAACGTCCTCGGTGGCGAGTGGCCCCTGTGGGGCGGAGTTGTCTTGCCACGCGGCACGAGCGCGACAAAACTTCGGATCGGGCCACGTCGCATGGCTGCCAGAGGATCTTGCCGCACATGCCCGCTGCGGCGCGCGTTGACAGGGCGCATGGCGCGGGGCTAGTTTGATGAAGGGCGTGGACAAATGTCTGTTGTCAACGTTGCGGAACCGTGCGCGGAGGGAGAGCCATGAAGATGCTGGCCTGGGTGTTGTGTACGTCCGCCGGGTTCTTCCTGCCCGCCGCGCTTCCCGCCGAGGAGCCGTCGCCAACACCGTCCAGTCGCACTGTCGGCAGCGTCTTGGGGAAACCGGTGACCGCGGCCGACCTGGGATTGACCGCGCCCATCGATCCCACCGTGAAGTTCGACGCGCGCGACACCGCCCGCTGGAGATTGATGGGGCGGGTGATGACCACCTTTGGCGGTCCGATCATGGATCGTTTCGTCCGAGAGCAGAAGATCGAGGCCACCGCCGAAGAAATCGAACAGTTTCAACGCAAAATGCAAAAAACGCGCGAGCAAAACTTCCGCGCGTGGGAAGCCCGCCTGGCGGAGTTGAACCAAGAGCTGGCGGCGGCGGAACTCTCGGAAGCAGACCGGGCGCGGCGCGAGGAAGAACGCACAAGGTATGAGCGACTTCTGGCGTCCCGGCTGGAACGGCCGGCGGCCGAGGCGCCGGACGAGCTGGCGCGGATGTTCCTCGTCGCCTGGAAGGTCGAGCGCGAGCTGCACCGCGCTTACGGCGGCCGCGTGATCTTTCAGCAAGCCGGCCCCGAAGCGCTCGACGCGCGCCGCCGCCTGTTCGAACAAGCCGAAAAGAACGGCGACCTCCACTTCGCCGACCCCGGCGTGCGCCACCTGTTCTACTACTACGCCCACATGCGCCACACCACCATCGACGAAAAAGTCCTGGAGCGTTCCTGGCTCCTCGACGACAAAGACTAAGCCCGACTCGCCGCCCTCCGGAAAACCTTTTCGCACACACGCATCAAATCGCATTGATGCATCTTCGGCAATCGACCATAATGGGAGGGTAGCGCTCGGAGACGGGGCTTCTTCCTGGTTTGAAGAAGGAGAGAGGGAATGCTCAGGATCTCCCAAGGATGCGGCATCCATCGCCGCGATTTCCTCACCGTGGGCGGTTCGGCGCTGGGAGCGTTGGCCTTGCCCTTTCTGCCGGAGTTTTGCGCCGCGGGCGAGACCGCCCGCCTGGTCACCGGCAAGTCGGTGATCTTCTTGTTCCAGCAGGGCGGACCAAGCCAACTAGAGACGTTCGATCCCAAGCCCGAGGCGCCCAGCGGCGTTCGCACCGTCGGCGGAGTGATCCCGACTTCGCTCCCCGGCGTAGGGTTTGGGGCCAAGATGGCGCGCTTGGCGCGGCTTGCCGACCGGCTAACCGTCGTGCGCTCGTTCCAGACGAACAACAGCGGCCACAACATCCAGCCGATCGTCGGTCCCGATACGTTGGAGGCGAACCTGGGCTCGTACTACTCCAAAGTGGTCGGGGCGACCGACGCCGAAACGGGCATGCCCACGAACACGGTCGTCTTTCCCGACGCGGTTTGCGACGATGTTCGCAAAGGCCGCGCCCGGGGCGACATCGCCGCTTCGGGGCCGCTGGGCAGCCTCCACGCGCCGTTCATTCCCGGAGCGGGAGGCCAGCTTCAAAAGAACATGCGGCTGAGCCTGCCCGCTGACCGGCTCGTCGCCCGCCAGGAATTGGCCGCGCAGTTCAGCGCGCTGCGCGAGCAAATGGAGACGGCGCCCGAGTTGGAATCGCTCGACCATCATCACCAGCAGGCGTACAAGGTGCTGTTGGGCGGCGGTGTGGCCGACGCGCTGGACCTGTCTCTGGAAGACCCGCGAACCGTGGCGCAGTACGACACGCGGCAATACGTCCACGCCCACGGCTGGCGTCAGGCGGCGCGGGGCAGGTCTGGCATGTACACGGGGCATGCCCAAGCGCTGGGCCGGCAACTGCTGCTGGCGCGCCGGCTGTGCGAGGCCGGCTGCGGTTATGTGACCATCCATGCCGGCTACGACGGGGTGTGGGACATGCACGCCGACGGCAACAACCTGAACATGAGCGACGGCATGGAGGCGGTGGGGCCGGCTTTCGACCATGCCGTGGCGGCGTTCATCGAAGACGTGGAGGCCCGTGGTTTGCAGGACCAGATCCTCCTGGTGGCCACCGGGGAAATGGGACGAACTCCCAAGCTCAACCCGCGGGGCGGACGCGACCACTGGGGCCGGCTGGCGCCGCTGCTGCTCTATGGCGGCGGTCTGCCGCGCGGACAAGTGATCGGCTGCTCGACCCGTGACGGCGGCGAGCCGGCCGCCGACCACCTCACGCCCAAGCACCTCATTGCGACGATCCTGCACGCCTTGTTCGACGTCGGTCAACTGCGTCTCATCCCCAGTCTAGCGCAGGTCTCCCAATTGGCCGAGCACCCGCCGATTCCCGGTCTCCTTTAAGATCGCCCCAACAGCGCACGATCGCCAGCGGGCTCCTCGACGACCAAAACTAAACCCGACCCGCCGCATCATCCACCCGTCGCCCCATCGAAAGGCGCGTATGGCGCTACTCGGAAGAAAACTTCAAACAACTGGATGCCGACAAGCGGATTTGGTGGGGCAAGGAAGGAAATTCGATCCCCCAATGGAAACGGTTTCTGAGCGAAGTGAAGCAAGGAGTAGTCCCGCAAACACTTTGGACATACCAGGAAGTCGGACATACCCAAGACGCCAAGAAAGAGCTTGTCGGGATTTGCGATTTTGAGGATTCAGCATCCGTTTTCATCACGCCGAAGCCCCTTCGCCTATTGAAGCGAATCCTAGAAGTTGGGAGCGACAAAGATTCGCTGATTCTTGATTCCTTCGCCGGCAGTGGGACAACCGGCCATGCGGTGTTGGCGCAGAACAAAGCCGATGGCGGCAACCGGCGGTTCATTCTCGTCGAAATGGATGAAGCGATCTGCCGCGACGTGACTGCGCAGCGCTTGACGCGGGCTATCGACGGCAAGCCGGCGCGCGAACCGGGGGGAGGGGCGGCGGCTTTCGGTATTGCACGCTGGGTGCGCCATTATTCGACGAAGCGGGGAACATCGGCGGCGATGTGAAATTCTCGGACCTGGCGGCGCATGTGTTCTTTACCGAAACGGGGGCGCCGATCCCGCGGCGGGCGAAGGCGGATTGTCCGTTGTTGGGCGTGCATCAGGGGAAGGCGGTCTATCTGCTGTTCAACGGCGTGCTGGGGGACCGCCGGCCGGCGGGGGGCAACGTGCTGACGCATTCCGTCGCCCAAGACTTGCCCCCGCATCCCGACGGCGCCGGGCCGCGCGTGGTGTATGGCGAAGCCTGCCGGCTGGGGCCGAAGTCTTTGGAGCAATACGGTCTCACGTTCCGGCAAGTTCCGTTTGAATTGAAGGTGGATTAGAAAGGGAAACACCGAGGCGCAGAGGGCACAGAGGGAATGCTCCGTGTCCTCCGTGCCTCCGTGTTTCAACTCTTCCTTTCTTCCTCGGGAGACATTCCATGAGCATCAACGACCTGACCTCCGCGATTATCGGAGCGGCGATCGAGGTCCACCGTCGCTTGGGGCCGGGGCTTTTGGAATCGGCCTACCGCGTTTGCCTGGCCTACGAGCTACGCAAACGTGGGTTCGAGGTTGTCGAGGAACGCCCAATCCCCGTCGTGTACGACGAAGTCAAGCTGGAGTGCGGTTTCCGAGCCGACATGATCGTCAACGGGCTGGTGGTCGTGGAGCTGAAAGCCAAATCCGCGATCCACCCGGTCGATCAGGCCCAGACGTTATCGCACCTGCGGCTCACGGGC
>JAANMV010002885.1_pt1 | contig 15808 bp, 11 predicted proteins | sample 7279661 | NCBI WGS metagenome assembly JAANMV01 (sample SAMN14094540, study PRJNA606508) | bioreactor metagenome | isolation source: A lab-scale SPAN reactor treating ammonium-rich wastewater day 121 | place: Ireland: Galway | collected 2017-05-16 | reverse complement strand
TGCCGCGGGCCGTGCTGCCACGCTGCGTGACCAGCCGCCATGCCTTCGGCACGCTGGAGGCCGCCGGGATGGAGGTGCCGCTCGCTGTGGTGACCGGCGACCAGTCCGCGGTGCCCTTCGCCTTCGGCCCGCTCGATGCGGCGACCGCCTACGTCAATGCCGGCACCGGTGCCTTCGTGCAGCGCGCCATCCGCGGCCGCCTGCCCGAGGCGCCGCGCCTGCTGGCGAGCGTGGTGTGGTCCGATGCGGCGAACGTGGACTACATGCTCGAGGGCACGGTGAACGGCGCGGGCAGCGCGCTCGCCTGGCTCGCGGAACGCGAGGGCAGGGAGGTGGCGGCACTGCTCGCGGCCGCCGCGGCGCAGACCGCGGCGCCGGAGCCGCCGCTGTTCCTCAACGGCGTGTCGGGGCTCGGTGCGCCCTACTGGGTGAGCGGCTTCGAGCCGCGCTTCATCGGCGAGGGCGATGCCGGCGCCAGGGCGCTGGCGGTACTCGAGAGCGTCGTCTTCCTGCTGGTGGTGAACCTCGACGAGCTGCGTCAGCAGGGGCCGGCGCTGGAGCGTATCGTGCTCACCGGCGGGCTCGCGGCAAACCCGCTGTTCTGTCAGCGCCTCGCGGACCTGTCCGGCCTGCCGGTCTGGCGCAGCGAGGAGCCCGAGGCCACCGCCCGTGGCCTCGCCTGGCTGCTCGCCGGTGGCGCGGAGGCCTGGCCGGCGGCCGGCAGCGGGTTCACGCCCAGGGCGGATGCCGCGCTGGCGGCGCGCTTCGGCCGCTGGCGCCGCGCGCTGGAGGCGGCGCTGGCCGCCTGATCGCGCCTTCGCCCCGATCGACCCGATGCGCCCGCTGCCCCGCCGCTTCTATGACCGCGACACCACCACCGTGGCGCGCGAGCTGCTCGGCATGCATCTCGTGCACCTGGTGCGCGGCGTGGCACGCATCGGCCGCATCGTCGAGACCGAGGCCTACCTCGGGCCACAGGATCTCGCCGCCCATTCGGCGCGGGGCCGCACCGCGCGCACCGAAGTCATGTTTGGGCCACCCGGCCACGCCTATGTCTACCTGATCTACGGCATGTACCACTGCTTCAACGTGGTGACGGAAGCCGAGGGCCATGCCAGCGCGGTGCTGGTGCGGGCGCTGGAGCCGGTGCAGGGGCTGCAGGGCCGGAGCAACGGCCCGGGCCTGCTGTGCCGGGCGATGGGCCTGGACCGCCGCCACAGCGGCCATGACCTGCTGAGCGCGGATCTCCATATCGCGCGCCCGGCGAAGCGGCCGGCGTTTGCCATCGTGCGCCGCCCGCGCATCGGCGTCGACTACGCCGGGCCCTGGGCGCGGCGGCTGCTGCGCTTCTACATCGAGGGCAGTCCGCAGGTGTCGCGCCCCTGAGCCGACCCTGAGCCGACCCCGGGTCGGTGATCGGCCAGTCATGGGCCAGCCATAGGCTAGGATGGGCCGCCACCATGGACATCGACGACCTCAGACAGCAACTGCGCGCCGCCGGCGCGCGCCCGCGCCACGAGACGCTGGCGCTGCGCGCCTGGGCGCAGGGGCTGCCGCTGCAGGCCTTCGCGCGCCGTGCGGATTCGGCCTTCCCGGCCCGGCTGAAGGCGGCGCTGCCGGACATCGAGGCGCGTCTCGCCGGCCTGGTGCGGGTCAGCGAGGAGCACCCGGCCGCCGATGGCTCGGCGCGGCTGCTGCTCGGCCTCGCCGATGGCCAGGCCGTCGAGTGCGTGCTGTTGCCGCGCGACGGGGTCTGCGTCTCGACCCAGGTGGGCTGCGCCGTGGGGTGCCTGTTCTGCATGACCGGCCGCGCGGGGCTGCTGCGCCAGCTCGGCAGTGCCGAGATCGTCGCCCAGGTGGCGCTGGCCCGCGCACGGCGGCCGTTGCGGCGCGTGGTGTTCATGGGCATGGGCGAGCCGGCCCACAACCTCGAGCGGGTGATGGAAGCGATCGTGCTGCTCGGCACCGAGGGCGGCCTCGGCCACAAGAACCTGGTGTTCTCCACCGTCGGGGATCGCCGGGTGTTCGAGAAGCTGCTGCTCGCGGCGGTGAAGCCGGCGCTGGCCCTGTCGCTGCATACCACGCGGGCGGAGCTGCGTGCGCAGCTGCTGCCCAGGGCGCCGCGCCTGTCGCCGGAGGAACTGGTGGAGCGGGGCGAGGCCTACGCGCGCGCCACCGGCTACCCGATCCAGTACCAGTGGACCCTGCTCGAAGGCATCAACGACGGCGATGACGAGGTGGAGGGCATTGCCCGCCTGCTCGCCGGCAGGTACGCGGTGATGAATTTCATCCCGTACAACCGCGTCGACGGCCTGCCGTACCGGCGGCCGACCTGGGAGCGCGCCGCGGACATGGCGCGCCGGCTCCAGCAGCACGGCGTGCTCGCCAAGCTGCGCCGCTCGGCTGCCCAGGACGTGGACGGGGGCTGTGGCCAGCTGCGGGCGCGCGCCTTGCCGGGCGCGCCCGCGGCCGGATTCAGTTGCAGCCGCTCAGCCCGTTGATCCAGTCGGTGATCAGCGTCACCGCGGCCGCGTCCACCACCGTGCTGCCGAGCGGCGGCATGGCATAGGGACCGCGGTTGCTGATGCGTGCGCGCACCATCGAGTTGGCGGCATCCCCGGGCTTGATCAGCTTCGGATCGGTGAAGCTGCCGCCCGCGGCCACTGCGACGTTGCAGGCGTGGGTCTCGGCGAGCGGGGTGTCGTAGCGCAGGTCCATCGACGAGGAGGTCGGGCCTCCGGGCCGGTGGCAGCCCGCGCAGTTGCTGTGCAGCCAGGCGCGTGCCCGTGCCGACAGCGCCTGGCTGCCGACCTCCGGGTTGGCCAGTGCCGGCAGCGTGCCCGGGTTGCCGATGGGCGCGGCGAACAGGCCGATGTGGTCCAGCGTCGCCAGCTGGTTGGCGGTGCGGCCGGTGGACGGGTAGAGCTGCTCGCCGTTGAGCTGTGCCGTCTCCGGGCCGAGGGTGTAGCCCGCGGCGGCCGTGTGGCAGCGCAGGCAGTCGGCCTCGCTCGGGTAGATCCAGTTCTGGCCGTCGATCAGCCTGGTCTTGCCATCCTTGATGCGGGTGGCGCTGCTGCCGTTCCACTCCCAGGTGTAGCCGCGCCATTCGCCGTCCGGATGCCGCATGAACATGCGGGTCTCGATCGGATTGCCGTTGAGGCGGAAGACCTTGAGGATCACCGAGCCCTTGGGGAAGGTCCAGTGGTGGTTGGCATCGACGCTGACGGTGGTGCCGTCGGGAATCGCCAGCCAGCGATCCTTGTGCACGCCATCGGACCAGAACGGCGCGTTGACCCCGTAGGGGATCAGGCCCGGGCCGGGCTGCGACGGATCGGAGGCATCGACGCAGGGGCTGTCGGCCAGGTCGGTCCAGACTTCGTCGGACGCGGTGCCGCCCGGCATCAGCACGATCTTGCGCACGACGCCGTTGTCGAAGTCGGCCAGGTAGGGTTCGCCATCGAGGCCGCGGGCGAAGTCCGTGATGCCGTTGCTGACGGTGGTCAGCGAGTTGACGCTGAAGGTGCCGTCGCCGTTGTCGGTCACCGTCCGCAGGGCATTGCCGAGGAAGTCGGCGAACAGGTACTTGCCCTGCAGCTCGGGGATGGCGCTGCCGTGGTAGACGAAGCCGCCCGTGACCGAGCCGTTGGTGCCGTCGTGTGCGTACTCGGCCACCGGATCGATCAGCGGCTGGCCGTTCGCCGTGGTGGCGCAGCCGGTGCCGCCGGGGTAGAGCTCGGGTGTGCAATGCGCGCCCTCGCGCTCCGGCCAGCCGTAGTTGCCGCCCTTCTGCACCAGGTCGATCTCCTCCCAGGTCTTCTCGCCGACGTCGGCCAGCCACAGCCGCCCGGTAGGCGGGTCGAAGCTCCAGCGCCAGGGGTTGCGGAAGCCGGAGGCGTAGATCTCCGCGCAGTCATCGGCGCCGGTGCCGCCGGTGGTGCCGCAGCGGGCCTTGCCGGCGTAGGGGTTGTCCGCCGGAATGGTGTAGCCGGGGTTCGGGAAGGCCACGCCGTTGACGCCGATGCGGATCAGCTTGCCGAGCAGCTTCTTCATGTTCTGGGCGTCGCGGTCGGCGAGCGCCGTGGCGCCGTCGCCGAAGCCGACGTACAGGTAGCCGCCCGGCCCGAAGGCGATCTCGCCGCCCTTGTGGTAGAGCTCCGGCTGGTTGAGCGTCAGCAGGACTTCCTCGGGCGGGTTGGTGCCGCCATCGAGCTTCAGGCGCGCCACCCGCGTTACCATCTCGTAGCCGTTGCCGCCATTTGCGGGGGTGGTGTAGACGATGAAGGCCTCGGCCGTGGCCGGGTAGTTCGGGTGGAAGGCCATGCCGAGCAGGCCGCCCTCGCCGCGGGCGTCCACCCGCGTGTGGATGTCGAGGAAGGTGGTGATGCTGGTGACGTTGGCGGACTCGAAGCGCTTCACGTAGCCGGCCTTCTCCAGCACGTACCAGTGCGTCGGGTCGCCGGGGGTCTGCAGGATCTTGGTGGGCTGCGTGAACGAGTAGTCGCTGAATGCCTCGAGCGTCACCCCCGCGCCGCTGGTCGGCCGCGGCGGCGCGACGCAGCCGCTGGCGCTCGGGTTGGCCGGCCGGGCGTCGAGGCCGAAGAGCGCCGTGCCATCGTCGTTGCCGATGGTGCCCTGTGCCGTGCCCTGCAGGATCACCGCGCCGGAGGGGTTGGCGAGGACCAGCGAGAAGGATTCATCGGTCTCCGCGTCGGTGTCGCCGTTGACGGTGACGGTGACCACCTGCGAGGTGGTGCCGGCCGGGAACGTCACCGTGCCGCTGGTGGCGACGTAGTCGCTGCCGGCCAGCGCATTGCCGTTGGCGGTGGCGTAGTCGACGCTGACCGTGGTGGCCGCGGCCGGGTTCAGGCTGATGGTGAAGGCCAGTGGCTTGGTGCCGCTGTTGCCCTCGCTGACGCTGCTGCCGGTGACCGACAGGTTGGGCAGCGTGTCGTCGTTCCGGATGGTGCCGGTGGCGGTGCCGGTGGCAATGGTGGCGCCGACCGCATTGGCGAGCTGCACCTGGAAGGTCTCGTCGGCTTCGGGGACCAGGTCGCCATGGATGGTCACGGCGATGCTGCGCGAGGTGGTGCCGGCCGGGAAGCTCAGCGTGCCCGGGCCGGGATCGGTGTAGTCCTCGCCCGCCGTGGCGGTGCCCGCGGCGACCGTGTAGTCCACGGTGACGGTACCGGTGGCCGCCGCGCTCAGCGACACGGTGAAGGTCATGGTCGTGGTGCCGGAATTGCCTTCCGCCAGGCTGGCGTTGCCGATCGAGATCGTCGGCGGCCCGGGGGGTGTCGTGCCGGAGCCATTCCCGCCGCCGGTGCCGCCGCCACCGCCGCCGCAGGCAGTGAGGACGAGTGAAAGCAGGGCGGGCCAGTGCCGCCAGGGCAAGGCAGGTCGGGTCATGGGTTCGCGCACTCCGGAAGCAGCGTCACGTGCGGGCGGCATTGTGTCACGGAAGCGCTGTCGGAAAAGCGGAACGGTTCGACAGAATCCCGCAGGCGTTTCGCTGCTCGTCAGCAACGGTGCGGGTCGGCTAGAGTACCCGGCACATCCACCAGCCCGCGGCATCCAGACCTCCGTGCACGACATCGCCAGCCCGGCTGCCCGCGCCACAGCGCCCTGCGTCCTGCACGAGGACGAGCAGCTGCTGGTGGTGCTCAAGCCCGCCGGCTGGAACACGCATGCACCGGCGCCGTTCGCCGGCGAGGGCATCTACGAGTGGTTGCGTGACCGCGAGCCACGCTGGGCGGGACTCGCCATCGTTCACCGGCTCGACCGCGACACCTCCGGCGTCATGGTCTTCGCGAAGACACCGCTGGCGAGCCGCTCGCTCACCGCGCAGTTCGCTGCCCGCGAGGTACACAAGCGCTACCTGCTGCTCACCGATCGCGCGGCACCCGCGGGGGAGCTGCGGGTGGACGCGGCACTGGCCCGTGCGGGAGACCGCCAGATCGTGCAGCCGGCCGGCCGCGGCGGCGAATCCGCCATCACCGTCTTCCGGCCGGCCGGTGCGATGGACGGCCCGGGCGGCAGGCCGTACGCGGCGGTGATGGCGGAGCCGGTCACCGGCCGCACCCACCAGGTGCGCGTGCATGCGGCGGCCAGCGGCTTCCCGGTGCTGGGTGATGCGCTCTATGGCGGCGGGCCGGCGCCACGGCTCTGCCTGCATGCCCAGTCGCTCACGCTGCGGCATCCGGCTTCCGGCGAACCGGTCGGCTTCGAGTCGCCGGCGGATTTTCCCGCGGACCGGCGCGCGGCGCTGCGCGCGGCCTTCATCGATCCGGCGGCCACCGATGCCTGCCGCCTGCTGCATGGCGCCGCCGATGGCCAGCCCGGGCTGTACGTGGAGCGGCTCGGCGGCTTCCTGCTGGCACAGTCGCAACACGAACCGTCGGCGGACGAGCGGCGGCTCCTCGCCGCGCTGCCGGCGGATGGTCGCTACCACAAGCGCCTCGACCGCCAGGTCCGCCGGCTGGCGGCGGAGGACGCCAGCCCCCGTCACCTCGACGGCGGCATCGCGCCGGAGCGCTTCACGGTGCGCGAGAACGGCGTGCGCTACGAACTCGGCTTCGGCGAAGGCTATTCCACCGGCCTGTTCCTCGACCAGCGCGACAACCGGCGGCGCTTCCTCACCGGGCATGTGGCAGCGGGCTTCCCGCTGTACGCCGCGGGCTGCACCGCGCCCGAGGTGCTCAATGCCTTCGCCTACACCTGCGGCTTCTCGGTCTGCGCCGCGCTGGGCGGCGCGCGGGTCACCAGCCTCGATCTCTCGCAGCGCTATCTCGACTGGGGGCGGCGCAACTTCATCCTCAACGGCCTCGATCCCGCTGCCCACGATTTCATCTACGGCGATGCCTTCGACTGGTTCCGCCGCCTGGCCCGCAAGGGGCGGCGCCACGATGCGCTGGTCCTCGACCCGCCCACCTTCTCGCAGTCGAAGGCGCAGGGGCGCTTCCGCGTCGAGGCGGACTACGGACGGCTGGTGGCCGCCGCCCTGCCGTTGCTGGCGCCGGGCGGCGTGCTGCTGGCCTGCGCGAACACGGCCAGGCTGCCGGCGGAGGCCTTCGTGGCGACGGTGCGCGAGGCGGTGGCCGCCGGTGGGCGCCGCATCGAGGCCACCCACTACGCGCCGCAGCCGCCGGATTTCCCGGTGACACGGGACGAGCCGGCGCATCTCAAGACCTTCTGGCTGCGTCTCGGCTGAAGCACCGCAGCGGCCGGCGACCGAGAAGCAGGTGCCGGTGTTACGGTTACGGTAACCGCCGGACGCTGCTGGATCAGGTCGATGGCGTCAGCCCGAGTGCCAGGAGGTCATCAGGTCGGCGGGGCAGGTTACCGTAACCGTAACACTGGCACCTATTTCCCCAGGCGGCGGTCTTCGAGTTCCACCCAGCGGGCGGTGGCGGCTTCGTGCTCCTGCTGCCGGGCTTCCAGCGCGGCGAGCACCGGGGCGCTGCGCTCCCATCCCCGGGCGTAGAAGTCCGGCGCCGCCACCTCGCGCTCGAGCGCGGCGATCTCCGCCTCGAGGGCCTCGATGCGCGGCACCAGGCCGTCGAGTTCACGCTGGTCCTTGTAGCTGAGCCTGGGCCGGGCAGGAGGGCGCGGTATCGCGGCGACCGCCACTGCGGCGCGCGCCGGTGCCGTGGCGTCGGCTGCGCCGGCCGCATCCGGCGGATCCTCCGCCACCGCCAGCTCGTCGCCCTGGGCCAGCCAGTCGGAGTAGCCGCCCGGGTAGCGGCGCACCCGGCCGCCGGCCTCGAAGGCCAGGGTGCTGGTGACCACGTTGTCCATGAACATGCGGTCGTGGCTGACGACGATGAGCGTGCCGTCGTACTGGCGCAGCTGCTCCTCGAGCACTTCCAGGGTCTCGACATCGAGGTCGTTGGTCGGTTCGTCGAGCACCAGCAGGTTGCTGGGGCGGGTGAACAGGCGCGCGAGGATGACGCGGTTGCGCTCGCCGCCGGAAAGCGCCCGCACGGGCGTCATGGCGCGCCGGGCGCTGAACAGGAAACCCTGCAGGTAGCCGATGATGTGCACGTCACGGCCACCGAGCCTGACGAAATCGTAGCCGTCGCCGACCACCTGGGCGACGGTCCTGTCGGGATCGAGGCTCTCGCGCAGCTGGCCGAAGTAGCCGGTCTCGATGCCGGTGCCCAGCTTCACCGAGCCTTCCTGCGGGGCGATCTCGCCCAGCAGGATGCGCAGCAGCGTGGTCTTGCCGACGCCGTTGTTGCCGATGAGGCCGAGCCGCTCGCCACGCATCAACTTCACCGACAGGTCGCGGAACAGCCAGTGCCCGCCGAAGCCGTGGCCGATGCCGCGGGCCTCGATGACCTTGCGGCCCGAGGGCTCGGCGCCCTCGATGGCGATGCGCGGCTTGCGCACCGGAGAGAGGCGTGCGGCACGCTGCTCGCGCAGCTTCATCAGCGCGCGCACCCGGCCCTCGTTGCGGGTGCGCCGTGCCTTGATGCCCTGGCGGATCCAGGTTTCCTCGGCGGCGAGCTTCCTGTCGAACAGCGCGTTGTGCGCCTGCTCGTCGGCGGCGAGCTGCTCGCGCCGGCCGAGAAACTCCAGGTAGTTGCCCGGGAAGCTGATGAGCCGGCCGCGGTCGAGCTCGACGATGCGGGTGGCGATGCGGTCGAGGAAGGCGCGGTCGTGGCTGATGAACAGCACGGCACCGCCGTAGCGCTGGATGCGCGATTCCAGCCACTCGATGCTGGCGATGTCGAGGTGGTTGGTGGGCTCGTCGAGCAGCAGCAGGTCAGGCCGCGACACCAGCGCCCGTGCCAGCCCCACGCGGCGGCGCCAGCCACCGGAGAGCTCGCCGAGCCGCCGCCCCGGCGGCAGCGCCAGCTCGCTCATCATGGCTTCCACCCGCTGGCCGATCTGCCAGCCATCCAGCAGGTCGATGCGCTGCTGCAGTTCCGCCAGCGTCGTCGCCTGCGCCGGATTGCCCGCACGGGCCAGCGCCTCGAAGCGGTCCACCAGTGCCTGCAGCCCCGCCAGCCCGCCGGCCACCACCTCGCGTACCGTCAGGCCCTCGTCCGCCGGCAGCTCCTGCTCCAGCGTGCTGACGACGAGATCCTTGCGCGGCGCCACCTCGCCGGAATCCGGCTGCAGCTCCCCGGTGACCAGCCGCAACAGCGTGGTCTTGCCGGCGCCGTTGCGGCCGATGACGCAGACCCGCTCGCCCGGCTCGATGGAGAAATCCACATCGGTGAAGACCGGCACATCACCGAAGGCGAGGGAGACGCGGTTGAGGCGGACGAGGGCCATGGGGTTCTTGCCAAAGAAGTGAAAGAGGGAGTGGGGCGATTGTCGGGCCCGCAGCCCTGACAGCCGATGCGAAACGCAATTCGGAAGATCTGACGGATCTCGACACCGCTGTGGTCGGGCCACCCGTCTGGACCGCGGCATGCCAAATGCTTGCGCTGTTACATCAAGCGGCCTGGATGCATCTTCACCCTCCACGACCAGCTGCTCGACCGCCTTGCCTCCTTCAACCTTTACCAGGCGTCAACCAGCGTCAGCAGTTTGCCTGTTCGCATGCATCGACGACACGACTTGACTCATACAGCCTGGGGATGTCCTTGCTGTTGACCCTGAACTGGCTGCGTCGCTTTGCAGAAGGTCTTTCCGTGGACACCTTTTCAAGCTTGATGCCCGGGTCGTAGTACACCTTTCCCGCGTCCACCGCAGCGAGAAAACGGCCGAACTCGGCTCCCTCACCCAGCAGGATGCTTCGCCCGAAGCGGTACTGCCGCTCGGGTTCCAGTCGTTGCTGTGCCGGCACGAAAGCGGCGTGAGCATGCTTTGCTTTCCAGTGGTCGATCAGCTTCGCAAACGACCAACCCATGGCCTCCCGGTCCTCGATGTCCAGCAACCGAATGGCACCGGTCGGGGAGTAGGTTCCTTCCTCGGCATTGAAGCCTTCCAGCACCATGCGCAGGCTCGTTCTGGCGTGAGCGGTGCCATTGGCACGGTACAGCCCACCAAAATTCAGACGATCCGGCCGACCCATGGTATCTACATATCCATATAGGCGCATGAAAGCCTGAAGTCCGTCATGAACGTAGACGCCGGACGTCGGCTCCGGCGTGAATAGAGTTACCACGCTGCTGCTTGGTGCGGCCGAATTCGGCACGCTCCGGGCCTTGATCTCCCATCCGCGGAAATCCGGCTGTGAATATCCATTCGAACGAATTCCGAGCAGGGATTCCAGCGTATTGCCGTTGCAGTTCGGTGCGTTGCACGGAACCAGAACACCATTCTTGTCGAGGCGGCGTGATGGTACCCAGTCACGGCGATGGATGACGCATAACTTGTGCATCAGGTCAACGAAGCCGTCACCTTCTGCTATTCCGGGAATCGGCAGGATGAAGAACATGCCGTAGGCATCGCGCGGATGATGGACAGCAATCTCATGCGCAGCGGGTGATTCCGGCGGGAGCGTCATGCCCATTATCCGTTTTCCGCTTCCCACGCCGAAGACGAGTACTCGACCTGGCTCCTCGCCGCGCTTTCTTTTATCGTACAGTGATGACGGTGGATCACTGCAGCCCGCGAGGAATCCTGAAAAGCGAACTTCCGGATACTGGGGGTAGAAGATGAGCTTGGCATCCGGCGCTTGGCATGGGCGCCCATCCTTGCTGATCCAGGAGAAGTCCAGTGCGGAACGGTATACCGCAGCGACCCCACCGCGCTTGCTGGTTGTGGATTGATGGAGAGTCACCTCTCCGGACGGAATCTTGCCCAAGTGCGACAGGTCAGGTGCAAGGTAGACTTGGTTCTTGCTGTTGGCGTTTCGCGGAAGTACTTTGTAGAGAATTTCGGTGGTGCCGTTATCCTTCATCAACCGGAAAATTGTCGCCAAGTCGATTTCGGATAGCCACTTGTCCCGATCTTCGCTTTCCGCCACTACCGTACCTTTCTCTCGTCTGACCGAAGTCGTGCGATAAGCGCATCCATCTTCCGTTGATTCACTTCGCATGACCACACGACGTGTACCCGCCAGCCCAGTCGGCGGAGCTGCTGTTTCACCAGCGCGTCCCGCTTCCTGTTTTCTGCAAACTTCGCTTGCCAGAATGCGATATTGCTGGCGGGTGTCGTCGAGTACCGGCAGTCGGGGTGCCGATGCCAGAAGCAACCATGCACGAACACGACAGCACGAAATCGCGGAAGCGTCACATCAGGTCTGCCTGGCAGATTCGCGTGCAGGCGGAAACGGAATCCGGCCCGGTGAAGAAAGCTGCGTACGGTGCGCTCGGGCTTCGTGTTCTTGCCGCGAATTCCCGACATCATCCGGCTTCGCGTGCCTCGGTCCACGACATCCATCAGCAAGCCCTCTCCGGAATCGCAAAACGGCTGCGATACAGGGGCATGCGCCCTGCTGCTACGCTGCCAGAAGAGATTTCTGTCTTGCCAACTCCGGGTCGATCAGTTTCCGGATGCGAGGTAGCATCACTCGGGCAACCTCGCGCATGACCGGCACGACCACGCTGTTGCCGAATTGCTTGTAGGCCTGTGTGTCACTCACCGGAATTACGAAATTGTCCGGGAATCCCATGAGTCGAGCGCATTCGCGCGGGGTCAGCCGCCTGGGGAGGCTGCGCGGCCCCTGCGAAACCAGAATTTCCGAGCCGTCCTTGTAGTACCTGGCCGAAAGCGTGCGCGCGACGCTGTCACCGTTCACCAGCCCGTAGCCGAACCCGTTGCCCGCAGCCTTGTGCTTGGCGGCATAGCCTTTCAGATACGCCCATAGTTTCGGCGTGAGCGTGTAGCGACCGTCTACCTCGGCCTTTGGGCCAAACGTGTAGTGGCTCTCTGCGCGCTCGCTGCCATCCTGGGGATGCAAGATGGAGGAAAGGACGGGTTTCTTCTCCGGAAGCATCACATCCGCCCAATCGAAGTCGATCTTCTCCGAGAACCCCACTATCAGTATGCGCTCGCGATGCTGCGGAACGAAATGTGCGCCGTCGATCACTTTAAAGTGAATGTGGTAGCCGAGATCTTCTTCCAGAACCCTCTTGATAACGCGAAACGTGTTGCCTTTGTCGTGGCTGACCAGGTTTTTCACGTTCTCCAGGAGGAAGGCGGCAGGACGCTTGGCGGCGATGATTCGCGCCACATCGAAGAACAGGGTTCCCTGCGTCTCGTCCGCGAATCCGTGAGCACGTCCGAGAGCATTTTTCTTCGAGACTCCCGCGATGCTGAACGGCTGGCATGGAAAGCCCGCCAGCAGAACGTCGTGATCTGGAACATCGTGTTCAGCTACATTGGTGATATCGCCTGCCAACGCATGGGCAGAGTTGGGGAAATTGGCGAGATAGGTTTTCTGGGCCCATGAATTCCACTCGCTGGTGAACACGCACCGCCCGCCGTGCACCTCGAAAGCCATGCGGATGCCGCCGATTCCCGCGAATAGGTCGATGAAGCTGAAGGCGCAATTGCCGGCATCAAGGCTGCCTGCAAGCGGCAGCAGACGCTGACGAATGGCATCCACCAGATACGGCGGTGGCTCGGTTTCCCGTGTTTCCCAGCGACGCAGCGTACGAGTGGTAATGCCCAGTGCTTCCGCCAACTCTCTCTGGTTGTAGCGACCGCGCAGGGAAGTGAGCAGCTGAATCGGGTCTTCCACGGCACAACTCCGGCTCAAGATCAGACAGGGACGATCTGCGGACATTATGTCCCTTCCATTGCCCGAATCTCAACCTTCTGGCTGCCTCATGACTGCTGTTGCGTGATTGCCCGGCCTTGCCCGGGTCCGGGGCTGTCGACGGTGCCGGTCCAAACGTCGCCGAGATCGCTCGGTACACCCCGTATCGTCTGTCCACACGGGACGCCATGCAGGCGATCGTCAGGCAGCAGCGACTACCTCCGCCGCGAATGGCATCAGGCGTGGAAGCGGTGCAACAGAAACGCTGTTCATTCAGGCGGCTCGTGATGCCGCCGGGTACGTGAAATGCTCCCGCGCCAGCCGCAGCTGCTCCGCGGCGCTGCCCGTCTGGTTGATCCGCGCGCGGAACTCCGCGGCGCCGGCCTGGGCGGCGGCGTACCAGCCGAGGTGCTTGCGGGCGATGCGCACGCCCATGTACTCGCCGTAGAAGGCGTGCAGCGCCTGCAGGTGGCCGAGCAGGATCTCCGCCACCTCGGCCACGGAGGGTTCGGGCAAGGGTTCGCAGCCGCGCAGGCGCGCGGCGATGTCGCGGAAGATCCACGGACGGCCCTGTGCGGCGCGGCCGATCATCACCGCATCGGCGCCGGTGCGCCGGAGCAGGGCGAGCGCCTGGCCGGCGTCGCGGATGTCGCCGTTGAGGATCACCGGGATGCGCACCGCGGCCTTCACCGCGGCCACCGTGTCGTGCTCGGCCTCGCCGCGGAAGTGGTCCTCGCGGGTGCGGCCGTGTACCGCCAGCGCGGCCACGCCGGCGGCCTCGGCGATGCGCGCCACCGCGACGGCGTTGCGCCCGGCGCGCGAGTAGCCGGTGCGGATCTTCAGCGTCACCGGCACCGGCACGGCGGCGACCACGGCATCGAGGATGCGCCCGACGAGGGCCTCGTCGCGCAGCAGGGCGGAACCGGAGGCGACGTTGCACACCTTCTTCGCCGGGCAGCCCATGTTGATGTCGATGATGTCGGCGCCGAGCGTGACGTTGTGCCGTGCCGCATCCGCGAGCATGGCCGGGTCGTAGCCGGCGATCTGCACGCTGACCGGCGCGGGCTCGCCGGCGTGGTCCATGCGCTGGCGGGACTTGCGCGTGCCCCACAGCCGCGGGTCGGCGATGGTCATCTCCGACACGGCGAGTCCCGCGCCCAGGCGCCGGCAGAGCTGGCGGAAGGGCTTGTCGGTGACCCCGGCCATGGGGGCGAGGATCAGCGGCGGGTCGATGAGGTGGGGGCCGATGCGCATGGCCGCGGGATTGTAGCCGGGGCCATCCGCGGCGGGTATCTTGGCGCCGGAGCCTGGCATCGTGGATCACCCCCTGCGCCGCATCATCCACCTCGACATGGATGCGTTCTACGCCTCCGTGGAGCAGCGCGACGACCCGGCACTGCGCGGGCGTCCGGTGGCCGTGGGCGGTTCGCCCCGCTCCCGGGGCGTGGTGGCGGCGGCGAGCTACGAGGCGCGCGCCTTCGGCGTGCGCTCGGCCATGCCGATGGCGCGGGCGCTGCGGCAGTGCCCGGACCTGGTCGTGGTCCGGCCGGATTTCCCGCGCTACCGCGAGGCCTCGCAGCGGGTCATGGCGATCCTGCGCTCGGCGACGCCGCTGGTCGAGCCGCTGTCGCTGGACGAGGCCTATCTGGATGTCACCGACAACCTGTGGGGGGAACCGCTGGCCACCAGCGTCGCGCGCGGGCTCAAGCAGCGCATCCGCGAGGAGCTTGCGCTCACCGCTTCCGCCGGCGTCGCGCCCAACAAGTTCCTCGCCAAGATCGCCTCGGGCTGGCGCAAGCCGGACGGACTGACGGTGATCGCGCCGGCCCGCGTGGAGGCCTTCCTGCAGCAGCTGCCGGTGGAGGCCCTGTGGGGCGTGGGACCGGTGACCGCGAGGAAGCTGCACGCCATCGGCATCGGGCGGCTGGTGGATGTGCGGGCGGCGGACCCGGCGGTGCTCGCCGGCGCGGTCGGCAGCCTCTCGGGTCGGCTGCAGGAACTGGCGCGTGGCGAGGACCAGCGGCCAGTCAGGCCGGATCGCCCGTGGAAGTCCATTTCCGCGGAGACCACGTTTGCCACGGACCTCGCCGACCCGGCGACGCAGGCCGAGGAAATTGCGCGTCTCGCGGCCCGGGTAGCGGCATCGCTGGCGAAACTCCGGTTGCGCGCGCGCACCGTCACCATCAAGGTGCGCTACGGGGATTTCACCACCGTGACCCGCAGCCACAGCGAGCTGCTGGCCACGGCCGATGCCAGCGACATCACCGGCCGGGCACTGGCCCTGCTCGCGCGCACCGAGGCCACCACCCGCCCGGTGCGCCTCCTCGGAGTGGGCAGCCACGGGCTGGTGGCCGGGAGCGGCGTATGAATCGCGCCGGCGTCACCAAGCTGGTGGCGGCCTGGCCGGTGTCCGCCCGGGTGTTGCCAACCTGCGGCAGATCCTGCCAGTCACATGGGTTTTGCGCCTGGCAGCGAGCCGAACCGCCGGGTGACGATATTCCACACATGCGGCAGCTCCGCGAGGCATATAGTATGCATGCCGTCAATACTCTTGAATTCGACCCGATGAGACAGGTTGTCATCAGCCGCGGTGAAAGCGGCTACTGGATAGCCGAGTGCCCGAGCCTGCCGGGTTGCGTCTCGCAGGGACTGACGCGCGAGGAAGCGATCCGGAACATCAAGGCGGCTATCGCTCTCTATATCGAGACGCTCAAGGACGACGGACTGGCCGTTCCGGACGATACATTCGAAACCACCGTCATCGCAGTGTGACGAAATTGCCGCGGGTCTCGGGGCGGCAATGCGTGGCTGCTCTCGAAATGGCGGGTTTCACGAGGCGCCGCCAGCATGGCAGCCATATCGTGCTCCGTCGTGATGAGCCATTTGCACAGGTTGTGGTCCCGGATCATCGGGAATTGGATCGCGGCACGTTGCGGGCCATTCTGCGGCACGCCGACGTCAGCGTGGAGGAGTTCTGCAACCGGCTTTGACCGCGTGTGGCTCAGCGGCCGGCAGCCCCTGATGGCGCCCTGTCCGCGGGATCTGTCATCGACTCCAATGCAGCCGAGGCTTCGAGCCATGATTCCTCCACGGCTTCCAGCCGCCGGCGCAGGTCTTTCTGCTCGCGGCTCAGGGCCGCGGCGCGGCTGT
>JAANMV010002884.1_pt1 | contig 15813 bp, 11 predicted proteins | sample 7279661 | NCBI WGS metagenome assembly JAANMV01 (sample SAMN14094540, study PRJNA606508) | bioreactor metagenome | isolation source: A lab-scale SPAN reactor treating ammonium-rich wastewater day 121 | place: Ireland: Galway | collected 2017-05-16 | reverse complement strand
GGTAGCGGCCGGCCAGCTCGCCGGTCCCTTCGGAACCGCCTTGCCAATGGGCTCGCCAGTCGCTTCGCGACTGTCTCGCAGGTATCGGGACTTCCTCACCCCGCCTCAGTCCCCGGGAGGCAGGTTCTCGGCCCGGGCGATGGGGAAGTAGTGGTGGTGGTGGGAGCCCGTGATCTCGTAGGCGGCATTCCCCTTACGCCCATGGGCATCCCGCAGTTGCATGTTCACCTGGCCGCCGAGCTGGCCGTACCGCGCGTGCCAGCGGCCCGAGCCTTCCAGGCGGAGCTCCTGCCCATCCTCGAGCCTGGCCGTGATCACGCCTTCCAGGCCCGCAACGGTCGCACCGTCGCGCTCATAGCTCGTCCGGGCACCCGAGGCATCAGTCCAGTGCAGGTCGTGTTCGAAGGCCACTACCTGGACCGGGTCGCTCATGTCGGCGGGGGCCCAGTAGCCGTCGAGGTAGATGCGATGACCGTTGGCGTACTCCCAGTTCCAGATGCCGAGCATGCCGTCAGGAAGCTGGATTGCGAGCCACATCCACATCGGGCAGCGCTGGTGGTTGCGGATGCCCCAGGAGTGGTCGCGCTGGCCCCACCAGTCCCGCACTTCGTAGGTCTTGCCACCGAAGCTGTAGGTGCCGTTGTACCGGCCGGACTGGATCATGTGGCTCTGGTCCCAGATCGTCTCGCTCCCCCGCTTCATCGTGCCCCGGCGGAGGCCGCACTCCCGCGTCCGGGCGGTGAAGGTGATATCGAGCCCGATCGGTGACTCCGCCGGGTCGACCCAGAGTTTCACGGTCTTGTACGGCTCGGTTATGTCGATCCGGACCGGGCCGACGGTCATGGTGTGTGGGTCGCCATCATAGTGGCGGGCGTGACGCTCGAAGGTGAGTTGCCCCCCGAGACGGCACATCTGCAACGAGTCCATCTCTTCGCGCGCGGGGAAATGGGCAAGGGTGAGGATGAGGACATCACCCTCCTCGCCCTCGGGATGCATCACGAAGAAGAGGCTCTCGCGCCAGTGGTCGCTGAACGTTGCCACCTGGGGCAGAGGCTCGGGAATCTGGTGGTAGAAGTACTCGTCGGCAGGGGTAAGCCGGACCATGGGGCGCCTCCGGAAGTTCGGTTAGCGCGACATGGTGGGCGAAACGGCGGCGCTTCGCTATGCGCCCGCGCAGGTTTCGCAGCCGGAACTTACTTCGCGGCGACCGCCACGCTGGAGCCGGTTTCCATGCCGATGCCACTGAGCATCGCATGGATCTGGCGGGCGCTGCGGATAATGCGCTCGGCCTCGTGGGTCACGGCCTGCTTGCCATCGCAGAGAGCCTCAGCCGGGTTCGAGTGGATGTCGAACTCGATGCCGTGCGCGCCCGCCGCGACGAAGCCATACGTGACACGCTCCACCAGCTTCTTATCGCCAGAACTGTGGCTCGGATCGGCGATCAAGGGCAGGTGGGACTTCGAGCGGACGAGCGGGATCATCGAGATATCGGCGGAAAACCGCGTCTCGCTTTCGAAGCTCTTGATGCCCCGGTAGCAGAGGATGACGTTCTTGTTGCCTTCGCTCACCGTGCGCCGCTCGCGGTCGATTCCCGACATCACGTAGGCGGCTGCCGCGAGCCACTCGTTCATGTCGTTCCCGAAGCCGTGTTTGAGCACCACCGGCCGGTCGATCTTCGAGAGCTCCTCGAGCAGCGGCGAGTACTGGGCGCTGCGCGCCCCAATCTGGATGACGTCCATGCCGGCATCGAGGAAGGCGTCAAGGTGCCGCAGGTCGATGAGCTCTCCCACAATAGGCAGGCCGGTATCGGCTTTCATGGCGGTTGCGATTTCAAGTCCCCTCGTCAGATCGAGGCCGCGGTAGTCATACGGGCTCGTGCGGGACTTGTCGGGAAAGGCGCGGAGGATGTCGACCCCTGCCGCTTTCGCCAGCCGGGCGGAGTCGATCGCCTGCTGCTCGTTTTCGATAGCACACGGGCCGCCGAAGAAGGTCAGGTTGCCGCCGCCGACAGGCACGCGGCCGCCGACGTGGATGATCGTATCTTCGTTATGGAAGCTACGTGCTGCGTCCTTGTACTTCTCGGTGATGCGGATGACGCGGTCGACGCCCGGGAGCTCGGTGATGCGGCCCTCGTCGACGATGCTCGCGACGCCCTTGACGCCGATGACGGTGGTGCTGCTGACGATGGTCTCGCAGCGCAGGCCATAGTCCTGGGAGATGCGGTTGATTACGCGCTCGACCTGGTCGATGGTCGCGCCTTCGGCCATATGGATGATCATTGGGACCTGGACTCCGTTATGTTGCCGCGATTGTCTAATGCGGCTCCGCTACAGGCGATCAGAACAGGACGCTCGATAGCCGCCGCTGGTACTCGCGAGTCAGGGCCGAATCGAGCCCGAGGATGTCGAACACAGCAAGGACAGCCTTGCGCGCGGCGCCATCCGCGAAGCTGCGGTCGATCCTGACGGACTCGATGAGCTCATCGAGGGCCGCTTCGAACTGGCCCTTCGCCGCGAGCATGACGCCCCACCGGTAGCGCGCCCGGGGATCGCGCGGGTTGGCGCGAGCCTCCCCTTCGAGGTCTTCCTGGCTGTGCTTGGTCTCGAACTCGCCGAGAAAGATGGCGTGGCGGAGCACTTTCGCCCGGCGGTCCGCCGGGGCGCGTTCGAGGAGGTCCTCCGCGGCCTCGTTCTCCCCTCGAGAGATGAGGATGCTGGCCAGCCCGACCACGGCGTCGGCATTGGAGGGCTGCGTCTTCAGGACTTCGCGGTAGCTGGCCTCGGCGCCGGCGACATCGCCCCGGCGGAGCAGCTCTTCCGCCTGGCCGGCGACCGTCTCCTCGGGCTGCGGGAGGATCTTCGCGAAGAACGCGCGGACCTGCGGCTCCGGGTAGGCGCCGGTGAATTCGGCGGCCACCTGGCCGTTCCGGAACGCTTTGACGGCTGGGATACCCTGGATGCGGTATGCGGTCGCGGTGCGCGGGTTCTCATCGGTGTTGAGCTTCGCGAGCACCACCGCCCCAGCGTTCTCAGCCGCAACCTTTTCGATGATGGGCCCCAGCACGCGGCACGGCCCGCACCAGGGCGCCCAGAAATCCACCACCACGGGCACGCTGTTCGAGCGTTCCAGCACTTCGGTGGCGAAGGTTGCGTCAGTCACATCGATGTAGGCCTGGGTGGCAGGCATGGGGACATCTCCGGGTCGTGGTCTTGGTCCCTCGATCGTAACGAACTGCGATCGCGGTGTCAGCCTGCGAGTGGGGAGGAATTTGGGGGTCCAGCGGGCCTGTAAGCCGGATTCTGTGTCCTTCCGGGGAAGAACGGTGACCATCTCTCTCGACGCCGCATCGCTACAGCGCTCTAGCAGCCAACCCGGGAGTGGTAGCGGGCCGGGCGCCCTCCTCCCCTATTTGGCCTTGCTCCGGGTGGGGTTTGCACGGCCGCCCCGTTACCGGGACGCCGGTGCGCTCTTACCGCACCATTTCACCCTTGCCCTTCCAAAGAAGGGCGGTATGTTTCTGTTGCACTTTCCGTCGGCTCACGCCGCCCAGGCGTTACCTGGCACCCTGCCCGGTGGAGTCCGGACTTTCCTCGACAGCGGACCGTCGCGGTCACCCGGCCCCCTGGACCCAGCTCCATTGTCTATTGCGGATGGGAATTTGTCGATTAGGAATCGCCGCATTGTTTGGCGCGAGCAGTTAGAATCGCCTGGCACACCACTCGAGGGGGCGCGGATGCCAGTCGAAGACATGAAAGTCGGTGCGGCCGCCAGCCAGTCAGTCGCCTGCGCGCCGGAGCACTTCGCCAGCCGCATCGTGACGGGCACCCCCGATGTTTTCAGTACAGCCGCGCTTGGCGCGCTCGTCGAGAAGACGGCCGCCGAGTGGATGGCGCCCCACCTGGGCCCAGACCAGATGACGGTGGGCGCGGAGATCGTCATCAATCACACCGCGGCAACGCCAGAAGGGCTGCGGGTTACCGCCGAGGTCAAACTTGTCGGCATCGATGGGCGCCGGTTCGACTTCGAATGGAGCGCGACCGACGGCATCGACCAGGTGGGCCATGGCACCCACCAGCGGTTCGTGGTCGACCGGCAGCGGTTCGAACAGCGGCTCGCCCAGAAGCGGCCGGGTTAAGCCGCGGGCAGGCCCGGCCGCCGGGTCAGGCCGTGCGCTCTGCCGGGGCGGGCGTGTCATGGTCTCGGGCGCCTGGACGGACGACGAACCGTTCCGCGGCCGCGCGGAAGTCGCCGGCCGCATCGGCCGGCTCTGGTGCGCCGGGCTCGGCGAACAGGTCGTCGCTCAGCGCCCACTCGCGCAGCAGTGCACGGGCAATCGCTTCCGGGTCGGGCTGGTACTGGCCCTCTCGGATCTGTCGGCGAAGTTCCATCACGCGGCGAGTGCGGTCATCAAACGGTGTAGGGTCCGTGGCCCGGGTCAATTCTGGTTTCGGTTTGGTGTCTGCCATGTGGACGTTCTCCGCAGCAAGGTTACACCTCAGTTAACGGCAGGGAACTCACACGGCTTCAGGGGCTCTTACGGTGTTCTGTCAGATTCTTCACAGAGGTTGGCAAGGGTTTACCCGGGGCTCGGGGGCCGAGGTGCCACCTGCCGCGGGCCTTCAAAGCCCCGTGAACTCGAAGATGCCCCCGGGCGCGGACGGCGGAAATTAGCTCCCTGCATGACCAACACGACACGTGCGATTTCCTCGCTAGCGCCGGGCGGTGTGGGACGGTCGGCTGCCACTCGTGCGGGGTGTGTTGAGGAAGCCGGCTTAGACAGCGGCGTCCTGCGAACCGGCAGCTCTTCGCCAGTCCTCGTCCATCAGGGCCGCGGCCTTCTCGCCGAGGAGGAGGCTGTAGTTCTGGCCGCGGTCCTCGGGGTACACCTGGGTGGTGTTCGAAAGGTAGAGCCCTTCGACGCCGGTCCGCATTTCCGGGATGGAAGCGGAGTAGTTGGTGGTGATGACGGGCTGGCCGCCGGGGTCTTTGAAGAACCATTTCTCGCGCACCCACGAAGGGTCGAACGCCGGGTTCAGCCTCTTGATGCCGGCGAGGTAGCTGGCAAAGACCTGCTCGGCGTCCATGTCGAGGACCGGATGTCCGGGTGGCGTGTAGTTCGAAAGATAGACCACGTGGTTGCCCCCGTACCGTTGGACCGGCATGAAGTTCGTGTGTTCGACGCAGGCCACGAAGGGCAGGTCATCGCCAATCGAGAGCCAGTAATAGGGGGTGAGGGGCCGGTCGAGGGCGAGGATGAGGCAGGTGGCCCACTGGTAGCGCACCCGTTCGAGCACCGAGCGGTAGTCCGCCGGGAGGTCCGGGCAGATCTTCATGGTGATGATGTTCGGGGTGGTCATGAGCACCTGGTCGAACTCGTGGAATTGGCCGCCCGCCTCGATGCCCTTCACGGCGCCTTCAGCGGCTGCCACGCGCTCGACCGGGGTGTTGAGGTGGATGGCGACGCCATCCGCTTCCAGGCGGTCAGCGAGCGCCCGGTAGTAGCGCTTGAACGAGCCTTCGAGGTAGCCGAGGGACTCTTTCGAGCCGCCACCTTTCCGGGAGGAGAAGCGGAGATACACCTTGTTCCAGAGCCAGACCATGCCGACGTTATCGGCCTGATCGGCGAACTTGCCGCGCAGGAGCGCGCCCCAGAACGCATCAAACGCCTTCTTCCCGACTGCCTTCTGCATCCACTCGCGGGCGGTAACTCCTTCGTAGCGAGTGAGGCCGTCCTTGCGCCGCCGCAGCCAGAGTGCCGCCAGGCCCAGGCGCACCCGGCTGACGAGGGGAATCGCGGTGAACTTCAGCAGGTCGAGCGGAGTGACGAAGGGATACATCCTGCCCTTGACGAAGTGCGCATTGCGCGGCTCGATCCACTTCAGGTGTTCGAGGAGGCCGAGGTCTTCGATGTAGCGGATGACGGCGGTGTCGTTCGTAAAGATGTGGTGGTAGAAACACTCGAGTTCTTCGCCGCCGACCGGGAACGTGACGACCTGACCGCCAACTTCCTCGCGGCCTTCGAAGATGGTGACCTGGTGGCCGCGCGCGCGGAGGACACGGGCCGCGGCGAGCCCGGCAACGCCAGCACCGACAATCCCAACCCTCACGGGACCACCCCCTGCTCGTCGACTTCGACGTTGGTGATGCGCTTGAATGACACGCCGTAGCTCCAGAGGAGGATCAGCCCAAGGACGGTGGTGGGGATGAGGATCACGCCATGGGCGACGATGGAAAAGGCGCCGGCGACGTTATCGGCCACGCCGGCGCCGACCAGCACGAGCTTCGCCGCCCACTCGAACGGACCCGTTCCACCGAAGAAGGTGGGGATGATGATGGCCAGGTTGGCGGCGGCGAGCAGCAGGGCATAGTGGCCGAAGTTCACGTCCATATTGAATCCCTGGCCGATGACCGCGTAGGCGGCAGCCTCGATGGTCCATGCGGTCCCACTGAGGAGCACCACCAGGACCAGTGGCCGCCAGTCGTGGACCGAGCGCAGGCTCCCAACCAGGGAGTCGGCCATGGCTTCAGCCTGGTGTTCGAATCGCTCAGGAAGGACCCGCAGGAAGAAATGGATGACGCGCTTGGCGCGCTCTTCATTCAGCGTAAGGACGTAGAAGGCCGCGAGGGCTATCACAAACAGGATGGTCGAAGCCACCGCGATGGCGCGTAGCTTGCTGTCCTCGAACCCCACGATCGAACCGGCGATGAGTAGCATCAGGACAAGCGTGACTCCGTCGAAGAGGCGCTCGACAGCGATCGTGCCGAAGGTGCCCATCTTGGAGACGCCCTCGCGGTCGCCAAGCACATAAGCGCGCACGAGTTCGCCGGCCCGCGCCGGCAAGAGGTTGTTCGCCATGTAGCCGATGATCGCGTAGGGGAAGAGCCTGGCCGGGCTCAACGGCGCGACCGGGCGCATCAGGATCGACCAGCGCATGCAGCGCGCCGCGATGGCGACAAAGAGCACGGCGGTGCCGGGGATGAGCCACCAGTAGCTGGCCTGTTCGAGGGCGGAGGCCAGGTCTCGCGGATGCGTGGCGCGCAGGAAGAGCGCGATGAAGATGAGGCTGATGACCAGGCTGGCCCAGAAGCGGATGGAACGGAGCACGGGACCGCCTGTGATCAGGGAATGTCGAACAGCCGGAGCCGGCCAGCGCCGCCCTCGGCTATCCAGAGCTTACCATCGGCAGATTCAACCATCCCATAAGGGCGGTTTAGCGGTTCGGACTCGGAGGAGATGGTCGCGCTGAGGGCGCCATCGGCGCCGAGGATCCGGACGAGGTTCAGCGATGGCACACTGGCTGCCACCCGGCCATCCGAGAGGACGCGGAGGTACGGCTTGTCGTTCACCTCGATGCCGCCCCAGCCTTCGACCGTGAACTCCGACTGATAGGTGCCGTCGGGATTGAGCACCTGGACACGACTGTTGTACATGTCGGCCACGTAGATGGCGCCATCGGGCCCGATGTCGATGCCGACCGGTTCATCGAACTGGCCGGGCCCGCTGCCAGAGGACCCGATGGTGCGCACGAACTGGCCATCGAGGGTGAACACCTGGATGCGGTCGTTGCCGGTATCGGTCACCCACACGTTTCCACTTCTGTCGATGGCGGCGTCGCGCGGCCCGAAGAGGTCGAACGGGCCGGGCGCCTTCGAGGTGTCCGGGGGATCGCCAAAGCTGGCACGCAGTTCGAGGTCCTTGTCGAAGACGCGCACGCGCCAGCCGAAGGTATCGGCGACCACCACCTCGCCGTCCGGCCCGATGCCGAGGCCCCAGGGCTGCGACTGCTCGCCAGAGTCGGCAGCGTTGTTCCTGATGTCGATGGACGTGATGAAGTTGCCCTGGGGGTCGAACTTCTGCAGCTTCTTGGTCGCACTGTCGATGACGTAGAGGTTGCCGTCAGCGTCGGCTTCGACATCGACTGGCGCGAAGAACTGGCCGGGGAGCGAGCCGAGACTCCCGAACGAGGGCCGCCCGTCGTTGTCGGTACCCGGCCCGGGCGGCTCGATGGGACGCGCGGAAAGCTTGCCGGTCTCCAGGTCGAAATTCGCCGGGAAGAAGGCGAACGCGTCCGTCGAACCCGGTTGGCGATCGGGGGAGTGGTCGCGCCAGTAGTGGAACCAGGCGTCGAGCCAGCCGCCGCCGAAGATGCCGTTGCCGATGACCTTCCAGGTTTCGAGGCGGAACGGGCCGCAGTTCCCGGACCTGGAGAGGCAGGCCTGGCCGTTATCGACGCTCATGGCATATTTGTAGGTCTCGTCGTACCACCAGCGGTGTGGGTAGCGTTGAGGACTCCCGTACTGGACCGATGAGTTGCTCGCGGCGTAGTCCTGGGCGCGGCCTACGTTGCCGAACGCCACCAGCATCACGGAGAAGTTCCCGGCTGGCGGACCGTTGGAGAAGTCGGCATAGGACACGGACTTGAAGTCGCGCAGGTACCAGGCCCACGGCCAGGCGAACGAATCAGCGGTGTCGACCGCGATCGGCAGGTTGTAGCCCTGCCCGGAGGCGGCGGCGAGGGCGTTGATCTGGTCGGCCACGTCCTTGAGCTGGGGCGACGACTGGGTGTAGATGAGCAGGTCTTTGGGGACATCGCCCCGCTCGTAGACCACCATGACCATCGTCCGCAGCGAGAAGAACGTGAGTGCGCCGATGACAGCCACGACCGTGACGAACGCGGTCGCGGAACGTCCCAGGGGCCAGGCGGCGAAGAGGACCCCGGCGACGACGGCAAGGGCTACGGCCCCGCGCAGGAGGTGAAAAGCCAGCCCGCCGGGGAGGAAGGCCACGAGGGCGAGCCCGCCCGCGGCGAGCAACGCGGTACTTCCGAGGGTGGCGACCGTCTTGCGCGACGCAACCCGGCCGGACCAGGACTGCCAGGCGCGCTGCACGGTCCATGCGGCCAGGATGCAGGCAGGGAGTGCGATATGAACGTTGAGCCACGGCATCTTCTCGGCGCCCCAGGAGAGCGCACCCCAGATGCCGATGAGCCAGACCACCAGGAACCGTGAAAACGCGTCCCCACGCACGACCGACCACCAGGCCCCACCGATCACGAGTACCAGCGGGAGGAACTCGTAGGCGGGCATGAGCATGTAGTAGTAGAACCAGGGTTGGTCGCCACGGTGGGCGTCCTGCTGGCTGTACCAGTAGTCGAGCGAGCCCCAGGGGCCGCTGATGAGGCCATCGAGGTTCGTCCAGAGCGACGTCATCAGGGAGAGATAGACAAAGGCGGAGGCAGCGAAAGCGATGCCCCACACTCTTGGTTTCCACTGGAGCCCGGCAAACGCGGCGATGCTGGTGGTCACGGCGAAAAGCCCGAACAGCGCGATCGCGTCGCGCGTGGCGACTGCCCCCTGGAGGCTTTTCTCCCAGCTCAGCCGGTCTTTCTCGATGAGGCCCAGCTTCTCCAGGAACACGGTGCGGGAGACGGGGGTCAGGAGGGGGAGCGTAAAGGTGCCGAGCAAGAGGAGGACATCCCCTCCGCGGGGGAGGTCGTCCCCCCAGTCCAGGTTGCGGCGCAAGGGGGCAGCGAACGGCCAGATTGCCGCCACGATCCATGCCCAGGGCGCGAAACCAACCGTCAGGAGTATGCGCCGCGGGAGAGTGTCGAGTTCGCGGGCGGCGAGGGTGCGGACAGCGAGCTGGTTCGCCAGGTACACGTCGAGGTAGACCAGGAAAACGGCGAAGGCGAGGAACGAGCCCTCTTTCGTAAGGACGTTCCCGGTGAACCCGGCGGCGAAGACAAACAGCCAGCGCTGGCGGCCTTCGTCGATGTAGCGCCACATCGCCACGACCATGAGCAGCGTGAATGCTCCCATGTAGATGTCTTCGCGAAAGAAGCGGCTGTAGTAAACGAGAGTCGGGGAGAAGGCAATCAGGGCGACCGCCGCCAGCGTCCCGGCCGCGCCCAGCCGGCGGCGCATGAGCAGCGGCAGGGCCACGAGCGCCGTGCCGAAGATGGCCGCGGAGACGCGGCTGGTGTAGTCCGAGGCGCCGAACAGGAAGAAGACGAGGCCCTGTATGTGGTAGTAGAACGGCCCGTGGAAGACCGGGCTGTGGTTGTAGTTCCCCTGGAGGAGGCCCCACGACCACTGGGCGTGGATGCTCTCATCGTGATGGAGGGCGCGCGAGCCGAGATCCCAGAAGCGCAGGGCGAATGCTGCGAACAGGATGGCAGCGTAGGCGGCGACTTCCCAGTTGATGGCGAGGCGCGCCGACAGCAACCGTTCGAGGCCGGCAGGGCGGAGGGCTGGCTGGGGGGCGGGACGAGCGGTCATGGCCCTGCTTTCAGGTAGACGATGACGGGCACACGCCCAACGGAGAGAGTATTGCGGTTCGACAGCCAGCGCAGGTAGTGGAGGAGGTCCGCGTCTGGACCTCGCCTTTCCCTGAGCACGGTCCAGTCGCCATCGAGGATGCTGTAGCCCTCGGGAGCCTCGCCGTCAGCCGGCCAGACGACGACCGAGGCATCGGGAACCGGACCGGAGGAGATGACGAGTTCGCCAGAGTCCCGGAACGCCCAGGTGAGGTCGAGTTCGAAGCGCGGGTGGACCACGATGAGGCCGCCCTGCTCTTCGCGGGCGCGGATGGCGATGTCGCGGATTTCGCGGGCCTGGACCGGGCTCACCGGCGACGGCATGGGTTCGTTCGGTCCGGAGAATGCCACGCCAGAGAGTCCCGAAATGGCGGGTAGCAACCCGATCACGGCCGCCGGGACTGCCAGGGCCGCAACTGTGCGGCGACTGGACGCCAGGAGTGCGACGCAGCCGAGGGCGACCACGACAAGGCTGCCAACCGCCACCTTCTCGCCGGTGTCTCCCGCCCGGCCATCGCGGGCCCATTCCAGCAGGAATGCCATCGCGACAAGCAGCGCCGTTAGCATTCCCGGCACCAGGTAGCGGGCATAGGTCCAATCGGCAGCCCAGGCGGCGTTTGCCAGCCGCGCGAGCGCGGGGCCGGCCAGTAGCGCCAGCGGGATGGAGAGGCCAACAAGCGGCACGGGCGAGTGTGCACCCGTCGAGGCAAGGAGCCAGGCAAACGCAACACTGGACCAGGCCAGCACCTCGATGCTGGACTGGTCCAGGTCTTCGCCGAGCGTGGCGCGAAACACGTCGTACACGGCGACGGCCGCCCCCGCTGCGATCAGGGGAGCGAGATAGATGACGGACAGGGAGAGCGTCGACTCGGTAGACCAGGGCTCGCCGAATCCCGCGGCGAACGCATCAAACGGCGGGACGCGGAGGCCGTCCCAGCCCATGCCGAAGCGGAGGCTGGCAGCGAACACGCCGAGCAACGCCCCCGCTCCTGCATAGCCGAGGACGGGCATGGAGGGGTAGTCCTGGCGAAACAGCCGGACCGCCCCGATGCCCACCGCCAGCGGCAGCCAGACCGGGCCCGCGGTCGCGGCGAGAAAGCCAGCCGGCGCCCACGCCCAGGCAGGCGCACGCGGCTCCTTCAGCAGCACCAGGAGCCACAGGGTCAGCGCGATATCGAAGCCTGACGCGGAGGCGGTTGAACCGAGCAACACCCCGGGTGCGTCGATGGTCAGCAAGAACAGCGTCAGGAGGGCGCCCGCCTCGCCGAGCAGCGGGCGGAGCCGGTAGACCGCGAAGGGGACGCTTGCGGTCGCGAGGAGCGCGAGCACGCGAGCGGGCATCTCGGAGGTCGTCCACTCGAACGTGAGCGTGGTAAGTGCCTGGAAGAACGTCGGGATGAACCGCGCGTCATCCGCGCCGACGTGGGCCTGCCAGGCGCCAGAGAGGCCAGCCAGTTCGGCTCCGCCGATGGGTGTGCCAAGGGCCGCTCCGGCCCGCAGACCGGCGAACAGGAGCGCAAGCACACCCCAGGCGAGCGTAGCTGCGGTGAACTCCAGCGTGCGGTCCGCTCCGGCTGCCTTCCGGGCCATCGCTTCGCTCACGAGGTCGAAATCCTCCGGTACTCCGGCATCGCGTACACGCGATAGGCGCCCGCTTCGACAACTACGTCGAGGAACGCCGCATAGTCGGGCATCAGGCCGGGATAGTTCGCCATCTCGACCCGGCCGACCACGAGATACCTGGCATCGAACTCTTGCATTGCGGCGATCACCCGATCGGGGTCCTGGGAGGTGTAAGCGGCGTCGACCGTATCCTGGCGCCGGACGAACTCGGCGCGGTTGGCCTGCGTGTCGCCGCGCCATTGGATCTCATGGAAGTACCAGCCGATGGGCGTCTGGCGGCCGGTGCGGGCTGCGATGCGCCCTGCATCGGAGTAGTCGACGTTGGCATTCACGATCACCGGCTGCGTCCCCACGCTCCCCTGCCAGCGGCGGCCGGTCGCCTCGAAGACGACATCGCCGGGCGCTGTGTGCTGCTGGATCCAGAGGGTGAGAGCGTAGTCGTTGGGGTCATTGCGGGCGACCGCTGCCAACCCATCGATGGAGGTCGGGAGGCTGAAGTTGTCGGTCCTGTTGAACGAGGCGAGCAGCGGGTACGCCAGCCCCATGGCGGCCAGCCAGCCCACCGGGAGGGCGACGAGACCCAGGCGACGCCGCTGCACCACGCCCCTGTGGAGCCCTCCGGCGATCCCCGCCGCACCGGCGAGCGCCAGCAGCACCCACGCCTGGTACGAGAGCTTGAACACGGTATTCAGGCGCGGCACCGAGCCGAAGAACACGTCCCGAATGAAGAACAGTTCGGAACCGTAGAGGAGCAGTGCGCCCATAGCTGCCAGGGCCGCTGCCGGGGCCGCCGCCCTGCGCGCTGCGGTCAGCACGACCGACGCCGACGCGAGCAGCCACACCGAGAGCCCGTAGGCGCTCAGCGTGACCCAACCACCGCTGCCGCGCGCTTCGAGGCCAGCCGAGAGCTCGCCGCGAACGGCCGCCAGGGCCAGCCAGCCAACGAATGGGAGGAGCGGGATCCAGGCTGTCGCGAGAGCCACGTTCAGGGACTGGCCGCGGGTGGCCCGCCGGCTGGCGAAGAGCGCCGTCAACAGGCCCGCGCCCAGCAGGGGACCGAACTGGAGGAAGGCGTGCGCGGGGCGCGTGCCCTCGCCGACATACGCATAGAAGCCCTCGGCCTGGGAGCCGAACGTAAGCCACCAGGGCGCGTATCCGGCGACAGCCAGGAGCGCCACGGGGCCGAGGTACGTTGCTGCGCCGACGAGTGCCTGGAAGGGTGGCGCCCGCCTGAGGTTGCGCGCGAAGACTGCGAGTCCGAGCACCGCTGAGAAGGTGATGACATCCCAGGCGTTCTGGAAGGCCAGGGCACCGCAGATGACGGCAAGGGCGATCCCCACGAAAGGCTCGCTCCGGTGGCGGCGCCAGTCCAGCCACGAGCGCCCGCGCCAGAGCGCGGCGGCCAGCCCGAGCGCGAGCAGCACAAGCGGGAGCGACATGACGTGGGGGTGGAGGTCGCCGAGAAGGAAGCTAAAGAAAGGAAATTCGGTGATGGTTCCGGGGATGATTCGCGAACCCCGCCACCAGAACCAGAACTCGGTGGGGTACCAGCGGGATGTGCGGGGATCGAGTTGGCCGGTGTAGCAGTTGTCGGACTGGCCGGGCTCGCAGGGGATCATCCACTCCACGCCGAAGGCCTCGTAAACGCCGCGGCTGGTGTGGCCGTGGGCCGCGCTCCATTCGAACACTGCCGAGAGCGACCCGACGAAGAGCAACAAGCCAATCGCGGCAGCCCCGCCGCCCATCGCCCAGGCCCGCCCTCGCGCCCCAACAATCCAACGCACCAGCGCGAAGGCCAGGGATGCCACCCCTGCCGCGCTCGCGGCGAAGGTGTACGCCAGGGAGAGGTTGTAGCCGGTGGACGACGGTACTCCCGAAACGGAGGTAAGCACCCCCGATTGAACGTACCCGAAGTAGTAATAGCTCGCGCGCTCACCCGCGAGCCACGGGTCGTGCGGTGGATAGTCCGGGGAGGTCAGCGTGGCGTTGAGGTACATGAAGTCCATTGGCTGCTCGGTCCCACCGATCTCCGCGTTGTAGGAGCGGAAGGCGACGTAGCCGAAGAACGCGAAGGTGAAAACGCCGGCGGCGACGACCACGCCGGGCCAGGCCCGGTACCAGGTGACGAGAAGCCAGCGGTCGCGCCCGGCCGTCGCGGCGGCTACGAGGCCAAGCAACGCGACCACGAGCACATACCCGCCCCGGCCGGGCGGAAGCACGGAGAACACGCGCAGGATGAAGTAGCCGTAACTGACCAGGAGCAGACCCATGGCGAAACTCAGGCCAGCGCCGGCATCGGGCAGGCGGCGCAGGAGGGCCGCGGCGACCGGGAAGCCGAGCGCTCCCACGAGCAATGCGACGATCCAGAAGGCCAGCACATCGCCCATTGGGCCTCCTCAGGCGAGCAGGGAGTCGACGAAGTCCTCGGGGTCGAATGGCGCGAGGTCGCCCATCTTCTCGCCCGTCCCAATGAAGCGGACGGGGATGCCGAGCTCGTGCGCGATGGCGAAGGCGATCCCTCCTTTAGCTGTGCCATCGAGCTTGGCGAGCACGATGCCGGTGACGCCCACGGCCTCGGTGAACGTCTTCGCCTGCATGAGCCCGTTCTGGCCGGTGGTCGCATCGAGGACGAGCAGTGTCTCGTGCGGGCCATCGGGGTAGTTCCGCTGGATGATGCGGTTCATCTTCTTGAGTTCTTCCATCAGGTTCGACTTGGTGTGGAGGCGGCCTGCGGTATCGATAATGACGAAATCGGCCCTGGCGCTATCACCTGCGGCGAGAGTATCGAAGACCACCGCCCCCGGGTCGGCGCCGGACTGGTGGGCGACCACGCGCACGCCGATGCGTTCGCCCCAGACCTTCAGCTGGTCGGTGGCGGCGGCCCGGAAGGTGTCGGCAGCGCCGAGGATGACGCTGGCGCCATCCTGCTTGAAGGCATGGGCCATCTTCGCGATGGAGGTGGTCTTCCCCGCGCCGTTCACGCCCACCACAAGGATGATGAGCATGGCTGGCGCGTCGGGCCGTGCCCAGGCGGGCGGCGTCTCGCCGGGTTCGTGGAGGACCGCAACGAGCTCTTCCCGCAGGATTTCCCGCACGCGGGCACTGTGCTTCGCGCCCTCCTGTTTCACCCGGGCACGGACACCATCGAGGATGGCGGTCGTGGTTTCGAGACCGGCGTCAGCGCCGATGAGGATCTCCTCGAGCTCGTCCCAGAGGTCGTCCTCGAAGTCGGCCCGCTCGAAGAGGCCGCCCAGCCGGCTAAAGAAGCCACGCCGGGTCCGTTCCACGGCGCGCTCGGTCTGCTCGTGCACCTCGGCCTTTTCCTCGGGCGTCGGCTCGAAGACGAGTTCCGCGCCGGTCTGAACGGCGCCAGCGTCTTCGGCTGCTTCAGCGGGCTGCTCTACGGGTTTCTTGCGCCAGAACCTCACGGGCGCTCCTTCTCGCGGTCTTGGCGGGATGGTACCGCTCCGATGGGTAAGGGGCAGTTGGGGCGATGGCGTATCATGCAAATATGGCGACAGCAGTGACCGAGACGGTGTTGACTGCGGAGGAGTTCTACCAGCTTCCCGACCCGGAACAGGGCGGGAAAATCGAGCTCGTCCGCGGAAGGGTGGTGACCTCCATGCCGGTGAGCGGCAAACACGGCGAACGACAGGGGATTATCTGGCAGGCTTTGCGCCAGTTCCTTTCCACAAGCCGACAGGGCAGGACGACTATCGAGACGGGCTACATCTTGCGGCGCGACCCGGACGTTGTTCGCGCACCCGGCGTGTCGGTTGCACCGCCGGCCCTGCTCGAAGACGGCGAACTGCCGGAGGATGGCTTTATCGAAGGCGCTCCGCTGCTGGCTGTCGAAGTTGTCTCCAGGACCGAC
>JAANMV010002883.1_pt1 | contig 15818 bp, 9 predicted proteins | sample 7279661 | NCBI WGS metagenome assembly JAANMV01 (sample SAMN14094540, study PRJNA606508) | bioreactor metagenome | isolation source: A lab-scale SPAN reactor treating ammonium-rich wastewater day 121 | place: Ireland: Galway | collected 2017-05-16 | reverse complement strand
GCTTGAATTGAGCTGTGTAGATTTCTCTGGCCTTGGGCATGATGACCTCCAGTCTCGGCCATCCCTAACTCTCCCTCCACCAAACCGTAGCAACTTCAGAAGATACCGGCCGAGTCTGCGTCAGGCGCCTGGCGCACTCGGAAGGAAACTGATGTTCCCGGACACGCCATCGAACTCCATGCCGACGCCGACTTCCCCGAACCCGAGATCCACTTCCGCACCGACACTCTGCGAGGTCTCGCCCTTGACGCCCACGTCGACAAGATTGCCGTCGCTGTCGAATGACAGATACAAGCCGTCCTTGGCCGTGACCCCGTTCCCTGCGACGGACTCACCAGCCGAGACGCCAGCGGTCACCGTGAAGATGCTCACCTCCCCCTTCTGCTTGCCAAACTCCGGGAGTTTGGCCGGCTTCACCTGGCCCGCCCCGAGGGCCTTGATGAACTTGTCCCGGGCAGTGGGCGGCGAGGTGCTTCCCGCCGAGGCCTTCTTCTCGACGCTCACGAACAGGCCGATGTCGAGCCAGGGAATTTCCTTGGAAACCTCGGCGGACACCTTCTCGCAGTTCATCCCGAACTGCACGAGGACGACCTTCACGGTCGCCGTGCCCACGGGCGAGCAGCCGGCGGGTGAGAACTCGGGCAGAGACGCGGCAGGGTCGTCCGGCTGGGGACGAGGCGGGTTGGTCCGGGCCACGTACTCACACGGCTCGTTGAGCCGATCGAGTTCAGCCAGGTGGAGTGCCAGGTAGCCGGGCACGATGCTGAGCAGGCCATTCCGGAACATCCGGTGATTGCGCCGGAGTTCATCCTGAAGGAGCGGCAACGACGCGTAGGAGATGACCGTGCTGTAGAAGAGGTCGAATTCGGTCACCAGAGGCTTGGTCGACTGCAGGAGAAAGGAAGCGCTGCCCTTCCACTGATCGTTCCAGTTCACGACGTTCAGGCAGGCCTGAAGTTTGAAGTCGTACTCCGCTTTTTTGCGGCAATAGTCGAGACCTGTTCCGGATGGGCATGCCTTGTAGCGCTGATCGTACTCACTTCGCGCATCCAGCAGCTGCTGCCCGAGGTGTTGTCGGGCGTCGGCATAGGTTTTCCGGTAGGTATCCAGGTCCTGGGCGAGACTCGTCAGCATGCCCGTAAATTTCTTTTCTTTGAAGATTTGAAACTGGCCTGCATACAGCATGCGGACTCTGGCCTCGGTCATGGGTTGTGAAGCGACACTCCGGAACAGCTGCTGCAGTCTTGAAGGTGCTGACATTCCGAGTTGGCCATCCGTCTTGATCGCCTGTGCCAGTCGGTCACGCATCGCCGACAGTTCGGTTGCTCGCCGTTCCAGTTGGGCCTCGTCGTAGGGGTTGTAGTTGGTGGGCCAGTACGGCCACCGTCCGGTTCGTCCACGACGGAAATCGAGCAGGTCGCGTAACGAGCGTTCACTCTGGTCCACGTCTGCGGCAGGGGTGGGGACCTGGACCGGCAACGACGTCTTGACCTCCCCAGCAGTGGCCGGGGTATCGGCACTCTTCTTGGGGATGTCGTGCCTGCTCCGCGATCGGGCCACGGCGGCCCGCGACGCACTGCACTTGCCCTGGTTGGCCAGTGCCGCCGCGAGGTTCCGCTGGGCTTCGAGCAGGCGAGGAGCGATCTTGACCGCGCGCGTCAGGACCACTTCTGCATCCTTCGACCGGTTGACCAGGAGCAGAGCGAACCCGCGAACGGTCAGCACCTGCGCCTCGGCCGGATAGAAGGTGCTCCTCGGTCCACCGGCGGCCACCGAGGCGTCCAGGAGGGCCAGTGCTTCGTTCGGCGCTCCTAGGGAGGCAGAGAGGCTCGCAAGGTTGAACAGCGCGTCGCGGTCTTTCGGGTGGGCCTCCAGGACCCGCAGGTAGGCCGCCACGGCCAGCATCGGTTTTCTGTTTAGGACGGCAGACACCGCAATCTTGGATGCGCGGGTGGGGTCGCTGAGGTCCTTATCCGTCGTCAGTTCTTTCCATGCGCGGGGGCTGACGTGATCCGCGAGGTTCGTGTAGAGGTTGACGAGCGCCTGTTGCGTCGAGATCTTTTTGTACTCCACGGGTTTACCCGCCGCCGCTGAGGGAGGCGCCCCCACTTTCAGCTGGCTTTTGAGGTCGGTCAGGACACCGTTTAGTACCGCGTACTGCGGCGAGTCCCTCGGCATGCTGGCAAGTTGCTTTTCAAGCGCAGCCAGTTGGCCTTTCACTTCCGCACTCATTGGCATGGCGTTTCCGGCCACGGGAGGGGCAGCAGGAAACGTCGGGCAGATGCCACTCTCGACCGTTGGTTTGGCCACCACGTCTCTGAGGCCTCTCACAGTGGAGGCTGACAGGGCTGGAGACAGCAGGGCCGAGAACAGCAACGCCCCGGTGACGGCAACACGGTGTGCCACGGCTGGTCGTTGTTGGTCGGGGCTCAATGCAGATCTTTGGGCAGGCATACGTTACCTCCTGAACGCAAAAAACAAGTCGGGGGGGTCGGCGGGCCGTCACGAAGCGTCCGTTCCCCAGACGCTGCGCTGGGTCCTAGGCCTTTGTGAGGCCCCTGGGGGCCCTGGAAGGCGTCGCCCCTTGTGCGGGGAGGGATTGCCCACAGCCAGTGGGCCGGGGTCTGAATCCGGACACTCTGGCCATGGGCGACGCCCTGGACAGGGATCCCGAGCAGTCAGCTTCGCGAACCGGCACCGACGGCAGTCCTCTGTCGTTTCAGGCCCGGTGAACCCTCACTTCAGGAGGAATTCGTTGCGGGTGGCCGTGAGCAGCGGGTTGCGGTCGCCCCCAGGAGCCGCGAACGGCTCGGGAATGAACGTCTGACTCACGGACCAGATGATCGTTCCGCCGAGTCCCCGGTCCCGGACGTACTGGGCCTTCTCGGCAATGCTCTGCGGGTCTTCATACGACACGTAGTCGCAGTCCTGGAGGTTGTACGGGGCTTCCTGGCCGTACCCGTGGTTCAGGTGCCGGCCAGTTCCGAGGGGAGCGGAGGTGAGGTACGGCACCTTCGCCTTGTCATCCCAGCGGCGCAGGTCACTCAGGTGCTTGCCGAGTTCGGGATGCTCCCCATACATGGTGACGATCCGCCAGTAAGACATCTCCCCGTCGCCGTTTCCGGGCCAGATGCCGGACGGCACTTCGCGCGGGCCGTAATTGCGCCGCTGGCAGGAGCCGTAAAAGCCGATCCCGATGCCGACCTTGTTGGCGGGAATGCCCAGGCCGGCATCCTTGTACGTCCCGATCTCGCCGAGATAGCCGCGCACGGTCGTGTTGATGGAGGTGGGCGTCCCGGCAACCCCATCATCGTCGTACAACGCGCCGGAGTGCCAGGTGAGCCAGCCGTCGTACGGTCCGGCCATGTCGTAACTCATCATGTTGATCTGGTCGAACAGCTGCGCGTTGTTGGGCACCCAGACGTCGAGGTCGGGCGTGTTCTTGTTCATGAAGTTGCCGGCGAACGTGAGGATCATGTCCGGGCGACGGGCCCGCAGTTCATCGGCCAGGAGGCGCAGCCCCTCCATGTCCATGGGCAGTCCGCCCGGGGCCTCGAAGTCGAGGTCGATCCCGTCGAAGCCGTGCCGGTCCATGATCTCGATCAATTTCGCGGCCGATTGCTTGACTCGCTGCCGCTCGAGGGCGTGCGTGAATCCCCAGTACTGGTACCCTCCCGAGCCACCCACCATCATGATGGCCTTGATACCGGCCGCGTGGGCGCGCTGGACGGCCTCGGTCATGAGCGTGGGGCTGGCGTAGCGGTCGTCGAGGATCCCCTGGTACACCCAGTTCCCCGGATCGTTGTTCCACTCGTTCCCGTCCCTGGGCGTGGACCAGGGCATGACGGCCCCGACGAACAGGTGGGACAGGCCCTGGTACCCGACCTGGTCGGGCGTCTGGAAGTTCGACTCGTACAGGGCGTAGTAGCCGCTCACCCATTTCTTGGGATTGCGGCCGACGGTGACGACGGCGGCCCGTTGGATCGTCTGGGAGCCGGCCGTGACCCGGGCGCGGGGCACACTGCGCAGGAAACTGGTCGTCGAGTACTCCGCTGACACTGCCTGAGCGGTCCGGCAGTCGCCCACTGGCGTCTCGAAGGTCCCGTCGCCGTTCGTATCGATTTCGCAGTTGACCGGGCCGTCAGCGTCCGCTTTCACGGAGAGTTTCAGTTTCAGGCTCTGGTCGATGGTCCCGGACCGGGGCCGGCCGGTGACCGCGTCAACAAGGGTGAAGGTCGCGGCCTGAATGGTGGTGGCCTGTCCACCCAGGGTGATCGAAACGTCCTGCCCGTCTGCGTTCACGGTGAAGGGCGCTCCGGACGTCGGAGCTCCGCCTGGTGTCGTCTGCACCTGCGTGGCGTAGGCGCGGCCGCGCGGCAGACCCAGGGCCGCCCGCCACACCCCATCCGCGCCTGGGACCAACGCCACCGCATATTGACTCTTCAGGCTCTGGGCTCCGGGTTTCTTCACCGCCTGACCGGCCAGGGCACTCATGAGGACCTCAACCCGCTCCGTTCCGGCCGGCACCCCATTGACGGCAAGGCGGACGGTCATGTCGTCCTCGTCGGCGTGCACCTTGATCGTCGCCTTGCCGGCCTGCACCAACACGTGCAGCGGTTGCGAGGGGGCGCGCCCGCCGTCCGGTGTGACCGCGGTGACCTGAATGTCAAAACCCCCGTCGACCGCCGCTTCGAAGGTGTGCGACACGGCGCCCTGGAAGGAAGTGCCGGACACCTGCTTCACCTCGGTCTGCCCGTCTCCCCAGTCGATTTCCAGGGCGCTGAGGGCGACGCCGGCATCGGGCACGGACACCGTCAGCGTGTACGGCGCTCCACGTTGCGCTTCAGGCGCGCCTTGCAGGAGCGGCGTCGCCGGCATCGACGATGTGGCGGGCTTCAACACCACCGCCGCGACATTGGCGGCGTTGTCCGGCTGAACGGTCAATGTCGCGCTGCCCACGTACGTGACTGGGCCGCCGGGGGTCGCGGTGCCCTCGACGAGCACCGTGCGGCTCTTCCCGGTCGCGATGCCTTGCAGCACCCCCGAGGCGGCACCACCCTCAATCGGCAGGCCGACAAACCGGCCGCCGACCGACGCCTTGAGGAACTTCACGGCCGGTGGCACGGTCGCGACGGTGACGCGGACATCACTGGAGATCCGGTGCATGGAGAGGTCGAGAGGCGACGCCCCGAAGATGTGCCCGGACACCCCGGCGCTGTAGAGCGCCACCCTGGGGGCGCTCTCCTGATCGAAGGCTTCGGCCGTGACGTCATACGCCCCACTCTTCAGCGCCTCTGGCGTAAAGGTCACGCTGCCCGCGGCGTCGGCCAGTTCTTCCCGGGACCATTCACTCGGACCGGACAGTCGAAGCACGACTGGCATGCCGGCCGGGAGGGCCTGAGCCCGCACGGACGGCGCGGCCGACGGGGAGGACGGTGAACTGCAGGCAGCAAGGCTCAAAGCCAGCAGCATGAGGCTGGCGGACGACAATGACTTCTTCATAGACCTCCTGGGAGAACAGCCCTCCCTCCCCGACGGTAGAGTTGCGGTTGTGATAGGGCCGTGACTGGCCGGCAGGACAAGCAGAAGCGCGGCCTGCTCCGCCAGTCCGGCCAGATGGCTCTGGGCGTCTCCTCCAGACGGACTGCCGTTCTCCCCGGCTCAGGTGATGCTGAGGGCCTGTCCCCCTTACGTGGTGGCTGGCCGCGCGGCACGGCGAACCTCGCGGCCGGGCACGCCGTCATGGGGATCGGCTGTGCCCAGCCGGGCATTCGGCCTGGCGCGGCGACCCAGGCTCAGATGCCCTCGTCCCGTGCCCCTGTTTCCGCGTGTTCAGCTCACAAGAGGCCCGTTCTGAGGGCGTGGCCGGGCCATGGATTCTCGTCACAGCGAAGTCACAGCCTGCAGGGCACCATGCGGCATGCTGCCTTGCCTGCGCCTGAACTTCCGGGAGTTGATCCGCCCTGTCGCCTAAACCCCGAGTCTACGTGGTGAGGATCTGGTACGAGACCACCGACGGCAACCCGATCTGGCGGGCCAGCGTCCGCCACGACGTGACCGGGCAGCGCCTGTACTTCGCCGATCCACTGCGCCTGGTGGAGTTCATGAACCAGAATTCTGCAGCGACGCCGCCGCAGCAGTAGGCGCCTGGGAATGTCTCCCCCGATTGCCTTAGACTTGGAACAGATGGACACCGCGGAGCGCCGAGTGGACGCGGGAGCACTCAGGCGGTGGCACCTGAAGTTGCTTGGGGGCGTGTATGTCATCGATGACGGAACGCCCCGGCGCATCGAATCCAGCATGGCGGCCGTCCTGGCCTACCTGGCCCTGCGGGGCCGCACGCACAAGTACCGGATCGCTGGATGGTTGTGGCCGGACGCCGGGGAAAAAGCGGCCCGGGCCAACATGCGCCAGTTGCTGCGCCGGGTCCGCCTCAGCCTCAGCCCGGACTTCATCCAGGGCACGGACGAAATCGCACTCCATCCGGCCGTCGAGGTGGACCTGTTGGAGCTGCAACGGCAACTGGACGCAGGGGAATACGCGTCCAGCCTGAGGCACACTGGTGAACTCCTGGAAAATCTCTCGTTCGATGACGCGCCCGACTACGACGAGTGGCTGGAGAGCGAACGCGAACGCGTGCTTCAGATCCGCCTGCGTGGGGCGCTGCAGGCCTCACAGACCCTCGCCGAGTCTGGCGAGCTGGCCGAGGCTCTCCTGCACGCCCTGCAGGCCACGTCGTTGGAACCGGTCAGTGAAGAAGCCTGGCGGCAGGTCATGTCCCTGAACTACCGGCTCGGCAACCGCGGGGCCGCCCTGATGGCCTTTGAGCGCTGCCGGCTTCACCTTGAGGAGCGGCTGAACGTCAGTCCCCTCCCGGAAACCCAGGCGCTCGCCCAGCACATTCGCGAGATGAACACCGCTGAGGAACCCGGACTGGCCCGGCGCCTGCTGACCGACCAGTCCCTGGTGGGCAGGGAACGGGACCTCCACGTGCTCTTCGACGCATGGGAGAAGGGCCGGATGACCTTCCTGACGGGGGAGCCAGGCGTGGGAAAGACCGCGCTGGCGACCACGTTCGCTCGCCGGCAGGGTCCCTTTGCGGTCTTTCAGGCACGGCCGGGGGACGCCCGGGTGCCGTACGCCACCCTCTCCCGGGTGATCCGCGAGGTCGTGCGCACCCAGCCTGACCTGAAAGCGCAGCTGCCCCGCTGGGTGCGGACCGAACTGGGACGGCTCGTTCCACAGGATTTCGACGAGCAGCCCGAGGCGTCACCCACGGTCAAACTTCACCTCTTCGAAGCGGTCAAGACCCTGTGGGCCGCCGCCAGTCAACACATCTCCACCTTGATTCTTGACGACATCCACCATCTTGACCCGGCATCTGCCGAGTTCATCCAGTACTTCTACGACGCCCTGGATCAGGACAATGCCGCCCGGCGGTGGATCTGCATTCACCGCTCCACTGACGTTCCCGAGCATGTCCGCGAGATGACGCGGCAACTGTGCACCGATCACGCCGCCGCTGTCCTGCATGTCCGCGCCCTCACCGTCCACGACACCGAGGAGCTCCTCCGTCGCCCCGGGGTACCGCCGCGGCTTCTCCCGCTCGCCTCGTCGTTGCAGGCCTACACCGGCGGAAATCCGCTCTACCTGCACGAAGTGATCGAGCACCTGGCCAGCCAGGACGCGGACGCGCCCTCGATGCAATTGACGCCGAAACTGTCCACGCTGATCGGTGAACGGATTGCGCGGCTCTCCCCAGACGCGCTCCTGCTCGCGCGAACCGTCGCCGTTCTCAATGAACGGGCCCAGCTTCAGGTGGTGGCCGCCGCCACGGAAATGAAGCCCAACGCCCTCAGCGCAGCGTGGGAGGAACTCACCAACGCCGGAGTGATGAACCCTCACGGCTCCGTTCATGACCTGTTCCGCGACGGCCTTCTTCAGGCGACACCTCGGGCAGTCCTGCAGTTGCTCCACCGGTCCGCCGCTCGGGGGCTTCAGGCGGCTGGCGGCGGACTCCTCGCGATTGCCCACCACCACCTCAGTGGCCAGGAGCCGCTCACGGCGGCGCAGGTGATGCTGAGCGCCGCCCGCCAGATGCTGGAGCTCGCCGAAGGGGACAAGGTCGTCGAACTGCACGAGCAGGCCGCGCAGCTGTACGAGGACGCCCAGGAGTTCGACGAGGCCTTCGACATTCGCGCCCTGGTGTTCGAGTACCTGTGGGACAACTATGACTTCCCGGTGGACGCCGCCGGACGATTGATCAGCAGAATGCATCAACTGGCCGTCACCCCCGCACAGCAGCTCCGGGTGCTCGCGGCCCGCGTCATGCTGTCGACCTTGAGCCTGAGCCCGCAGGACGACCCGGCAGAGATCAGCCGCATCGTCCGCGAGGCTGTGGCCGACAGCAAAGAACGGCCCTTCCCGCCGGCCATCGTGGTCCTCCTCAACATGGAAATTCTGGCCCATGGCCTGACGGGGCGCCTGCACGCGGCCGCGGCCCTGGCACGCGAGGCCCTGACCCTGAGTGCAGATCAACCCCCGTCACCGCATCAGGCCAGCCTCCTGCTTGACGTCGGAGCGGCCATCCTGAGCGCGGGCGATCCCTCCGCGGGGAACCTCGTCATGCAGCGCGCCGCCGACATGTTCCTCCAGTTTGGGGAGAGGCACGCTCACGCCGTGACGCAACATCTGCGGGCCACATACCTTGAACGCTTCGGGCACGGCACAGAAGCGAGGCACATTCGGGAGCAGTTGCGCACCTCTCCAGCAGGCAGCACCCGCGCGCAGCGCACGGACGCCTTCAACCAGATTCGCCTGGCCATCAACTACCTCCACCAGCACGAGTACTGGTCGAGTTTCCGTCAACTCCAGAGCCTCGAGGGCAGGCTGACCAGTTCCGTCACAGGTGTCTACCACCGTGCCCTGACGGACTTCTACTGGGTGGTGAACGATCCCGACGCGTGCCTGAGGGCGGCCCGGCGGGCGCTGGAGCATCCCACGCCCCGCGACCGGGCCGCCCGGGTTCCCCTCATTCCCATGGGAGAGTTCCTGGCGCAGCGCGGCCGGCTCAAGGAAGCGGCCGGGGCCTTCGACGAGATTGACCGCATCGTGTCCCAAGACCCGTACATGAGCTACTCCTACGGGCTGCTGATGCTCGCGCGCGCCAGGTCGGGCCTGTACTCGCCCGAGGAGAACCTGACGCTCAGCCGCCGGGCGTTGGAGCTGGCGGCGGAACACGCTCACCCACACCTGGTCGTCCAGGCGCAGGCGGAGACTGCGCTTCGCCTGTTCGACCTCGGACGGGACGACGCCGCCGCTGACCTCGCGTTGTTGGCCGTCGAGGGGGCAATCCACGCTCCTCCCCGAAACGATCCCCTCCTGCCTCTGGCGACGCTCGCGACCATTCAGGGCCGTGTTCCGGGCCTCTGGACGGCCGGGCATGCCCAGCAGGCCCGGGGATGGCTCGAGCAACACCTGCATCCAGAGAATGTGCCTCCGGAATTCCGGGACACGCTCCGGGTGAAGCCCAGCATCCAGACGCTCCTGAAGATCCTCTCTTAGGAGCGACGTCCAGGAGGGCGGGTTCACGCGCAGCGGGCACACCGAGAGGACTGACCGGACTGTCCCTGATGGGCCGTCCTCCCGCCTGTGGAATGGGGCTGGCCACGGCCTGTCCTGCTGCACACGGGCGCCGTCTGCCATGGATCCTGGGGGTGGGGCACCAGTTCAATGCCTCTGTGAGTTGACAGTAACGTGGGGCCCCGAAGAGTGCCGTACTCCCCGTGCCTGATAGGTCCAGGAGCGAACCGTTGACCGGGAGGACGGTGGCCGGCTGTCCACCCCCGGACGTTGAGAGCCGGCCACCCACCTGGGAGCAGTGAGCAGCAAAGGAGACCGAGACCACCGGACGACCCTCAGCGGACCGCGGCGCGGTCCCGCCGCCAGCTGGGGCAGAGGACCTTCACGCCGCGTGCCCTGTCATGATTCCCGTCCCTGCCAGGCGCGGAGCCCTCCTGCGGCTGTTGCATCAGCCGGTGTTCATCAGAGAGGTGGCTCCAGGGCCTGGCGTCTGGCACGGCCGTGCCGTGATCGGTTTGCCAGCGAAAGCAGGTCGCGAGGGGTCCTCCAGTGGCCCGGCCCTTCTCATCCGGCGTTGGACGCGATCCACTGCTCGTATTTCAGAATCTGTGCCACCGCGCCCGCGTGGTAGGCGGCGTGCAGCACCTGACTCCAGAGGGTATCGGCGTCCTGATCGGAATGCATCAGCCAGGCCCCGGACTGCACCTCCTGCTCCAGTTCCTCGACCTCCACCCGCACGCGCGCGAGCAGCACCTGCCACTGCGCCTCGGACACTCGGGCGTTGGCCCAGCCCTCTGTCCAGTTCACGGTGCTCAGGGGACGGGAGGGGGTTTCATTCACCACCTTGAGGCACTGAGCGACGTGACTCAGGTGTGCCGCGACGCTCCCCCCATGAAACACACTCCTGGAGGCCTCGTCCGCCGTGACCCCGGCCACTTGCGTCAACAGTCCTGTGAACCAGTGCAGGTGATGGGTCCCGAAGAAGGCCTGGCGTAATTGGCCCGGGTAGGGATCAATACTGGAAATCGTCATGTGCCCTCCACAACCCGTTCAGCCGGTCTGACGGGGATCGAATGCGTCACGAGCGGCATCCCCCAGCAGATTCCACCCCAGACTGAACAGGAGGATCGACAGGGCCGGAAAAACGGAGACGTACCAGAAGGCGAACGGCTGCCCTGGCGGGCCCTGAATCCAGGCGCGAGCGAAGCTCATCAGTTGCCCCCAATCGGCGTAACCGACCGGGAAGCCCAGACCCAGGAAGGACAGGGCGGCGATACCCAGGGGCACCGTTCCCAAGTCCAGCACCACCTGAGTCAGGAGGGACGTCATGCTGTTCGGCAGGATGTGCCGGAAAATCAGCTGCCTGTCGGGGGCGCCCAGGGCGCGCGCAGCATCGACGAATTCTAGCTCCCGGGTTCTGAGGATGTCGCCCCGCAGGATACGGGCGTACGACGCCCACCCGGTCAGCACAAACGCCAGGATGATGGTTCCCGCGCTGGGCTTGAACAGGGCAACGAGCACCACGGTCAGGATCAGACCTGGGAACGCAAAGATCACATCGATTAACCGCTGGATGACCGTGTCGATCCAGCCGCGGTAATATCCGCTGATCGACCCGATGATCGTGCCGAGCAGGAGGTTCAGGGCCACGATGATCAGCCCGAGGCGGAGCATGGTCCGCGAACCCCAGACGATGCCGTAGAAAATGTCGTACCCCTGACTGGTGCCAAACACCTGCCCGGGTGCCGGGGGCGTGGGCATGGGGCTGTAGCTGACACGCCGGATCTGATAGCAGCTGGCGGGTGCCGCCACCATCGCCTTGAGTTGCGTCTGCAGACTCACCGGGCCTCCGGCGGGCACGCCGAGGTCACGCAGGCAGTTTCCGCTGGGCGGGGCGAGAAACGGAGCGAACACGGCCATCAACGTGAAGGCGATGATGATCACCAGGCCAGACAGGGCTGCCCGGTCGCGCCGCAACCGGCGCAGGGGCTTGGTGTTGAGCCACTGCGCGACGCTGCTGCGCTGAGGCTTTGAAAGGGGTGCGGTGACCGTCATGGTCCGAACCTCACACGCGGGTCGACAACGCCGTATAGCAGGTCCGTGATGGTGCTGACCGTCACCACGATGAGGGCATTGAGGAGCGCAAACCCGATGACCCCAGGGACGTCGAAGCGCAGGGCCGCCTGGCCGCCCCATTCCCCAATCCCGGGGTAGCCGAAGATCGTTTCCGTGAACAGCACGCCGCCCAGCAGACCGGTGAACACGAACCCCGAGAACGTCACGATCGGCATCAGTGCATTGCGCCGGACATGGCGGGAATTCACGCGCGCCTCGGTCAGCCCTTTGGCCCGGGCTGTCCGCACGTGATCAGCACGCATGGTGTCCAGCACCTGTGCGCGCATCACCTTCAGGATCACGGCGCCGCTGGTGACAATCAGGGTCAGGGCGGGCAGGACCAGGTGGTGCAGGGCGTCAAGGAACAGGGACCACCGGCCGTTCAGGAGGCTGTCGACCGTGACCATCCCGGTGTACCGGTGGAAGCCCGGGTCGGTTAACGTGATCTGGTTGATGATGCTCAGGTTGCCGTTCCCGGGGAACCAGCCCAGCGCTCCGTAAAAGACCACCAGAAGCAGAATGCCCATCACGAACGTGGGCAGGCTGAACCCGAGGATGGCCACCACGCGCAGCGTTCGGTCGAGCAGGTCATTCCGGTGCAGGGCGGCGAGCATCCCGAGCCATACGCCGACCGCGATGATGGGAATGGCCGCGACCAGAGCGAGCTCCACGGTCGCCGGGAGGCGCTGGGCGATGGTGTCCATGACCGGCTGGTTGGAGGCCTTGGAATACCCCAGGTCACCGCGCACCGCGCTGCCGAGCCAGTGACCGTACTGCACCCAGAACGGTTGATCCAGACCGTGCTCGCGAATGATCAAGTCGAGATTCCGGGCCTGGGCTTCGGAGGTGACGTAGGCCTGAGCGCGCTCCTCAGGCGTGAGGAACTGCAGCAGGCCGACAATGGAGAGCGTCAGCGCGAGCATGACCGCCGGAAGCTGCAGGAGCCGCTTGAATATGAATGTCAACATAGTCTCGGTTCGGGACAGCGTGGGGCCAGGGCAGTGCCTGGCCCCACGCTGGATGCCCTTTACTCCTTGCTCAGTTCGCGCCAGTACGTGCCGGTGTACGAGAAGCTCAGCATGGGATTGAACGCGTCCTTGCTCACGCCTTTGAGGTTCTCCCGGACGACCGTGAAGCCCGTCCCGGCCGGCAGGAGAATGAACGGCGCCGTCTCGAACGCCCGGTTCCCGATCAGGCTGTACAGCCGGTTGCGCTTGGCCGCGTCGGTGGTGGTGCGCGCCTGAGTGACCCAGGCGTCGACCGAGGTGTCCTTGTAGTTCAGGCGCGGACCGTAATAGCCCTCGGAGTGGTAGAAGGTGTTCACGAAGTTGTCGGGGTCCGCGTAATCCGGCGCCCAGGCCATCAGGATCATCGCCTCCCCCCCGTCCTTCGAGTCCCGCAGCATTTCAGACCACTGCTTCCCTTCGACGTTCATCTTGAACTTCGGGTTGAGCGACTCGACGGCCTGCTTGAGCATTTCCATCATGGTCTGCTGAGCGACCGCACCAGCGCGGTAGTGCGCCGTGAACGTGAAGCCTTCTTTCCAGAGCTTGCCGCCGAACGCGCGCTTGAAGTAGGCGGTCGCCTTGGCCTTATCGAAGGTGTACTTCCGGACTTTCGCGTCGTATCCCGGGAACGAGTCGGGCAAGGCCATCGTCCGCTGCGTCCCTTTGCCCAACTGCACTTCCTGGATGTACCGCTGGTAGTCCAGGGCGTACGAGAAGGCCCGGCGGACGTTCACGTCGCTGAAGAAGTTGGCGGGAATGCCCTTGCCGTCGAGTTTGCCGCTGCCGAGCGCCTTGGCGTCGCTGATCTTCTCGTTCATGAAGATCACGCTCGAACCGATGTTCGGCAGGTCGTCGATGATGCGAAGCCCGGGCTGACCACGCAACTGGGCCAGCACGGGGCGGGGGCCCGTTTCCACCAGGTCGGCATCGCCGCGCTTGAGCGCTTCCAGTCGGGTGGCCTGCTCCCCGACTTTTTGCACGATGACGTTCTGCAGGGCGGGTGCGCCGCCCCAGTACTTCGGGAACGCCTTCAGGATCGTGGCGTTCGCGTCACGCTTGACCAGGGAGAACGCCCCGGTGCCCGAAGGGTTCTTGGACAGCGCGGAGTCGTTGAGGTCCTTGCCCACCCAGGTCTTCCAGGTTTTCTCCGTCCCGTCCCATTCCCCGATCTTGATGGCGTGCTCCCGGTCGACGATGCTCGCCCCTGCGAACACGAGTTTGGCCAGGAAGGCCGGGTCGACCTTCGCGAGGTTGAACACGAGCTGCCCCTGCGCGTTGCAGTCCACGGCCTTGGTGATGCGTGCCCAGGTGATGCTGCGGTCCTGGTTGGCGTTGCTCGGTGTGCCCAGCAGCGGCTCGCTCAGGAACCACGTCCAGGATTCGGCGGAGTTCACGACCAGGGCGCGGCGGAAGGTGTACTCGGCGTCCGCGCAATCGAACGCGTTCCCGCTGTGGAACTTGACGTTCTTCCGGAGGTCGAAGGTGACCACCTTGCCGCCGCTGGTGATCTTGTACCCGGTGGCGAGCATCGGCTGGAGGTCCCGGACGGAGCTGCCTTTGTACTGAAGCAGCGTTTCGTAGATGTTTTCCACGTATTGACCGGACCCGGTGTCGTATGTCATCACGGGATCCAGGGTGGGGTAATCGCCCGCAGACTGAATCACCAGGGTGTCTTTCGGCGCGGCAGCGCCGGCCAGCGTAACAAGGGACAGCGACAGGGTTAGTAGGGCCTTATTCATGAAGTGCTCCTGACCGCCAGCGGGTCCTCCGCTGGAGAATCGCCCCAGAGGCGCGATTGGCATCTATTCGCCGCCGCAGGTCATGGAATCGGCGAACGACGTCTTCTGGGTACGAGCAGCACGGTAGAAACCAAACTGTGATTCACGTGTGACAACTGGGAAAACGCAGAGCAAACCCACACGTGGCATGGAATGAGGGTGGGCCTGGAGGGTGTGAAGGCTGGGCCAAGGTGCCGGTTGGCGGCCCATGAAGTGCGGTTGGGGGCACAGGTGGCTGGGCGCCTCACCATCCGAACCTGGCGTGCTTCAACTTCATTGCTTCAGGCGGACGAAAGTGTTCTGGATTCGCCCACCGAGCAAATTCCAGGTCTGCAGCTCCGACCACGGTCGGCTTGACGTCTCCTGCAGACACTCGGCGACACACGAGATCTGTGCAGGCGCGGCAAACCGAATGAGGGTATGTAAGGCTGCGTCCAAAGGCCGATTTCGTGCTTTGGACGCCAATGAACAACCCTCCATTCTCAAATCCATCGGTCCGGTCATCGCACCGGCCTGAGATTGGCCGGCCCATTGCCTCGGAAGACCCAGCAGGCACGGGTGCGGTTCGCTCCACCACCCTCGCCCTGAAGAGTCCGAGGAGTCTGCCTTCATTTCACCCTTGGCCGTTCGCACGCGGGGGCACGTCAACGATCAGGGGGCGGAATTGAATCCCGGGGCAGCGCTGGCAGCCTCGTGAGCCTGAGCCGCGGCCACCCCTTGTCATTGGGCCACGTACGGCTCACCAATGTCCAGTCACCTTGCAAGGGGTGAGTGCGCTCGCATGGTGACGGCAGATTGGATGACCGTCGTTCACCAGCCTTCAGGTCAAATTGAAGGACCATCGAAAGCTGTGGCGTCAATCCACCACGGGAGGCTGAGCGTCACGCCTTAATCACAGGCCAAGTGCCAAGTTAGCCTGGAAGACCGCAGAGGTCTTCAGGAGGCATATATGAAGAAGTTCCTTCGCTTGGCCGTCGTCACTCTGCTCGTCGCTTCTTCCACCGGGGCATTCGCAAAGCCCGTTGATATCTGCTCGGATGGCGACTGCCCCATCATCATCGCCTGGTAAACCGAACTCGCCTAAGCGGCGAAGCCTTCGTGAGGAGCTGGAACACCCCAAAGGTTTGGATGAGTTGGTGTCGCCACCAGAGCAATCGCAACGGTCCTCTGTACCGGACATCTTCAAGTTGAGGCTGTTCTGGACGGGGAATTCCTGAACGTGTGATCGGTCGCGAACCGGCACGACAAACGGCGGTGTTTTGGGTGTGTGACCAGCCCAAAACCCGAAGGTCTCCAGCGTACTGAACTCACCCGCCACTTCAAAGCCTGCGCTCCA
>JAANMV010002882.1_pt1 | contig 15820 bp, 13 predicted proteins | sample 7279661 | NCBI WGS metagenome assembly JAANMV01 (sample SAMN14094540, study PRJNA606508) | bioreactor metagenome | isolation source: A lab-scale SPAN reactor treating ammonium-rich wastewater day 121 | place: Ireland: Galway | collected 2017-05-16 | reverse complement strand
AACCGGGATTAGAGGACTATTACGAGCCTTGGACTTACGAGTACGAGAATCTCTTCGACGCGCCCGAGTCCGATGATCAGCCGACGGCAAAGCCGATTTCGCAGATCACCGGCGAGGAAATAAGAATCGAGGCGGGACCGAACTGGGATGACGATTTATCAGGTTCTCCGATGTATGCGGCAAATGATGTCAATTACGACCAGCTGACGCCGGATGAACGGCAGCAGCTGTTCGAGATTCAGCGTGTCGCGTTCATGTATTTGCCACGCATCTGCAACCACTGTGCAAATCCAAGCTGCGTGGCGTCATGTCCGTCTGGAGCGCTTTATAAACGCGGAGAAGATGGAATTGTCCTGATTAATCAGGATGTCTGCCGCGGATGGCGCGCGTGTGTCTCTGCCTGTCCGTATAAGAAGATCTACTACAATTGGGTAACGGGAAAATCCGAGAAGTGCATACTCTGTTACCCGCGGCTTGAGACCGGTCAGGCGCCGGCATGCTTTCACTCCTGCGTTGGCCGGATTCGCTACCTCGGTGTGCTGCTTTATGATGCGGATAGAATCGAGGCGTCCATGCGCACGGCAGATCCGTTACTCGTAGAAGCGCAGCGCGACGTGATCTGTGACCCGAATGACGAAACGGTAATCGCCGCGGCCCGCGCAAACGGGATCAGTGACGAGATGCTTGAGGCCGCTCGCAAGTCGCCGGTTTACAAGTATGTCGTACAATGGAAGCTGGCCCTTCCGCTACACATTGAGTATCGGACGATGCCAATGCTCTTTTATGTCCCGCCGCTACTGCCCGTGATGGGGAAGGACGGTGACCAGCCCTATGATCACGCGGAGGACACTTTCTTTACGTCGCTTGACAAGGCACGCTTGTCCATCAAATATCTTGCGAGTCTTTTTAGCGCCGGTAATGAAGCGATTGTCACCGCTTCTCTGAAGAAGCTTATGGCAGTTCGTTACTATAAGCGGATGCAGGAGGTAGGAGATGTGCTGGACGATCGCGTACGGAGAATTATGAGGGAGGCCGGAACGACTCCTGATGAAGCGGAGGAAATTTACTTGCTGACGGCAGTGCCCACTGTGCATAAGCGATACGTTCTGCCTCCGCTGCAGCGCGAGGAGGCAATCGGTTCATTGTGTGAGGTGCAGGATTGCAAGGGAAGCTGCGGGTTTGGAAAACCCTCCGGCGCGGATCGGAGCATGTGATGAAGAACCAACATCTCGAACGCACATGCAGAGACCTCGCGCTCATCCTGAGCTATCCTGAAAGCGGATACTTATCCGCACTTGATGAGATGATTCAATCTAATATCAACAGGAAGGCGCGCAAATCGCTACAGGAGTTTCGTCACGCCATAGACGGCATGAACACGCATGATCTGCAGGATCTCTACACACGAACATTCGATTTAAATCCCATGTGCTCTCCCGCGCTGAGCGTTCACCTTTTCGGTGTGGAGAGTTTCAAACGTTCGCATCTCATGGTCGGACTCCTGGATATGTATCGAGAGGCGAACTTTCCCAGCAGAGGCGAGTCCGCTGACCATATGAGCACCGTTATACAGTTCCTGCCGTTTGCTGCAGAGGAAGAGCGCAGGGATATACTCATGCTGATACTTGTGCCCGGACTCACCAAAATAGCAGACTTTCTGGAATCGAAAGGCAATCCGTTCGCTCACGCGATAATGGCGGCAATCGCAGTGTTGAACTTGGAGACCGGTAAGGAGGCAACTTATGCTTGAATTGTTTGCATTTGTCGGACTGCCATATGCCGCAATCGTGATTTGCGTGGTCGGGGTTGTCTGGAGGTTTCGCAATGATCGGTACGGAATCTCGTCGCTATCTTCGCAATTTCTCGAGAGCAAGAAGCTCCTGTGGGGCTCTGCGCCATGGCATATCGGAATTCTTGTCATCTTTCTCGGTCATCTTGTCGCATTCCTGATCCCCGGCGTGTGGCAAAGACTCATGGCCGTCCCCTCCCTGCTCATCATTGCGGAGACGATCGGGATAGCGGCGACAGTGCTTTGCCTGTTCGGATTGGTTGTGCTCCTTTATCGACGGCTGACATCGGGTCGCCTGCAAAAAGGCACGCGTATCGGAGATTTCGTTGTCACGCTGCTGCTCCTAACACAAGTTGGTTTGGGCTTGATGGTTGCGGGCGGCTATCGTTGGGGCGCGAGTTGGTCAACCGGCACGTTGACGCCTTACGTTTGGAGTCTCATCACCCTGAATCCCGACATATCGGTCATCCGCGACATGCCCATCGTGATACAAGCGCACGTTGTCGGCGCATGGCTTATTCTGCTGGTTCTTCCGTTTACCCGCCTCATTCATATGGTGTCCGTTCCGCTTCAGTATCTTTTCCGCTCTCCGCAAAAAGTAGTGTGGAACAATCCGCGCCGAAACACCGCCGCCGTTGCGGCGCGCGTGACGCAGGAGTCGCGGCGACACTTCGTCAAGGCGGCGTTGGGTCTGAGTGCGGCAGGACTTTTGCTTTCAGCGGGCGTTCTCGACAAGCTTGGACGATTCTTCCAAATGCCGGGACTGCATCACGATGAAGAGGCGAACCTGCTTGAAGCGCGTTTGCGTCGTCTGCAATTGACCGCCGAAGAGAAGGAGCTTGAGCTTGAGCGGATGCGCAGCGATCACATCTTTGTTGCTAAGCTCTCAGAACTAAACAACACTGTAGGGAAATATTTTATCGACTACTCGATGCGACCGGGACTTGCCTTCCGTTCAGAGGACGGTTGGCCCATGTTGCTGTCCGCCAAGTGCACACACCTCGGTTGCACTGTCGGTAATCAAGTCGACGCCAGCGGCCGTATCCTGTGCCCTTGCCACGTTTCCTATTTTGACATCAAGACCGGAATGCCCAACCCGGGCGCACCTGCAAAGGCACCGCTCGATCGTATCGCCTGGGTAGTTCGCGATGAGCTTGGCAATGACATTGCGACTGAGAGTCCGCGCGGATCCCGTACCGGCCGAATTGAACCGGAACTCGCAGACGGCTACTCGCTTTACATTGTCCGATCCTTGTCGGCGGAGGCCTAATGAAGCAGCCTGTCGTCAAAACCGTCTTTGACTTCATCGCGTCGAGGTTGCCATTTGACAAGCTCGATGTCCGTCACATGATCACCGAGAAGGAAGTTCCGGTTCACCGGATGTCCTGGGGATATTATGTCGGCGGACTTGCCTTGTTTTTCTTCATCATTCAGGTATTCACCGGTTTGATGCTGCTGTTCTACTATGAACCGACAGTTAGTGAGGCGCATGAATCTGTCGAATACATAACGCACTTTGTGACCATGGGCGGACTCGTTCGCAATCTGCATGCCTGGTCCGCATCGTTCATGATCTTTTGCGTCATCACTCACATGCTGACAGCGTTGGCGATGAAGGCATTTGCAAAGCCGCGAGAGTTGACCTGGATTGCCGGCGTGCTCCTGCTCTTGATTACGTTCGGATTCGGGTTTACTGGATACTTGCTGCCGTGGAACCAAATAGCGGTCAATGCAACAAAGGTCGGACTGGCCTCAATCGACCAGATCGGGCAATACCTGCCCGCGGCGTTGTCGCATCTTGCTGAGGATGTGAGGGTGACGATTCAAGGCGCGCCGGCCATCGGTCAAGCAACTTTAAGCAGATTCTTCGCGCTGCATGTCGTCATACTTCCGTTGCTCATTTTTGCGGTGCTTGGACTCCATATCCTATCCGTTCAGTTGCACGGGATGAGTCCCGGCATTGAAGGGAAGCCGCGCCGCAAGGAGAAGTTTTTCCCGTTCTTCATTCTGAAGGATTTCAAAGAATGGGGCATCGCATTTCTCGTCGTGTTCATTCTGGCATTGTGCCTTCCCTTTGATTCGCTGTTTCCCTACCCCCTGCTCGAGCCGTACAATGCGCTTGGCTCAACACCGGACGGAATCAAACCGGAATGGTATTTCTACTTTGTCTACTATCCTATGGAGTTGTTGCCGTTCTGGGTGATCATCGTCGTGATGACGATCGCGACGCTGGGGCTATTCGCTGCCCCGTGGATATTCCGAGGAACAAGCCATAGGACAATGAGGTGGATTGCATCAGCCATCGCGATGTACATGATTGTCATGACCTTGTTCGGAGAACACATTTACCTCGCCATCAAAGGATGATACGGATGAAGACTATCATTCTCTTCTCTCTTATGGTCATGATTACGGGCAGCGCTTTGGCTTACCCGGAGTTTCAACGATTCTCACAGGAGAATTCCGGACGTCCGATTAATTGCGCGATGTGTCATACGAACGGCGACGGCCCTGAGGGAGCGTCACGCGGTCAGATTGGAAGTTTAACTCCTGATGAACTCAATCGGTTGAACGCAGCTCGCGGGGCCTTCGCGCCGGGAATTGCAGTTGAAAGTCCGATTTTGAATAGATTCGGCAATGAGATTATAACGAAGATGGGCAAGACGAAGTTCCTTGAGTTGCGCGCTCATCCTGAGTTGCTGGCGGAAGTGTATGGATTTCAGAGTGATCTTGATAATGATGGAATTCCGGATGCACAAGAGTACTTGGAGGGGACGCATCCACTCAACAAAGTACACGGAAATCCACTTCGACTGTTTCTGCACAACTTAAAAGCCTACAGGCTTCACGTCATATTAACCGTATTAGCAACAATTGCCGGATTCTATGGATTTAGTCATTTGCTGCACGGCCTTGCCGCAAGCGCCACGACTCAGACGCGAGATGACAGAGTATCTTAGTCATACTCAAGAGGTGTAAGCGTGCAGAATCGTAGAATGGCCATTCAGGTTCTTATCCTGAATACGTTAGCGTTCACCATCTGCTTCGCCGGATGGATGATGAACGGCGTCCTCATCACCTATCTTGTGGACAACGACATCTTCGTTTGGGACAAGGCTCAGATGGGATGGCTGATTGGAATTCCCGTGCTGACAGGATCGTTGATGCGCCTGCCTGTCGGAGTACTAACCGACAAATACGGCGGACGAAGAGTATACACGATTCTTATGCTCATTTCCGCGATTCCGATGTTCATGACCGGAGCGGCGAATGAGTATTATCAGTTCATCTTCGCAAGTTTAGGTTTCGGACTTACCGGCGCCGCGTTCGCAGTTGGGATCGCATATACGTCTGTCTGGTTTCCGAAAGAGCGACAAGGAACCGCACTGGGTATTTTTGGAGTCGGCAATGCGGGAGCGGCCCTGACCAGTATGGGTGCGCCGATTCTGCTGAAATGGCTGACCGATAACGGCTCGAACATTGATGGCTGGCGAATGCTTCCGAAAATATATGCCGCGGCCCTCGTTGTCATGGCCATTATCTTCTATTTCATGACCTACGAAAAGAGGGTGGAGCATTCTGCGGGTTTCACTTTAAAGCAAAGACTTGAACCCTTAAAGTATGTAAGAGTGTGGCGGTTCGGACTCTACTACTTTCTCGTTTTTGGAGCCTTCGTTGCGCTTGCACAGTGGCTCGTCCCCTATTATGTGAATGTCTACACGATGAGTGTGGCCTCGGCGGGCTTAATGGCGTCAATCTTCAGTTTGCCGTCCGGAGTGATTCGCGCTCTCGGCGGTTGGATGTCCGACAAGTTTGGAGCGAGACGCGTCATGTACTGGGTCTTGGGTTCGTGTCTGGTCGGTTGCGCGCTGCTCTGCGTTCCACGCATGGACATTGAATCGCCAGGCTCTGGTGTGACGGCGCTTCGTGCGGGTACGGTCACCTTCGTCTCCGACACATTAATCCGAGTGGATCAGCGGGAATACAAAGTTCGACCGGAGCCTGCGGCGTGGCGCAAGAACCAAGACAATACGTTTCTGGTCTTTCCTTCGGGCGAATTCTGGCATGAGCCTGCGGTTACGGTAGGAGAGAAAGTTGTGAAGAAGCAGCTGCTTGCCCGCGGCATCACCCATCTCTACTTTCAGGCGAACATCTGGATATTCACATTTCTCGTGTTCGTCGTAGGTATTATGATGGGAATCGGCAAAGCAGCGGTTTATCGCCATATCCCTGACTACTATCCCGATCAGATCGGTGTTGTAGGTGGTATCGTGGGCGTCGTCGGGGGTTTGGGCGGATTTTTCTGTCCGATTTTGTTCGGCTACATGCTGAAGTGGACAGGTCTCTGGACAACCTCGTGGATGTTCCTCGCGGTTCTTTCATTCATTTGCCTGATCTGGATGCACTATGTCGTTCAGAAGATGATGCACAAGAAGGCTCCCGTCCTGATGCGGCACATTGAAGACAGGATCGATCATCCCGTCGAAACCAAGCGAGCCTAAACAGCACCTACCAAGAGAAAACAATGGCTAAGACTCTAACACACTGGAACGTCGAGGACGACGCCTTCTGGCAAAGCGACGGAAAGCGAGCCGCGTATCGCAATCTTTGGATATCGATCCCATGCTTGCTGTGCGGCTTTGCGGTTTGGATGTATTGGTCCATTGTTACGACGAAGATGCAGGAACTTGGGTTTCAATTCGACCCAGACCCGGCCAAGAATAAGGCCATGCTGTACACGCTAATCTCGATTGCCGGATTGACGGGAGCGACCCTGCGGATTCCGAACTCATTCTTTGTGGCATTGAGCGGCGGTCGAAATGTCATAGCGGTTACGACAGCGCTGCTTATCCTGCCCGCCCTCGGCTTGGGTTTGGCGTTGCGTGAACCGGGAACTTCATATTCGACCTTCGTAATCTTATCCGCTCTGTCCGGTATCGGCGGCGGAGCTTTCGCGTCATCCATGTCGAATATCAGCTTGTTTTTCCCCAAGCGCATTCAAGGCACGGCATTAGGACTGAATGCCGGATTGGGAAACCTCGGAGTTAGCGTCATGCAAGTTCTCTTGCCATTCGTAATGACGTTTGGGATGTTCGGAGCGGCGGGAGGAGCCGCGTGGAAAACCGCTGTTGCCGTGGGAGCACAGCCTGTCGGAACTCTTGTATGGATTCAGAACAGCGGATTTGTTTGGGTCCCGATCCTGGGAGTCCTTACCATCCTCGCGTGGGTGCTGATGAACAATCTTGCAGTTCATAATGTCGGAGCATCGCCTGCCGCGATCTCCAAGATGCTCTATCTCACGCTACTGGGCTACGCCGGATCCGCTTTGGGACTGTTTCTTCTTGTCGCCCTCAAAGTGAACATGTGGATCGTGCTTCCCATAACCATCATCGTCACTCTAGTTCTCATTCGTTATCTTTCACCTGCGAAGATTCGTCAGAATCTCAGTAACCAGTTCGCCATATTCAGGGAGAAGCACAACTGGGTCATGACATGGCTCTATGTGATGACATTCGGATCATTCATCGGCTACTCTGCGGCATTCCCCAAACTCATACAGGACGTATTCGGTTCTCTTCCTGATGGAAGCGCGAATCCCAACGCACCAAACCCGTTTGCCTATGCCTGGCTCGGTCCGCTAGTCGGCTCTTTGATCAGGCCAATCGGTGGATGGCTCTCTGATAGGTTTGGAGGCGCTCGCGTGACACATTGGGATACTTTGCTAATGATTCTTGCGGCGCTCGGCGTCGCCTATAACATAAAAGCGGCGAGCAACTCCCCTACACCGGAAGCGTACTTCGTACCTTTCCTGCTTCTATTCCTGCTTCTATTCATCACGACAGGTATCGGAAACGGGTCCACGTTCAGAATGATCCCCATCATCTTTGATGCGAAACACGCGGGTCCGGTCCTCGGTTGGACATCTGCAATCGCCGCCTACGGTGCATTCATCATTCCCAAGGTGTTCGGAACGCAAATTCAAGCGGGACATCCCGAGTACGCCTTGTACGGATTTGCACTCTACTATGTAAGCTGTCTCGCGGTGAACTGGTGGTTTTACGCGCGGAAGAGTGCAGAGATTAAGTGTTAACACAGCAACAGTCACACAATAATTCAGGACCCACGATGAGCATTTCCCTCGAAACTCCAGTCGGCCAGTTAGTTGTCGAGAAGCCGGCACGCGCACATGTATTTCAACGATTTCAAATCGATTACTGCTGCGGTGGCGCACACTCGCTGGGCGCGGCCTGCGAGGCGAAGAGCGTTGATCCGCAGCTTGTGCTGTCAGAGATTGCAAGTCAGGACAGCAGAGCAGAGACCCATACAGAACCGGATTGGTCTTTGGTTTCGATGTCTGCGCTTGTTGATAATATCTTGAGTCAGCATCACGCGTATTTGCGGAACGCGCTGCCGCACCTCGGTGAGATGGCCGAAAAGGTCTATCGCGTTCACGGGGACAATCATCCCGAACTTAGAACTATTCTCGAAGTGTATGCCGGGTTGTTTCAGGAGTTGGATTCGCATATGTTCAAGGAAGAAAACATTCTTTTCCCTGCCATAAAGCGAATTGAGCAAGGTTCACTGCCACCTGCAGCGGCGGCGCAACTGTTTGGGCCAGTGAGTGTTATGGAGGCCGAGCATGAATCAGCGGGGCGCGCACTCGAGAAACTGCGTGAGTTGACTCACGACTATACACCACCTGAGGGAGCCTGCAACACATTTCGCGGGCTCTACGCTGGACTTGAGGAGTTGGAGCTGGATTTGCATTGGCACATTCACAAGGAAAACAATATTCTCTTCCCCCGAGCTTTGGCCGGGGCGAACTAATCTGCCCGATCACCGCAAGAAAGCCCCCGCACTCGTTGGTGCGGGGGCTTTGTGTTTACTGTCGGCAAAGCAATCAGCTATGCGATCCGCGACGAGCCTGATAGAGCGCGAGGATTTGGCCTACCATTTCATCCTGTGACAAACGTCCTGCGTTGAGCACGAGATCATAGATTTCCGGATCGTTCGAGTCGCGGTGCAGATACTTTCTGTAGAAGCTGTGACGATAGCTATCCTGCTCTTTTAGCTCCGCACGCGCCTTCGCCTCGCTCCAACCGTGACGATGCACGAGCCTGCTCAATCGGGCTTCTTCGGATGCGACGAGCCTTACGTGTATCCCGCCGGGCAAGTCCCGCGTGACGACGGCACCGCCTCGTCCGATAATGATGCATCTACCGAGCACAGCGGTTGCGCGCATGGTTTCAACAAGTTTGTGCAATAGTTTTAGATCTGATATCTGTCCTACAAGAGATTCAACGAACTCGACTATTGCGCTTCGTGCCTTCGAATCGAGGGCAGCCATGAGCTGGTCATAGGAGTACTGCTGATCAGCCATCGACTCTATCAGCTTTCTGCTGTACACCTGCCAGGATCCGTGCTCCAGCTTTTCCGCTTTGTCCAGTTGAGCGGCCAGCTGTTCTGCAAGGCTGATCGCCTCGCATCCGAATTGGCGTGACAGGGTGATAAAGGGGACAGTTTTGTTAGCGTGCGAGGCGATCTGATCGCGAAGTCTGGAAGCAACTCGGATTTGAGCTTCCAAGTTCTGCTCCACGTTTGGAGGAAGTGTGTTTTTCATGGCTTGGTATACTGTGTAAGTATAGAGAGCAAGTCGCGTTCCGGGACGCGCAAAGCTCATGAGTGTTTGCGATTCCAAGTGAAACGAGATCGCAACATGATGTTGAAAGTCTATCAGATGGTCGCGAGCAGGTAGAAGCCCACGACGATCAGAAGTACTCCTGCTCCGTACCTGATGAAGGGAACTACCCGTTGCGCCATACGATTCAGCTGCACCATTCCCAGTCCAATGCCGACCAATCCTGCTGACAGGGGCAGGCTGTAGCCAAGCGCGAAGATCGTTAAAGTAAGAGCACCAATGACCACGCTGCCGCTTAACACCGTCGCGCCAATCGCCATCTGCAGCAACGGATTACAGCCGACTGAGCACGCAGTTGATGCGCCGCCCAGCACAAGCCCGTAGAAAGCCGCACCACCTGTCTGATTGCCTGACAACCAACGTGCTGAGTCTATTTTGGGTGACTTGAAGCTGAGAAGATTCAAGCTGAGAAGACCCAAGAACACTATTACAAGGCCGGAAAAGAATTGCCAGTACCTTCCTACAGTCGAGCTGACTGCCTGACTGACAAGTCCTGCAAGCGCGCCAATCGTCGCAAGGGCGATGGTCGTCCCGATCATGAAGAACAAACCCACCAAGAGCAATTCCTTGCGATTGCTCCCTCTCGTGCGCGACCCCGCGTAGCCCACGACCGCGCCGACAACAGGCAAGGTGCAGCATGCGCTTAATGAGCCTAAAGCTCCAATCAAAAACACTGCAGGGAAGAACGCTATCCCGAGACGATCCCCTGACAGGACCTGTTGAATCCATTGCTCCATTGGTTGATCTATTGCGGGCAGCAACTACGCGTTGAATCAGCGCAATTCTCTTCCGAGCAGGGAGCGCTAGACGAGCTTGCCATCAACGACCAAGCACCAACTCCCACCGCAGCAAGCATGATGAGTGCCACAAATACAATTCGTAGCTTGGATTTGCTCTGGGGACCTTTCGTGCAATCGCAAGACTCGTTACTGCAGCAGTCATTACTGGTTTGATTCTCGTTCGTCGGATTCATACTCTGTCACCTTCATATGAAAGATTCAATGAGCAATGCTTATAGGTGAATGTGAGATACTTAATTATCCTTACGTACAGTCGACGGCCTTCGATCGTCGTTGGGTCGCCGCTAACCCACTATTGCGCCAAATATTAGGCCCGTTACGGTCGACATAAACACGACTAATACAACGAATACCATGGTCTTTTTCAAGCCCAGAAGACTCCTTAAGACCAACATGCTTGGCAACGACAGCGCCGGCCCGGCGAGCAAGAGTGCGAGAGCTGGTCCGTTGCCCATGCCGCTCCCAAGTAAGCCTTGGAGTATGGGAACTTCCGTGAGCGTGGCAAAATACATGAATGCGCCTGCAACCGAAGCGAAAAGGTTTGCCCATAGTGAGTTACCGCCAACCGAATCACTAACCCACTGGGAGGGAATGATTCCTTCCTGTCCCGGTCGGCCGAGCATGAAGCCCGCGGCAAGAACACCTATTAATAACAATGGCAATATCTGCTTAGCAAAACCCCAAGTTGAATCCAGCCACTCGCTAAGTTCGCCCTTCGTTGTTGCAAGCACAGCAGCGAGGCTGATTGAACCAACTCCAAATGCGATCAACGGCTCATGCGGAAGGAGCATCGCCAGAACTGCGGTAAGAATGCCAGATGCCGTGATGGGCAATGCCGGAGCATTGAACCAAGTGACGAGTACAGTTGCAAGAAGTACGGCAGAGAGTCCCGTTAACCACCACTTCAGTTCAGAGATTGTATGCCATATACCGCCCGATGCACTCGATTGGCCCCAGTTCGCAAAGACGAGGATGGCAATCATCAGCGAAAAGTAGACAACAGTTTTCCCAAGAGATCTGGCCGGCGGCGCGATGATTGCGTCTGATTGCTCTGCGGCACGATCGTTTTCTTCTTCTCGATAAATGAAGTGCATGGCAAGACCTACCACGATACTGAAAACGACTGCGCCGATTGCTCTGGCCGCTCCAAGTTCCACACCGAGAATTCGAGCGGTCAGCACAATCGCCAGCACATTGATCGCAGGGCCGGAGTAGAGAAAGGCGGAAGCGGGACCAAGACCAGCTCCCATCCGGTAGATTCCGGCAAACAAGGGAAGTACCGTGCATGAGCAGACAGCAAGCACGGTCCCCGATACTGACGCGACTCCATATGCAAGGACTTTATTGGCTTTTGCACCGAGGTAGCGCATGACAGAGTCCTGCCTGACAAATACTCCGATAGCACCTGCAATAAAGAAAGCTGGTATCAAACACAGAATGACGTGCTCTCTGGCGTACCAGCGTGTCAACTGCAAAGATTCATTTAACGCATTATCGAACCGCGGCATTCCAACGGGCAGATAAAAGGCTAGCAGAAACAGGCCGACGACAAGCGCAAGGGGTTTCCACTCAGATTTTAGATACATTAGCTTGTTAGTGATATGCTCGCGCGGCTAAAACCGTGAAACTATGAGTTATCTCTATGGGCATTTAACGATTGCTGCTCGGGCAGATTCTGATTGCTCATCGATTCTGAAGTACTTCCGTTGCATCCACAGTGCGACGTTCACTAGGGCGATCAGAACCGGAACTTCCACAAGGGGTCCGATCACGGCAGCGAATGCTGCACCGGAGTGGACGCCAAAGACAGAGATTGCCACAGCAATCGCCAACTCGAAGTTATTCGAGGCCGCGGTGAAGGAAAGTGTTGCCGTTTTGGAATAGTCGGCTCCGGCTCGCATGCTCATCCAAAAACTGACAAAGAACATAATGACAAAGTAGATCAAGAGGGGTATCGCGATACGGACAACATCGAGCGGGAGCGTGAGAATCTTGTCCCCTTTCAGTGAAAACATAACCACGATCGTGAAAAGCAAGGCAATCAGCGTGATTGGACTTATCATGGGGATGAAAGTCTTATGATACCATTCCTTGTCTTTCACTCGAATCAGGACAAAACGTGTCACATATCCAGCAATGAACGGAATTCCCAGATAGATAAAGACACTGGTTGCTATCTGACTGATAGTTATGTGTACTTCAGAACCGGCCAAGCCAAACAAAGGAGGTAGAACGGTAATGAAGACGAATGCGTATACCGAGTAGAAGAGCACCTGAAAGATCGAGTTAAAAGCCACAAGTCCAGCGGCGTACTCCGCGTCCCCCTTTGCCAAGTCATTCCAAACAATCACCATAGCTATACAGCGCGCTAAGCCAATCAGAATCAGCCCCACCATATAGTCCGGCTTGTCAGGAAGTAGCGTGATGGCCAGTACGAACATGAGTGCTGGACCGATGATCCAATTCTGAATCAGCGACAAGCCGAGAATTCGCCAATTGCGAAGAGCTTCGCCCAGCTCCTCGTAGCGCACCTTCGCCAGCGGGGGATACATCATCAGAATCAGCCCAATGGCAATAGGTATTGATGTAGTGCCTACGCTGTATCGGTTTAACAGCGGCACAATCTGCGGCAGTAGGAATCCAATACCTATTCCTGCAGCCATCGCAGCGAAGATCCAAAGCGTTAAGTAGCGGTCTAGGAACGACAGCTTGCGAATAACAGATTGCGAATCGCGGGTCACGCAATGCTCTCCTGAGTGATAGACTTGTTAGAGGGCTTGTCTCGCGCGACTCCGCACTTCTTTGTCTCGCGCCAGTCAGTAAGTCTACGGTTTAGATCGGCTAACAACGCGGGTTCAATCAACTGGCTAATGCTTGCGAGTATGGTCTGATGGATTGGATTCAAATTGTTCGCAATGCGGTAATAGATCCAGACTCCTTCGCGGCGGTCCTGCAGCAATCCTGCATTGAGTAAGTATCGCAGATGTCTTGATGCCTTGGATTGGCCGATTTCAAGCACACTTTCTAGATCGCAAACGCACAATTCTTGATGCTGTAGGATCAGAATCAGCATTTGAAGCCGGGTTTCTTCAGACAGGGCTTTGAAAATCCGTACGGGGTTACGCTTTGTGAGGTCCATGCGACCAATATAACCGTTTATGCGGTTATGTGCAATTCTTTGTTGAAAACACCTCTCGTAATCTAAGCAAGCAATTGTACGTTATGGTTTTACGTGATTTAGAGTGCGTCAAATCGCCGCGATGGGGCTGAGTGTGGAGAGGCAGGGAGATTGAAGCGGGAATGCTTGGGGAACACTTGTGAGTGACAAACGACAGAAGGAGGATGGGGAGCCAGATTCGCACACATCATCAGAACGCGGGTCGACCGCGACGACTCTTAGCGAATCCGATGCCCCAACTCGACAAATACGCGGATTCCATCGGAGTTTGTGGACAAGGCTCGCTCTGAATGGACAGAAAAGTAAGATCCAGTGCGAAGATTTACGTCAGCCGAGACGCGGATCCACTCACTTTCGCTTGTCAAGCCGCTCGGACCGAATCGGTAGTTCGTCTCCCCGTATTCAGATCGCAGATCAAATCCGCGAAGGGGAGATACGCTTACCCCTATCATCTGTTGAACACCGGTTGAATAGACATTCTCGAAGTGACCATAACGGAGCATCGCGCCAAGTTTGCCTTTCAACAACGAGTTTGACGTCAATGAATAGGTACCCGAGGGAAAAAACTTCTCCGTGCTTGGATCACTGCGAAAGCTCTGTTGAACCGCCAGTCGTGTTCCACGCAACATCATTAGTTCCGCACCAGCACGCATCCCATGCCGAACCGCATCGTCAAACAAACTGTCCGGAGTTTCCCGGGTCTCCCACGTGTGGTAACGCGACCTTCCGTCATAGCCAGCGTTGAGAGCAATCGCACGCGCCGGTACGAAGCGGACATTCAAGAGCAGGTTTGCAGGCGTAATCAGCGCTCCTTCGGCATCTTGTCTCCAGCCGCGATTGACATTGATTTCAGCAGACTCGTAGAAGGAGACCCTGCCACCAGACGTGAAGGTGAATTGTTGGTAAATGAACTCTCGGCTAATCTGACCCTCTTGATACTCACCGGCAAGAGCTAAGGTTGCGTGCGATCTCGCCGTAGCACTGAACTCGCTGCTGTAAGTCACCAGCGCGCCCGCTTTGCTTGTGGACAGGTCCGTGCTGCTCATATCCAACTCCGCCTGCGCACCACCAAATAGCCCAACCGCGAAGACGTTACTCAGTGCAACCTCACCGTACCCTCCGTCAATATACCCGATGCCGGCTACCGAACCCGCCTGCATTCTCCCGAAGCTGGCCTTCCATTGAGAGTGCTCTGGCGAGAAACTCAACTCGGCAGTGTAGAGTCGGTGCTGCCAATTTTCCCGTGCTGTATCCCCCAACTTGCGGCCACGATACCGCAAGCTAAGCTTACTCCCCTCGCCTGCGATGCGATGAACTGCAGCCCTCGTCGAAAGTCCCGGAAGAAGTTCAGCTGTTCGGTCATCAAGACGATCATCGTACGCGTCACACTGAACTGCCAACCGACCGCTAAACTGCGGAGCCTTCCTCGCTAAAGTTTGTGCTGTTTGCTGTTCAGGTGAGCGAGCCGGACCCGACGACACTGCAGAATTGCTCTCGTCTTGTGCATCCGAACGCTCCGGCAGGAGAATAACAACACGGTCACCAAGAAGGGCAATCGTGCTATCGCCTGAAACAGTCGCGACGCAAGTCGACTCCGCTGTCGCTGCGATCGAGATGTGACCAATTATGCTCGCTTCACGATACAGTTGGCCGCTGAGACCTTGTTCAATCCCGTGAGCTCGTCCTGCGTTTAAGTATAGTGTCTTCCACGCTACGTAGGTAACCTCCGCTTGAATTTCGCCTGCATGCAATGGAAGAGCTGCAATCCAGAGCAGGAGAACCGTGAGCCACGGGGAGACGTGTCGCGTCAATTCAGCCTCCGAAGTCCCGGATTGCGTGGAGGACTCGCGGCGCTGCGGCCGTTTGGATGGCAGCTGTAGCATGCGCTGCTTTCCCAGACGTAGCCGTTCACGTCCTGATGCTCACTGTCAGCCTCAGTTCGGCGGTGCTCGTGGCAGTGAGTACAGCTGAACATGGAGAAATCACCTGGCGTGCGGTGGCACTCCAAGCAAGTGTCCCAAACGCTTCTATGGGCACCGGAGTTTATCGGGAAAAGTGGAGCATGGTTGAATGTTGAACTCCAGTTTGAAGTTGAGTGGCAATGCTCACAGTTTGTTGGATATCTGTCGGCTTCGTGGTCCGGACTTGCCGAGCCATTATAGTCCGCAAGATGACAATCGAAACAGAAAGTCGTTAGCCCATCATAGATACCGCCCGAGTGGCATTGGTTGCAGCTTGCAGAAATATGTGCACCTGTCAACGGGAACTGCGTGTTGCTGTGATTGAACGTCGCATCCCAGTTGCTCGTCGAGTGACAGGTCTGACAAGCCGTCGAAAAACCGGCCGCTTCGTGA
>JAANMV010002880.1_pt1 | contig 15833 bp, 17 predicted proteins | sample 7279661 | NCBI WGS metagenome assembly JAANMV01 (sample SAMN14094540, study PRJNA606508) | bioreactor metagenome | isolation source: A lab-scale SPAN reactor treating ammonium-rich wastewater day 121 | place: Ireland: Galway | collected 2017-05-16 | reverse complement strand
GCTGCCCCCGTACAGCTCGATGAGGTCAGGCCGGTCGTAGGTGGACAGCAGCCACCGGCCCTGCACCCGGGCCAGCACGTCCGCCAGGGCCCGGTGCTCATCCAGGTCGCGCATGTTCACCGCGGAGCAACCCTCAGGCCGTGTACAGGGTGGGGCAAAGGGATGCTCCGCTCGACAGCCCAAGGGATTTGCCGCTTGAGGAACGATTGCATTGCGCAGTTGGGAAGCGAGTGAATACGGGGAGGCATTGCCTCCCCCGATCTGTGTTCCCGTCAATCAGGCGAACGGTGGTGCGCGTCTCATGATACGGAGATTGACCAGGCCGGCCACACAGCCTCAGACCAAGCCGTGTCGCCGGATGTCGTTCCGATAGAACTCCCGGCAGATCCTGAATTTCTTGAGCTTGCACACCACGTTCTCGACTGTGAGCCGCACCTTGGAGATATGATGGGTGGGCTCTCGTTCCTCCAAGCTCAGCGTACCGCCTTTGGAGCGCATCCGGGCAACAATCACCTCGTGGTCGGGGCACAGCTTGTCCAAGCCCGTATAGCCCCGGTCCCTCCAGACGTGATCTCCGCGGGGCAAGCGGGGTAAGAGTCTCGACTGCTTGAGGACCTTCATGTAATGGGTGCGACCGCTTGCGGTAGCACTGAGGTGGACCACCAAGCCATCCGGGGTCACCGCCACCTGGGTTATGAGGGTGTGCGTCCCCTTCGTAACTCAGAAGAACTTCTTTTGATCCTTGGGCCGCCCGACGGCCTTCATCCCGGGACCGCTGCCCTTCTTGGGTTGCCCGCAGAGCTGCTCGGTGCCATCAACGATGATGCCCGCAATCTCCGGGAAGGCTTCGAGGACGTCCTCCAGGGTGCGCAGCCGACGACGCGGGGCGTCGTCGGGCGTCACCTTGCAGCTGTCCAGCGTTCGGGCGCAATGGGGAGCAGGCAACGCCTGCTCCAGGAGGGGCAGCAGCGCGTGGATGTTCCGGCAGACGTTGGCGGCATCCATCTCGAACAGCAAGCCCAACAGATGCATCGGGAGGTAATGCCGGAGGTAGATCAGCGTCAGCACCAGACGGTGTGGAACATCGAGTTTGAACTGCCGGCCCGCCCCGATACGGCGTTGACGTCCCTCCCGCAGGATGGACGTCCGGTGCGCCCGAACCCACAGGGGCTCGAGCTGTTCAGCGAGGATGCTGAACTCGCTGGGGTTCAGGCCTCAGAGCGACTCGAAGGACCGGGGACGCTGGACCAGGCGCGGCACCTGAAGCATGCCCCCACTCTGCCCAATTCCTTAACTGCGCAACGGGTTCTGAAACGTTCTATGCGTTCCGGGACCGATTCAAAGCTGACATGAAGCCGTCCCAGAGCGAGAATGACCTGCCGCTATTTCACGTTCTTGGGTGTTCCATCTGGAAACCGACGAACATTCGCGGCATGAGGACCACTGCGGATGTTGCAGTCCCAGGGTGTCGGCGAGCAGGTGACGCCTGCGGCCACTCACGTTCTTGTCGACGTCATATCAGTGGGGGCTACCAGCCTCGGTCGTTTTCACCGATTGTCTGTCGATGATCGCGGCGCTGGGCGTCGCCTCTCATCCAGTCTGACGGCCGCCCGCGGGTGGTTCTTCCTGCCCAATCGGACGAGCGCCCTCTCCGGTTCCACCTGTATGGTCCCTGCCCGGACCGGCATCAGGCCGTGACGAGCCCGGGCAGGGAAGGACGGCCTCCCAGACGTTCTGCCGGCGCACCGCGCCGCGGACCACGACAAGCCCTGCCAGGGCCCGCAGCGCGAAGATGCAACACACCTCCGTCGAGAATTCGGCTAGGGAAGCGTTCGGTTCTTCACGGCGAGCAGACTGCTCAGCAAGCGCACCCACCCGGTCATGCCGGTCCAGGGCCGCCAGTCGTGCATGCACGTTGTCCCCAACGCTGAGGAACGCCGTCTCGCCTGCAGGATTGCCAGCTGCCGCCCAGCTGACGGGCCGCAGAAGATCCGACCCATGCTCCCCTCAGCTTAAACAAGAGAGCCGGGTTGGCGTGAACCCGTCTGCTGAGTGGGGCACAGGGGGCCTGAGGTGTCGTGCACTCGCTCACATCGGAGTTCAGGAGAACTGAGCCGTCATCAAGGCAGGCACCTCCAGTGGGGCAGGTCACCGTACCCGCGCAGCACTGACAGGATCGTGAATGCCGGGAGAAGTCCATGCTCCAGAAGGTGAGGGTGTTCCCTGCCCAGATGAACGTTGCGGCATCCTGAGTCGCCTGCTGCAGCGTCGAGGCGGTGCAGGGCGTGCACGCAGGCGGAGATGCGCCCAGAGCTGCTCGTGGGTCACGGTAAAGATTCGGAGTGAGTGCCTCTGCTGCTGACCTGGAGGTCCCTTCGGAGCGGGGTGGCGGATCATGAAGGCAGGGCAGAACAACGGCCTCCGGTACTTCCACGGCTCCAGCGCTTGACACAATGTGAACTGGACGCTGACCGTGAATTTCAAAGCAGGAAGCAACGTTCCGGTGAGCCACAGGATTCCACTGCGGAAGACCACCGCAGCGCGTGACCCCGTGCGGTCACGCCTGACGCTGCGGGCCTCCCGGGCCAGTGCCGGGCTGGGCAGCGGGCCGTGACCGGACGGATGCGCGGAGATACACCGCGCCTGGACGGCGTCCGGCACGGGAACCAGGGCCGGATTCCAGCGGCGACCGCCACACTGTCTCAGGGGACTGCTCAGTGCGGATGGGTGTCCAGGACCCGGTGGCGTTTGGCTTCCCTGTCATCCAGACCGACCCGTCCCTGCAGGACCCGGGGGGCGTCCTACAGCTGAGGTGCCCTGCGCCTTGGGGGGCCCGGCTTGGGTGTTGTCGACCTGAACCTGTCACACCACAGGGATCCTATGACAGGGATCCGGTCAGGCGGCCGTGAATGCGGTTGCGGCCTTCACCCTTGGCGGTATACAGGTGCCGGTCAGCGGCCTGGAGCGCCTGGTGCCGGTCGCCATGCACCGCCACGAAACCGCCTGACAATGTGATGCGCTCCCCGGGCAGGTCCGCCCGGTCGGCGAGGCCGGTTTCGACCGCAATCCGCATCCGCTCTGCCACCCCATACGCGTCTTCCGCTGTGCTCCCGTGCAGCAGCACAGCGAACTCCTCCCCACCGAGCCGGTATACGCAGTCGCTGGACCGGCTGGTTTCACGAAGCGTGTCGGCCAGGGCCACCAACACCCGGTCGCCGGTGTCATGCCCGAAGGTGTCGTTGATGCGTTTGAAATGATCAATGTCCAGGATCAGCAGGAAGCTGCGCCGCGATGGAGGGATGCCGACGAAGTCAGCGTCGAACTGGCGGCGGTTGAAGCATCCGGTGAGGCTGTCCACGCTGGCCAGGTGCCGCAAATACGAGGTATGTGCCAGCGTCCCGAGCCGGCCGTTGAGAATTTCACAGGCCATGAACAGGCCCGCGGCACCCAGGACACTGGTGCTGGCGTACAGGCATGCTGCAGCAATCAGGGGAAGCCCGGCGAGGAGCGCAGCGGGAAACAGGGTCAGGTTCACAAGGGTGAAGAGTGTGAGGGATCGCCACCAGAGGCGTGGTGGAGCGGCCTCGTCAAACGAAAGGTCAATTCGTTTCCAGCCGGTTCCGTGGGCGCCGAGCACGGCAACAAGGCCCATTTCCAGAATGCCCCAGGTTGCCCCGGTACCGCCGAGACCGACCCGGTGCAGGCTGAGAGGTAGCGCCACGCAGAGTGCTGGGAGCAGACCGTGCCGACGGGCGGCAAGAGCGACGACGACCGCCCGGAAGTCGAACCGGAGGTCGTCCGAAACGATCAGGCCTTTGGATGTGAGATAAGTGCCCAGAAGAACAGCGAGGGTATACCGGAGGGCCAGCCAGAGATTTGGATGGGCTTGGGATCCAGGCTGGTAGGTGAGGCTGATGGCCATCACGCCAGCAGCGAGCAGGGCAGCGTTTTGGACCAGGAGGTCGGGTGCTGCCCAGTGGGCCATACACCAGGGTAAAGTAAAAAACCTCACAGAGTTGGTGGGGGTTTATTCATGCAGCAGGGGCCGTGGGGCATGCCACGCGCCCACGTCTTCACGTTCATCCCGGCAGGGGGATGGGCTGCTCCCGTCACCTGCGCCGTTCATCACAGGGGACACCCTCCATGATCGCCTCAAGGGTCTCGCCCACCGGAGTGCAGGCATCACCTTCATCGCCCTTCACCCTTCTCTTGAGCCTCCGCCCACCCCGCACACTGTCACGTTCATGACGCGCTCCCGATCCGTGCCCACGCGTTGGTCACCACCCCCGTCGTCCAGCCGGGCGCCTGGTGTGGAGTGATGGGAACGTCCACTGGCTCCTACCCGAGATTCGGCATTCATGGGTCCCACACAGTAAGGTAAGAAATGCCGACCGTTGAGGAACTGAACCGGACGTGGGAGGCTCACCTGACGTCCTTTGACGCAGAAACATGGAGGCGCATGAGGACCGTGGGGGTGACCGCCGCATGGGAGGCGTCATCCAACCCCCCGGTCAACGCGATGGCTACTTTGACAGGACCCTCCTGCTTTGAATTCGTCGTTCGGTTCCGAGGTAACGAGCTCGTGCGTGAATCTTCCTGTGCTGAGCTGGAGAATACCCTCGCGGCCGAGTCCATCTTCCGCGCAGCACGAATGCTGGAACTGCTGGGCGTTCCAGTCATCCCGTCGTGACCGCCGACCGACCCCTCACGTCAAGCAGAGCTTGAAGCGTGATGATGCGTTCCCTGCGGAACCTCCCTGTCAGGAGGTGTTCAGAATCCGTTGACGGACCATCAGGCGAAGCTCCATTGCACACGCACTGACTGCGCCTCATCGTCTTTGGCGGCGCGCGTGGCAGGCCCCGGCTTCACGGTGGGACCTGCCCCCTGTCCACCACACCGTGCCAGGTCTCCTGGCCCCAGGAATGTCAACTGGCCAGCCCGACTCGAGAGGGCAATGCTCTCCAGGGTCCAGGCAGGTCAAGGGGCTGACAATTTAGGGATCAACGCAGACGAGTCACACACGTGGTCTCCAGACGCGGGGAGGCCTGGAGGCACGCTGCAATGCCCCTTCACGCCGCTTGATGACCCTGACTGCCCGCAGACCACGAACGCACGGGAGCATGGCACCTGCCTTTCGGAGGAGGGCCTCCGAGACCGGCAAGAAGTTGCGTATGATGTTGAGATCGTCACGTTTCAGCGGTCGTCGTGACGCCGCCTGTCTGACGCCACGCCTGCCCCCGGGCCCTTGTCCGGCTCCGTGACGCCCTGGGACAACCTAGGCTGAACTGCAGAGCTGATTGGCGGCCTTGTCGGGTCGGCTCTGTGGTCAGGAAGGAAGGTTGAATTCTCGCTGCGCATAGCGCCGCGCCTCTGCGTGGGTGGGGAACGTGTCGATCCTGTGCCACGCGCCGGCGCAGTGCCCGACAAGTTCCCAGTTGTCTGTGCGGACGAGCCGGTCCGGGGTTTTGCCCGTCAGCATGAATCCGTCGGTGCCTCCCGAAACCACGTCACCTCGTTGATACTCTGTTTCTTCAATGAAGTGAAAGGCCTCGAACGCCGATCGGCGATACAACACCCCTTCAATTTCAATGAACTCTTCCATGTCAGGCAGTCTAGACCTGGTGGATGACGCGGGACGCCATGGCCTGCGCGGCTCTGGGAAGGAAGTGGCACCCGTGAGGGGAAGGGAGAGCCGTTGCGCGCATGCCTGCCCCGGCGGGCTCTTCAAGTACGGTGAAGCATGATGGAGGAGCAATTTCCTCAGCGTTGATGACCCGGTGCGGGCGCAATTTCTGCAACTGCGGTCCCTGGGCGCCCACCTGCAGCTCAAGGTGCCGCCGGGTGAGATCGTGGTGATGGGGCCCCGGCTCGGTCACCCGGGCGGCGGGGCGGTGGAACTGGCCCGGGTGCCGTTCAATCCGGAGGCCAGCCCTGCAGAACGGCGGTACGCCGCGCGACTCCTGGTGGTGAACGCGAACCGGGCACTGCTGTGGCGCCGACCCGTGTTGCACATCGCGCCGCCGGACGAATGAGGGGGGGTGGCCGAGGTCCACCTCCTGCCGCGAGATGGCCGGGTCACACGAAGGGGAGGGCATGCCCGGGACCGGCCAACGACGCGGTTCAGGCACGATGGGAACCGCTTCCTGAGCCTGGTGGGCGAGGTCATCCCGGTCCATCCAGCTGGCTGTCGTGACGTCTGCGCGTGTCCAGCTGGGCCGTGTGCCAGGCAGCGTCACTCGGGAATGGTCGGGCTTGTGGTCGGAGGCGTTCCTGCTCGCTGCACCGCGGAGTGCGCCGGCCTCGCGTTGTCCTGTCCCGGGGCTGCTGCACCATTCTGATCGGGGGGCAAGCCGCTGGCCATCACGCCGAGCCTGTCTGAAAGGAGCCGTTCCTCCACGCCAGAATGGAGGGTTCGCACGGGACCCTGAAGTCCAGGGAGGTCGTTCAGCGAGAGGCGTGCGGCCAGGATGATGTCCGGTGACGCACTGGGTTCACGGCCGCGGCCCCGCAGGGTGCAGCGCTGCTGTTGGCCGCTCACCTGCGGAGTTCGCTGCCCGCCGCAGTGCCGGCGTCGACCATGTGCTTGCCTTCCTCCTTGACTGTTGGCCGGCATGGAACGTCAGCGGGGCGGGTGCCCTCACCCACCGTCCTGCGAGTTCGTCCACGGGTCCATGCCTGGCGAGCACGTCGGCAGCGGACACGTTCTTGCCGCTACACTTTGCTGGTGGGACGCAAGATTTCCGTACCCGTGCTTCTGACCTCACTGGAATATCAGCAGGTGAAAGCGGCTGCGGACCGCGTAGGCATCGAGCTGGGGGTTTACCTGAGGTCCGCCGGGCTGCATGCGGCGCGGGGGGCTGCGAACGGCGCCCGGTTCAGCTACACGCGTGAGCAGCTGATGGGCATTCACCGCAAGGCCCGGAACCGGGGGCACCGGTGGACCGAAGAGGAATTGCGGGAGAAGAACCTGCCCCTGTACTGGTGCGAGGAGTGGGTGCGGCGGCGCCTGGCGGAAGGTGCGACGCGCGCTGAACTGGCGGTGGAATCCGGGTATCCGGAGCGGAGTCTGACCGCCTACGTCCGGAATGTCTGGGGCATCGCGGCATTCACGAAGCTTTCGAACTCCAAGAAGCTGCATGTCCGGGATCTGGTCCAGTCGGGCATGCCCCGCGGCATCGTGGCCCGGGAACTGGGCCTGAGCGAAACCACGGTCGCCGCGTACGCCCGCTCCCTCCCGGGCTTGGAGGAGCGGAAGTTCAAGACCATGGCCGCTTTGGTCGGGTCCTGGCCGGCGACGCGCATGCAGATCGCTCAGGCAGCGTTTGCTGGCGACGGTCCCGCAGCGAGTTCATGGCTGATGAAGAAGGTTCGCCGAGGCTGGCTGGCCCGGGTATCGAGGGGCGTGTACACACTGACGCCGACTGGAAGAGGCGTGGCTGACGGCCTGGCCGTCACTGCATCCGGTCCCGCACTTCAGCCTCAGGAGTGACCTGACGGCAGCCATCACTCACGGAGGCCCGTCTCTGACCTGCCGCCTGAGCACGACTCGCCGGGCCCTGCAGGGAAGCGTTCCAACCATCACCGAGACTCGCGCTGCCCACTGGGACGCCCCATGGGCAGCCTGGGGCAACACCCAGCGGCGACCGGCTCTCCCGGCCGCCGGGGTGCAGGGGCAGCCCTTCGAGAGCGGCCTGGCATCGTGGATCGGCCCGTCTGGTCAGGGCGAACAGGAGTGCGGGGCCCCCGGGCGAGGCGGGGAGGTGACGGTGGACCCGTCTGGCCGTGCACGCGACCTGGATGGCGAACGGAGGGGTAAACAGCCGATCGCCGCGGTGGGGTCCGGCCCCACACGACCGCGCCATCCGCCGTCTCGTGATGTGGGTCACACGACCTGCGGCGAAACGCAGGGTCGTGGGCTGTGCCTGGGGCACCGGCACCACTCCGTCATCAGGCAGACTGCCCGCCGGCCCAGCTTCATGTGACGGGGGGGATTCGGTCCTCTGCCCGCGCCGTCCGGCGGTTGTCATGGACTGGTAAGGACTGGTGACCTACATTCGTGTCGCCTTGCACGGCTCGTCGTTGCGGGTCGATGGCGCCGCCCCACCCACTGAGTGTGCCCACCTTGTCCGCTGCACTTCACTGCCGCGCACGGCAGTTCCGCCCCGCCTGCCCCCCCAGGAGAAACACTTGCCCGATTTCTACCCGCGCCCCGAATCCCCTGGGTCGCCTGTTCAGACTGAAGAGACGATGCGCGGGATGGTGGGGGGGGAGACCTCGGCGTCCGGGCTCTGCGCCCAGACGGTTCTGGAGGCGATGACATCTCCTCTGGCGGTGTTGGACGGGCAGGGCGTGATCCGGCAGGTCAACACCGCCTGGCGGCAATATGGCGAAGTCAACGGCCTCCAGCTTTCCGCAGACGGGATCGGCGTGAACTACCTTCACGTCTGTGACGACAGCAGCCTTCCGGCAGCCCAGGACGCAGCAGCGGGGATCCGGAGCGTGATGCAGGGCACGCGGCCAGCGTACCTGCAGGTGTACAGCGGTCACGGTCCTGATCAGGCGGGGTGGTTTCAACTCCGCGTGACCCGCCTGGGGGCCGGGCCCTGCGTGCTTGTGGCGCATGAGAACGTCACCGAACAGACCCTGGCGGAACAGGTCCAGCAGGACCGCAACGAAATCCTTGAGATGGTGGTCAAGGGCCAGCCACTGCCGGAAATCTTGAATGAAATCGAGGCCATGGTCAATCGCCAGAGCCCCGGAAGCCGGTGCTCGGTGCTGCCCCTCGAGCACCACAGGCTGCAGCACCCGGGAGGGTGCCGCGCCGCGATCATTGACGGGCGCCCCCACCTGACAACGGACATGTCCACGGCTCCCGGCTGTCTCGGCTGCCGCCAGGCGCGAGGGCCACACGCGAACCGGGCTTGTCTCTCGCTGCCCATCCAGGACGGCAGTGGGAAGATTCTGGGGGCGTTGGCCCTGCGGGGCGCAGCAGCGCACCCACCCGCGGCCAACGCACTCGCCCTGCTGGACCAGGCCCGGCACCTGGCGGCCGTCGCGCTGGAGCATCACCGCCTGACAGAAGAGCTGGAGTACCGCGCCACCCACGACGTCCTGACCGGCCTGGCCAACCGGCAACTGTTTGAACGTCGCCTTCATGAGGTCCTGACCTCGACGGCCTGTTCTGAGGGCCCGGTCAGCCTTCTGTTCATCGACCTGGACGAGTTCAAGGACGTGAACGACCACTTCGGGCACGCGGCCGGGGATGCGGTCCTGCGCCTCGTTGCCGAGCGGCTGCAGCGTTGCGTGCGCCCGGGTGACACGCTGGCCCGCATCAGTGGCGACGAGTTCACCGTCCTCTTGCCGCGCGCCGATGAGGCGGCCGCCTGCGGCACGGCCAGGCGCATTCACGAGGCCCTCGCTGCTCCGCTGGTCCTTCCTGACCGGGAGATCACGGTGACCGCCTCGATCGGCGTCAGCGTGGCCCCGTCCGCCGGTCGTGACCCCGGTGACCTGCAGCGCACAGCGGATCTGGCGTTGTATGCCGCCAAGAAACGCAAACCTGAGACCGTCGTGTTCCATCCGGCCCTGGCGGCCCAGGCGTCCGAGCGCTTCCGCCTGGCGGCAGATCTGCGCCGAGCGGCCGGTCTGGGCGAGTTGGAGCTCCACTATCAACCGCTGGTGGACCTGGAGAGTCTCACCGTGATCGGCGCGGAAGCCCTCGCCCGGTGGCGGCACCCGGAGTTCGGCATGGTGCCCCCATCCACCTTTATTCCCCTGGCGGAAGACACTGGCCTGATCGTCGAGCTTGGGGAGTGGATCCTGAGGGAGGCGTGCCGTCAGGGGGCCACCTGGATGCGTGGGGCATCCGGCCGGGATCGCGCGCCCCTCCGCGTCGCGGTGAACGTCTCTGCCCTCCAGTTCGCTCATCCGGACTTCGTTGCCCTGGTGGCGACGTGCCTGGAGGACACCGGGTTGCCTGCCGCTCAGCTGGAACTGGAACTCACGGAGGGGGTGGTCATGAAGAGTGTGGCCGAGTCGGTCGAGCGCATGCGACAGTTGCGGGCTTTGGGTGTGGCGCTTTCCGTGGATGATTTCGGCACGGGGTATTCCAGCTTGAGTTACCTCTCGCAGTTGCCCCTCACGTGCCTCAAAGTCGACCGTTCCTTCGTGTCGAACCTGCGTGCCACGCCGGCATTCGCTGTTGTGCGGTCGATCATCTCACTGGCGCAGAGCCTGAATCTTGAAACGGTCGCCGAGGGCGTCGAATCGGAGGAGGAACGAGCGGTTCTGCGTGAGCTTGGTTGCCGGACCGGGCAGGGGTACCTGTTCGCCCGGCCTCTGCCTGCCACCCACCCCTTCTGGAATTCGGCCGTCTGAGCCTGCCCTGGTGCGGCCGACCGGTTCAGACGGCCGGGTGGCGGCATGGCGGTGATCCGGTGCAGTGGAGACTGACAGCACCCGGCGGACGTTGCGGCTGGCATGCCGGCGGGTGGGGGTGAATCGCCTGGGTCACTCCCCGGGAGAGCACCCTGGTCGTCTCCCGGTGCCGCCGTTTACGGCAGGCCCACGCCCAGGGCCGCTGAGTACGGCCCGGTCCACACCAGGACCCTGCCATTCACCCCAAGGCGGGTGAGGCGTCCGTCCTGCAGGGCGGCGGTCATGCTCGACTGGGTGAGCGTCACGGTGTGTGCACTCCGGAGGGGCATGCGTGCGTTCCGGACGGCCCGTTCGATGTCGGCGTGCGCTTCGGGCGTGGGCACGAACACCTGCACGCCACCGGTGAACAGTTGGGCGAGTTTCGCGGATACGGCGGCGAACTGCAGGGTGCGCCTGGCGTCCTGAATGCCGAACGCGTCCGTCTGGCTGAACTTCATCAGCGCGTTCCAGTAGGCGGCGTGCGTCTGGGCGCTCAGCAGGGAGTGGCCCCGCATGACCGGCTCCATGGTCAGGGCGACGGCGGAGGTCAGGGCGTTCGGCACGGGGAATGGAAGCTGGGGCAGAAGGTGCAGGTCAGCGGTCAGGAGGGCCGCGTCCGCCAGGACGGGCAGGGGGGCCGGGGCGGCGAGCACCCGTGCCCAGGGCCGGCCGTGCAGGGTGCCGGCGTTCCAGGTGCTGACGTGCAGCGCGCTGCCTGAAGCGTCCGGTCCGGCGTGCCGGGCGACGGTGCCTGGCGAAAGGTCGGTCAGGCGGTCGGCGGCCGTTCGTGTTCGGCTGTGCAGGGTGGCGCCCGGGAGGACGGTCTGGAGGTGCAGGGCCGCGTGCCGGGTGGGCAGGAGAAGCAGGGTGGGGCCGGGGGCTGTGCGGGCGAGCGAGGTGAGGTCACGCGCGTGAACGACGCCCGGGTGGCTCGTGGCAAGGCCATGGGAACCGCTTGGGGCGTCGGCGGCGTTCTCCTCCTGCAGGTCGAGGGGATGGGGGAACGCGCCCGTCAGCAGGACGGGGAGCCCCAGGGCCGCATGATCGGTGATCAGGGCCGTGATGGGGGTGACACCCCGCGGGTCGAGGCGGTGCAGGCCGTCAAGGGCCAGGGCCGTGGTCAGGAGGTCCGCAAGGCGGGTCAGCTGGTGAACTGTTCGGGCGGAGAGCGTGTGGACGGCCTCTTCCAGCGTGAGCACGGTGACGTCCGTGGCCTCCAGACGGTCCGCCCAGGCCTGCGCGTCCTGCGCGGCCGCCCAGTGCGCCGCGGCGTAGGTGAGGGCCCGCCCTTGGGAGCGTGCCCAGGCCAGGGCGTGCTCGAGACGGGTTTCCAGGGCCATGAGCCGTGCCCGGTGGATCAGAGGGGGGGCTGGAAGAGGTGGGGGAATGGTCCGTGTCGGGTGCCTGCCGGTGAGGAAGGCAGCTGTCCGGCGCATCCAGGTGTCTGGATGGTCGGGTGCGCCGGTCAGGACGAGCGGCGGCAGGGTCAGCGGGGCGGGGGGCACGCCGTCGAGCGCGGCGCGCACGTCCACCGGATCTTGAAAACCGCGCTGTGCGGCGAGAGCGGGAAGGGCCAGGAACCGGGCACGGGGGTCCGGGTCGCGCAGCAGCTGGGCAGCGACGGGCAGGCTGCCGTGCTCCCGCGTGCGTCCCATGAGCCACCGGGCCGCGTCCAGGTCGGTCACGAGCGGCGCAGGAGGCACGGTTCAGGCCTGGACGAGGTGAACGGTCACCCCTGCTGGGAGGTCGTGCGTGTCGAACGTCACCTGAACGTCGTACGCGCCGTCATGGGTGACGTTCAGGCGCCGGGCGAGCGTGTGGGCGGGTGCGTTGCCGAGGGCGGTCGCGTGCGAGACGATCACGAGGGCTTGCACCCGCACGTCCGGCCGGGTACTGGACCGCGCGAGCGCCTGGCCGTGCCAGAGGCCTTCCAGGAGGACCTGAAGGTCCCGGCTGGTGACCGCACCGCCATGCGTGCGGTACGGGTTGATGTGGACGGTGGCGACGTACACGGCGTGGTCGACGACCGTGCGGCGGATGATGTTCGCTCCCTCTTTCTCGCCGGGTTGACTCCGGGCCACGCGGGTGAGCACCTGCTCGACGAGGTTGACCGGATGCGTGCTTTCCGCGTCCGTGACCTGCACCGGGCCACGGAGTTTGCCGGCGCTGTCGGGCGCGGTGTACCCGAACACGCGGGCGTCCCAGTAGCGGGTGACGAGGACGGGTCGTGCCTGATCCTGCATGGTCCGGCGGCCTGGGCCGGCAGGTTTCTTGCCGGTCAGGGCGGTGAGCTGCGCCACCAGGGCCCCTGGCACGCCGCTTGGGATCAGGCGGTCCGTCAGGGCACGGAGGTCTTTGCCTTTGAGGGTGCCGTCATAGGTGACCGTGCCCACTTCCGTGATCTGGAAGGCGTCCGGAAGATCGAAATCCATCAGGACAGCGAGGTCTTCCGGGGCGAGGGTGGTGGTTGGTCCGGCCGGCACGCCAGCTTCAGCCAGGGCCTGGTGAACCGCAGTGCTGAGCGCCTCGCCGTGCCGGATGAAGAGCGCCATCCCGGGCTCACCGCCGTACACCGCGGCAACATAATCACGGGCTTTGCGCTTGATGCTGGCGGCGCTGATGATGCCGTGTCCGGTGAACGGATTCACGCGGGGGGCGTTGCCGGCATCCAGGTCCCCGTTCGGGTTGCTGAGGTGCGCGCTGATCACCAGGTGAACTTCATGGCGCGTGGCGGGGTCCAGGAGGGGGAAGGGGGTGGAGGGAGGAGTCATGACGCGGCTCCTTCATGGGGGTGGGACCGGGTGAAGCGGGTCTGCTGTTCCTGGTGCAGTTGCGCGGCGCGGTGCTGGTGGCCGAGCGCCAGCGCTGCCTGCTGCGGGATGGTGAGGCGGGCGGGGAGGGGCACGCTGAGATCCGTGAGCACCTGAGCGAGTTCGGCTGCCAGGTGGTCGGCCAGCCAGCGCTGCTGGCCACGGGCGGATTTCAGCACCGCCTGAAGATGCTGCTGCATGAGGGCGAAGGCCCGGTCCGGCTGCGCGGCCAGGAGGCGCAGGTACCGGTCGGTGACGGTGACCCCGACGCCCGGGTTGAGACGGCGGTGCGTCGCGTGCGCCTGCGCGGCGTACACGCCGAGCAGGTACGCCTGACGGAGGTCCGGGTCGGGTACCGAGGTGAGAGGGAGGGCGTCGGGACCGGGCATGGGGGCCTCCTGAGGCAACAGGTGTTCGGGAAAGGTCAGGGTGAGGAGGGCGGTCTGGGCTGGGGTGAGGTGCAGGGTGCGGCGCCAGCGTTGAGTGAGGGTCGCCTGCACGGCCGGGGGGAGCGGCTGGCCGAGCAGGGCGTGCAGGTGCAGGCCGCTGAGGATGTCCGCCCGGGGGGGCGGGTCGCCGGAACTGAGGGCTGCCTCGAGTTCCGAGAGTGGGCGGCGGCCCGTGCGGCGCAGGAAGGCACGCACGTGCCGGGCCGCGTCGGAGAGGGGCAGGGTGGCGTAGGACAGAACCCGAACCCGGCTGCTGCTGGCGGTGACGACCGCGACGTTCACGTCCGTCGAGCCGCGTTCTGGAAGGGCGTCCGCCTGTGCGGTGAGCACGGCATGGACTTCCTCCGGGCCTGGCTGCGCGAGTGCGGCCCAGGGATCGAGCTCGGCCTCTGGGCCGCTGATCCAGTGAAGGATCTTGACCGTCTGCCCGGGCAGCAGGTGACTGGTGACCGGGCTGCGCACGAGTCGGGCGAGGGTGGCGGCGGCAGTTTCCGCGGTTTCCTGCGTCACCCCGAGGGTCCGCAGGCCATAGTGGACATTCGTGTCCTGAAAGGTGCTCTGCAGGACCGTATTGATCAGTCCGCCAGGTACGCCGGTGAGTGGGGGGCCATGTTCGGCCAGGGGCCCCACGGCGCCGGTACTGGCGTCCATTCCGGTCCCCGCGTCTCCAGGCGGGCGGGCGTGAGTGATCCAGGCGGCCTGCAGGTCCGGCAGGTCGTGGGGATGAAGGCCGTCCACCCGGTACGTGACGAGATCAAGGGCGTCCATTTCGGCGCGCTGGCCGGGTGGCAGGGTCTGGGCGGCGCGCAGCACCGCCTGAATCACGGGGTGTGCGGCGTGCGCTTCCAGAAGGGCGAGATAGGCCGCGTGCCGTTGTCGGGCCCGGTCCGCACCTTGCGGGGTGCGGGGAATGCCGAGGGCGTACTCGGCATTGTCCGTGATGAGAAGCGGAGCCGTGGTGTTCGTGCGGCTCTTGGCTTCACGCGGCGCGAGGACCGTGTACGGCACCTGCCCACGTGCGGGTTTCGGGTGGGGCATGACGGACAGGATCTGCCCGGCCGCGTCGACCTGGACGGTCCACTGCGGGGCGCGCCTGGCATGGAGGCGCACGCGGCGTTCGGCGCTGTCCACGAGGCGCCGCGTGAAGGACGTCCAGTTCTCGGGTGGAGGTGAAGCGCTCATGGTGTGGTCTGGCGGTAGGGGGGCATGATGAGTATGCCAGCCCGCAGCTGAGCCTCGAAGTACCGTGGGCGGACGTGGCCGGGTTCACGGACGCGGTCCCAGCGGCCTGTGACGCGGTTCAGGGTGTGGTGCGTGATGGTCACGGGGCCAGCCGGGTCGGGGTGCTGGTCGAGGTGAAGTGGGTAGGGGCCGAGGTCGGCGTCGACGGCACAGGGGACGAGGCTGCCGGGCGGGGCGGGTTCGACGTGACAGGTGAGTTCGCGCAGGCCGAAGTAGGGCTGTTCGTACACCCGGCCTTTGAAGAGGCGGTCGCGGAAGATGCCGAGGTGTTTGCGCCGGGTATCGCGGTGGTTGTCGTCTGGGTGGAAGGTCATGCGGGCGTGGATGACGTACGCAGGCTGGTGAATATAGCGTCGTGACCGGGGGGTGCGGCCTTGGGAGACGTCAATGCCTGACGGGCCGGGGGTGCGCTGGAGTTCCGTGTGGTTGCGGGAGTACAGCTGAACGGGGACGAGCAGGTCGATGCGCCTGATTTCGTAGGCCAGTCCGGGGTGCCAGTAGATGCTCGTGAGAATGCCGTCCGCGGCCACGGGGGTGAGCATGGGGTAGGTGTCGGCCTCGGCGGGCGTGTCATACCGGGTGAAGCTGGCGGCCGTACCCCAGGCGTGCACGCGGATGGGCAGTTGGACCGCGTTGTGGATTGAGGTGGGCATGCAGGGTGTCCTTTCGGGTGGGGCTGGTGGGGGCCACAGTCAGCTCGCCCTGGGCGGGTGGCCCAGGGCGAGACCGCTCCGCTCAAAAGGAACGTCACGGTGACAGACTTTCAACTCGCCCCGGTGGTGTTCGGGGAACCCGGGCCCTGTGGTGGGGTGCCGGCGGGTGGAGTGCTCCGCCCAGTGGGGCCCGTGGGTGGGGATCGGCTGAGGTGGGTCTCCGGGTTTCACGATACAGGTTGGCTCGTGACTGGTGCGCGGGG
>JAANMV010002871.1_pt1 | contig 15873 bp, 19 predicted proteins | sample 7279661 | NCBI WGS metagenome assembly JAANMV01 (sample SAMN14094540, study PRJNA606508) | bioreactor metagenome | isolation source: A lab-scale SPAN reactor treating ammonium-rich wastewater day 121 | place: Ireland: Galway | collected 2017-05-16 | reverse complement strand
CACACTGACAGCCCTTGCCGGCCAGACCGTCGCGGCGAACAAGCTGATCTATGCGACAGGCGCGGATGCTTTCGCCACGACGGATCTGACTGCCTTCGCGCGCTCCCTTCTCGACGACGCTGATGCTGCGACCGCGCGTGCAACACTTGGGGCAAACAACGCCTCGAACCTAAACGCCGGGACGGTAGGTATCAGCCTTCTGCCGACGGCAGTGCGCAACCTCGCCCAGGGAGCCACGACGCAGGACCCTAATGCGGCTACTGATCCGGTGATACTGACGAACCACGGAAACTCGCCAGGCCAGGGGCTGTATTGGCACATCTTCACGACGTTCTATTCCACGATCAGCTCAACGGCAAACCGCTCACAGATCGCGATCAGTTACAACGGCGCGTCAACGCAGCAATGGGCGCGCCACTGCTTCTCTGGAATTTGGAGTACATGGGTCCGGTGTGATCTCGGCGGCGTGAGCGTACCGGCCAATACGGGGAGCTTGGGAGCAACTGGCTGGTGGCAGGACGGCGATACAGGGTTAATCACGCAATGGGGGCTAACCGCCAGTGTTGCCGGCAATAGCTACACCGACGTGACCTTCCCGATGACGTTTCCAGCTGAGTGCTTTGGCGTTCAAGCCACGTTGCTTGGCGCCGGAACCAACATTCCTGACAAAGATGCACTTGCTGGAATCCCCTCAACGACCGGGGTTCGCCTATATAACAACGGATCGAACAGCTCGAACCGGATCTACTGGGAGGCGAAAGGCAGATGAGCCGGACCTATCTAAGTACCAAGACACTCGGTTTTTTTTCAGAAGCGCTGCATGGCGCAAGGACGATCGCCAATCCGGAAGCTGACCCAACATCGGCTGAAGCTGCGAACCCCAAATGCCTATTGCCGCCAGCAGATGAGCTGATTGAACTAACCGACGATCAGTACCAGACGCTACGCGATGCAGCTGCCAGCGGGCACAAGCTAGCAATCGATGATGAAGGCGTGCCGTATGTGCTCTCCACGCCCACGCCAACGGCCGAAGAGCGGCTGACCACCTTTGCGCGCCAGATTGATGTCGCCGCCGATGCCGCCCGCGCCCGCGTCGCCGGTGACCCGCTGCGAGCTGTCGAATACGACCGTGCCCGCATCGAGGCACAAGCCTTCGCCGACGCTGGTTACCCAGCAGATGCAGTACCACGCACCGTCGCCGCCTGGGCCATCAACGGCCGCACTGCTCAGCAGGCCGCAGACAGCATTTTGGCGGAGGCCGCTGCCTACACCGAGGCGCTGTATGTCATCCGCGAAACGCGCCTGGCCGCCAAGGAGCAGATCCGCACGCTGATGGCCGCCGGCGAAGTCGAGCAGGCGCAGCAGTTGGCCGAGCAAACCATCGCTGCGATCGAGGCGGCAGTGGCAGGAGTCGGCAATGCGGCAGCCTGACAGAAAGGAGCAGGTCGAGCAGGAAGTTGACCTGCTCGCGCGGTCGTGATGCCACGCTCAGCTGCGTATCAACACGCAACGGAGCACCCATGACAACCCCGCACATCCACACGCACCGCAACCAGTCTTTCACCATCACGCTGAGCAAAGCCGAAGACGGACAATGGCACGCTTATGCGGTCTTCGACCTTGGCTGGAAAGTCGATCAGGTCGCTGGCGTACCAGCTTCAGACAAGCGCCAGGCATACCTCAACGCCCGTCAAGCTGGCCGCCGCTACGCCGAAGAAGCTGCCGGCACGCTGTAACCCCCACCGCTACACAGCCCGCTGAGTGCGCCCCTTGCGCGCGCGCGTCACCCTCAAGGCTCACTGATCCGGCACTCGCCCAGGAGCCTCAACCCCATGGCCACCGAATACCATCACGGCGTCCGCGTCCTCGAAATCAACGAAGGCACCCGCCCCATTCGCACCGTTTCCACCGCCGTGGTGGGCATGGTCTGCACCGCGTCCGATGCCGATGCGGTCAAGTTCCCCCTCAACAAGCCCGTGCTGCTCACTGACGTGCTGACCGCATCCGGTTCGGCTGGCGAGCTGGGCACCCTGGCGCGCAGCCTGGACGCCATCGCTGACCAAGCCTCGCCGGTCACCGTCGTGGTGCGTGTGGCTGATGGCGAAGGCGTCGACGATGCCGCGAAGGAAGCTGACCAGGTCAGCAAGATCATCGGCGGCGTGAGCGCCACCGGCGAGTACCAGGGCATGAAGGCGCTGCTGGCCGCTGAAGCCCAGCTCGGCGTCAAGCCGCGCATCCTCGGCGTGCCTGGGCTCGATTCGCTGCCGGTCGCCACCGAGCTGGTATCGATCGCCGAGAAGCTGCGCGGCTTCGCCTACGCCAACGCCTACGGCTGCGAGACCGTCAGCGATGCCATTGCCTACCGCGCCGGCTTCGGTGCGCGTGAGCTGATGCTTATCTGGCCGGACTTCGTCTCCTGGGACACCGTGGCGAACGCCAACGCGCCGGCCAGCGCCATCGCCCGCGCCCTGGGCCTGCGCGCCAAGCTGGATGAGCAGGTCGGCTGGCACAAGACCCTCTCCAACGTGCCGGTCAACGGCGTGTCGGGCCTGTCCAAGGACATCTACTTCGACCTGCAGAACCCCGCCACCGACGCCGGCCTGCTCAACGCCGACGAGGTCACCACGCTGATCCGCCGCGACGGCTTCCGCTTCTGGGGCTCGCGCACCTGCAGCGCCGACCCGCTGTTCGCCTTCGAGAACTACACCCGCACCGCCCAGGTGCTGGCAGACACCATGGCCGAGGCGCACTTCTGGGCGGTGGACAAGCCCATGCACCCCTCCCTGGTGCGCGACATCGTCGAAGGCATCAACGCCAAGGGCCGCGAGCTGGTCCGCCTGGGCTACCTGCTCGGCTTCGAGTGCTGGTACGACGAGGCCGCCAACGACAAGGACACCCTCAAGGCCGGCAAGCTCTACCTGGACTACGACTACACCCCGGTACCGCCGCTGGAAAACCTGCTGCTGCGCCAGCGCATCACCGACCGCCACCTGGTCCAGTTCGCCGCCGCCGTCAACGCCTGACCCCCATTTACCCGCGCGGCCCAGGCCGCGCCGTAGGAGAGCCCGACCATGGCCCTGCCCAAGAAACTCAAGCACCTCAATCTGTTCAACGACGGCAACAGCTACCTCGGCATCGCCAAGGCCGTCACCCTGCCGGTTCTCGGCCGCAAGCTGGAGGCCTACCGGGGCGGCGGCATGGACGGCCCGGTCAAGGTCGACATGGGCCACAGCGACGACGGCCTGCAGCTGGAGTGGACCCTCGGCGGCTGGGATCTGATCGCCGTGCGCCAGTTCGGCGCCACCCGGGTCGACGGCGTGCAGCTGCGCTTCTCCGGCTCGGTGCAGCGCGACGACACCGGCGAAGTCAGCGCCGTGGAGATCGTCACCCGCGGCCGGCATGAAGAGATCGACTTCGGCGACGCCGAGCCCGGCGAAGACACCGAGCACAAGATCACCACCGCCCTGACCTACTACAAGCTCAGCGTCGACGGTGAGGTCCTCATCGAGATCGACCTGCTCAACTTCGTCTACATCGTCGACGGCGACGACCGCCTGGCAGAGCACCGCAAGGCCCTCGGCATCTAAGCCGTGCACCGCCAGCGCCCCCCTTTCCGCAACCCGTCAGCAGCGCCCCTGCTGGCGGCCCCAACGCACCCAAGGAGCAACCCCATGGAAACCCCCGAGACCACCGCCGAAAAGGCCAAGAACCCCAACGAAGCGGTCATCAAGCTCGACACCCCCATCAAGCGCGGCGAGACCTCCCACGACACCGTCACCCTGCGCAAGCCCATGAGCGGCGAGCTGCGCGGCGTCACCCTGGTCGACCTGGTGCAGATGGACGTGCTGGCCTTGCGCAAGGTGCTGCCGCGCATCAGCACCCCCAGCCTGACCGATCACGAGATCGGCGCCATGGACCCGGCCGACCTGATGGCCTGCGGCGTCGCGGTGTCCGGTTTTTTGCTGCAGAAGTCGGCGAAGGAAGCTGCCCTCGTTGCGTAGAAGACGCCATGGCCGACCTGGCCGTGGTCTTTCACTGGGCGCCGGCGGACATGGACCCGCTGGCCCTTTCTGATCTGATCGAATGGCGCGAGCGGGCCAGAACACGCTGGGAGCTGAAGCATGGCCAATGACTTGAAGATGGAGGTGATCCTCCAGGCCATTGACCGAGCCACCCGGCCGATCCGCGCCATCACCCAGGGGAGCGTCGGCCTCGGCCGCGCCCTCAAGGACTCCCGCGACCAGCTCAAGGCGCTGCAAACGCAGCAGCGCGACGTCAGCAGCTGGCGCACCCTGCGCACGGCGAGCGAGCAGACCGAAACCGCCCTGCAGGCCGCCCGCGAGCGCGTGAAGGCCCTCGGCAGGGACCTGGCTGCCACCGGCGTGCCCACCCGGCAGATGACCCGCGACCTCAAGGGCGCCATCCGCGAAGCCACCGCCCTCAAGCGGCAGCATCAGGAGCAGCAGGTGCAGCTCCAGGGCCTGCGCAACAAGCTCGGCGCCGCCGGCATCAGCACGCGCAACCTCAGCCAGCACGAGCGCGACCTGCGCCAACGCATCGAGCAGACCAACCAGACCATCACCGAGCAGGGCCGGCGCATGCAGCGCCTGACCGCGCAGACCAAGCAGCTCGCGATGGCCCGGGCTCAGTACGACAAGACCCAGCAGCTCGCCGGCAGCATGGCCGGCGCCGGTGCAGGCTCAGCCGCGGCAGGGGCCGCCATGGGCGTTCCGGTGCTCAGCACCGTGCAGAGCTACATGGGCTTCGAGGACGCCATGGCGGGCGTGGCCAAGCAGGTAGAAGGCGCCCGCGACGGCAATGGGCAGCTAACCAGCACCTACTTCGAGATGGCCGACGCCATCAAGGCCATGGCCGAGCGCATCCCCATGGCCACCACCGAAATCGCCGCCCTGGTGGAAGGCGCGGCGCGCATGGGCGTGTCCGGCAAGGACAACCTGCTGGCGTTCGCCGAGGTGGCCGCCAATGCCGCCACCGCGTTCGAGCTGCCGGCCGACCAGATCGGCGAGAACCTCGCGCGCATCGCCGACCTGTACAAGATCCCGATCCAGAACGTCAGCCAGCTGGGCGACGCCATCAACTACCTGGACGACAACGCCAAGTCGAAGGGCGCGGACATCATCGAGGTGCTGCAGCGCACGGCCGGCGTCACCGCCTCGGTGGGCATGAGCTACAAGGACGCCGCCGCCCTGGGCTCCACCTTTCTCACCCTGGGCGCCACCGCCGAGGTAGCCGGCACCGCCACCAACGCGATGATCCGCGAGCTGGCGATCGCCACACAGCAGCCCAAGCGCTTCCAGGCCGGGCTCAAGGCGCTGGGGCTCGAAGCCGAGGCGCTGCAGAGCGGCATGGCCGAGAACGCGACGGGCACGCTGCAGCAGGTCCTGGACGCCATCAACAAGCTGCCCAAGGCCGAGCAGCTCGGCGTCACGACGCAGCTGTTCGGCAAGGAGTTCGGCGACGACGCCGCCAAGCTGGCCCAGAACATCGGCGAGTACCGCCGTCAGCTGGACATGGCCAACTCCACCGCCGGCTCAGGCTCCATGCAACGCGAAGCGGACATCCGCGCGGAATTGATATCGGCGCGCATGGACATGGCCAAGAACCGGGCCTTTAACCTCTCGGCCACCCTGGGCGAGACCCTGCGCCCCACGCTGGTGGAGCTGTTCGAGAGCTTCAACAGCGTGATCGGCCGCGTGACCGACTGGGTCAAGGCCAACCCGGAACTCGCCGGGCAGATCATCAAGACCGTGGCCGGCGTGGCAGCGCTGGCCGCTGGGTTCGGCGCCGTCACCCTGGGCCTGGCCAGCTTCCTCGGCCCGTTCGCCATGGCGCGCTACGCGCTGACGCTGTTCGGCATCAAGGGCGCGAGCCTGGGTACCGTTCTGCTCAACCTGGGCAAGGCCGTGCTGCCAATGGTGGGCAAGGCGATCCTGTTCATCGGTCGCGCGCTGATGATGAACCCCATCGGCCTGGCGGTGACCGCCATCGCGGCCTCGGCCTACCTGATCTATCGCAACTGGGAGCCGGTCAAGGCGTTCTTCCTCGGCCTGTGGGCGGAGATCAAGCAGGGCTTCGCCGGCGGCCTCACCGGCATCGCCACGCTGATCCTCAACTTCTCACCGCAGGGGCTGTTCTACCGCGCCTTCGCCGGCCTGATGAGCTACTTCGGCGTGGAGTTGCCAGCCAAGTTCTCCGACTTCGGCGGCATGCTCCTGGACGGCCTGGTAAACGGCATCAAGAACAAGCTCGGCGCCGTTAAGGCTGCGATCGGCGGCGTCGGCGACAGCACCGTCGGCTGGTTCAAGGAGAAGCTCGGCATCCACTCGCCGTCGCGCGTGTTCGCCGAGCTGGGCGGCTTCACCATGCAGGGCCTGGAGCAGGGGCTGGTGGGCGGCCAGGGCGGCCCGCTGGGCGCGGTCACCGCCATGGCCAAGCAACTGGCAGCAGCCGGGGCCGTCAGCTTCGGCATGAGCGGCCCGGCAATGGCCATGGACAACCGCCCGGCGCTATCAGCCGCAGCGAGCAGCGCGCCTATGGTGGTCCAGGGCGACACCTACCAGATCACCATCCACGCGGCGCCCGGTACCGACACCGCGGGCCTGCGCCAGATGTTCAACCAGCTACTGGACGAGCGCGAGCGCGGCAAGGCTGCCCGCGTGCGCTCGGCCCTCGGCGACCAGGAGTAACACCCCATGATGATGGCCCTAGGCATGTTCGTGTTCAGCCTGGAGACCCTGGCCTACCAGGAGTTCCAACGGCAGACGGACTGGCGCCACGGCTCCACCAGCCGCATCGGCACCAACCCGGCGCGCCAGTACCTTGGGCGCGGCGAGGACAGCATCACCTTGCCCGGCGTGCTGCTGCCCGGCCTGGTCGGCAGCCCGCTCAGCCTCGACACCCTGCGCATGATGGCCGACACCGGCAAGGCTTGGCCCCTGGTGCAGGGCGACGGCCGGATCTTCGGCCTGTGGGTAATCGAGTCGCTCAGCGAGACGCGCACCCTTTTCTTCCGTGACGGCGCCGCTCGCCGCATCGAGTTCAACCTCAAGCTGGGCCGCATCGACGACGGCCGCGTCGATCTGCTGGGCAGCCTCACCGGTAGCGTCGGCGGCATCCTGCGGGGGCTGCTGTGAGCGTGCTCAGCCAAGCCGGCGCGCTGCTCGGTGACGCGGCCAACCGCTACCGCGAGGCGACGTCCTACCCCAAGCCGATCTGCCGCGTGGTGGTCAACGGCCGCGACATCACCCTCGACATCGAGCAGCGCCTGGTCAGCATCGAGCTGACCGACAACCGCGGCATGGAGGCCGACCAGCTCGACATCACCCTCAGCGACCACGACGGGCTGCTGGCCATCCCGCCCCGGGGCGCCACCGTGCGCCTCTGGCTGGGCTGGAGCGATACCGGCCTGGTCGACAAGGGCAGCTACACCGTGGACGAGACCGAGCACAGCGGCGCGCCGGACGTGCTCAGCATCCGCGCCCGCAGCGCGGACCTGCGCGGCGGCCTCAAGGTCAAGCGCGAACGCAGCTGGGACGGTGCCACCCTCGGCGCCGTCATCGCCTCGATCGCCGCGGCCCATGGCCTGGCACCCGTGGTCAGCCCCATCCTGGCGGCCATCGAGCTGCTGCACCTGGACCAGGCCAACGAGAGCGACGCCAACCTGCTGAGCCGCCTGGGCCTGCAACACGACGCCATCAGCACGGTGAAGGCCGGCCGCCTGCTGTTCATGCCGGCCGGCAAGAGCACCACCGCCAGCGGCCTGAGCCTGCCCCACGTCACCCTCACCCGGGCCGACGGCGACCAGCACCGCTTCCTGCAGGCCGACCGCGACAGCTACACCGGCGTCAAGGCGTACTACTACGAGATCAACAGCGCGGAGAAGAAGGAGGCCATCGCCGGCGGCGGCGACAACCTCAAGGAGCTGCGCCACAGCTACACCGACCAGGCCAGCGCCCTGCGCGCCGCCCGCGCCGAGTGGGGCCGCCTGCAGCGCGGTACCGCCACGCTCAGCTACACGCTGGCCAAGGGGCGCCCGGAGTTGACCCCCGACCAGACCTACAGCCTGCTCGGCATCAAGGCCGAGATCGCGGCCATCGTCTGGCTGGGCGGCAACCTGCACCACAGCTTCACGCCGGACAGCTACACCACCAGCCTGGAGCTGGAATCCAAGCTGCCCGACGGCGATGACGTGGATCTGCTGGCCGACCACGACGGCGACTACACCGGCGTGGTTGCCTGGTACCGCGACGAGAAAACAGGCGAGCAGAAGAAACTCACCGCCGGCGATCAGACCAAGCCCAAGCGCCTGACGCACCTCTACGCGAGCAAGGCCAATGCCCAGCGGGCGGTGGATCGAGAGTTGAAGCGGTTGCAGGAATCGCGGACATAAAAAGGGCGCCACTTGGGCGCCCTTACGGTTTGAGATAATTGTTAGTGCAGCCTTTGAATGCCTGCGGCTTCTTCCATGCGCTGAATGTAATCCACCTTGTCCTTCTGGCTGCGCAGGTTGAATATGAAGTCCGACCCCTCGCTCAGAAGATCAATAGCTTCGGATTTATCTTTTTCATCTGCCGCACTAGCCGAGTAAACCGCATAGCACTTTGTTTCTTTGCCAAGCTCTAGCTTTGCCTTTGCCATAACAAACGACTTGAGCCCGGCTTCTTTGAACTTAACCGACGCATCACGCGCACCAAGATCGATTGTTTCAGTGATGTGGTAAACACCGTTCTTTAATGCGAAGTCAGCGCGCAAGCTGGACTTCTCGGAGATCGGGAACTTCTCGACGATACGGTGGTTGAAAATATCGTCTACAGAGTCACTGAACAGGTCGTGCTGGCGGAAGATGCTGCGTAGGTTAGTAATTATGCGTGCGCCGCGCTCTCTGGTGATGACCGGGCGAGGCGGGATCACCAACTCATTCATCAATAGGCTGATTTTTAAGTTCGCTTCTTCTCTAGTTGCCGCACTGAAACAACCCAAAGTGCTTAACTGATAAGAATCAGGCAATATTAATTTTAGAAATTCAAATCTACTTTCTATTTCTTGGCTCTCCGGCACGCTTTTACTGAATATCTTTTGCAGCATGGACTCGATATTCTTCAAATCGTTTCCGGAAATTGCACCATCTACGGCGCGAATCTTTCTAATAGATTCGCATAGATTTACGACAATGGAGTCAGGCATAAACGCAACCAGACCAATATTAATGGTCTCATTGCGCTTACGGTCGGGCGTGAATTGTATAAGGCTGTATTTAATAATATTCATCACTTAAGCGCCCCCTTGATCGTCTCGCAGCGGATGGCCCGTGCATCACTCTTCCACCAGGCCACTGCTGTCGCCACATCAACACCGTGCTGCCACTCTCCCGGCATGGCGCCTACCGGACGGTCGATCCAGTCAGCTGGCAAGCCCTGAATCGCATTGAGCACCTTCTCTGCTGAAGCAAGATCGAAGCCATACAGTGTATCCAGAAACGTTCTCACCTGCCTTGTTTTGCTTTCAGGCGTGAGATACAGATCAAGCGCTGCCCCGTGAGCCAACCAGGCGAGGCTGTAATCGAAAGCCAGCATCACTACGCCCTCCAGGCTTGTCCTGAACAGCAGGTTTTTAAGATGCCTGTCGCTGTTGTTCACAAACATATCGAAAGCGTAGATGGCTGAAAGCCGCTCGCGCAGGTTAAGAATGCGCTTGTCCATTTCTCCGGACGCCAGTTCCATCACGCATTGGTCAGCATCCAGCGTTCCGCCCTCGATCCTTGATCCGAACCACATCCGACCATCCAGCCCGTGCAAAATTTCCATCGGTGGAGTGTGGATCCGGCAGGTGTTGGAAAGATGACCGCACAACCACTCGGTAGCCGGCACGAACTCCGCACCAGGAGCGACCTGCTTGAAGGCATAGTCGAGGCCATCGTCACACTTACAGAAACCGCCCGCGTGGAACGTCCCGGCTTTCTGCGGGTAGACGTTCTCGACGTTCAGCTTGACCAGGTTCTGTTGAATCAAGGGGTACTGCTCCCTGCTCTGCTCCGGCGACTTCTTACGCGATCAGCATTTCCATCATCCGAACAACGCGCGCTGCCAGTGGTCTTCGCCGACGATTGCGATAGGCGCACCGGCCTCCCGCAGCTCGACGGCCTTCATGATCTTGGTGCCGTAGGTGGCGTGCCGCCATTGGTCGTTGCCAACACTGCCAACGACCAGGTAATGGATTTTTTTGCTGACGCCACCGCCTATCACACCGCCGCGTTCGAGGATCAGCTCCTCACACGCCTTGCGCGGGCCATAGGCCATGGTGCCGGTGAATACGAAAGCCTTGTCCTGGAACACCAGCTCAGGGGCGGGAAGATTGAACGGCAAGTCCGTCGGCGCGGTGAAGGCCTGGGCGGTTTGCTCCGGCTTGCTGACATCAAGCCCGGCGAAGCTGTGCAGTAGATGCATCAGATCGGCCGATTCGTCGGCATCTAGCACGCCGTCCTGCAGCATGGCGCTGATGCGCCGGTAGAGCAGGTTGACTACGGGATCCTCAAGGTGGGCCAGGTTGCTTTCGATCCAGCCCTTGAGGAAGCGCGCCTCGTCGATGTTCACCACGCCATCCGCAACCACGCCGGCGGCGAGGCCCACCAGAGCATCGGCGCTGCGCCGATCAATGCGGGCTTCGTTGAAGAAACGGCTGGAGGTGAATTCCAGATGCAGGTCGACCATTCAGAGCTCCTTTCAGACCAGGCGGGGTCTGCAGTTCCATTGAGAGTGGTTGGTGGGCTAGGGCTTGTCCGCCAGCGGTGACTTGCCGCTGGCGCTGGCGATAGAGGACGAGAGCAACAGAAAGGCATCCTGCTGTTGCTTGGGCATGTTCCGGAAGGCTTCAAGCAGCTGGGCTTCATGGTTGTCGAGGCCGGCCGCGGCCTGTTCAACACGCACGCCAGTAACCACATAAAGCACATCGACGCCCGTCTGAGCCACAGCAGCTAGGTACCTGCCATCAGGGCTCCCCGCACCTTTTTCGTAGTTGATCTGCGTCGTTTTGCCCACGCCGCCGATCGCACCGAGATCGGTTTGGCTGAGTTTCAGGCGCGACCGTTCTTCCTTCAGCCGCTCGCCAATGGTCATATTTTTGAACCTCAAGCATTGACAGGTTCAAATAACTGAACCAATATCCGCTTCACATCACACGAAATCACACGAATTTGAACTATGCCGAACGGATACCCCAGCGAGCAAGCGCGCAACGCTGCGCGTGAACGCCTCAGCAAGCTCGGCCTGACCGCCAAGGAATGGGCCGAACAGAACGACATCAGCCCGTCCACGGTTTACGCCGTGCTCAACGGGCAGAAGAAGTGCCTGCGCGGTGAAGCCCACCGCGCCGCCGTACTGCTCGGCATCAAGGAAGGCGTAGTAGCCGGCGAAGCGCCGCGTTATGGGCGCCGCAAGACTGACTTCGCAGTGATTCCAAAGTAATGGCAAACCCCAAGGCGAGAAACGAGAAGATGAAGCACCCGATCCTCGACAGCCGGCGCAAGGTGGTCAGCGCCATCATCGCCGCATACCCCGGCGGCCGTGACTGCGCCGCGGCCCGCCTGGGCCTGGAAATCAAGAAGTTCGACAACCACGCCTACGAGAGCGCCGGCCACCGCCCGCTGACCGACGAGCAGATCCTGCTGCTCGAGCAGCAGATCGGCACGGCCTACCTGCCCGAGTACATCGCCGCCCAGTACGGCGGTGTGTTCGTCCCGCTGCCAGCCGCCGAGGAGCTGGACAACATGGAGCTCTACCACCGCGCCGTGGATACCGCGAAGCGCCGCGGCCGGGTGGACCTGATCATCGCCAAGGCCCTGGAGGACGGCGCGATCGACGAAGGCGAAGCCAACGCCATCCTCGATGCCCACCGCCGCTACGTCTCTGCCCGCCACGCGGAGATAGCGGCAGTCATCGTTCTGCATACCTGCAACGACAAAAAATAAGTGCTGTACGGCCGCTGCCACGGCCGGAGGGGGAAGGGATTTGAGCGTTTACAAGCTGGTATGCCCGGCGTGCGGAGAGCGGATGCGCATTCGCAACTCCGAGGGGCAAACACCGACATTCCGCACCATCTACGGCCAGTGCATGAACCTGGCCTGCGGCTTGGTGCTCACGGGCTCGATGAGCTGGGACTACCAGATCAATACCTCGGGCATGGACAAGCCGAGGGTGGTGCTGCCGATTGCGCCATCCGTGGCAAAAATGCAGGCGTTGCGTGACAGCCGGCCTGCATCCGATCAACCCGATCTGTTCGATCAGCCACTCAAGGAAGCACACGCATGAGCCACGACACCTCTGCCAAGGATTACCGCAGCAGCATGCAGGCCGCCGCCAAGGCCTACCTCCTGCGCCATCAGGATGAGCACCTTGCCGACGATGAGCGCCTCTATGACCGCGCGTGCCGCTATTTGGTTCAAGGCCTGGACGTGCCTGCGTTCATGGCGCCGCGGCTGGTCCATCTGGCGATGACCGAACTGGCGTCCCGCGTGGCCATCGACTGGGCCCAGGGCTGCGACGAAACCCGCGTGTGTCTGGTGCTTGTTCGTAGCGGGGAACGGGCCTTCATCCCCACTCGCTATCTACCGCTGCGTTTGCAGCCACCCGCGGCACTGCCGGCTGCAGCAGCCGCGCACTGACCACTACCCCCTGAAACACCGTTACCCAGACCCGCCTGCCAGCGGGTTTGGGGAAGTTGCACCCGAAATTCGAGGTTGCCGCCATGCAACAAGCCATTGCCATCCAGCTGGACATGCCCAAGCCCGTAGCCGAGGCCCTGCTCAGCAGCCTGCGCTGCGAGCTGCGCCGTGGCCTGACCGAGCACTGGTACGACGATCGCTACCGCACCGTGCCGGAGTTCCTGCGCAGCCGCCGCATCCTCGATGACTACCCGGCCCTCGCCGGCCACAAACGCACCATCGGGGCGCTGAAAGCCGCCCTGGGCGCCAACCAGTAAGGCCAGCCACACCATGCAGATGAAAGAAACCCTACGGGCCGAGGTGCTGCGCCGCATCGAGCGCGACTTCGGCCTCCAGCACATGGCCGGCACCAACTACATGCGCAAGGGCAAATGCCCGGCGCACAACTGCGGCAAGAAGACCCTCTACACCTTCCACGACTCGCCCTGGATGCTGATCTGCGGCCGTCCGGAAAAATGTGGTCACCGCGTCCACGTCAAAGAGCTGTATGACGACCTGTTCAACGACTGGAGCAAGACTGCCCCGGCCACCGCCCAGGACCCGATGGCCACAGCCAGCGCCTACCTGCAGTTCGCCCGCGGCTTTCGCCTGGAGCTGATCGCCGGCTGGTACAGCCAGGAGAACTACTGGAGCCGCGACATCAACGCCGGCAGCGCGACGGTGCGCTTCCCCCTGGAAAAAGGCGGCTACTGGGAACGGCTGATCGACCGACCGGAGCGCTTCGGCAAGCAGAAGGCCCGCTTCAAGCCGGGCGAAAGCTACAAGGGCGTCTGGTGGTGCCCGCCCTCGCTCAACCTGGTCGAGGTCGAGGAGCTGTACATCGTCGAGGGCATCTTCGACGCGATCGCCCTGCTGCACCACGACGTCCCTGCCGTCTCGATGATGAGCAGCGCGCCGCTGCCCGAGCAATCGCTCAAGGCGCTCAAGAACGCCTGCCATGAGGCGGACAAGCGCCTGCCGCGCCTGGTGTGGGCGCTGGATAACGAGCCGGTCGCCAAGGCCAACATGCGCCGCTGGGCGAAGGAGGCCCGCGCCCTGGGCTTCAAGTGCGAGGCGGCTGTCATCCCGCAGCGCGGTGCTAAGAAGGTCGACTGGAACGACCTCCACCAGCGCTGGGCCTTCATCGACGGCGACGAAGAGCGCGCCAAGCGCATCGAGCTGGACATGGCAGAGGCCCGTCACCAGGGCGCCCTGCTGCTGGCCGAGTCGGCCGAGGAAAAGGGCCTGCTGATGTACGAGTGGGACGAGCGCAAGGAATTCCACTTCACGTACCGCTCGCGCCTGTACTGGTTCAACCTGGACATGGAGAAGTACGAGCGCACCGCCCGCGAGCTTGACGGCTCCGAGCACCACGACGACCAGCTGCTCAACGACAAGCAGCGCCGGGACAAGGCCCTGCGCCAGAGCGCCGCCGTGGTGCGCATCGCCAACTGCTACTTCGACGCGCTGTACTACATGCGCAACGAGGTCACCGACGAGGCCTGGTACTACTTCCGCGTCGAGCGGCCCGAGGCGCCGACCATCAAGAGCACCTTCACCGCGGCGCAGATCGCCTCGGCGCCGGAGTTCAAGAAGCGCCTGCTCAACGTCTGCAACGGGGCCATGTTCACCGGCACCCCGCAGCAGTTGGAGCGCATGCTTGGCTACCAGCTCGACAGCCTCAAGACCGTCAACACCATCGACTGGATCGGCTATACCCGCGAGCACGGCGTCTACGTGTTCAACGATCTGGCGATCGCCGGCGGCAAGGTGCACAAGCTCAACGAGGAGGACTTCTTCGACGTCGGCTCCCTGAGCATCAAGTCGCAGAGCCTGTCACCGGTGCTGCACATCAACGCCAACCTGGCCGACTACGACGAAGAGTGGTTCGACCTGTTCTGGCGCTGCTTTGGCGTGCGCGGCGCGGTGGTGCTCGCCTGGTGGCTGGGCGCGCTGTACGCCGAGCAGATCCGCCAGCTGCACAAGTCCTACCTGTTCCTGGAGCTGATCGGTGAGGCCGGCGCGGGCAAGACCACGCTGGTGGAGCTGCTCTGGAAACTGAGCGGCCGTACCGAATACGAAGGCTTCGACCCGTCCAAGGCGACCCCGGCCAGCCGCGCGCGCAACTTCGCCCAGGTGGGCAACCTGCCGGTGGTGCTGATCGAGTCCGAGCGCGAGCAGAAGGAAGGCGCGCCGGTGAAACACTTCGACTGGGACGAACTCAAGACCGCCTACAACGGCCGCAGCGTCCGCTCCACCGGTGTGAAGAACAACGGCAACGACACCCGCGAACCGCCGTTCCGCGGTGCCCTGCTGATCGCGCAGAACAACGCCGTAAACGCCTCCGAGCCGATCCTCCAGCGCCTGGGCCATGTACATCTGACCCGCGAGCACCAGACCCCGGAAACCAAGCTCCATGCCGAGCGCCTGGAGCGCATGCCGGTCGAGCAGCTCAGCGGCTTCATGGTCAAGGCGCTGAAGCCCGAGGCGCAGGTGATGAAGCTCCTGGACGAGCGCACGTCCGGCTACGAGCAGCAGCTGCTGGCACTGCCGGGCATCCGCACGGTGCGGATCGCCAAGAACCACGCCCAGCTGCGCAGCCTGGTGGACGCACTGCAGCTGGTCGTGCCGCTCAGCGATGAGCGCGCGGCCCAGGTGCACGCCGAGGTGGAGCGCATGGCGCAGGAGCGCCAGCAGGCCATCAACGCTGACCACCCGCTCGTGCGCGAATTCTGGGACATGGTCGAGTTCCTCAATGGCCCCCTGAACGAGCCCGGCGGCCGACTGAACCACTCCCGCAAGTCGGCCTTCTTCGCCATCAACCTCAATGAGTTCGTGGAGATGGCGGCCAACAAGCGGCAGCAGCTCCCGAACCTCAGCGAGCTCAAGCGCCTGCTCAAGACCAGCAAGTCGCCGAAGTTCATCGAGACCAACAAGCCCATCAACTCGAACATCGCCACCGACGGGCTGAACAACGCCAAGACCGTCCGCTGCTGGGTGTTCCAGCTCGTTTAACCCGCCGGCGCGGCAACGCCGGCCGCGAGCACATGGAGAAGTACGGCACCAAGGCCGAGCAGTTCGCCAAGGTCGGCTGGAAGAACCACAAGCACTCGGTGAACAACCCGTACTCGCAGTTCCAGGACGAGTACTCGCTGGAG
>JAANMV010002862.1_pt1 | contig 15919 bp, 12 predicted proteins | sample 7279661 | NCBI WGS metagenome assembly JAANMV01 (sample SAMN14094540, study PRJNA606508) | bioreactor metagenome | isolation source: A lab-scale SPAN reactor treating ammonium-rich wastewater day 121 | place: Ireland: Galway | collected 2017-05-16 | reverse complement strand
GGTCTTATAATTTCTGCACTTTTTGGGTCTGCGGCTATAAGTTCTTCTCGCTTTTTGCCATCAATGATAAATGCATCATTGAAACCAGTTTTTATACCATAGTTGATAGAAATGTCCCAATCCTTTAGTGGAGTCCCAATCTTTTCTATTTTTTCTTTTATGCTTTTTTCAATCTCAGAAAGTATTACCCAACTGTCAGAAGAAAAACCTGTCAAAACGGCGTTTTGCATAACATAATCGCTCAAATTATTTAACACCTTTTCTTTAATAATTGAGGCTTTGGTTTTTTGAGCATTTTTCTCCTTTGAAAAAAGTAAAATATTTGTATCGACAGTTGCAGATTCAAATATCTTCTGACCGGCAAAATCAATTAAAATTAATGGGTTTGTCTCATTAGCAAAAAACGATCTTGTGCTTTCACCATATCCTGCCCTCATCCACTTGTTGGAAGTAATGTAGCATAAATTTCCTTTCTCCTTTAGTAGCTGCCATCCTTTTTCATAAAATAAAGAATAGATATCGCCGGTTCTCGCAAAAGTTCTAAAACCACAATTTTCGTAAGTTTTGGCTAATTTACCTCCATCTTTTTGTAATTGAATGTAAGGCGGATTACCAATCACCACATCAAAATTTTCCACTCCAAACATCCATTCCGGATCAAAGAAGGGTGCAGAATGGTTTTGATCGTAAGGATCCCAACTGATTAAATTATCTGCTTCTTCTGTATCTACTGCGCCTTTTTTGCTTCGCTCGAAATCTATTTCTTTTTTTAGACCGTTTACCTGTCTTTTTAATTTAGTTCTTTCCTCTTCGTTGGCGTCCTTTCTAAACATTGAAGGCGTAGAAACAACATCATCCTCAAACATTGAAGTTTGGGTAAAAGACTGGGTTACATCCACCATTTGAACTGGCAGATTTTTAATTTTATTTTCTAAAATTTCAATTTGTTTCAGATTTTCGGCAATCCGTTCTTCATTGGGTTGTGAGGTATTGGCGTGGATATAAAGCTTGATTTTCTCACAAAGTTCCTTGTCTTTTTTACGAAGCCGTTTCTTTTCTTCAAAAGAGCGTGCGTTAAAGTTCTGGTGATTTCTTAAATTCCACAGTTGGTTTTTTAGTTCAATGAGCGTTCTGTCATTAAAATCCAACTGATCTTTTGAATGCTGTTTTAGCCCAATTAATGTATTGGCTGCCACAAATTTTGTTTCCAAATTTGGCAGCGAACGGATACCGTAATTTTCTGCAGCGTTATTGTTTGGCGACTGCTCTACAATAAGTGAAATGAAAAATCTTAATTTACTGATTTGAACAGCAATGCTTTGGATATCTACTCCGAAAATGCAGTTTTCAATTAATGTTAATTTATTTTCATAATGATTTTCTGAATTACCACCCAACAATGTGAGCATTTCAAAAAGTCTGGACAAAATACCCATAGGATACGCTCCGGAACCGCAGGCAGGATCTAAAATTTTTATGTTTTTAATCTGCTTGGTAACTTCTTCAATTTTTTTGGGGGTGAAAGATTCTGGCAAAGTTTTTTTCAACACAACTTCTTCGAGGTCTTTCTTTGAAATATCTTCATTATGTGTAACCAAATATTGAATTAAACTTTGATCCACCATAAAACCTACAATTTCACGAGGGGTATAGAAAGAACCCGTTTGTTTTCTTGCCGTTTCCTTGGTTTCCGGATTGTACGCAGCCAAAAGGTTTTCAAATACTTTACCAAGCAATTCAGGATCCAAGGCTACCTCCACATCGTCAACTGAATTTTCCTCAACGGTGAAGTTGTATTTTTCCAGAATTGTGATAATCCCTTTCTTGCTATCAAAGAATAAAGCATTTGGGACAAATGCGCGCTTCAGGTGGCCATCCTTTGTTTTTTCATCACGGCTAAAACCATCGTAATACAAAACATCGTCTTTACCTTTTTCATTTGTCCTGATTTTATCCAGGCATTCAAATAAACCACCATTGAGGAAAGGAACCTGCTTAAAAATATCGACGACCTCATTCTTTGGAATTTTAAACCAAGTAGATTTTTTATTATCGCGGAAAAGATTTTTTACACCAAAGTCTTTGGCTATACCTTTAAAACTATCTTCAGTAGAAAATGCTCTCGCTTCAATAGGATTGTTGAGACAGGCAAAAAATAAATTTTGCAGAATAGCATTGTAATAGTTTCCGTCATCTTTACTTTCCGGATCAAAGTTTACCAAAATGTTTTTCAGTTCATCCAAATTAAAGATAGAATCCGGCACCAATTTTTTTCTGCGTATAAACCATACAAAAATTAATCTTGTAATCAACCTAATCAGGTGTTCCTCAATTTTACGGTTGTCGTCGTCAAAAGAAGTATCATTTGGATATTTTACAGAAAAACCATCATCTTCTGACAAAGCCCATAAATACCAACCAAAAAGTTCTTCGTAAAACTGCTTTGTAAGAGATTCAACGCTGAAAGCCTTTTGGATTTTGTCGATTGAACTAAAGTCTGCTTCATTGATTCTCTGTCTAAAAGTTTTATTGGTTTGATCTTTAGTGACAAAATATGTAAACCTCTTCCAAGTTGAAAACTTTTCTTCCTTATTGCCGTAATTGGTTCGCACGAAAGAAAATCTAAAGTTCCCTTTTCGGTCGTAAAAAATACCAATAGCACTGTCCATCACCTCCTGCCTCATCACTGCTTTCGCGATTTCATACTGTGATTTTTTGGAAGATCTTTCTGTTAAATCAAATTCAGATTTACAGATGAACATAATGATATCCTCAGCATTTTCCAATTTAGCTTCTCCAATTTTCTCAAGCAAAGAAAAATTTTCGTCCTTCAGCAAATAAGATAAATCATCCAAATCCTCTGAAAATGAATCGAACTTATGAAAGAAAAAATCTGTAGCTGTTTTAACTGAAAAATTGTTAATGAGATTATCCATAAAAAAGAAATAGAGTTTCAGACAAGGTTATTTGAAATATTGATAATTCGTAAAAATAAGAAAAGTGCAGGAAAGATAAAAATAAAGCATATAGATTTTGGGTAGGTAAGGTAACCTGAACTTGGAAAAAGAAAAAGTTTTCAAATTTCCGAAAAAAATAAAATGCGGAATATTTGAAAAAGAATGCAAAACAGTAAAGAAAATATAAGCACTGCTTTGAATTGCAGTGCTTTAACCAGCAAAATTCTGAAAGAAAAAATAATATTTTTTTGTTGCCGTTTTTCCGTTACCCTACCTACCCAAACAAATTAAAGTATAATAGTGCATTTTGAAACCTAATTATTTTAAAACCTGAATGCGGACTGTTGCAGGTTTTCAGGCACTTGTTTTTCAACATCACTTTCACGATTTTCAGAAATTACATCGTCATAAGATTTTTCAAAAACAGCGTATGCATATACTCCTGATTTTTTCAAACGAAGATGGCCGTGTTTTTTCAAGGCTTTACCCAGTTTGTGAATTGTGCTGTCGGTAATGTTCATTTTTGCTTTTTCTGATAATACTACAGCTATTTGAGTAGTAGTTAAAAAGTTATTCGCTGTTTCTCTGTCTGCAACATTGAACCAAGTTAGCAGCAATTCTTCCTCCGGACTTCTTAATTGATACTGTTCGTTATTGGCATTTATTTCTTTGATTTTTTCCTGGTTAAACCAATGGCGGAATTCTGATTTGTAGAGTGATACTGCCTGAGCATACACTTTGTTGATGTCAATATTATGGGTGTATTCAATGTTTTCTACTTCGAAGCAAAGGAAGCGGCGTGAGCCGGTTGTATCGTTTAGAAATTGGGCGGTGTTTACACTGTCGGCAAAACTCGCGCGTCTAGGCATGTTTTCATTATTGTGACCATAGGCTTTTCGCTCATTAACTAAAATGGTAAATCCTCTTCCTCAAATTCAATATCTGCATTTCGATTTTCAACTTTCAATTGATTTTCTAAAGGAATCCAATCGAAATATTTGGAAAGTATAACCCCTATGTTATGCCCATAAAAAATAGGCTTAAAGTCTAAAATAATCCCTTTATAATGGTATGTTTCAGATCGAAAATCAACATCCATATCCAAGCCATATTTGTAATAATTAAATTCAAAATCTGCCCGAATTAACCAATCTTTTATGCTTGACTCGCTTATCAGCGGAAAACTGAGAAACTCTTTAAGAAGATTCTTTGCAGACTCTTCCTGTTTAATCATTTCGTAAAAAGACTCTAATTTATCCAGATAAAGGTTTATTTCCTTCTTAAACTTATAAGCTTGTCCTGTGAAAATCTCAGAAATATCATCAAACTGCCTGTACTTATCAAACCATGTTTGGCAAAATTTGGCGGATAGAATGCCTTGACTTTTTATTTCTGATTCTATTTCTTCTACACCTTTCTGAGCCAGAGCTGCGTCCTGATAATATTTTAAATTTGGTTTGAAATTAACTTTGTCTTCTTCATAAAACGAAAATTCCCTATAAGTTCTGTCGTATTCTTTGCCTTCTGCTTTAAAACTTGAACAAGGACAAATGTCAATAATTTTTCCATCTTCCTCTTCAAATAGCAACTCCATTAGTGCGAGATTATCCTTGTTAACGAAAGCGAATCCTTTCTGACCTTTATTGCAGCCATCACATTCCCCAGGAATCTTTTTCAAATCGCAATTTAGATTTTCGTCTTCTCTAAAATTACTAAAGAGCTTTCGAACTTCTGTGACAAATATATCTTTGGAAACTTCCTGATAAGGCTGATTTTCATCGAGTAAAAGGTCGAGCATTTCTGCATCAAGGTCTTGGAAAGCCTTGATGATGCGTTGGTTTTTAGTCATGATTGCGTAGTTTTTATGCAAGCTTAAGTATTTCCCAAGCTAAAGATTGTTTTTTTCGATTATATCTTCTGATCGATATTGCGGTAACATCTTGTCTGTTCAATAAATTAAGTTTTTGGACAGTAGTTGGAGAAATGAAGGAATCATTTAAAAAAGCAAACCCTTTTTCATTTAATCGAACAGAACCGGCTTCTATTTTGAAATTTTTGTCTTTTAATACGCTGTTTTCACCTTTCTTCAAAGTAAAAAGCTTTGAAGGATGCTCTTTGGAAAATTGTGAAAACCTGACATTCAAGATATCTCCAACATTTATTTTAAGATGAGGATTTAAACGGTCATGCTTGAAAAAGCCTATATCATCGTTACCTTTAATAAAATTTATAATTTTCTTATCAGGATTAATATTATAAACAAAAATATCTTCAGACTGTAAATTTGAAAACAAAATGGCATCAGCATTTTTTGCATAAGATTTATAAAACTCCTCATTACTGGCAGAAGCTTCACAAGAAGAAAACCAGTCTGAATTCACCAAAGCCATAACTTTAGACGGAATTTTCTGAGCGTTTTCATTCTTAATGCTTTGGATTTTTAGGATTTCGCATTTTGCCTCTGGCAACATATTTTTAGATATAAAATACTCGGCCATTTTAAAATAAATATTAGTTTTCATCTGCTCAACTTTGTAGCCTGACAAACAAGCCATGGAGAGACAGGTCAGTTTATCCTCTTCCGTTTCAACAATTTGATGCAAAAGATCCCAAACCCAGAACTCGCGCGATTTTTTCTGTGCAAAGGGAAGGAAATCAGTGAGTAAATGATCTCTTTCTCCAATAGCCAGAAGCATCTGGACTTTGAAATAAACAAGGTAAATAAAAGAGTGATTTTTCTCGTAGACCTCGTCGATTTTTCTGACATTTTCCAGAACCGTTTGCCTTTCCAATTGATAATCAGCAGAAGGAATGAGAAATTTAAAGTAAGCCGTAAACACCTGTTCCGCAACAGACATCATCTGATTTCCGTTTGGCAGTACATTTTTTTTATAGTCTTCTTCGCGAAGATAATCTGTATTCCACCAATCAATGAATGCAATATATTTATCGCGGTTTGTTTTGAGAATTTTATGGGTGGCTTTTAAAAGAAAACTGTAAACTTCTGAAGGTTTTGAATAATGAAAGAATTTTGCAAAATACACAATCTTATAAACCTGATCATAAGGAATTTCCTTATACTTAATCACCTTGAAAAACAGCGAACCGATTTTCCACGCAATATTGTCGAAAAGCATGGTATCGGTCTCTGGCATATTCAGGTCCTTCACTTTATTTAATATTTCAATAAATGAACTAAGATTCTCTTCTTCCCCATACTTTTTCAGCAGATCGTTATATACCCAGCTAATGTTTCTTTTAGCATAGATATTATCCGCATTAGCTTCCAAGTCCTGCAAAGCCAATTGTAGAGATTCTTCTAAATGTCCGGATTTCCTTAAGTCTTTAATTTGCTGGGATTGAAGCATATTCTGAAATTTTCGTAATTAATTCTCTTAACATAAAGTCCTTCTCTAAATCTGTAGACTTCACTAAAGCCTTAGTAATTTCGTTTTTATCATTGAAGTAAAACTGAATTTGAGAGCATTCAGCATTTGTTTCAAAAAAGTAATTGACAAAGTAATTTTTTTTTCTTTCCACAACATTTGTAATTCTTGTTCCCACATCATTACTTGCTCCCTGAACGATTTTGTAAAGATCCAGAAGACAATCTTCCGTAGGAATATATGAGGGAGGAAAAACAACCTTATTTGGTTTAGAAAGAACTTTTCTTACAGATTCATGCTGTTCTTCAGTTCCGGATGTAAATTTGAAATCGCGAAAATGGCCAGCATCATTATGAAAAGCTTCTGCATTAACACGAATTCCATCCAATAAAAATGAATACTTTTCTAAATAAGGAAAGCTTCTTACTTCATCAATTGAAAGTAATGTTCCTTCACACTTTTCTAAAATATTCCAATAAAGGAAACTTTTGCATTTATGGTCTGTCGTTTTATGGAACGGGGAAACCATAACTTTTGAAAAATCGAATGAATCTGCTGGAATTTTAGTAAGAGGCATAATGCTACTAAAATTCAGTTTATAAAACTTGCCAAAATTTGGAAAATTAACAGCATAAAGTTTTTCCGATGCTCGTGTAGTTACAGTGTAACACCACCTTAATGGCATATTAGATAAACTTACCTGACCATAATAATCCACAATAACTGACTTCCATTCTCCCCCCTGGGATTTATGACCCGTGATAGAATAGCCATATTTCACTCTCAATGCATTAAAAAACGGATCTGCTTTCAGATAACTCTTAAATTGTTCTGATTTAATATTTGAATTTGGAAAATCTTTTTGAAACCGCATAATCGTATTAATATACAGCGCTTTCATTTCATCTACAGATAAATCCCTCTCCGTAGACTCTAATAATGTTTCGTTAATATATGCATCAAACGGTTCTGGATTGTCGGGCAAAAGCAAACACACTTTTCTAAAAGAAAATGTAAATATTTTTTTAATTTTCTTACCATTTTCATCCACATAAACTGGCGCCGAATTCTTTTCAGTCTCAAAAACACTAACAACTTTGGCAAAATCTCCATTGAAAATCTCACGGCCATATGTGTGATAGTTATTGTTGATTATCTGAACCATATCTCCTTTACATATATGTTCTTTTCCTGGGAAGTAAATTTCCCTTATTTCATTATTGTAATGCAGATTCTGCGCATTCGAGAAATTAATAATCACCCCCTCATTAAATTCAGGGACAGGAAACAGCTCACAATACTTCTCCACAATATTCCCCTCGCTGAAATTGAAACAAGATTCTTCGTCAAATTCAAATTCAAGAACCCGATTTCTTTGGTTTTCAATACATTTTCTAATTCTTGTAGCATTTTCCAAAATCTGATTTTTTTCCTGTCTCATCACTTCAGTTAAAAAGACCTCTAAAACTGAAATCTCTTTATTTTCATAAAAGCTTTTCTCCAAAGCCCATGATTTGTTGTCTCCAATAGGCGAAAGCTGTGCCGGATCTCCTATTACAATCAGCTTGTTTCGGTTTGATTTAATTTGCAGTTGAGCATAGGTCATTAAGTCATCGAGGAGTACATCTGTTCCGAAACGAAAGAGTTCATGTTCTGATTTCCTTGATGAAATCATGGATGCTTCATCTACGATAACCACCGTATTTTCTTCAAGTTTTACAACTGGAAACTGATATTGAAAAGAATGTTCAGCAATATCTTTTTCTTCAGAATTTATTGTCAGAAGATTATTGAAATCATAAATGGTAGAGTGTATTGTCTTTCCATAGCCTGTTTTATCTCTCAGAATTTTTGACGCTCTTCCAGTAGGCGCACAAACTACAAATTTCCTTTTATCTTTTTCTAAAGCCTTAATAATCCCTTTCACTAAAGTAGTTTTCCCTGTTCCTGCAAAACCTTTCAAAAGGAAAACACGATCGCTACCTTCCATAAAATTTTCAATTTTATTGATAACGGATTCCTGCTGGGAATTAAGATTTAGAGAAAAATGAGAGAGAATATCCATAGTTGTTACATGCTTTTTAATTAAAAAGGCAAGACGTCATCTTCATCCTCAAAAAAACCACTTGAGCAGGAGTCTTTTTCAGAATCGTTAACCGCATTTTTCTGATTATTCTCTAAAGATTTCTTCTCTGAAGACATCTGAATTTTCCAAGCTTTGACATCTGTATACCACCTGCCATTATATTCGCGACTTTCAATATCAAAGTCAATGAGAAGGTTTTCGCCCAACATCATCGGCTGAGAAGGAATCTTATCTCCTCTAAATGAAATACACATCTTTTTTGGATATTTATCGTTGGTTTCTACAATGATATCCTGTTTTTTCCATTCACCGTTTTTACCGGTTCCGGATTGTAAAGGGAGAATTTGGATGAGTTTTGCTGATAGTTGCATTTTGATTTTGTTTTGTTGGGACAAAGGAAGAAAGTTATTATGCAGTAGAAGTGCATTTGATTTTTAGTATTCTATTCCGTTAAATCTATTGATTTCATAGTTTACATTTTTATCATCAATTAGAAACGTAATAAAATCCAAAATTTTGCATACCTCTTCATGTCTCACCCTAATACCATCATGCACAAACTTATGCCTAATATTATTTATTTCAGGCCAATTTTTGACATTACTGTTAGAAAAACCAAACATAAAAATCATTATACTGCCTATTTTATAATTCAAGTCCATCCTAGCTGTACGACTCTCAGTAATATGATGATTATGTGTTAACTTATGACATCTTAGTGATTGATCATATTTGATTGGCTCTTCAAACTTGAAAACTTTCATATTATTATCTCTTGAAACCATTTTTCGTACAATTATATCGTTAACATAATAGTATCCCTGTTGATCATCGCTATCAATAATTTCAGAAGCAAAATCTTCAATTATCTGAAATAGCTGTAAAAACCCAAAAGATAAACTTTTATCAGATGGGGAATTTGGATCCGCTAAATTTATCATTGCAAATGCTTTCTCTAATTCAATTTTTACTTTCTGATAAAAACTATTGATAAATGGTATTGCACTATTATCTATAACATGATTCAAAGTTGATATTTTTTCCCATATATCTTTTAAGAAGGATCTTTTACTTGAAGTTTTTAAAATGCTAATAATTTGATTGACGGACTCTTTACTATAATTTGAATCCTTGCTATTCTCCGGTGACTCTTTCATTATAAAACCGTCTGCACCAACATCTAAAGCATATTGCAAATTTGTAGCTTTATTAGTTGCAGAGAACACAATTACCTGAATTCCTTTATTAATATTTTTTATTTCCTGCAAAATTTTGATTCCAGTCAAATCACTCGGTTTAATACCGTTGGTATAATCGTGATCATGAAGTCTTAAATCCAAAATTACAATATCCGGAAAAGGTTGAGATTGTAATATTTTTCTTTTTGCCTTTTCAATAACCCCTTCTTGCGTAGATTCTGATTTAAAATCTTTTCCAATAGACTCAAATTTAACATTGTTGCCTAGTAAAGTTTTAAAAAATGATTGCCAACCTTTTTCTTCCTCATCATCAATTAACAAAACTGTAGAAGAGATACCTGATGACAAATTTGAATTGGAAATTTTATCAATTTCCTTAATCTCATTTATTGTCATTAAATATCTAAAGAACAATGAATTCTTGATTTCATACTTAATATATTCTGGCAAATTCTGTTCTATAGATAAAATCTGACTCCACCTGAAAATACTCCATTCGTTGATTACCGAATGGTTAGTTTTATAACTTAATGGTCTTCTAATATTTACATTTCTAATCCCTTGTAAAGCTAAACTTTTGTCAATTTTTTGAATTTCGTCACTTTCAAATTTTAATAAATTCTCGTTAAAACTTGCATTTATTTGAAGATAGGAAACATTTGGCAACTTTAATACCTGACTGAATTCAGAATATTTAAAAAATGATAGTTCATCCTCAAATCCGCAAAGAACAAATCGGACTTTTTCAACTCCACTTGTCAAAGATTTGAAATATGATTTTAGAAAAATTTCAACTCCATGATATTTGAGATTATTGGGTTTGTTTGGAGAAACCTCAATTAAATAAACTTTATCTTCTTCTGGCTCTGATATTTCGAAATCAGAAAGTCGATCTAAATCATTGGGTATCTGAATATAATCGATATTGAGAGCATTACCGGTACTTTCAGAAAAAAAATTAATAATTTGCATATTTGTCAACAAATTTTTGAATTTGGGAATTAATTACCTCTGAACCTAGATGAGTCTCTGATAAAAATTTAAAAAGAACGGTTTTGTCCTCTTTTAGCTCATCCGCAGTTAAAATACCTTCAAAATCATCTTCATCAAATATATAGTTTGGATTTAACAATTGGGTTAAGTATTCTATTTGGAAATGCTTAACCTGACTGAGAAGATATTTGTTACCAAAAATTAAGAGAGGTAGATTAATTGCTCTATTTTTTGAATAATAATTTAAAAATTCAGGAAGATTTTGGTACAAATCTCCAGAATTGGACTCTGCATAATAATTATTAACTATACCATTCGTTAATCCACCGCTGAAAACAACGAGAAGTTTATGATTCTTCTTACACCAATTTTTAAACACATCAACGGTAAAATTGCCCGTAAACGCGTAAGATTTATGCAAAATAATTACTTCTGCATCTGAAATATCTTTAAAAAAAATCTCAGGATTACCAGAAACAAAAACTCCATCAGTTATTAAATTCGAGTATTTTTCTATATCAAAGGATTCTTTCATTCTGTCCTTTCTATCTTCAAATAAGTATATCATTACCTATAGATTTTTATACATTCTAAATTTATATTTAACACCACCTACCGAATCATTAAGCTGTCGCTTAATTGATTCCGAAAAAAACACATTGCCAGGTTCAATATACATTTCTGCTTCATTGGATAGAAATAAAAAATCAAAACTTCGTTTCTCTCCTCGAGTCAATAAATCTGCTTCCAATCCAAAATCAACAATACTAAAAAGGTATTTTCTTACAGTTTGTAAATCTCCAGAATTCCCTATGAACTTACTATTCTCAGGATTCCTTTCAATGAAACTATCTTTATGAAAAATTATCAATTCGTAGTATTCTTTTTCCTCTTCCATATCAATGATAACATTAGTTGAGAACGATTTATACTTAAGAATCCATTCCAAAACCTTTTCAATACCCCTATATAAATTATTGACATCTATAAATAAATTTAGCGATTGAGATAGATTGTTAAAACTCTCAGTAAAAACCAAATTGTTTACGAAGTCAACACCTAGCTTTTGCTTTATAAATTTTTTTAAATATTTTTTGAAAGGATATTCTTCAGAGCCCAGCCTAAATTCGATACTGTTTTTAAATCTATTAACAACATCTGAGAAATATTTACCATTAATTTCGATTCTGAACGGATTCTGTGATTCGAAAAGTTGTTTTTGAACTTCTTTATTACCATAAGTCATTTCTGATTCAAAACTTTCTGGAAATTCAATTTTCAATTTGCCTTCACTCTGCAAAAAATCTTTAACAAAACTTACAGTTTTAAGGTTAAGATTTGAAGTTCCCAAGTCTTTCAATTTTTTTTCTATTTCAATAAAGATTACTGAATAATCAATATTAGGTGAATCCGGCTTGTGAGTAAACCATTTGAAACTATCGTTCTGACTAAAGTTATAGAGAAATTTCACCATCTCTTTTGGCCTATGCTTTTTCAAACTTCGATTTGAGTTTCTTATAGAATCATCAGAACTGTTAAAATCAGATTTTATCTTTTGTTCTATCACCGAAATCCTTTGTTCCAAATCTTTTCCTAAGTGACCATCTTTTTGAATTTCTACTTTTGTAAGTTCAAAAACCCGCTCTCTCTGAGCAGGCGTTAGTTTTTTATCTTCAAGAATTTCCTGTATAAAATCGTATTTATCTTTAGCCATCCGTTTCAAATTTAATGATTGCAGTTTCAATTCCTTCATTTTCCCAAACATCCAAAATATGATCAATATGGTTTGGTGTATAAGATACCTTTTCAAAACGAGAAAGTAGTTGACTATAAGTTGAATTACTCTCTCCTTTCACCATTTTCAGGTAATCAAGTTTCCCTCTTATTACTGCTTCCATAAATAAAGGCGTATTGCCGGGAACTTTTACATGTCCTTTATCTTTCAAATAAGATTTTAAGAAAAGCGAAAATGCTTTATCTGTCCCATATGTTTCCCAATAGTACAGCCACATTCTTATCTGCTTAATGTATCTTCGTGCAACATTTGGTTCTTTATTTACCGTAATACCAGTAACCTCCTGTCTAACGTTTGATTTCTGCAAACGAACTTTCGACCTGTTGATCTGAAAATGCTGGTCAGCAATAATTCTTTCCACTTCCTGTCTGAATGCACCATCTTTTTGGTAGATGTTATGATTTGAACTAAATGTAATATCATCGGCATACCTGCTGTAAACCGCACCAAATCTTTTTGCGACCGCTGAAAGCAAATAATCTAAACGCTCACAAATAATATTTGTGAAAATTGGCGATACCGGAGATCCCTGTGGAAGAACTCTTCTCACGGTTTTTTGCAATTTACCTTCAATTTCACGCTCCACGATCATATTTTCGCAAGAAAGCCATGCGATATACAATGCAATTTTATCCTTACCCTCTCCCTTTAAATTAAATGGTGGATGATTTAGACGATTTAGAATTCTTCCAATTTCGATACTTGGAAAAAAATCTTTTAAATCAAGATTAAAAACATACAAACTGTTTGAATGCAGTTTGGCATTATCCACAACAGATTTGCCATGAACAAAGCCATAGGCAGCATTATGTGGTTCGTAAAGGGAATGCATGATTAAATTGAGACACTTCAAAACGACTTTCAAGTCAGCTTTTGGTGCATGAATGGTTCTTTTACCACCATTTTTCTTACTGATTTCAAAAGTCTTAAACCTACGGCTAGAATTTGGGTGTGATAAAGCTTTTAAAGTCTGTGGTATTATGTTGACAATTTTTTGCTGATACAATAAGCGCTGACAATACCTCAATAAATAACAGAACATTTTCTCAGAATTACAAATTCTAAAAATTTTTGCGATTAATGCCTTATCTTCTTTTGATATGTCTTTAATTTCCATTATAAGATAAATTGTAAGGAAAGTTCTGAAAGCCTGTTTATATTTTCTTTATTTATTACAATTATTAAAAATCTAAATAAGTAAGGGTGTTTCAGAAAGCAATAATCAAATAATATCAAGAATATAAATAATAAAATATCATATCTTAAAAAATTATTCAGAAATATTGATTCTAAAATCGTCCTAACATTTATTCCGAATTGCTTCGGAACACCTGCCGATTTTTGAAAGTGAACTTCCAACAGCAGGCAAAGTCAAAATCTTAAAACAGGCTTTTCAAAGAACTTTTATCTGTTTGACGATGCAAACTTATCTCTATCGAGTGCAGCCAAACTGCACTAATAATTTTTATTTACTTCCTGTAATCTATTTTTAATTATTTCCTTTAATTTTTTTGGCTCCAGCACTTTCATATTCTCGCCGAATGACAAAATAACACTTTCCAATTCATAGTTTAGTTTTAGCTCAAGCTTTAATAGATTTCCCTTGATGTTCTGAGAACCATGAATAGGTTTGGATTGAATATATGGTATAATGTTATTGCTTAATTCAATAACAATTTTTGCCGGTTGCTCCTCTTGATTATTTGTAACTCCAATAATATCTTCGAAATATTCGTCAAAATCAATTTCACAGGGTTCATAAACATTTTTAGAAGGTTGAATTTCCTGAATACGATCCAAAGCAAGATTCTGTATTTTCTCCTCTTTATGATTGTGACCGAATAAAAACCAGCGATTATTGTACTGTTTCAGATAATATGGTGAAACAGTAAAAACATTTTTCTTTGGTGAATTAAACCCCTGATAATGAATATCCAGACATTGTTCATTCAAAATACTTTGATATAAAGGATTTAGGAATTCGACACCTTTTAGGAATTCATTATCCTCGAAACTTATGATTTGTCTATTCTGCTGTGAAGTATTGATTCCTGCTGATAATTTTGCCTGAATGGAACTTACCCAGTCGAATCCCGGCATATTGTTCATTCTGGACAATGTTTCCATTGCTTCTCTAAGAGAGTTCAGTTCGGAAGGATTTAGCGGCATTTTCAAAATTGAAAACTCCGGATCAGAATATTTGTAAAAAACTTTTTTGCCATCCTTCACACTTTCAATGGGTGCATCATAACCCGCTTCACTTTTCATAAAATCAATGTCATCAAAAATCTGCCTGCGGGAAACTGTTGTTTCAGTGGCGTAATGCTCTGTCAGCACATCAGAACAATACTCAATCAGATCATTGATATAAAATCTTTTGAACTGATTTGAAAAGCATTTGTCCAATGCCTTGTATCTGATTTGAGCGTTTTTGTTTTGAGCCATTGAAATTATTAGTGAAATTACCAAAAATACAAAATGCAATTGAGAGAAAAAAAAGAAATTAAAACCGCATAAGGTGCATAAGCAAAAAATGAGTAAACATTTTTATGTTTTTTTTGTAAAAACTTTTCTGATAAATCGAAAGCAGAAAAACGTAAACGAAAATCTTGTGTTCTGTGATTTACTAAATAATGCTTTCGTTCAGCCTTTTTTTGAAATAAGAAAAATAAAAATTTTCTTTTGCCAAAAAGTGGTTATGCACCTTATGCAATTAATCTGAGGAAACCAGAAGAAAAGAAAAGCACTTTTCAAAAATTTGAAAAGTGCCTAATTTTTTGAGTTTAGTTTTCGAACCTGAACGGAATTTTTTGCTGTTCCTGAACTTCAGTTTTTTCTTCGCCTGACTGTTTGTTCTCTCTGTCCACTTCTTCATATTCGCGGAGTTTCACGATATAAACATAGGCCCTGTTTTTATAAATGCGTTGGAATTTGTGTTTTTTGAGTGCTTTTCCTAATTTATTAACTGTTGCATCATTGATGTTAATATTTGTCCGTGAGGAAATAATTTGCGCGATTTGTGAAGCATTTAGAAAATGTGTTGCTTCTTCTTTACCAACAGGTTCAAACCAAGTTAACAGTAATTCTTCCTCTGGACTTCTTAACTGGTACTGTTCGTTGTTCTCATTGATTTCTTTGATTTCTTCTTGGTTGAACCAATGGCGGAAGCCTGATTTGTGTAATTGCAATGCCAGTGCATAAACTTTGTTGATGTCGATTTCGTGGGTGTATTCGATATGCTCCACCTCGAAGCAAAAGGGAATGCATAACGGGAATACCTGAGTAATATTAAGAAATTTTAACACATACAAAATACGCATCTTTTTATGAATTTTTCTGACAAATATTTTCCGTTTGCATTGGGACATCATCACGGAAAAGAGGTGATCTGGATAACATTTGATAAAAATAATGAACTTATTCAATTTCTGCGGCAAAATACGAGGGCACGATGGTCTGCATCACACAACACTGCCTAAATACTAAGGGTGGGCAGCATAAAT
>JAANMV010002859.1_pt1 | contig 15926 bp, 15 predicted proteins | sample 7279661 | NCBI WGS metagenome assembly JAANMV01 (sample SAMN14094540, study PRJNA606508) | bioreactor metagenome | isolation source: A lab-scale SPAN reactor treating ammonium-rich wastewater day 121 | place: Ireland: Galway | collected 2017-05-16 | reverse complement strand
GGTTTTGTGCTGACCGAGGCCGGGTTTGGCGCGGATATCGGTATGGAAAAATTCTTCGATATCAAATGCCGCTACAGCGGGCTGATCCCGAATGTGGTGGTGCTGGTGGCCACGATCCGGGCGCTGAAGATGCACGGCGGCGGGCCCAAGGTGGTGGCGGGCCAGCCCTTGCACCCGGCCTACACCGAGGAAAACCTGGAATTGCTGGAGGCGGGTTGCGCCAATCTGAGGGTGCACATCAAGAACGCGCTGCGTTTTGGCATCCCCGTGGTGGTGGCGGTGAACAAGTTCAAAGACGACACCGACGCCGAAGTGGCATTGGTGCGCAAGATCTCCAAAGAGGCGGGCGCAGAGGATGCGGTGATGTCCAATCATTGGGCCGATGGCGGCGCCGGCGCCGTGGAGCTGGGCAAGGCGGTGATCGCCGCGGCCCATAAGCCCAGCAACTTCCACTTCCTCTATCCGCTGGAGATGGGCATCAAAGAGAAGATCGAAACGATCGTCAAGGAGATCTACGGCGGCGCGGGTGTGGAATTCCTGCCCGAAGCGGAAAAGAAGATCGAATTGTACAATCGCGTGGGCTTCAACAACCTGCCGATCTGCATGGCCAAGACGCATCTCAGCCTCAGCCACGACCCCAACCTGAAGGGTGCGCCCACCGGGTTCATCGTGCCGGTGCGCGATATCCGCGCCAGCGTGGGGGCCGGGTTCCTCTATCCCCTGCTGGGCGCCATGAGCACCATGCCCGGCCTGCCCACCCGCCCGGTCTTCTATGATGTCGATCTCGACCTGGAGACGGGGAAGGTGATGGGGCTGTTCTAAATTGCCGGCAATGGCGCGGCGCGCTCGCGCGCCGCGCCATTGCCCCTGGCCCCGATCATGGACACATCCCCCGCTCCGCCTCTGCTCAATCCCTTCGCCGATCTGATCGGGCTGCGCTTTAGCGAGTGTGTGCAGGGGGAGAGTGTCTGCCATCTGGCTCTGACGCCGGCGCTGCTGAACCCCTACGGCGTGGCGCATGGCGCGGTGCTCTACGCTCTGGCCGACACCGGCATGGGCAAGGCGCTGGTTTCGCTGCTGGATGCCGGGCAGCGTTGCGCCACTATCGAGATCAAGATCTCCTACTTCCGGCCGATGACCGCAGGAGAGGTGCGCTGCGAGGCGAAGGTGGTGCACAAGGGGGGGCGGGTGGCCTTTCTGGAGGCAACCCTCTATCAGGGCCAGGAGGCGGCAGGGCAGGCTACCGGCACGTTCGCCATCTTTGCGGCGCGGCCGGGCCGCTGAAGGCAGCGAAAAAGAGGGAACCCGACAAAAGTCGATGACGCGGGGCCGAAAAAGTGCTAGAATACAGGGCATCAGTTGTCCAACCCCATCCTTTCGGAGGAACCTGCCATGCAATTCGTCAAATTCATGACCAGCAACACTGGTCGCGGCGCACGCATCCTGCTCGGTTTGCTCGTTATCGCCTTGGGGCAGTTTGTCGTCCAGGGCACACCCGGCCTCATCATGACCATCGTCGGCCTGATCCCCCTGGCCGGCGGCCTGTTCGATTTCTGCTTGTTCGGCAAGTTGCTGGGCTATCCATTGAAGGGCGCGGCCGCGCGGGCCCAATTGGCCAAGAAATAGCCGATCGGCCGCCCAAAAAACCAGTCTGATCACGCTCCCTGCCGGCGGATGCTGGCAGGGAGCGCTGCCGCGCCCGCGTGTGTCATTGCCACCCTGAAGCAATCCCCAACCGACCTCGCGCCCGCCGGCCTGTGTGGCGCATGGCAGCGCCTGCGCTATAATTGGCGCTGCCATGAACGATCCCTTCGACCCCGACGCCTTGCTCGCCGCGATCCTGGCCCTGGTACGCGCCCACGATCTGCCCGCCAGCAGCCTGAGTGTGGACATCTCGCTGCTGCAGCCGGCGTTCGCGGCCCGCTTCCCCCAGTTTCAGACGCAGCCGGGCCGCCTCTTCGCCCACGCCGGGCAGGTGGATGGCGTGGCCGTGCATCTGCATATCAAGCCGCGGCTGCCCTTCGCCGAATTGGCCGCCTGGCTGGATGGGGAGATCTTCCCGGCGGTGCAGGCGCTGGCCGGGGACGCGGCAGGGTTGGCCACGCGGGTGCGGCTAGATCATGCCGAGGATGACCCGCGGCGCGATACCCGCTTTCAGCACAGCATCCATCTGGAATGCCGCGGGCAGGCAGAAGAAGAGATGGAGATCCTGGCCGTGGCCGCGGGGGCGCGGCAAGTGAGCGCGACCAGCTATCCCATCCTCTTCGCCTATGTGGGCTGGTTGGTAGATGAGGAAAGTGACGGCAGTTTTGGGGTGGATGCCGTATACGATTTCAACCCGCTGCATCTGGAAGCGCATCCGGACAGCCTGGGGCGGCTGCAACAGGCCTTGCCCCTGCTGCGCCGGCACTTTCACGCGCAGTTACAACGCCTGCGGAGACAGCAAGCATGAGCGCAGCATCGATCACACGGGACTTTCTGGGCGCCGAGCCGACCTGGCAGGCCGCGGGCATCGAGATGGAAGATGTGCAGCCGTTGTGGGGGGGGCATCGGCTGGTGATTTCGGGCCGCGGGCAGGCGGACGCGCAGAGCGTGTCCGCAGATGGCAAAGTGACGCGGGGCCATCTGTACCTGCCCGCCGGCGAAGTGCGGCGGCTGCTGGCCCTCTGCTGCGAGCATGACCTGCTGGCCACGCCGCCCCCCACCCATCCGGGGCTGCCGGACGAAGCGCAGCCGACCATCACCCTGATCAACCCCGCGGGTGAGCGCCGCGGGGTGACGGCCTGGGCCGAGGGCATGGCCGATGGCTTCGCCGCAGTCTACAAAGCGCTGCACGCCCTGGCCCGACGGGCGCTGGCCGTGACGGCCACACGCACACGCCTGGCCGAACTGGACGCGCAACTGCAAGAAAAGGGCTACGCCCTCGATCGCTTCAGCCACCAACCGAGCGTGGTTACGTTTATCGAGCAAGAAATCGCCGGGCTGGAATCGCAGATTGCCGCCCACCGCCAGACCCTGGCCCGGCTGACCACCTTCCCCAGCGCAAAGGAGCACACCCCATGAGCGAAACCCACGGCCTGCACGCGGTCACCGGCGCCTTCGGCTACTCTGGCAAGTACATTGCCCAGCGCCTGCTGGCCCAGGGGCGCCGCGTGATCACCCTCACCAATTCCACCGACCGCGCCAACACCTTCGGCGGGCGTGTGCCCATCTTTCCCTTCCATTTCGATCGGCCGGAGGAGCTGACGCGCTCGTTGGCCGGGGTGGAGGTGCTCTACAACACCTATTGGGTGCGCTTCAACCACAAGCTCTTCCGCCACGCCGACGCGGTGCGCAACACCCTGATCCTGTTCGAGGCGGCCAAACAGGCAGGCGTGCGCCGCGTGGTGCACGTCAGCATCACCAACCCCACCGAAGATTCGCCCCTGGAGTATTTCAGCGGCAAGGCCCGGCTGGAGCGGGGGCTGATCGAGTCCGGTCTTGCCTATGCCATCCTGCGGCCCACGGTGCTCTTCGGCAAGGAAGATATCCTGATCAACAATATCGCCTGGATGCTGCGCCATTTGCCGCTCTTTGGCCTGTTCGGAGATGGCAGCTACAAGTTGCAGCCGATCTATGTGGATGACCTGGCCGCGCTGGCGGTGCAGCTGGGCGGGACGGAGGAAAACGCCGTCATCAATGCCATCGGCCCGGAGACTTTCACCTACCGGGAGCTGGCAGCCACGATTGCCCGGCTGATCGGGGTGCGGCGACCCCTGATTCCCCTGCCGCCGGCCGTGGGATATGCGGCCGGGCGGCTGGTGGGCGCGCTGATGCGGGATGTGACGATCACCCGTGAGGAGATCGCGGGGCTGATGGCGGGCTTGCTCTATGTGGACACGCCGCCCACCGGCGTGACCCGGCTGAGCGACTGGATCGCGGCCCACGCCGATACGCTGGGGCGGCGCTACACCAGTGAATTGGCCCGCCGCCGCGATCGGGCCAGCGCTTACGCCAGCAATTGAGTTAGCGCCTGTTCACCGCGTTCAGCCCGCAGCGGGACGAAACAGCCCGCGCAACATCCCCACAAAAACGCCGGCCCAGGCCACCAAGGCCAGGTGGATGAAACCACGCGGGATAGCCATCAGGAAGGGCAGGCTCAAGGCCTGGGCCAGGCGAAAGGTGCAGACGGTGTACATGCCCAGGGGAAAGACCATGCCCCAGTATTGCGGATCGTAGGTGAGAGGAAAACGCTTGACGCCGTGCCGCCACACGCCCAGGATCAGCAGCAGCGGTATCCACCAGGTGCCCGCGGCCCAGAAAAAGAGGGTGAAGCCCTTGAGAAAGGGCAGCAGATCGATCAAAAAAGGCCAGCGATGGGCCTGTAAGATGAGGGTGGCGCCGGCCAGGGTGGTGATGGCCACCGCGCCCATGTTGATCCAATAGGGCGGCGTCAACGCGGCCGAGGCCAGCTCCAGAAAGGTAAAACGGTAGAAGATGAGGGTGATGATGCTGAGGTAGAGCATGCAGCCGAGTAGATACATGCACAGACTGAAGAAAAACCAGGACGGGGGCGGCGTTTCCATGCCGGCCAGCAGCAGCGTCCCCAAAATGGAGACTGATTGCGTGGCCACCGCAGCGATCAGCCAGGCGCCATTGATGCCCTCTTCCAGGCTGGGTTTGTTTTCGCGCACCGTCACGGCGGTGAAAAAGCTATACATCACGATCACCCACAGGAGGATGCCCAGCCCCCACAGCACCCAGGCTGCGGTGCGGTTGGCGGTCAGCAAGATCCACTGCGACCCCAGCACACAGGTGCCGGCAATGATCGTGAAAAATCCAGGCCCACGGGCGTGGCTTTGCAGGTCGGCCCGCAGCCGCGGCCAGAAAAAGAAGAGCCGCCCCAGGGTCAGCAGCCATAGCCAACTGTAGGCCACCAGATTGATCGCCAGCAAAGCCCAGGCGATGCTCCTCATCTCCAGCAGAAAGGCAGCGATAGAAACGATGCCGGTGGCCATCACCAGGGCGAAATAACCGGGGAAGAGGTTGGCGGCGCCGTCAGCAACGCGTTTGAACATGGCAGGCCTGTGCAGGGTGGGTGGCGCTAGCGGCGTTCATCCGTTTTTGCGCCCTGCAGGATGGTCAGGGCGCACTCCCAGGCCCCGGCATGGCAGAGGCCGTCCATGCGGGCGTTTTCGTACGCGGTCAGGGCCGCGGCCAACAGGGCCGTATCGACAAGATCGGCGGCGGCATCCCTCTCCATCGCCTGCCGCGTGGCGCCCCCGCGCAAGCGCTGTTCGATCAGCGCCAGCGGCTCAGGCGCGGTCATCGCCCCCGCCCGGCCTGCCGGCCCCTGCGCTCTGGGCAGCGAGGGAACAGGCGCGCCCCATTACGGCCTCTGCTTCTGCGGCGGTCGCCGGTTCCAGATCACTACCTGGATCGGGCGCCACAGATAGGTGAACGGATAGGTGAAGACATGCACCAGCCGGGTGAAGGGGAAAAGCAGGACGAGGAAGAAACCGGCCAGCAGATGGAATTGCACCAGCCAGGGCAGGGCGGTGACATACTGAATCTCCGGCTGGAAGACCAGCAGGGAGATCATCCAGGGCACCGACGTGTGCAGGTACCAACCCGATCCCCAGCGATAGACCAGCGCAATCCAGAAGCCGATCGCCACCTGCGTCAGCAAGGTGATCAGCAAGAGCCAGTCCGCGGTCGAGGTGACAGCCAGCACGCGCGGGCTGCGCAGCCGCCGCACGATCAGCAACGTCATCCCCACCACCGTCATCAGCGCCAACCCCAACCCGGTCACCTCCAGCACATAGAGGCGGATGCGATCCGAAAGCAGATCGCCCCAGAGGGAGGGGAAGAGCAAGGGCAGCAGGTGCGCGGTCAGCAGGGTGATGACGCCGTAATGCCAGGGCACCGATCCCCAAAACAGGGTGCGATTCTCCAAAAACTGCGAGGAGAGGCTGGAATAGGAAAAGCGGTTCTGGCGATAGCGCGAGATGCCGGAAATGATGGCAACCGTCACCGCCACGTAGGGAAAGACAACGAATAAAACAATATCGAACATCAGAAAACCTCCTCGATCTTCATTGTAGCCGTTTACGTCAATGGCAAGATGACGCGAACAAGGTATTCACCGGATGCCAGGCCACCGGCAGGGCCAGATCCGGCGCCATGGTCAGCAACACCTCGTACAACGCTTGTAACAGGCGGCGATACTCTTCCCCCGGCGGCTCTTGTTTGGGGATGGTCGGATCGGGGGGATCGTCCTCTTTGTTGTGCAGCATCTGATGCAAGGCGGGATGCAGGGCCTCGGTGATGATCTCCTGACACTCGGCCCAGTCCTCGTGCACGGCCAAAAAACGCAGCATCACCGCCAGGTGATCGGGCAGTTCCACCCCGCTATCGAGATGGTAGGGACGGTAGCGATCCTTCAATCCCAGCAGAAAGGTGCTGCGCTTGTACGATTCGCCAAAGAGATGGTAGCCGACGTAGGGATGACAGGTGGCGTCCAACTCGAAAACGCCGGTGTAGATTTCCTCCAGCCGCGACTGTGGCGTGTGCTGGACGAAGGACTCGAACTCGTGCAGGGTGGCAGCGGCTTCGGGGCTGCGATCGGCCACCAGCGCCGCCCCTTGCGCGGCCACGCCGGTGAGGTCGCCGCGCGGGTAATCGAGCAATTGGGCGAAGAAGTGCAATACGTGGCCCGGTCTCAGATCGTAGTACATGATCACGCTCCGCGGGCAGGGGCGCGGCGGAACCCAAACCCGCCCTCGCGCTTTTGGGTGAAGGGGTCCAGTGTTTGTTCGATGGCCACCTCGCGCGCCAGCGGCGGCACCACAAAACGCTCCTCGAAGGTGGGCCGGGCGGTGAGGTGGACGATCGCTTCCACCTCCTCGGCTGTCGTGCCGCCGGCTTGCAGCGCCTGCTGCACCTCCTCCTCCGATACATCTCCCACCATCTTGGCCCGCATGTAGATGCGCACCGCGATCATCTTGCGATACGAGTCCTCCACCACATCGACATTGCCCGCCGAGAAGAGGCTGGCCATGTAGCGGATGGGCATGCGCGCCTGCTCCAGCGAACTGAGCAGCGGCCCCAGTTGGGCGCTGGCCGCGTCGGCGTTGTCGTAGACGCCATCTTTGATCTTGGCCAGCACCGGCAGCATGGGCGGCACGTAAAAAAGCATGGGCAGGGTGCGGAATTCGGCGTGCAGGGGCAGGGCCAGTTTCCATTGCTTGACGAATTTGTACACCGGCGAATGCTGCGCCGCCTGGATCATCGCCTCAGAGATGCCGTTGGCCTTGGCGGCCTCGATCACCAGGGGGTGATGGGGATTCTGGATCAGCGAGCGATGTTCGTGCACCAACTGCTCCGCGGGCGCAGAAGCGGCCTCCTTCAGGCGGTCGGCGTCGTAGAGCAGCACGCCCAGGTAGCGGATGCGGCCCACACAAGAATGGAAACAAGCCGGGGCCTGGCCACTCTCCAGGCGGGGATAGCAGAGGATGCACTTCTCCGATTTGCCGGTGGACCAGTTGAAATAGGTCTTTTTGTACGGGCAACCGGACACGCACATGCGCCAGGCCCGGCATTTCTCCTGGCTGAGCAGGACGATGCCATCTTCCCCCCGCTTGTACACCGCGCCGGCCGGGCAGGCGCCGACGCAACCGGGATTGAGACAGTGGTTGCAGATGCGGGGCAGGTAGAAGAAGACCACCCGCTCCATCTCGGTCAGTTGCTCCCGTTCCTCCTCGGTCAATGCGCCCAGGTTGGGATCGTTCTCGGCGTAGACGGGGGAGCCGCCGTAGTCGTCGTCCCAGTTCGGCCCGGCTTCGATCTCCATGGGCTTGCCGGTGATCAGCGAGATGGCCCGCGCCGTGGGCTGGTCATCCCCCTCGGGGGCGCTGAACAGATGGTCGTAATCGTACGTCCACGGCTCGTAATAGTCATCGACCGTGGGCAGGTAGGGGTTGAAGAAGATGTTGCCCAGCCCCCCCAGCCGGCTGTGCAGCTTCAGGCGGATATCGCTGCCCTTGCCATTTTGCTGTTCCCAGCCGCCCTTGTACTTGTCCTGATCTTCCCAGGCCGTGGGATAGCCGGTGCCCGGCTTGGTCTCGACATTGTTCCACCACATGTATTCGGCGCCCTTGCGGTCGGTCCAGATGTTCTTGCAGGCGATGCTGCATGTGTGGCAGCCGATGCATTTGTCGAGATGAAAAACCATCGATACTTGCGCTCTGATATCCATCGTAATAGCTCCTTTGGGGGCAGTATTCAGTATTCAGTATTCAGTATTCAGTATTCAGTGTTCAGTGTCCAGTGTCCAGTAATCAGCAGCGAAGGAGATTCGAACTGAAATACTGAACACTGAATACTGATTACTGAATACTGATTACTGAATCCTACCATTCCACCTTTTCCAGCTTTTTCACCACGCAATAGGTGTCGCGGGTGAAGATGCCGATGGGGCCCCAGTAATTGAAGGCGTAGGTGAATTGGGCGTAGCCGCCGGCCAGTTGCAGCGGGTTGATGCGGGTGCGGGTGAGGCTGTTGTGGCCGCCGCCGCGCTTGCCCCCGCGCACCTGCGATTTGGGGATGTAGATCGTGCGCTCCACCGCGTGGTAGTACAGGCACATGCCCGATTGCACGCGGGCGCTGACATTGGCCCGCGTTACCACCACGCCGTTGTCGTTGTATACCTCCACCCAGTCGTTGTCGTTCAGCCCGATCTTTTCGGCGTCCTTGTCGTTGATCCAGATCGGATCCATGCCGCGCGAGAGGGTGAGCATGCGGTGGTTGTCTTTGTAGGTGGAGTGGATATTCCACTTGCCGTGCGGGGTGATGTAATTCAGCACCAGGCAGCTGTCGTCCACCGGGCTGTTGACGATGTCGCCGGTCAGCCGCGGGTTGAGCTTGGGCTTGAAGGTGGGCAGATGTTCGCCAAAATCGAGATAGTAGAGGTGATCGACATAGAACTGCTGGCGTCCGGTCAGCGTGCGCCAGGGGATCAACCGCTCGACATTCAGGCACCAGGCCGCGTAAGCCCGGCCATCGTTGACGTTGCCGGTCCAGCAGGGGCTGATCAACGTGCGGCGCACCTGGCGGGTGAGGTCGTGGAAGGTCATGCGCACATCGCGCACCCCCTCGGCCAGGTCGGTCAGGGGCACGCCGGTCACCTCCTCCTCGTGCTCGAACGCAGCGTAGGTGACGGCGCCATTGGTTTCGGGCGCCAGATACAGCAGGGCGTTGGCCGCGTCCAGCGCATCCTCCAGGCTGGGGTATTTGTGGCCGTTCCACTGCACGCAGCGCAGATGGCGGGGATCGGGCGAGCCGCCGACCGGGTTGCGCAGCAATTCATCGTACTGGGCCTTGGCCGGGACATGGACGCCGTTGCCGCTGAAGCCCTTCTCCCGCGCCACCGGGCCCAGCGAGATGAACTTGTTGTACAGGTTGGCGTAGTCTCGCTCCACCACCTTGAAGTGGGGCATGGTTTTGCCGGGGATGGGGTCGCACTCGCCCGCGGCCCAGTCCAGCGGCTCGGTCTGCGCCAACTCATCAGAGGTGTCGTGCATCAGCGGCACAGCCACCAGGTCGCGCACCGGCTGCGGGAAGACGCGCGGGGCCATTTCGCTCACCTTGCGGGCGAAGGCCTTGAAAATCTCGTAGTCGGTCTTGGCCTCCCACACCGGCGGCACGGCCTGGCTCAGCGGATGCACGAAGGAGTGCAGGTCGGTGGTGTTGAGGTCGTTTTTCTCGTACCAGAAGGCGGCGGGCAGGACGATGTCGGAGTAGAGGGCGGAGGAATCCATGCGGAAGTTGAGGTCCACGACCAGATCGAACTTGCCGCGCGGGGCCGGCTCGCGGAAGGTGACGGTCTTGACCTTGCCTTTGGCGTGCTCCTCGGCCACGATGTTGTCGTGCGTGCCCAGGTAGTGGCGCTGGAAGAACTCGGCGCCCTTGGCGCTGGAGGCCATGGCATTGCCCCGCCAGATGAACCACACCCGCGGCCAGTTCTCCTCCGCGTCGGGGTCGTGGACGGCGAAGTCCAGCTTGCCATCTTTCAGTTGCTGCGCCGTCCATTGCGCCACCTGCTCGCCGGTCTTGGCGCCGGCGGCCTCGGCCTCGGCCAGCACCTGTAAGGGATTGCGGTTGAACTGCGGGTAGTAGGGCATCCAGCCCAGGCGCACGGCCATCGTCTCCAGATCCATGGCATGGCCTTTGGCCCATTTGGTTTGGGGCGGCACCGGCGCGTAGTCGGTGAAATCGCCCTCGTAGCGCCACTGGTCGCTGTTCACATAGTGCCAGGTGGGGGATTGCTGGCGGCGGGGGACGACGCCCCAGTCGTTGGCGAAGGCAAAACTGCTCCAGGGGGCGACCAGGGTCAGCTTCTCCTGGCCCACATAATGGTTCATACCGCCGCCATTCTTGCCGCAGCAGCCGCAAAGGATGAGGGAGGTGATGGGGGCGCGGTAGGCCAGGTTGTTGTTGTACCAGTGGTTGATGCTGGCGCCGACGATGACCATCGAGCGGCCTTGGGTGGCCTCGGCCGTGCCGGCAAATTCGCGGGCCAGGCGGATGACGGTGTCGCGGCCGATGCCGGTGTACTGTTCCTGCCAGGCCGGGGTGTAGGGGTGGTTGTCGTCGTAGCTCGTGGCATAATCGCCCGATAGCCCGCGGCCGACGCCGAACTGGGCCATCAGCAAATCGAAGGCCGTGGCCACGGCCACGCGGCCCTCGCTGGTTTCGATGTAGCGCACCGGCACCCCGCGGCGCAGGGTCTGGTTCTCGGCGAACTCGTGGTAGGCCACGGGCAGGACGTCATCATGCTGATCGAAGAAAGAGAGGGTGGGGCTGATGGGGCTGCCATCCTGGCCATCCTCCAGCTTCAAGTTCCACTGGCCCTTTTCCGTTTGCCAGCGGAAGCCCACCGTGCCCATCGGCATCTTGGGCTGGCCGCTGGCTTCGTCGATCATCAGCAGCTTCCAATCGCCATTCTCCTCGTCCGCGTAGCGGGCCAGACGGTTGGCCCGCAGCAATTGCCCGGCCTGATAGCTGCCATCTTCGTTGGCGTGCAATTCGACCAGGAAGGGGCCATCGGTGTAGCGGGTGACGTAATCGACAAAATAGGGCACTTGCCGCTCGACGTAGTATTCCTGCAAGATGACATGGTTGACCGCCATCCACAAAGCCGTGTCCGTGCCTGGCCGCACCGGAATCCACCAGTCCGAATACTTGGCCACCTGGCTGAGGTCGGGGGCGATGACGACGAACTTGGCGCCCTCGTGCCGGGCCTCGGAGATGAAATGCACATCGGGCGTGCGGGTCATGTTGGGGTTGGAGCCCATGGCCACGATGTATTTGGCGTTGTACCAGTCGGCGCTCTCGCAGACGTCGGTTTGGTCGCCCCAGATCTCGGGGAAGGCGTTGGGCAGGTCCGCGTACCAGTCGTAGAAGCTCATGTTGACGCCGCCAAAAAGCTGCAAGAACCGGGAGCCGGCGCCATACGAGAGGTAGGACATGGCCGGGATGGGCGAGAAGCCGAAGACCCGGTCGGGGCCGTATTTTTTGGCGGTGTAGAGGCAGGAGGCGGCGATCAGCTCTAGCACCTCATCCCACGCCACCCGGCGGAAGCCGCCCTTGCCGCGGGCCCGCTGGAAGCGCGAACGCTTGCTTTCATCCTCTACGATCGAGGCCCAGGCCTCGACCGGGTTCTCATGCTGCGCTTTGGCCTGCCGCCACAGGTCGATCAGCGGGCCGCGAGCGTAGGGATATTTGACGCGGATGGGGCTGTAGACATACCAGGAAGCAGAGATGCCGCGCTGGCAGCCCCGCGGCTCGTAGGGCGGCAGGTGCGGTTCCAGCAGGGGGTAATCCACCTGCTGCATCTCCCAGGTGATGACGCCATCTTTGACGTAGATGGCCCAGGAGCAGCCGCCGGTGCAGTTGACGCCGTGCGTCGAGCGGACGATATTGTCGTGCTGCCAGCGGTTACGATAAAACTCTTCCCACTGGCGGGCCTGCGGTTTGATCAGGTCTTGGATCCAGCCCATGTGAGGTGCCTCCGGGATAGTGGTCAGTATTCAGTGGTCAGTATTCAGTGGTTAGTGGGGTCAGATGCGAGCGCGCTGCACCATTGTTTTGCGCACCGACCCCAATCGGCTGCGCCAGTAGAGATGCCCCGCGCCCATGAACAGGAGTGTGCCCAGCACAGAGAGGGCGGTGAGTTGCCACAGCGCCTGCGGCGGTCGCTGCTGCACCGAGGCCTCCTGCAAGAAAGCGCGCAGGTCATCCTGCTCGGCGGGCGTCAATGGCTGCCGCGCCCACACCGCGTTCATGGTCACGGTGGGCATGGTGTTGAGGAAGGTGGCCACGCCAGCATCGCCGCCATAGGTGTTGTAGGCAAAGGTGAGGTCCGGCCCCAACGCGCCCCCACCCAGCGCGCCCAGCCCGGCGATGCTGTGACAGCTCATGCAGGGCGGGCCGCCATTGGCCAGCCGGCTGGCACCGGTGAACAAGGCCCGGCCGTGCGCGGCGTCGCCCACACCCATGGCCACCACCGGCGCGGTGACTGCCCCGCCCGGATTGGCCAGATAGGTGATGATGGCGCTCACCTCTGCCTCGGTCAGGGCCAGGTTGGGCATGGGGACGTTGTTGAACTCGGCCAGCATCTGCGTGGCAATGGGATCACCCGCGGCCAGCACCTTGTCGGGCTGCGCGATCCACTGCGACAGCCAGGCCGGATCGCGGCGATCAACCACACCGGCCAGGTCTGGGCCCACCAGATTGCCGCCGCCGATGGTGTGGCAAGCCGTGCATTTCTGCGTGAAGAGGGTCTCGCCGTCGCCGCCCCCCTGGGCCAGGGCCACGCGCGCGGATCCCACCAGCGCCGCCACAATCCAGATCAGCACCATGGCAACGCGGCGGGCGTCAGCAATACCAACTGACCGGCGGCCTGGCAATGAGCCAAATGCGCCGGCGGATTTAGCATCGAGCAAATCGTGGGTCATCGTTCAATCACTCCCCCTGGATGAGACATGGGCGGCAGCCAGAGACTCGGCTGCCGGCAGATTGTGGATCGCGTCCAGCAGGTCTGCAACGCGGGCAGGAAGGGTATGGGTGGAGAAAACGCGAAAGGTGTTTTGGTTCAAACCAACGCGGATGACCAGAACCTCGGGGTACTGCTCGACCAAACTGGCGGTGAGATGGGCGGCCTTGTGGCTGCCGATCTCCTCGTCGGCAATGACAACCACATGCGGGTTGGCCGAGGCAATGTGCTGGTGGACATCATCTTCCAGCCCCACCGGCCCGACCAGGTGCACCCCCTCTGCCCCGCGCAGAATCCCTTCCATGCTCTCGCCGAAGAGATGATGGGAACAGAGCAGCAGCACGCGTTGGGTGGACATGACAGATGGCAGCGCAGGAAGCGGACATAGTGTAGGCCAGCATACCGGAAAAGGAGCGGCAAACCTATCGTTCCCCCTGTTGTCATGGGGATGATAAAAGAGTGATTTGTCATCCAATTGGGCGGGTAGAGAACTAGTTCTCTAAGTGAGTTGCACGACCGCCCAGCGATCCAACTCAATAGCGAACCGCTGCAGGCGTCGTGCTAAAGTGAGTTGCACGACCGCCCAACGATCCAACTCGATAGCGAGCCGCTGCAGGCGTCGTGCTAAAGTGAGTTGCACGACCGCCCAACGATCCAACTCGATAGCGAGCCGCTGCAGGCGGTCGTGCAACTCACTTGTTGCGATAAGGCGGTCTCGCGGCTAAAGTGAGTTGCACGACCGCCCAACGATCCAACTCGATAGCGAACCGCTGCAGGCGGTCGTGCAACTCACTTGTTGCGATAAGGCGGTCTCGCGGCTAAAGTGAGTTGCACGACCGCCCAGCGATCCAACTCGATAGCGAACCGCTGCAGGCGGTCGTGCAACTCACTTGCGATAAGGCGGTCGTGCAACTCACTTGCGCTTGCTAGGAGGTTAACATGCCCAAACCCCGCCCCCCATTCGAGCCTGGCCGCTTCTACCACATCTACAACCGCGGCGCGCATCGGGTGTCGATCTTCCGCGAGCATAGCAACTATCTCTTCGTCCTGAGCAAAATGAAGCGCTACCTGGCGCAGTTGCACCTGACGGTCATCGTCTACTGCCTGATGCCCAACCACTACCATTACCTGCTGCGCCAGGACGGCAAGCAGCGCGCCGGGCTGTTGCCGCAGCGGGTGTTCAATAGCTACAGCAAAGCCTACAACAAGCGTTACGGGCACAGCGGCACCCTCTTCGAGGACAACTACAGGATTATCCCGGTCGAGGAGGAAGCCTACCTGCTCCACCTCTGCCGCTACATCCACGCCAACCCGGTCAAAGATGGCCTGGTCGACCGCCTGGAAGACTGGGCCTACTCCAACTACCACGAATGGGTCGGCCTGCGCAACGGCACGATGGTCGACCGCGACTTCATCAAAAGCTATTTCCCATCAGCCGACGCGTACATCGAGTTCGTTTGGAGCTATTTGCGCGGCAATTACTAAGGGCGTTGCATCGCCGCCACGATGCCTTGCTATCGCGGCGATTCGGCGATGCAACGCCCTTGAGGAAGATCATGCACCGTTCCCTCATAACCCTCTGTCTGCTGGCCGCGTGGCTGCTCGCCGGCTGCGCTGCAGAAAGTCCCCCCTTCGACAGCCCTCCCCATCTGGCCTGGACCTACGCGGCCGGCGGCGCCATCCACCAGCCCCCGCTCGTGATCGGCGATCAGGTGATCGTGGCGCCGGCCGGCGGCCCGCTGATCGCCCTGGAGGCGCAGACGGGCCGCGTGCGCTGGCAGTACGATCCGCCCACCGGCCTGTGGGAGCGGGCCGTGGCCGGCGATGACCGCCGCCTGTTCGTGGGCTTGAAGGGCGGGAGTGTGGCCGCGCTGGAGGCGGGCAGCGGCCGGGTGCTGTGGCAGCAGGCCGTGGGCATCGAATCCCAGGTCCCGGCCCTGGTCTACGACGACATCCTCTATGTCCCCACCACCTTCGTCGGGCCGGAACTGGCCGCCGATGTGCCAGGCCGGGCGCAGGTGCTGGCCCTCGACGCCCGCACTGGCAGGCGCATCTGGGCCTTCGAGACGGGGAACTACATTTTGCAGACGCCGGAACGCCGCCGGAACGTCCTCTACGTGGGCGGCAACTTTTCCGACCCCCGCCCCATCGACGAGGGCGGCCATGTCCGCATCTATGCTCTGGACGCGGCCAACGCATCCGTGCGCTGGATTTATGAAGCGGAGGATGGCTTCCCCAAGCGCCTCTATGCCACCGCTGACACGCTGGTCTTCGTCGGCTATCAAGACTTTCTCAACGGCGTCGACGCGGCCGCCGGCGCTTTGCGCTGGCGGCGGGACACGGGCAACTGGACGCCGACCTTTCTGGGCGCGGGGGATGCCATCTTCTCCAGCGCGGCCAACACCACCGTCGCCCGGCTGCACGCCGACAGCGGCGAAGCGGTCTGGCAGTTCAACATCCCCGGCGGCAGCTTCAACTATCTGCTGGGCGCGGCCGCGCTACAGGATGGCATTCTGGTTTTTCTGACCCAGCAGGGCGACATCCACGCCCTGGACGCGGCCACGGGCGAATCTCTGTGGCATCTGGCCACCGGCGTCGCCGCGGCCCGCACCGGCCTCAGCCTGGGGGATGGCTGGCTCTACTTCGGCGACGCCGAGGGCGTGGTCTACGCCTACATGTCCTCAGACCGGTAGATCGGCGGAACGCTTTGCCGCGATTCCGCCGATCTACCCGCCGCCAGACGGGCGCGCAGTCCGAACTACGCGCCTCATTTCCGCGTGCCGGCCAGGATCATCGGCCCATCGCGGTTGCCTTCGGTGATGTCGAACTCGAAGCCCGGCGGCATGCGGTTGTTGCGCAGCCGCTCCCGCAGCTTCGAGTGGCTCCAATCGAA
>JAANMV010002858.1_pt1 | contig 15939 bp, 11 predicted proteins | sample 7279661 | NCBI WGS metagenome assembly JAANMV01 (sample SAMN14094540, study PRJNA606508) | bioreactor metagenome | isolation source: A lab-scale SPAN reactor treating ammonium-rich wastewater day 121 | place: Ireland: Galway | collected 2017-05-16 | reverse complement strand
GCCAGCAACTCGTCGCCGGAAATGCCAAAGCCGTTGGGTTCGCAGAAGGCCTCCCCCGAGATCTTCACCAGGGGGCGCTTGAACTTACATCGGTCAGCGGGCATGGGTTCAACCTGCGGGTCTGCTTGTTTCTAGCGATGGCAGGCCCGGCCCACAAGCACATAGAATGTGTTTCAGGTTTCAAGCAGGACGCCGCTACGCCGCGCCGCTCTTGTTGAACTGGGAAAACTCAAGGCTAATATCGCCGCACCTGATACTCAAAGAGCGGGCACTTGCCGGGGACATTCATGACAGCCGAGAACCTGACCAGCGGGCGCATCCAGATCGCGATGGGCCTCCAGGACGTAGTGGTGGACGAATCGAAAATCTGCTTCATCGACGGCAAGCTGCCCAAGCTGCTCTACTACGGCTACAACATCCTCGACCTGGCCGAGAACTGCTCCTACGAGGAAATCGTCCATCTGCTGCTCAAGGGCAAGCTGCCCAGCAAGACCGAGCTTGCCGCCATCTCCAGAGAACTGATCGAGGCGCGCGGCTTGCCCGCTGACGTGCTGGAAACGATCAAGAAGGCGCCCAAGAGCAGCATTCCCATGGATGTGCTGCGCACAGCCGTGAGCCAGCTGGCGCTGACTGACCCCAAGCCCAACGACGACACGCCCGAGGGGCGCTACCGCAAGGCCATTCGCCTCACGGCGCTGTTTCCTGAAATCGTCGCCGCCGACTACCGCGCGCGCCGCGGGCTCGACGCCGTCAAGAACAACCCCAAGCTCGGCCACGCCGCCAACTTCATGTGGCTGCTGCACGGCAAAGAGGCCGGCCCGTTTGTGGTCAAGACCATGGACGTCGCGCTCGTGCTCCACGCCGAACACAGTTTCAATGCCAGCACGTTTACAGCGCGCGTGATTGCGGCCACGCTCAGCGACATGTACTCGGCCGTCACGGGCGCCATTGGTGCCTTGAAAGGTCCCCTGCACGGCGGTGCCAACGAGGGCGTAATCAAGACGCTTCTGGAAATCGGCGACGCGTCCAAGGTCGAGCCCTGGATTCTTGAGAAGACCAAAGACAAGGGCTTCCGCCTCATGGGCTTTGGCCACCGCGTCTACAAGGCCCTGGACCCTCGCGCTGTGGTGCTCAAGAAGTACAGCGAGAAATCTGGCAAAGAGGCCGGCGTGACCAAGTGGTTCGAGATGAGCGTCAAGATCGAAGAGATGATGAAGACGCGCGAAAAGCCCCTTTATCCCAATGTCGATTTCTACTCGGCCAGCACCTACTACACGATGGGCCTGCCGCCGGAAATCTTCACACCCATCTTCGCGGTCAGCCGCGTTGCCGGCTGGTGCGCCCACGTGATCGAGCAGCAGTCGCACAACCGTCTCATCCGTCCGGACTGCGCCTACACCGGTGCCATGGACGTGCCCTTTGTGCCCATCGAGAAGCGCTGACAGTCAACGCAAGTCCGGGCCGCGCCGCCTTCCTCCCGTTGGGGGCGGCGCGGCTTAGCGTTCATGGCGCAGGCGCTGCGCTGAGTGGCGCAAGCGCGGCTCCGCCACGACTCAGCTTGTCTTGAACAGGCGGGCCGCGAATTCGTATAGGTTCGCCACAGGCAGCGACTGACAGCGCCCATGCCCGCCGCGCCCCCTTCGCCTGAGCAGCAATCCCAGCGCGCCGGCCGCAGCCCACAGCCAGAACAGGCCCGGGTGCGCCTCCGTCGAGCATCCTCCATCGCCGCCACCGCCGCCGCCGCCCGAAGTGCCGGCCGGGTTAACGGTCAAGGTGGCGGTGTTGCTGGGTGTGCTGCCGCCGGCGTTGGTGACGACACAGCGCAACGTATCGCCGCTTTCTGCCAGTGTGGTCGCGGGCGTGGTGTAGCTGGCGCTGGTGGCGCCGGGGATGTCAACGCCATTGCGCTGCCACTGATAGCTGAGCGTGCCTGCGCCCGCCGCGGTCACGTTGAAGGTCGCGGTCTGGCCCTCCGTCACGCTCTGGTGGCCGGGGTGCGAAGAGATGACGGGCGCAGCCAGCGGGTTGTTCACGGTGACGAAGAGGCCCTGGCTTAGGTTGTAGTAGCTGCCGCTGGATGACGTTTTCAGAGCCACGGCCCTCACCATGTAGAAGTTGTCGCCCACCAATGGCGAGCTGTCCGTGAGCGTGGTGACCGACACCGGCGCGGCGTTGAGCAGCGTGTAGGGGCCCGTGGATGCCGAGGCGCGATAGACGTGATAGCCGGAGGCGTCGGGCGAGGCTGCCCAGGTCAGGACAATGGCGCCGGCGTTGACGGCACCGTTGAGACCGGAAACCGGGGCCATGACGTGCATGCGCAAGGTGGGGTCGCCCATCAGCGCCATGTGGCAGCCGCGCGCGCCGGTGCCGTTGAGCGGCGAAGGGTCGTTCATGGACCAGAGGGCGGAGTGGCCCGTGGTCTCGCCCAGCGCCATATGCCAGAAGCTCCAGGCGGGCCGTCCGGCCCAGGCGCAGGTGAGTGTCCAGCCCGAGCAGAGCGAGGCGCGCATGAAGTTGTTCTGGGCGTGCCAGTCTCCGTGGTAGCTGCCAAAGAGCATGGTGAAGATATTGCGGTTGGTGCTGGTGGTGAAAGTGGTGGTGCTGCCGACGCCGCCTGCGCTGGTGTAGGTACCGCCGCCGCAGCCATAGCTCCAGAGATAGCCGGGCCCGCTGGCGGTGTTCAGCGTTGTGAAGTAATCGCCGGCCACGGTGTTGGCCGCGCCGAACATGGGCGCGAAGTTGCGCCAGCCGCTGGCGGCGAAGGCTTCCGTGTAGGTTGTGTAGGAGAAGTTGTCGTCAATGACGGCCTGTTCGGCGCAGGTAATGACTTTGTGCCGGAAATCGTGGTTCTTGTTGAGGTAGTTCTTCAGCAGGTCGGCCTCGCCCGTCGTGAAGGCGGGCATGTTGCTCAGGTCCACGCGGCCCGCGGCCAGTTCAAGGGTGCTGGGAAAGGTGCTCTGGTCGAATTTGCCGTCCCCGGGAGTGTTGTCGTTCTCGGCGCGGGCGGGCGTGGTGTTGTTGACCGTGGTGTCCGTCCAGGTGCCATTGATATCAGCGTAATAGCCGTCGCAGGGCCAGGCACCCTGGTGGTCGCTGTGGCCGTCCCAGGCCGTGTTGCCGGAATAGGGCACGGGCACCGCGCCGAGAATGAACAGGGCCTTCACATTGGCCGGGTCGGCGTTGTAGTCGGCGACGATGGTCGCCTTGACCGTGGCAGCTGTCGCGCCCGAAGCCACGTTGCGGCGCAGCACTGTCCAGCCGTCGCCAATGAGGTCCTGCTCCAGGCGCGCGATCTCCGTGGCCAGATAGGTGGCGTGGGTGTCAGCGACCAGCAGGATGACCTTGCCGCGGCTATGCACGGCGGGGAGTTCAATGCCCGCCTGGCAGTAGCCGCGCCCGGCGGGGTTGCCGGATTTGTCAAAGCGATATTCATAGGCCACGCCGACGCTGACGGCGGAGTCGCTCCAACCGGTGGCGCCGGCTGCCAGTGTGACGATGGCAGAGCCCCAACTGGTCGCGCCCCGGGCCCGGCGATAAATGTTGTAGCCCGTGGCGGTGGCGTCTGCTGGCCAGGAGAAAGTGATCTGGGGCGGGCTGGCCTGCACGGTGGCGCTGACTTCAACGCAGGTGTTGCGCGTGGTCTGGGCCGCGAGGGGAAGGGCAAAGACAAGCAGCAACGCGACCACCAGATGGCGAACCATGGGCTCTCCCGCGCTCTGTTGGATGAATGGGAGTAGCGTAGGGCAGGGGCAAGCTGGGGTCAAACGGAGCCGCGCTTTCTGACGAGAGAAGGGACAACGGTGAACGAGCCATGATTAACGAATGGTTAGTCAGGCGTGGCGCGGGCAAGCCCTGGTCGGGCAATTGTGGGAACCAAAGGGCGTTCTCGCCGTTTGAATCCACATGGACATGAGGACATCGAGGCGACTCTGGCTGCCGGGCGGTCTGCTGTTTTTCTGCGTTCTGGCGCTGGGCGCGGGCCTTTGGCTGGTTCAGTGGCGCGGGCCTGCCCGCGACGCCCGGCAGCCCCTTGAATGCTCCGGCCCCGCGCCGCGCTCGCCGGCCTGCGCCTGGGCGCCTTCAAGCGTTTCCGCCGACGCCCCGGCCCCCGTTACCCCCAGCGCCGCTTCATCCTCTGCCCAGGGGCCACCGCCGGACCTGCCGCGAGACTCCTTCGTCGATGATGACCCCGTCGTCGCCGAGCAGCCCCTCTGGAAAGCCGATTACGGCGACGGCGTGCGGCGCGGCGCGGGGCGCGTGGAGTTTGAACTGCTTGACGCCAAGGGCCATCCTCTTGAGCCCGGCGTTCCCATTGACTTTGAGCTCTGGCGCAAGGTGGGCAAGCACCGGTTGCGCGAGGGAGCCAGGCTTAATGCCGCGCGCACGGCCATTGTCTGCGATGCCTTTGACGGCGGCGGGCTGGAGCCGGGCGGCTATGAACTGGTCGTCAGTTGCGGGCCCTATGGCGGCGCGACGCGGGCCTTTGGCGTATCGCGCGGCGAGTTGCGCATTGAGCGACTGGAGATGCCTCACTGGCGGCGCATCATCGTTCTCAGCTTCACCGACAAAGAGGGCAAGCCTTTGGCCTACCTCCCGCTGCCGCCCCGTTACACTGCCCCGGGGACTGTAACGACGGTGGTCGAGCGCACACCGCGGCCCAGGCGCGTGCTGCGGGAGCCGCCCCAGCCCTCGCGCTCTGCGGTGGGTCTTGGCGGCAGCAGCAGCTCAAGCCGCCGCATGGTGCGGCCGTCCAGCCCCACCGCGCTGCGTTTCCCCACGGATCACGGCAAGTGGTACGTTCGTGTCTTTGCAGGCGGGCCGGGCAGCATCCGCTTTGAACTGGATGAGAAACTCTTTGGTCAACGCCAGTTCGAAGTCGCGGGCGACTTTACGGAGTCGCAGTGGGACAACTTCATTACCGCCTACGATGTTCCGGCCGACTTCGCGGCCGTCATGGAGCTGCGCGAGCTCTGTGGCGCTGAAGACCCGGGCTGCCGCTCCCTGCTTGAGCCGCTGCCGCTGCCGCGCGAGCCTGACCTCTATGACGTTCTACGGATCCCTGAGGGCTACCGGCGGCTGATTGTATCCATCGCCGCGCCTTGCCCCGTCACGCCCACGTTCTGGGTCGAGTACGAGATCAGCCAGCCCAAGGGCAAGAACCCGGGCCCGCGCCAGGTCAGCGGCACCTGGCATGCGCAGCTGGGGCGCTGGTGGCTTGACCTGCCGCCGGACAGCAGCGTCGAGGTCGAGCTTTCCTCGCCTCAGCTCTTGCAGCCCGGGGGCAGAGTCCGCGAGGCCATTTTCCTGGGCGAGAGCCGCATCCTGGAAATCCACCGCACGTTTGAAGCCTCGCTGCTTCAGGTAACCTGTCCGTCACCCACGCTGGCCGCGTTGAGCGCGCGTCTGGCCGCCCATTGCAACGGCGTGTACAGCCCAGAGGGCGCGGCACCCTGGCAGTCAGACGGGACTTTGCGCCTTTACGTGGAGCGCGGCCCGGAAAGCTTTGAGGGGCAGGGCCTGGTCTTGGCGCTGAAACTGTTCAGCGGCCGGGAGCGAAGCGCGGCCCACACGGTCGTGGTGCGACCCGATGAAGGGCAGCGGCGCGAGCTGGCCCTAGGGGGAACGACGGTGGCGGCCCGCGGCGAAGGATTGGTGCTGCGTGCCGTGGATTCAAGCCTGGCGGGCCTGCCATGGGTGGAGGGCACGGTGCTGGAATTTGACCAGGACGTGGCCTCCAAGCGGCTGCGCAAACACTGGATGGGCAGCGCGGCGGAAATGGAGGAGTGCTACGAGCTGCTGTGCAAGCTCGCGGCCAAGGATGTTGAGGCCGGTCATCCCGACGCGCTGCGCCTCAACGAACTCTTGGAAAAGTTGGCAGACCCTTCCTCGCGGGAATGGCTCAAACGTGAGGGGTCGTGGTACAGCACGCACTCGCGGGTATTCAGCAGCGACCACGGCTACTTGAACCTTGAAAAGGGGCTGGAGCCGGGCAAGCGCTACGTGCTCTATCTCTGGTCTGGGTCCCGCGATGAAATGACGCCTGACCGGCGCATCGATTTCGTCGCCGCCGAGGGCATCACGGACCTCGGCGTGGTCATTTTGCCCGGGTATGGGGATTAGGCGGGCTGGCGCACGAGGTCAAAGATGGCCTTGAGGCGCCGCAGCACCGCGGGCATATCCCGCAGAAAAATCATGTTGGGGCCGTCGGACTTCGCGGCTTCCGGGTTGGGGTGGGTTTCGGCAAAGAGGCCGTCCACGCCGACGGCCACCGCGGCCTGGGCCAGCACCGGCGCGAACTCCCGTTGCCCGCCCGAGCTTTCGCCCTGCCCGCCGGGCATCTGCACGCTGTGGGTGGCGTCAAAGACGACCGGAACGCCGAACTTCTGCATGATGGGAATACTGCGCATGTCGCTGACCAGCGTGTTGTAGCCAAAGCTCGCGCCGCGCTCTGTCAGCAGCAGGCGCCCCTCGGCGCCGAACTCCTTCATCTTGGCCACGACGTTCTTCATATCCCAGGGGGCGAGGAACTGCCCCTTCTTCACGTTGACCACGCGGTCTTTCGCCACGGCGGCTTGCGCGGCGGCAAACAGCAGGTCCGTCTGGCGGCACAGGAAGGCCGGGATCTGCAGAACGTCACAGACTTCGGCCACCGGCGCGCACTGGGCGCAATCGTGAACGTCCGTCAGCACGGGCACGCTGAACTCGCGCCTGATGCCCTCAAGCTGCCTCAGCCCCGCTTCAAGGCCGGGGCCGCGAAAGCCTTTGTTGCTGGTGCGGTTGGCTTTGTCGAAGCTCGCCTTGAAGATGTAATCGATGCCGATTTCGGCACAGGTTTTCTTCATCTGCTCGCAGACGCGGCGGGGCATGTCCGCGTCTTCAAGCACGCAGGGGCCTGCGATCAGAAAGAGCCGCTTGCCGTTGAGCTGATAGGGACCAAGTTTCATGGAGAGTTTCCGCGGGTGCTTACTTCGCCGTGGTGGGCGCGGCATCAAACTTGATGTAGTTGCCCTTGGGGTTCTTCGCGTCAGCCTTGTTCACGACCGTGAACGCAATCTGGCCGCTGAGGGGAAATCCGCTGGATTTCTCGCTGCGCCACTCCGAAAGCAGGGTGTCGCTGCCCTTGCGGTCCCAGACCTGAACCAGGAACTCCTCGCCCTGCTTCCAGTCCACGCGGAAGGTGTGGTCGGGCCAGCGGGCGACGACGGGCTTTTCGCGGTTGCCGGCCTCGGCGAGGCGATCGCCGAACTTGCGCGTGTCGAACAGGGGTTCCTTCGAGAGGTTGCCCTGGGCGTCCACGGCAAAGACCAGCACCTGCAGGTCCAGGGCTTCGCCGGCGCTGAACTCTTCGTCGGCGAGCCTCAGTTCGCTGATACGCACCTCATAGATGCCGCCCGTGTCGCGCGCGAGGCTGGCCTGCTTGACCACCATGCCCACCAGGGGACCCAGCAGCGGCGTGTTGGGCCTGAAATAGCCGACCGCGCCCGACACCAGCAAACCCGCCAGCAGCAACACCAGCACGAGCCCCAGCTTGGAGCCGCCCTTCTTCTTGCCATCTCCCATAGCGGCCTCCTACTTGCCCAGCATCCCCTTGACCGTAGTCATGGCGGGCCCCAGCAGGGGCACCTGAGGCTGTGTCCAGCCAATCAGGCATGCCGCGGCTCCGGCCACGAGAAGCAACAGCAACAGCAGCATCGGACGCGAACCCTTCTTTTTCTGTTCTGCCATGGCTGCCTCCCTTTGAGTTGTGGAGCAAGTCCTTGGGTGATTCTAGCAGGCCTTGGCGGCCCTGGCAGCCGCCTGTTTTCAGCTTCGGCCCAAGCAAGGGGGACGGCCAAGCCGTCCCCCCCGATGGGCTGCGCTTTGGGCGGCGGTTACTTCTTCTTCGTGGCCGCTTTCCTGGCCGCGGGCTTCTTGGCCGCCGTTTTCCTGGCGGCCGGCTTCTTGGCGGTCTTGGCCGCCGGCTTGGCCGCTTCCTTCTTGGCCGGGGTCCGTTTGGCCTTGGGCTCCGCGGCCTTTCGGGCGCGGGGCTTTTTGGCGCCGGCCTCGACCGCTTCGGCTGGAGCCTCGACCTGGTCCGTCTTGGCCGCGGGGGCCTCGACGGGTTGCGGCGCGGGCTCGCTGGGCTTGGGCTCACTCATGGGCTGCGGCGCCGGCTGGGGGCGCGGAGCGCGCTCGCGCCGGGGGTGGCGCCTTGGCTCAGCGCCGGCCTGCTCGGCCGCGGGCTGAATCTCCCGTTCGCCCGGCTGGGCCTGGGCCTCGATGGAGGCTTGCGGCGCGGCTTCACGCACTCCCGCCTCCGCTGCGGGCGCCTGCGCGGCGGACTGAGGCTGGCCGGGTTGGCCCTGCTGCATGGCCTGGCGGCGGCGCTCCTCGCGCTCGCGTCTGCGGCGACCGCCGCGCCGTCCGCGACGGCGGCGGCCCTGGCCGTCGCCCTGGGGCGTCTGGCCCGGCAGGGTGGATGCCGGGGTCTCAACCGCGGGGGCCGGGGCGGGCACGGCCGCCTGCTCCGTCGCGCCGGGGGCACCTTCCGGCGCGGCCGTGCCGAGGGCGGGGGCGGGCTGAGGCTGGGGCTCGCGCCGGTCGCGGCCGCGGCCACGCCCGCGATCGCGGCGGTCACGCCGGTCGCGGAATTCGCGCCTGTGTTCGCCGTTCTCCGGCGGGGTCGCCAAAGGCGCTGCGCCCTCGGCGGGGGGAGTCACGGTGGGCAATTCGGGCATCTCGGCGCCGAAGCTGGGCACGGCCTTGGCGCTTTCGGCCTGGGAGCGCAGCAAGCGAGTCTGGCGTTCGAGGTCGCGGTCGCGCTGGCGGCGTCCGCCGCGCCGGCCGCGCCGGTCGGAGTACTTGACTTCGGGTTCCGGCTGGCCTGCAACGCCCAGGCTGGCCGGGGGCAGGGCCACGTTGACCTTGCTCTGGTACTCGGCTTCCTTGACGTACTGGTTGATCTTCTGGTCCAGGTCGTAGAGCACGCGGGCATCGCGGTCATTGATGTAGAAGATGCGGGTGTCGCCCAGCACGAGGTCACGCGCGAACTCGAAGATGATGCGCTTGTCGTAGGTTTCCTCGAGCTGGTCGATGTCCTCGCGGAACTCGCTGTGCAGGTGGCTGAGCACGTGGGGATGAACCTGCACGATGAGCGACTTGACGCGCTCCTCGGCCAGGGCCAGCTTCATCTGCCGCACCAGCGTAAGGCAGAGCGTCTCGGCGCTGCGCACGTGGCCCGAGCCCGAACAGGTGGGGCAGGACACATAGGTGTAGGCCCGGATGCTGGGCCGCACGCGCTGGCGCGTCATCTCGATCACGCCAAAGGGGCTCATGCGCGCGATCTTGGTGCGGGCGCGGTCCTTGCGCAGTTCGCGCTTGAGGGCGTTCTCGACGTCGGCCCGGTGCGAGGGGCTGAGCATGTCGATGAGGTCGTTGCAGATGATGCCGCCGAGGTCGCGCAGCCTGAGCTGCCGCACGATTTCCGGAATGGCCTCGAGGTTCGTGCGATAGGCCGTCTGCTCGGCGTCTCCGGCGCTGGTGAACTTGCCGGAGTTGACGTCGATGGCGACGAGGGCCTCCGTCTGCTCGATGTAAAGGTAACCGCCCGACTTCAGAGGCACCTTCTTGTCGAAGATGTGGTCGATCTGCGTCTCGATGCCCTCGGCGTAGAACAGGGGCACTTCCTTCTCGTACAGCTTCACGCGCTCCTTGAAGCTGGGCATGATCATGTCAAAGAACGCCAGCACCCGCTCGTAGGCGGACTTGTCGTCGATGATGATCTCGTCGGTGTCGGCCGTGAAGTAATCGCGCACGGCGCGGATCGCGGGGTCCGTGTCGGCGTAGATCAGCGCCGGGGCCTCCGCCTCGTGCATGCGCGTCACAATCACGTTCCACAGGCGCAGCAGGTAGTTCAGGTCGCGGCTGAGCTCGTCAAACGTGCGGCCGATGGCCGCCGTGCGGATGACCACGCCCATGCCCTGGGGCACCGGCAGCGAATCCAGGATGCGCCGCAGCGCGTCGCGCTGCGCGTCGTCCTCGATCTTGCGCGAGACGCCGCCCTTGTTGCTGTTGGGCATCAGCACCATGTAGCGGCCGGGCAGGCTCAGGTAGGTGCTCAGGCCGGGGCCCTTGCCGCCCTGGCTCGCCTTCGTCACCTGCACCAGCACTTCCTGGTCGCGCTTGAGCAGGTTCTGGATTTTGGGCAGGGGGCCGCGCATGAAGGCGCGCGGCTTGTCGCCGCCCTCGCCCGATGTGGATTGGCCGTCGCGGTCAAAGTTGCCCCGGGGCTCGGCGGGCGTCTGGCCGCTGTCCGGCACGGCGGGGAACTGGCCGGAGGGGCGGGCTTTCTTCTTGGGCGGCGGAGGGAGCTGGAAGTCTTGGGCGCTCTCCACGGGCTTGAGCACATCGAGTTGAGGGCGCTTCTTGCGCGGCGGCTTGGGCTGGGGCGCATAGCCCATGGCCTCGTGCTCGTTAACGACGCCGGGCGTGATGTCCGGCAGGGGCTCTCTGGGCTGGGCCGCGCGTTCAAAGGGCTCGGGTGCCTGGCGGTCGTTGAGCACTTCGGTGGGGGAGTGAGTGACGTTGTGGCCGGGGCTGACCTGGGTGAGCTTGTCGAGGAATTCGGGCTCGCTGTGGCGCTGGGTCTCGGACTCCGCCTGGGCCTCGTCATCGCTGGGCAGCGGCGCAGCGCCGGTGGGAGTCGGAGGGGCTGATGGCATCGAGGGTTCGTGGCCGTTGGTGCCGGAGTCCTCGTGGCTCTCCTCGCTTGTGCTCTGGGGCGAGTCCACGAAGTCGCTTTCGGCCACGCTCTGGGGCGGCACCTGCTCGGTGTAAGGCGGCATTTCGGCTTCGCTGCCGACGCGCGAGACGGGCTTGTAAAGCTCGGCCACGTTCTGGATGCGCGCGTAGGCGTTGAGCGTGTCGCTCACATGCAGGAAGCCATTGCGGTCCATGCCCAGGTCCACGAAGGCGGCCTGGATGCCGGGCTCGACGTTGCTGACAAGGCCCTTGTAGATATTGCCCAGGTGCTTGAGCTGGGAGGGGCGGTCCACGAAGTACTCGTAAAGCCGGCCGTCCTCGATCACCGCGATGCGGCATTCGTCGCCCTCGGCGACGTTCATCAAAATCTTTTTAGCCATATTCTCCTGTCTTCGGCGCTGTGCGCCCTTGGTTTCTTTGCGCCCCTTTGGGCGCCAAATGGGGATACTTGATCCCCTCTCGCATGCCGCCAAAGAAGTCGAAATGCCGACTTGTTCAGCGGAGGGCAAAGTCCGGAGTGCCGGGAAAGGCCCGTCCCTCCGCCGGCCCATGCAATCGCGCGGGCCGGGCAGACAGCGGAGAAGAACTTTCTCCGCTGTCTGCTAATGCTGCTCGGGGGGCTGATCTCCCCCGGCGGGCGCGCTGTCCTGCGCCTGCGTGAAATGCGTCTTCGTCTTGGTGATGGGATGGCCCAGGGGGTCCAGGCCCAGCACCTCGAGCAAATCGGTCGGCTTCATGCCGCCCTGCGGAGTGAAGGCCAGCTTCATGCGCAGGATTGACGCGTCAAGGCTTGCCTCCAGCGTGAAGGCCCTGGCGTCCAGCACCCGTGCCGGCTTGCCGCGTCCCCTTGAGCGCGTATGGCTCACGGCTCCGCCCGCCATGAACTCCGCCAGCCGGCGGGTCAGGCCCTCAAGCTGGGCCGAGTCCAGCTCCAGCTGCACGCGGTATTCGCAGGCGCTGACCGCCGGGCGCCCCCGCGCTTGCCAGGCTTCCAGCAGGCTGATGCCAGGCGGCAGGTGGGGGGCCAGGGCGGCCACCAGCGAATGGGGCGTGGCCACGACTTCCGGGCGCAGGTCGATGTCGAGGATCTCGTCCAGCGATTCAACGCCCAGCGGAAGCGCCATGGCAAAGGACAGCCGCGGGCGCGGGTTGAATCCCTGCGTGTGGGCGACAGCAACGCCCGCACGCCTCAGGGCAAGTTCAAAGGTCCGCATCAGGTCGTGATGCGAGATGTACTTCAGTGCCCCGCGCTTCTCAAAGCGCAGGCGAAAACGCCGCGGAGCTGGCGGGGGATGCTGCCTGACCGCGTCGTCGCCCTGCTTTGTGGCTTCAACCCTGGCCCCTTCGCCGTCTGGCGTGGATGGGGAGCTCACTTCGAAGTTCAGTCTCCTTGGGTTGGCCGCGCCGGCCCGCCTTCCCTTTTGCCCTGCCGGAGCCGTCGCGAAAATGGCGCGGAGCAAAAGGCCCAAAGGCCGCTGGCTCGGCTCCACTTCGCGCAAAGACTCCGGCAGAAGCGTCCAATGGCTCTACTTCTGCTGCTTGCGCAGCGAGGCCGAAAACTCGGCCGCGCTTGCAAAACTTGCCTTGCGCGCGCTGCCGGGCTCCAGCACTTCGCCCTTTAGCGCGTACTTCCATTTCACCACCGCCGCCACGCCCTTGACCAGGTCGAGCAGCAGGTAGCCGTCAGTGATCTCGGGCGCCGTGTAGCGCACATCCAGGCCCCCCAGGCGCTGCGCCTGCTCCGCCGTCACGGGCTTGCCCGTGAACTTGAATACCGCGGCCGTCGGGGTTTCCACCGTGCCGTAGATCTTCTCCAGCGTGTAGGTCAAATCGTAGTCCAGACTGCCCGAAAGCCCCACGGGGAAGCGGCGGCGCACGGACAGCGTGCCGCCCGCCTGCACGGAGGCATCGGGCGCGAACTCGGGCTGAATGCCCAGCAGCAGCTGCACGGGATCAAGAAAGCGGCCCGGGTAGTTGCGCTGGTCGGCCACATCAAACTCCGCGAAGTAAAGCTCGCTGTGGGCGCGGCCGCTTTCGCTGATGCTCATCCAGGCCGCGGCATTGCCGATCATCGACTGCGTGTTGCGGCTGCTTTCCACGCCGCGCGCATTGACGCCTGCCCAGCCCGGGATGTTGAAGGCCTGGGTGCGGCTGCCGTCACGCTCGATCTTCCAGAATGTGGCGTCCTTGCGGTCGGCCGCGTCGCCACCTCCGGGACCGATGTAGCCCGAGAAGGACTCATCGCCGTCTGAGAGGTCAAAGTGCAGCGGGCCAAAGCGGAACGCCGCGCGCAGGTCCTTGCGGCCGTTGAGTTCGTCTTCCTCAAGCAGGACTTCGCACAGGGCCATCCAGGTTTCGCGGCGGGCAAAGCCGCCTGCGGGCGCGGCGCCGTCGCTGCTGCCGCCGTTGGTCTTCTTGTCGAGGTAGACTTCGTACTCAAACTTGTCGTCGGCCACGGCCTTGAAGGCGGGCCTGAGCGTTACTTTCCGGGCGTCTTCGTCGCTGAGGGGTTTGTCGCCAAGTTTGAATTCGTAGGGCTTGGCGGCGGGCTGAGCGCCGACGTGCGAGAGCAGAGTTACGGCAGCCACGGCAACCAGAGCAGCGGGAACCAGCCAACGTACGAGTCGCGTCACTCTTCTTCCTTCCGGCGTTTGGACCGCGAGATGGTAGTCGCCCTTGCCACCCTGTCAACCGGGCAGACGGCCTGTCCCCCTAAAGCGACGCCAGAGTCTTGAAGTGGGTCTTGGCCACCTTGGCCAGTTCCGGGGCGCCAAAGGCCCGTTTGAACTCGCGGCCTGCCTTGATCACCGGCGAGCCCGCCCCCGGCGGCAGATCCTGCCCGTACTCCGTGGAAAGGGTCCGCAGGCCGTTGAGAAACTCGGCCCGCGCCAGCACGCTGGCCGCCGCGCACGCGACGTCTGCTTCGCCGCCCGTCCGCGTCACCAGCCGGCAGCCCTCGGGCAGGCTCAGGGCCTGCTGCAGCACCCGCGGGTTGCTGGCGAACTGGTCAATCAGCACCGCTTGGGGCGCGGCCGCTTTGGCCCTCAGGGAGCCCAGGCGCAGCAGCAGCTCCGTCACGCACTCGCCGTGCAGCTGGGCCAGCAGCACGTTCAGGTTGCCCGTCGCCCCATAGCGGGCATTGTAGTCCCGCGGCATCAGCGTCGTGGACGCCGCCGGAGCGGTCGCCGGCAGCACCCGCGTGGCCGGCGTGGCCCCCGGCGCCGCGGCCTTCAGCGTTGGCAGCGAACCGGCCGAGGCGACGGCGCGCAGGGCGTCCGCCATCTCCTGCCCGTTTGCGTAGCGGTCGGCCGGCGACTTGGCGAGCGCCTTGCGCACGATCGCCTCGAGCTCGTCGGGGATCTCGGGATCGTCGTCGCGCAGCGGCGGCGGCTCCTCCGCGATGATCTTGAACAGCAGCGCGGTGATCGAGTCGCCCTGGAACGCCTTGCGGCCCTTGAGCATCTCGTAGAGCACGCAGCCGAGCGAGAAGAGGTCGGAGCGGCCGTCGAGCTGCTGGCCGCGGGCCTGCTCCGGACTCATGTAAGAAGGCGTGCCGAGCAGGCTGCCGGTGGCGGTGAGCTGCTGCTCGCCGGCGTCCTTGACCTTCGCGATGCCGAAGTCGGCGACCTTCACCCGGTCGCCCGCCTCGATCATGATGTTGGCGGGCTTGATGTCGCGGTGCACGACGCCCTGCTCGTGGGCGTAGTGCAGCGCCTCGGCGACCTGGGCGCAGATCGCGGCGGCCCGGCCGGGCGCCACGCGCCGCTCGCCCGCGATGATGCGGTCGAGCCCCGAGCCCTCGATGAACTCCATCGCCAGGTAGTTCGCGCCGTCCGCTTCGCCGACGTCGTAGATCGTCACGATGCCGGGATGGCGGAGCTGGGCCGAGACCCGCGCCTCGCGCTGGAAGCGCTCGACCAGCTCCTCGAGCGCGGTCTGGGTCGCGACCAGCCCGTCGAGGCGGATGGTCTTGATCGCGACGCGGCGGCCGAGCAGCTTGTCCTTGGCCTTGTAGACCGTGCCGAACGCACCGGCGCCCAGGCGGGACTCGACCTGATAGCGGCCTGCGATCTCTGCGGGGAGCGGCGGCGGGGAGGAGCTCAAGCTCGAACTAGCCGGGGGGCCACGAGAACGTGCGGCCGCCGAGCAGGTGCAGGTGCAGGTGGAACACCGAGTACCCGGCGTCGGCACCGCAGTTGAAGTTGATGCGGTAGCCGCGCTCCGCGAGCCCGGCGTCGCGAGCCAGGTCCTTCGCGACGCGCACCATGCGGCCCACCAGCGCCTCGTCGTCGGGACCGAGGTCGTTCGGGCTCGTGACGTGCCGCTTCGGCACGACCAGCACGTGGGTCGGCGCCTGCGGCGCGATGTCGTGGAACGCGTACACGAGGTCGTCCTCGAAGGCCTTCTTCGAGGGGATGCGGCCGGCGACGATCTCGCAGAACAGGCAGGCCATGGCGAAAGTCTAACCCTGCGCGCGCCCCGGCGTGTTGCCCGGCCCGCCCGCCGTGAGCGGGCGCACGTCAGGCGAAAGGCAGCGGGCGCTGCGGCTGGTCGAGGCCGCGCAGTGCCTTGCGTGACAGGGCGGCGAGCGGCAGGGTCGCGAGTTCGTCGGGGGCGACGAAGCGGACCCGCTCGCGATCGCGTGGCGGCCGCGCCAGCAGCGTGGCGGCGTAGGCCTCGACGCGGATGCGGCGGAACGTGATCGCGTGGCGGGCTGTCGCCAGCAGCGCGCCGGGGGCCAGCTTCAACCCGTGGCCCTCGCGGGCCTCGCGGACGAGGTCGGCCAGGCCGCGCGACTCGAGCGAGGTCTGAGGCAGCTCCCAGAAGCGGCCCAGCAGCCGGCCTTCGGCGCGCCGCACGAGCAGCACCCGGCCGCGCTCCCTCACCACGGCCACGGCCACGGTGACGTCGACCGGCTTGCGCCGCTCGCGCGGCTCCGGGATGCGGTCGACCAGGCCGCCGGCGAGCGCCTGGCAGTCCGCGCGCAGCGGGCAGGCAGGGCAGGCGGGGCGGCGCGGGGTGCAGACGACGGCGCCGAGCTCCATCAGCGCCTGGTTCCAGTCGCCCGGGTGCTCGCGGTCGAGCAGCTCTTCGCCGAGCGCGTAGAAAGGAGGGTCGGACTGCCAGGCCGCGCCGCGCAGCGCGAACAGCCGCGAGAGCACGCGTCGCACGTTGCCGTCGACGACGGGCAGCGGCACC
>JAANMV010002857.1_pt1 | contig 15946 bp, 10 predicted proteins | sample 7279661 | NCBI WGS metagenome assembly JAANMV01 (sample SAMN14094540, study PRJNA606508) | bioreactor metagenome | isolation source: A lab-scale SPAN reactor treating ammonium-rich wastewater day 121 | place: Ireland: Galway | collected 2017-05-16 | reverse complement strand
CGGCCGCCCGGCTTGAGCACTCGGGCTTTCTCGCGAATGGCCCCGCGGTAGTCAGCAATGTCCACCAGCGCAACGTAGCTGACAACGAGGTCGAAGACGCAGTCGGCAAAAGGAAGTCTGGCCGCATCTCCGCTCTCATATCGACCGTGGGGGTCACGCTTTCGGGCTTCATCCAGGAGGCGCGACGTGGGCTCCAGGCCCGTGACCAGCGCTCCGCGTTCCGACAACATCCGGCAGAATCGGCCTTCACCGCAGCCGACGTCCAAGGTCTTGAGCCCGCGGACGTCACCACAGAGCTTGAGCATGACCGGATCCAGCAGGTGGGTGCGGTTGGCGTCCCCTTCATCCACGAAGCGGATCCACGCCTCCGCCGACTGGTTCCAGCCTCCGCTTGGGTCATTGCGCATGGAGGCAGTATAGCCAGAACGGGACACTTGCTGCTTTCGCCCGCGCCGCCAAAGCGCATAATCCGCGCCAATGGATGCGGGCTTGAGGGGTGCCAATTGAAGCGTGTACTGGTTTATGCGGTGTTGCTGATCATAGTGACGGCAGGTGCCGGCGCGCTGCTGTTCAACCTTTTCAAGGCCACACGCGTTGATGTGGCCAGGGTCACCCGCGGCCCCGCCGTGGCAACTGTCTACGCCACGGGCTATGTGGAGGCAAAGGAACGTCGCTCGCTCAAGCCCTCGCGCGCAGGCATCGTGGACCGGATTCTCGTGAGCGAAGGCTCAGAGGTCAAAGCCGGAAGCCTCCTTGTTGTCATGCGCGACAGCGCGCTTCAGGCGCGTCAGCAGGCAGCCCAGGCCCAGGTTCAGGCGCTTCGCGAAAAGCTGGCCTCCGACAGCAGCTATCGCAAGAGCTGGGAGGCGCGCATTGCTGAACTCAGTCGCACTGCCCAGCAGGCGCGGGAGCGTGCCGAGCGCCTGAAGAAGCAACTGGGGGCCGGAGGCGTCTCGCGGGACGACTTTGACGAGGCTGAGGCAAGGGCTGTGGCCGCCGAGGAGCGGCTGGTGACCATGCAGCGAGATGCCGAGCAGACCCTGTCGGACCTGGCCAGCAGCTTGTCAGTCGCTCAGGCGGAGCTGGACGTTGTGTCTGCCCAGGAGCGAGACAACCGGATTCTTTCCCCCATTGACGGGGTCGTGCTCGCAGTCCACGTCGAGGAGGGCGAGTTTGCCGGCCTGGATCGAGAGTTGGTGAAGGTGGGTGATCTCCGGCAGCTCATCATCGAAGGGGAAGTGAACGAAGACGACATCTCGGGCGTGAAGGTGGGCGCTGAGGTGCTGATTCGCCTCGCAGGCAACGATGAAACGCTGGTCAAGGGGCAGGTCTATGAGATCCTGCCCGACGCCGTACGCACTACCAAGAGCTATGTGGTTCGATGCAGTTTTGTGGGCGCCGAGTTTGCACCCACGGGCGATCTCAAGCTGGCCGGCCGTACCCGTATCAACGACAACATCGAACCGTTTTCAGGCATGACGGCGGAGCTGGGAATCGTGACCAGGCGGGTGGAGAGCACGTTGGTGGTGCCGCGCACGGCCCTGACGGTGAACGGCAGCGTGTTTGTGGTCGATGGGGCGACGGTGCGTGAAGTCAAAGTGACAACAGGCGTGCAGAACTTCAACGTGGTCGAGGCCAAGAGCGGTCTCAATGAGGGCGATGTGGTCGTGGTCAGTGAAGTCGCCAACCTCACGGACGGAGCCAGGGTCATCCCCCGGCAATAGCTCGGAGAATCATGGGTCTCAAGGTTCTGCTCCTGATTGCGCGGCGCCACCTGTTCCACAATCTGTTCAGGACAGGGGTGAGCGTTTCCGGCGTAGCCATTGGCGTCACGTTCATGGTGATGCTGTCTGCCCTCATGACAGGGTTTGAAACGAAGTTCGTGCGCGAGACCATCGAGAGCAGCCCCCACGTCACGATTTACGACGAGTACCGCGGCCAGACCGATGAGTTCGCCGCCTGGACGAGTCGGCAGATGGGCGGGGTGGCCCGTGTCGACAGTGCAAGGCCGCGCGAAACCGTGCGCCGCATCAAGAAGCCCCTCGAAATCCTGAAGGCGCTGCGCGCCCTGCCCGAGATTGCCGCCTGCGCCCCCAACGTGACCGGCACCGCCATCATGAATTTCGGCACCCGCGAGCGCGGCATGAACCTTGTCGGCATCGTTCCGGAGGATCAGGAGGCCGTAAGTTCCCTCGACAAGTACATCCAGGATGCCCGCATCTACGACCTCTACGCTTCAGGGGGGGCGCTGCTGCTGGGGTATGGCGTGGCCGAAAAACTGGGTGCCAAGAAGGGTGATACGGTTTCCATCAAGCTGCGCAACGGCGACAGCCGCGCCCTTCGCGTCATTGGCGTGTTCCGGACGGGCATCACGACAATTGATTATGCCCGAGGCTACACGCTGCTGTCGGTCGCCCAGCAGTTGCTGGGCCTGGGACGTGATGTCAACCAGATCGTGGTTCGATTGCATGACTATTCCAGCGCGCGCGCTGCGGCGTCAAAGATCGAACACCTCGTTCGCTATCGCACTGAAAGCTGGCAGGAGGCCAACGAGAACTTCCTGAGCATTTTCGTGATCCAGCAGATCATCACCTACCTGGTGACCGGCGGCATCATGATCGTCGCCGCCTTCGGCATCCTGAACGTGCTGATCATGCTCGTCATGGAGAAGCTGCCCGAGATCGCCATGCTCAAGAGCATGGGTTTCACAGCCTTTGACATCACGCTGGTTTTTCTGCTGGAAGGTCTGGCCATTGGTGTCTTGGGAGTCCTGGTGGGCTGCGTGCTGGGCTACTATCTGACTGAGTTCGTGGGTTCGCTTCCCATCAAGCAAACCGGGCTGGTCGAAAGCGAGCACCTGGTCATGAACAACGTGCCAAGGCTTTACGTCGTCGCGGGAGTGGCGGCCTTGGTGTGCACGGTGCTGGCATCGGTGCTGCCTGCCTTGAGAGCCGGGCGCCTCGACCCGGTGGTCACGCTCCGAGGGCACGCATGAGCCTGGACGCCATACGGGAGCGCGGCAAGCCCGTGCTGCAGTTGGTCAATCTAGTGCGGGTCCTCGGCGAGGGTGAAACCGCGACCGAGGTTCTGCACGGCTTGAATCTTACGGTGACGCAGGGCGAATTCTGCGCGATTGTGGGTCCCTCGGGCAGCGGTAAATCGACCTTGATGTACCTGCTGGGAGCATTGGACAAGCCCACCAGCGGCCAGGTGATTATCGACGGCTCCGACGTTTCGACGCTGGACGACGACGGGCTGGCGCGGCTGCGCAATGAGAAACTGGGCTTCATTTTCCAGTTTCACTATCTGTTGCCGGAGTTTTCGGCCCTGGAGAACGTGATGATGCCGATGTTCAAACTGGGCGTGCCGGCGGCGGAAGCGCGCGAGCGCGCTCAAGCCCTGCTGGATCAGCTTGGTATCGGTACCAAGAGCCATCGCACCCCGGGCCGCCTTTCGGGCGGCGAGCAGCAGCGCGTGGCCGTTGCGCGATCGCTTGCCAATCAACCTCTGATTGTTCTGGGAGACGAGCCCACGGGCAATCTTGACACCGTCAACAGCGAGAATGTCTTTGCCATCTTTGAAACACTGGCGCGCGAGCAGCATCAGACTATCGTTGTGGTCACCCACGATCTTGACCAGGCGGCCCGCACCGACCGGATTATTCGTATCGTGGACGGCCGGATTGTCGATGATGGTCCGACGCAAGACGTGCTGGCGCGAGTAGAGCGTGAGGAAGCCGAGCGAAGGAGCGCGTTGAAGCCGCATGCCTGACAACCCCCAACGCCCAGACGCGGATGATAAAGTCCCGACCCGCGAGATTCCGCCCACGCAATCCGACGGATTGGACGCGGCAGAGGTGCGCGCGCGGGTTCAATCTGTCCCACCTCGCGGTACAGGCGCCCATTCGCTGGAGGGTGACGACGCTGCAACCCGTGAAGTGCCCATGCTCAAGGAGGAGTGGCGGGAGCGGGCGTCAGCCGCGGCCCGGGCCATCAGTGGTGACGAGCCGGTGGACGTCATCGACACTGCCCAAGGCCAGCCCGAGAATATTCCGACGGCCTATATAGCACCACCCGCTCCTGCGAGGGCGTCCGGCAGCACCGTGTACGAATTGCCCGTCGATGACACTCTGACGGTGGCGGTGCGCGACGCCATGGATGCTGCGCGCGGCGCCCAGCCGGGGTGGCGTGCCCTGCGCTTTGAGCAGCGCCTGCCCTTTCTAGACCGCCTGCGCCAGGAGATGGTCGAACGGCGCGGCGACTACGTACCGTCCTTGGCGACCCTGTCAGGGCGGCCCATGGTAGAGATGCTGGCGGGAGAGTACTTGCCGGTACTGGAGCAGCTTCGCTCGCTTTCCACGACGGTGCCTCCTTTGCTGGCCGAGAAGAACGTCGAGATTTCAAACCCGGTCTATCCGGACGTTTCCCTTCGCATGGTGCCGCAACCTTATGGCGTGGTTGTGGCTGCGGTCGCCTTTGGGCCGGTTTTCGGCCAGTGCATGAATCTGGTAGTCGACGCAGTGGCCACCGGCAATGCCACAGTAGTTGTGTGCGACGAAGAGCGCCCGCGTGTTGCCGATCTCATGGAGAAGATGCTTGAGCGGGCGAAGTTTCCCAAGGGCTTGGTGCGGGTAATGACCGGGGGCCCCCGTGCCATGAAGTCACTCATCGAGCGCAGGCCGGACAAGTTCTTCTTCCGCGGCTTTCAGGAACAGGGAGCCGAGCTGGCCCAGTACTGTGCCCTGCGCGGCATTGACTTCAGCTTGGGCGTGAGCAGCAAGGACATCCTGCTGGTGCTCGAGGGCGCCGACGTTCCGCGCGCAGCGCAGGCTGCCGTATGGGCTGCGTTTGCAGGCGGTGGCATGACCGGAGGCGCGGCTGAGCGAATCGTGGTTCACGGCCACCTGTACGATGAGTTCCGCATGCACTTCATGGAGGCCACTCGCACCATGAACAGCCACCATGCGCAATTGGCCGACATTCGCAACGCGTTGGACGAGCATCGCGTCAAAGAGCTCCTCACGGATGCCATGGCTCAGGGAGCGCGAGTTACGCATCCGGCCGGGGAGAACCCAGGCAAGTGGATTCTCTGGCGCCCAGCCATCGTTGAAGGCTTGGGAGCCAACACGCGTCTTGCGCGCGAGCAGGCGCTGGCGCCCGTGTGCACGCTCTATCGCGCCGAAGATGTTGTTTATGAGGTCCGCAAACTTCTGGGCGAGGCACCGGCTGCGACGCTCAACGTCCTGGGAACACCGCGCAAAGGCGAGTGGGAGGAGCTCTTGGCGTTGAATGTGGCGACGCTGACCCTCAACGAGCCGGCCGTAGGCCCCGGGGCCTGGATTGGCGGCGGGCCCTCCGGCACCCTTGTCAACCAGAGCCACTGTGGGCCGCAGCACATGCTGCGTCTGCGCCAGGTCGTGGAAAATGACTTCGGCGAGTTGGGACGGGTCGGCTTCTTTCCGTACACCGATGATAAGGCCCAGGCCCTCATGGATGCCATGCCGGCGTTCTTTGACACACGACCCTTTCTCAGGGCCAAGCAGCGGTTCAACCTGCTGTTCAAGCCGGCTGCTCGCCGCCTGATCGAGCGAGGCGAATAGCCAGCTTCCCGGTGCCAGCTCCTACAGCCCTCCGAAGAAAGGGCGCCTTGCCAGTTCTGCGGCCTTGGGGCGGCCGCCTTCGACGCCACTCTTGCGCATAATCACGAAAGGCCCGGCTACAACGCCGTCGAGGCCCTGGTCGCGCCAGCTCTCCTTGGCGTCAGCAAGTCCGCGAACGAGCACGCCACGCCGTGTCAGCCAGGGTGCGCAAAGCAAAGGGGTGCGGCCCATAGTTTTGCGGAAGGCCTTGATCACGGCTGCCGTCGCGGGGTCAGCTGCCTCAACCGTTACCTGGACTGGCACGGCCCCGGAACTGCTCATGGTCATGGGCCAGCCCATGTTGCGTCGCGGAGTCAGCCAATACTCGCCCTGCATGCTCCGCGGGACCTTTTCGGCATCTTCAAACAGACTGTCGAGTTCGCTGTCCAGAACGGCGGCGGGCACCTCGAGCCAGAAGACATCCGGGCGCAGGAGCTGGGCCGCAGCGCGACGCACTTCGGGCAAGTCGCCTCGCCCCAGCAGCGATCGGTTGCCAAAGCCCGAGCGGGACAGATCAACACGCCCGCGGATACGGCCCAGCAACGCGCCCCCCGCGACCAGCTCGGCAGTGCGAGCCTCTACGTCGTCCGGTCGATCCACCCAGACGTCTCCCGCCTGCTGCTCGGCGCGGGCAAAGTCTGCACACTCGGATTCGCTGGCGTCAGCGCCAAGCCAGGGCTGCCCCAAAGGCAAAACATGTTCAACGCCGAACTTTTCGGCTACAGCCATGATTGCCGCTCCGGCCGCATTGCCGGCGTCCGTGGGAATGGGGCTGATGCCGAGAGTGCGCACGTGATCGCCGCGTGCCAACGCCGGATACAGCGAGCGAAGGCCGAACACGCTGCCGGTAAGGGCAACATTTTCGCAGGCTGTCTTCAGTGCACAACGGTCAATCCACTGGGCCAGGAAGTCCTGCAGGAAAAGGCGCGTTGCTCCGGCAATGTGGTCAAAGCGCCGCCGGCGCAGGTGGCTGCGCAGGAACTCCACACAATTGCCCGTTTCCGGCATGTTGCCGGTCCGGCGCCAGTTCAACGGCAGCAGCGGGTCAAACTCGAACAAGATGGACAAGCGCTTGAGCACCTTGGCCAGTTGCGGCCCCTGTGCCATGCTGCCGAGCTCCATCAACAGAGGCTCATCGCGTTCAGGCACCATGCCCAGGAGGTAGGTGACGGTCTCCACGAAGTTGCCCAGGCTGCTGTCGGCTGGAATGGTCGCCACACGATCCAGGCGCCCGCCGCGGCTTACGTGTACGCTGGCGCACATGGAGTCGCCGCTGCCCTCACAAACCAGAACGAGCACGCGGCCGTCAGGTGAGCGCACGCCGGCGGCTGCCAGCGCTGCCTGGGCCAGGTGATGGTCAATGAATGTGCTTCGATCTGCCCTCAGTCCGGCCTTCTCCAGGGGGGCCAGTCGCTCACGGCGTGAAACTACGGGCTCGCCAAAAGCGACCGCAACACGCCAAAGGCGGCGGGTCGCTCCGCGGAAAGTGCCCGACTCCGCAAACTGCTGCAACAGTTCACGGCGAGAGCGGGGTACCGGCAGTGTGAGGCCCGCGTAGGCAATGACGTCAATGCTGTCGGGTCTCAGGCGTTCGATGGCGAGAATCTGATCCAGGGCGCGCGCAGGAAAGCCGCTGACCTCAAAGGGTTCGTCCGAATAGTCGGCTTCAAACCCAATGCGTGTGAGCACGCCGTCGCGGAGCAAAGCTACACAGGGGTCGCGTCCGTCATGGATTCCGAGTACGTTCATGCTGTCTTGAGTATATTGCGCCGGCGACCACAAGGGAAACGGGGGAGCTATGACACTGTTGGGTGTGAACATCGATCATGTTGCCACGCTGCGCAATGCACGCGGCGGCCGGGAGCCTGAGCCTGTGGCCGCTGCGGCCATGGCCGAGCAGAGCGGCGCCGATCAGATTACGGTGCATCTGCGCGAGGATCGAAGACACATCCGCGACCGTGACCTGCGATTACTGCGCGAAACTGTGCGCTCGAGATTGAATCTGGAGATGTCCGTGGCGCCCGAGATGGTGCGCATTGCTTGTGAGGTCAAGCCCGACCGCGTTACGCTGGTTCCAGAACGACGCGAGGAGGTCACCACGGAAGGCGGCCTCGATTGCGTGAAGTACCGCAAGGAGATCGCCCGGGCCATAGAGAAACTTCGCAAAGCCGGCATCGCCATCAGCCTGTTTCTGGATCCGGAGAAGCCTCAACTCGTGGCCGCACACGAGCTTGGCGCGGATATGGTCGAACTCCATACCGGTGCCTACGCCAACGCCAGAACGGCGCGGGCTACCGAGAAGGAACTCGGCCGCCTCGAGCAGTCCGTCTATGACTTGGCGAGCCTCTCCATCACGCCGGCGGCCGGTCATGGTCTGGACTATTGGAACATCACACCCCTGATCTCTCGCTTCGAGTACCCGCGACTGGCCGAAGTGAACATCGGCCACTCCATCATCAGCCGCGCCGTGTTCTGTGGGTTGGGTCAGGCCGTGAAGGACATGAAGGACCTGATCGTTCGCGCCGCAAGAGGCTGATCCGGGAGATTTCCGGGGCCGTTGCGGCCGCCAGCTATCGGCAGCTTGCACAAAGTTCGACGGCCTTACACGTCCACCAGCTTTGGCGGGCCTGCGATGCATAACGGTTGAAACACTCAATGGCCTGCTGAAACAGCCGGGCTTTGCGGTATAGCGTGGCCGCGCCGTAGACGTAGACCATGTTCTCAGGCGCGCGGTGCATGGCATCCTCAAAGGCGGGCAGAACCTGCTGTTTTAGCGCGGCTTCGTTCTGGGGGTCCAGGAGCCAGCGCAGCACGCCGCTGCGAAATGAGCGTTCGGCAGAGGGCTGGCCGCGCTCAATTTCATCGAGACGGGCCTTGAGCTGGCGTGGGGGAAGTGCGCGGTACTCAAGGGGCACGATAGGATCGTCCTTCCGCGGTGCGACGTGCTGCTCGAACCAGGCGCGGACGTCGCGTTCGAGCGCCTGCTCTCCCCTGGCTTCGCGCGTCACCCAGCACAGGTAGTCTCGGATCAGGCTCATACGCAGCTTGAGGTTGGAAATCTGGCCCCGGTGCTCCCTGATCTCTCCTTGGTAGCCGCGGAACAGGCGCCGGTCGTTGTAGGCTGCGTCGGCGTCAAGGCGATACAGTACGGCAGCGTTCGCCACGCTCTCCAGCGGAGTCTTCAAGGTGTATTGCGGGATCACGAAACGGTTGCGGTCGGAGTCAAACACTCCGTCACCGATACCCGGCGCCAGCAGCAGGGTGGGCTTGCCAAAACGCTTGACGCCCGCGTTGTTGAACAGGTTGGGGTCGAATTCCTCGATCTCGCGCAGCGCCTGCAATAGAGATTCCGGGTCGACGCTTCTTGCTCCCGCTACCAGCGGCAGAGCACATTCGGTGACGCGGGCGTGCTTGGCGCACAGGCGCATCAGCCCCCGCACGTTGCCAAGCTCATGAACCAGGGCGTGGCGAACGTCGACCGGCGTGGTCTGGTGGGCGGTAGTCTCCTCGTCGCGGATCTGGGCCTCAAGCAGGCGCCGCTCATTACGCAGCTCCAGCAGGTGGTCCACGGTTGCAGTCACGGCATCGCCGGCGGCTGCAATCGAGTCCGCGTTGAGGCACTCGGCATTGGCGTCGCGCAGCTCCTTATCCCGGGCGCGGCACTGAGCTTCGCGCTCCCGGGCGCGGCTGAGAGACTCTTCGATGAACTCCAGCTGGCGCCGGTTGCGCGTGTCCATCCTTGTACCCTCGACGTCGCGCTCCTGGGCCGCGCGCATGTCAGCCAGTTCGGCTTCGAGCTTGCGGATTTCTCTGGTGGTTTCGGAGAAAGTGCTGTCAATGCGAGCTAGCTCTTCCTTAATGCCACGCGCTTTGCGTGAAAGCGGCTCGAGCACGCGGTTGATCTCCGTCTGGCGCTGGTCCATGTACTGCTTCACGGCCAGCCACTGCTTGCGCTCTTCGCCGGATTGCCAGCCCTCTGATTGGTTGCGGTGCTCCATGACCTTGAACTCTTCGATGCGTTCGTCGAGTTCGCTGAACTGCCGCAGGAGGTGCTGCGCCTGGGGTGAGTTTCCCAGGGCCGTCGCCACCAAACGGTCGCGATACTTGATGCACTCGAGGTTGGCGTCGGGCCATTCTTCGAGTTCACCATTGACGGCATCGAGCTTCTGCCTGAGTTTGGCCAGAGTCTCGAGCCTCAGGGCATCCCGGTAGGCCGCGCGCACGGCGTCGTGCAGGAAGTACAGGGGTTGGTCCGGCTCTGCGCGGACCTCGGACCAGGGGCTCACCAGTATCTTGGCCGCGCCAAGCAGCGGGTGCTCGCATATGCCAAAACTGATGAAGTCGCGATCTTGCTCGCTGATCTCGAATTCCTTGGGCATGTCCTCGCGCACCAAGGCCTCGGCCACGACGCAGACATCCTGCCAGTAAACGGCCTCAATCTGCTTTCGCAGATCAGCGGGTGTTTGCCCCGGAATGGCGGTATGGCCGGCCTGCTCGCGCTGATCGGCTTGCACATAGCGGTCCAGCAGCTCAACAAGCGCCGCATGTCGAAGGGTTGGCTGGCCGGTAGCCATGCTGTCACGCGTGTCTGCTAGAGGGTCTTCTTGGTGGCGACGGTCGCCTTGACGAGGGATTCACGGGCCTTAGCCGCGAGTTCAAACCACTTTGTCAGTGGCTCGTTGAACGCAAGGGCAATCTCGAGTTCGGTGAGATAGGCGCGCAAGCGCTGCAATTCGCTGACGGCCCGTTGGCGCTCCGCCAGAAGAACAGGATTCCAGGTGGCCGGAGATGAGGTAGCCAGCCTCGTCATATCCAGCAATGCCGTGCCTGCCAGGCCGGCGTCGCGGCCGGAAACCGTGAGCATCAATGCCGTTGAAACGAGTTGCGGCAGGTGGCTGACCGTCACCATGGCTTCATCATGGACTCTGGCATCGACTTCGCATAGCACGGCGCCGGTGGATTCCATCACGTCTTTGAACTCACTGAACCTGGCTGCCGGTACTTTGGAAGCCTCACAGATGGCCCAGGCGCGTCCGCGGAAGAGCTCGGGTGAAGCCGCGCCAAAGCCGCTCAATTCGCGACCGGAGAGAGGATGGCCGCCGATGAACCAGGGCCCCTGAGCGTCTGCATAGAGCTTGCGGCCCACCTGGCAGATCTCGCGCTTGAGGGCGCTGACATCACTGAGGATGCAGCCTGACCGCAGCATGGAGCGGAGCTGCAGCAGCAGGTCCAGGTTTGCCGGATGCGGCGCGCAAAGGAAGACATAGTCGGCGTCCTTGACGGCCTCCTTGATGCGCCGTGTTTCGAACAGCGCCGAGAACAAGCCAGCGCTTCTGGGCTGATCGAGGCGGCCCTTGACGTCCACCCCGATGAGGTTCATGCGGGGCCATCGCGACTTGAGCGCCATGGCCAGGGAGCCGCCGATCAGTCCCAGGCCCACGACGGCCACGACGGGGCCTTCCTTTGCCACCCGGGAGGTAATGCGGCCAGTCTTCCTGGCGCGCGGCTGTCCCTTTTCTCGCGAGTTAGCCACGGCCCGCCTTTCGCTTGAGTGTGCGTGTTTGAACACGCGTCACTTCGAGTATCTTCTTCATCACCGCCTGAACGGACCTTCGCTCCAACGGGGCCACGACCCTGGCCGCCGCCTGACTGAGGATATTGGCCTCGCGTCGAAGGTCTCGCAGAGGCAGGCCCAGACCCAGCTTACGCGACGCGACTTTCAGCGACATGGCCATGCGTCTTGCCAGTAGCCGCTGCAATTGCGCATCCAACCGGTCAATGGCCGCCCGCAGCTGCTCAATTCCGGCAAGCGAGGACGCCCGGGCGCCGGTTGTGCCGGCGCCCGGATTAGCCTGGCTATGCCTGCGCCGGTGCCGCGCCGGAGGAATCGCCCTTCTTTTCTTCGCTGGCTTTGGCTTCATCCTTCTTTTCCGATTCGGCCTTGTCGTCGTCCTCGAAGTCCTTGGCGTCGGGTTCTGGTGCGCTCTCTTCCTTCTCGGCGATCTTGTCGGCTTCCTCGTTTTCCTCCGCCGTGAGGTCGTATAGACCCTCGCGGCCGCGCTTCTCAAAGATGAGGAGGATGGGTGAAGCGATGAACACCGAGGCAAAGGTACCCATGATAACACCCACGAAGATGGCAAAGGCGAAACCGCGCAGCAGCGGCCCGCCCAGGAACATCATGATCAACGTGGAGGTCAGGGTCGTACCGCCGGTCATGACCGTACGCGTCAACATCTGGTTGGCGGACTGATTGATGATGTCGCGCAGCGGGGTCTTTCCGCCCGTTGCCAGGCGGTCCGCCCGCAGCAACTCGCGGATGCGGTCAAAGTTCACAATCGTGTCGTTGATGGCGTAGCCGATAACGGTCAAAAGCGCAGCTACGATGATGAGGTCCACTTTCATGTCGGCGCCCAACATGTCAGCCACGCCAATGGCCGCCAGCGTGACCAGCACGTCAAAGCCCAGCGCCACGATTGCGGCAAGGCCCCAGGCCATGCCCGCAAACCGCACCCGGATGTAGACCACGAGCACAATCAAGGCGGCGATGATGGCGAGCAAAGCGCGCCACTGGGTTTCGCCGGCTACTGCCGCTCCGATGGTCGTGGACATCAGAAAGGGCTGGCTGATGTAGACGCCCTTGACCTCAGGCGTGTTCTGCAGCCAGGCCGCCAGCTCCTCTCTCAGGTCGTTGTCGAGTGCGGCAAAGCTGGTGCTGGACGTGATGTCAGGCGAGTAGGTCACTTCCGCCGAACGCAGGTTGAACTCGGCGGTCTTGCCGTCCTTCACGTTCCTGGGAGTGACCGTCAGCGTGCCCAGTGCCGTGATCTTGGCCTGGATGGCCGTCGCTGCCTGGGTGAGCAGATCGGCAGAGACCGCTGTATTGAGGGTCACATCGACTTCCAGGCTTCCGCGAGTCACTGTCACTGAAGGCAGGGCCACGTCATCCGTGGCGAGAAGAACACGATCCGCGTCCTCCTTGAACACCTTGCGCATGGCTCGCTGGAATGCATCGCGCTTGCGGCCCATATCGGCGCTGTCCGTTACCGGCAGCTTGAGAATCGTGATGCTATAGGTCTGGGTCATACCATCGGCGCTTGTGGTCACCGTGCCGGGCACGACCTGGGCATCAGCTCCGCCCAGCACCTCGCCAAACCATTCCTGTTTCTTCGTGATGGGGGCGTCTTCCTTGCCGTTCCAGGACCGTTCGGCAATTTTCCAGGGCTTGTCTTTGATGTCTTTGTTGCGTTCCGCGGTTTCGGCGTCCTTCCACTTCCACTGCACCTCGCCGGTGAGGCTGATCTCGCGTGCATCTGAGGGGCGGCTGACCCAGCCGGAGCTCTGAAGCTGGGCTCCGAAGATGTCGAGAATGTCCTTCTTCAGCTGGTCGTTGACGGCCTTGGGGTCTTGGCTCTCCCACTCATCGCGCATGGGAAAGCGCAGGTCAAAGCGCGTAGCCTTGGTGCCGGCGAGCTCTCCAAACCCGAAAATGGGCTGAACATCAGCCTCGGCATACTTGGGCGTGCCCTTGTCGCTCTTGGCTTCGAGCAGCTTGGCGCGCACGGTATCGGCCTCGGATTCTTCCTTGAACTGTACGCGGAAGGCATGACCGCCGCGGAACTCCATGCCCAGCACCGATGACCCGAGGCTGATCAGCAGCAGGGTTCCCGCGATGCCAATGACGGCTGTGACTGGAATGGCCATCTTCATGTACTTCACGAAATCGATGTTGCGGTTTTCCAGGAAGCTCAAGTCGGCCATACCAAAGCGGATGTCGCGCTTGATGCCGATGACCCCCAGCACCATGGCCTTGTATGCCGGGATGTTGGCATAGAGCGTGGCGACGATGCCGATAGCGACCGTCAGGGCGAAGCCCTGAACGGGGCCAGAGCCAACCTTGAACAGGATCAGCGCCGTCAGCAGGGTGGTGATGTTTGAGTCAATGATTGCGGAAAAGGCGTTCTTGAAGCCCTCTTCGGCGGCGGCACGCGCACTCATGCCCTTTTTGAGTTCCTCACGCATTCGCTCATTGATCAGAATGTTGCCGTCAATGGCCATGCCGAAGGTCAACACGAGACCCGCAATACCAGGCAGAGTCAGCGTGCCGAGGCCGGCTGCCATGGCGCCCATGATCAGGATGACGATCATGAGAAGGTTGAAGATGACCAGCACGCCCAGCGCACGGTATAGCCAAAGCGCGAAGAAAAACACGAAGAGCGCTGCTACCGCAAAGCTCCACACACCTTGCTGGATGGCCTCAGCGCCTTCGCTTGGACCTACGCTTTCTTCACCTTCTAGCTCCAGCTTCACGTTGAGCGAGCCGGACTTGAGCACGTTGATCAGGGCGTCGCGCTCGTCGCGCGTGAAACTGCCGCTGACCTGTACACTGCCGGAGATCACGCCTTCGATGCTGTAGGCGCCGTAGACCTTTTCGTCGATCAGGTTGGCCACGAGTCGCGGGTCACGGGTGTTCTTGTTGTGCTTCTTCGTCAGGTCCTCGAACTTGGCGACAGCGAGGCCCTTGAAGGCAAAGGACACGGCGAGCTTGCCCTGATCACTTACGCTGGCCTCGATGTTCTCAATGTCTTTGCCGCTGAGGTCCCAGGGGTCGATAACCTGAGCGAGCACATAGGTCTTGCCGCCAAGTTCTTTGGTGTTGGAAACCTTCGCGTTGGCGGGGTCCAGCACCTCCAGCCACTTGTACTTGTAGCCTTCATCCTTGGGCAATTGTGGCGGGCTGAGACGCGTGAATTCAGGCTTGTCAGGCGCCAGCACACGAATCTCGAGCTTGCCCGTCGTCTCCAGCAGGTCCTTGTAGCGCTGGGTTTCACCCGCCGAGGCGAACTTTGGCAGCTTGACCTCGAGTCGGTCTTCACCCAGAGGTGTGATGCTCAACTCCGTGATGCCCGAAGTTCCAAGGCGGCGGTAGAGCGTTTCAATGGTGGGGCCGGAAAGCGCCTTGTCGGTCTTGCGCTTGGCCGCGGCCCTCCAACTGCTGTAGCGCTTGCGCGCAGCCTCGACCCGGCCTTCATCGAAGAGGCCCGCTGTCTTGAGCAGATCAAAATCGTCGCTTTCGTCCGACTTTTCCCGGACCGTGAAAGCCTCCTGCTTGAGGGGACCCCCGTTGATGAGGTCTCCGAATTTTCGGGCAGCCTCCGGATTCAACTGGCTGGTCTTGCCCTTCAGAGGTTCAAGCAATTCGCGCAGGGCCTGCTCGGCGTCGGTGAGGTCCTGCTGGACGAGCTTGTAGCGCAGCGAACTGCCGCCCGAGAGGTCTTGGCCCAGGTTCCACTTGTAGGCGTTGAGCGGCCACTGGAAGCGGTCGCCCGGTTCCGGCGAAGGCTTGGGAATGGCCAGGTAGATGGCAATGATCAGAAGAAGCAGTGGATGCCACTTGCGAATGAAGTCAGTCATGAATCAACCTTGGGAACAAGCGCGAAGCTCGGCAACGTGCCGGCATTCGCGAAAGATGGTCAACGGTTCAGAGGATCAGCGAAGATACAGGGGCGGCGCGCGCACGGGCAGAGCCGCGCGGCGGAACTGCGAAACCAGACAGTCATCGGCGGATGCCGACCTCAAGTCCGGCGGAGGCCGGTTGCACTGCGGCAGGAACATCGCCGACATCGCGGCCATGGCCCCAAGAAACCTGGGCCCATCCACAGTCGGGCGCGGCGGCACGTAGCTCAGGCTTGAGCGGGCAAGAGCCGGTGCCGGGGCCGCAAGAATCTGGGGTACGGCCTCGATGGAGTTCAAGGCCTCAGTGCCTGAGGCGAGGTCCGACTTCAGCGAGGCCGCCTTGGGACAATCCGGAGCCAACTGCTCAAGCTGCCGCGCCAGCTTCAGGGCCGTAACATTATCCATTACCCGGAAAACGGCCATTCCACCCAAGTCAGCGCGGCAAAGGCTGACGATCTGCGGTAACCCCAGATACGAGACCGCCGCGGCCAGAAGCATGGCCGCCATCGGAAACCTCAATATGCGGGGCGACTGGGGCACTTACTTCTTCTCCGCCGAAGGTTCCACGCTCTTGGTCTGTTCGTCTACGACCTTGGCCACGGCCAGCACATTGTAGGTGAGGGCTACACGCTTGTTCTCATCCACAATCAGAACAACTTCGCGGTCCTCTTTGTTGACCTTGTCAATGCGTCCAAACAAACCCGAATTCAGCATGACCTTCTGGCCCTGCTTCAGGCTGTCCACCAGCTTCTCCTGCTCCTCGACTTGGCGTTTCTGGCTGCGGCGCATGAAGAACATGAAGACGAAAAGGATTACGGCCATCAGGATGATGGGGCCCAAGCCTTCCCAGCCGCC
>JAANMV010002853.1_pt1 | contig 15962 bp, 13 predicted proteins | sample 7279661 | NCBI WGS metagenome assembly JAANMV01 (sample SAMN14094540, study PRJNA606508) | bioreactor metagenome | isolation source: A lab-scale SPAN reactor treating ammonium-rich wastewater day 121 | place: Ireland: Galway | collected 2017-05-16 | reverse complement strand
CATCGCATCCTGGGGCTGGAGAAGGTCCCAAGGGTTTGGCTGTTCGCCAATTAAAGCGGTACGTGAGCTGGGTTCAGAACGTCGTGAGACAGTTCGGTCCCTATCCTATGCGGGCGAAAGAAACTTGAGAAGGCTCGTTCTTAGTACGAGAGGACCGGAACGAACGAACCTCTAGTGTACCAGTTGTTTTGCCAAAGGCACCGCTGGGTAGCTATGTTCGGTTGAGATAAGCGCTGAAAGCATCTAAGCGCGAAACTCGCTTCAAGATTAGGTTTCTCCTCCTTCGGGAGATAAGGCTCGTTGAAGATGACGACGTTGATAGGCTTCAGGTGTAAGCACAGTAATGTGTTCAGCCGAGAAGTACTAATAAGCCGAAGACTTTACCTTTAATTTTTATCGATCAGATAGAATAGCATTGGTAAATTCGCTTTATTGTTTTATCAATTGACGCGCGTCAATTGTTTATTGCAGCGGGGTTTATTTACAGGAAAAACTTGCCTTTTGATTTTTGGGTTTGTTTGTCATTCCTGCGAAAGCAGGAATCTTAAAATGTATACAGTTTTTCTGGTGATTATAGAGCGGGGGTCACACCTCTTCCCATCTCGAACAGAGAAGTTAAGCTCCGCCTCGCCGATGGTACTACTACCGCAGGGTTGTGGGAGAGTAGGTCGTCGCCAGATTTTATTTTAAACCTCAGCCAGAGCAATCGGCTGGGGTTTTTTATTTTATATTTTTTAATAATGACCTACTCTCCCACCCGGCGATAGCCGGTTGTGTGATGCCCGCTAAAGCGGGATAAAATGCGGTCGCCGCCCCCAACGGGGCAGGCAGATTTTATTTTAAACCGGTTAACAGTAATGTTGACCGGTTTTTTATTTTAAAAAAGCAAAATCAAAACAGGAGCTGCCACAAAGACTCAAAGGCACAAAGTTTCACAAAGGAAATAAAAAATTGTATTTTAACCCCGATAGGGGTTTAATATTTATAACCCCGCTCTTTTGAGCGGGGATAAGAAACCAAAAAAAACAAAGCCCCTTCTTGACTGTTATGCAGTTAGGGGCGAAATAAAATTATGGTAATAGCCTCAGCCGGTGCAATCAGCTGAGGTTTTTTTGTTTTACCGGGTTTCATCTCCCCCTTTAAGTGGGAGCAAGGGCACCAATGGTGCGCGCAGAGGGGGTAAAAAATCAAAAGCCTTTACCACAGAGACACTGAGGACACAGAGAAATATGTATGTTAATATAAATTTGTCACCCTGTCCTCAGCGGCGGATTGTTTCAGGGTCTTCTATCATCCTCGTTCATTTACAAGCAAGCAAGCAAATGCTGAACTCCTTATGAATTTCTTTGAAACCAGCAATATTTTCGTGTACTTTTGTCTTGATACAAAAGTACCAAAAAATCAAGGCTGATGAAAATTTCCTGAAATTATTTTCGCTTTACAGGAAAAGAACTCGTCCGGATTGATGCGCACCACAGGTGCGATTTGCCGGACTCAGACAGCTTTTCCTGTGCTGCTTCTGCTCAAATAATTTCCGGCGGAAATTTTCATAGGCCGTTTTAGAATCTAAAGCTTTTGCAGGCGGCAGGGCTTAGTTTACTCCCCGGGAACCTGACACAAATAACCAGTCCGCCGAAGGCGTTGGTTTGGCGCAGAGCGGCGGATTATTTTATCACTTGAACGTTATATGTTAAAGCATTAAATTTGAATTGTGATTATTAATTTTGCAGATAAAACCACAGAAGATATTTATAACGGGGTGGATTCAAAACCAGCCAGAAAAATACCAATGGTTATATGGAGTATTGCACAAAGAAAACTGGATATGATTGATGCTGCTACAGAAATAAAAGATCTTAAAATACCGCCGGCTAACCGGCTGGAAAAGTTAAAAGGTTCACTTGACGGATATTTTTCCATAAGAATTAATGACCAGTACAGAATTATTTTTAAATGGATAAATTCCGCCGCAGAAAACGTAAAAATCACAGACTATCATTAAATTTATATAAAAAAATGATCCCAAAATTCAGAGAACCGGTTAAACCGGGAGAAATATTATTAAAAGAGTTTTTAATACCAATGGGTATATCGCAGGTTGCACTGGCAGAAAAAATGAACGTACCTGTACAAAGGGTTAATACTCTTATAAACGGAAGGCGCGATATGACGGCAGAGACCGCAGTATTACTTTCAGCTGTATTGGGAACATCAACGCAGTTCTGGATGAATCTGCAGGCAGCATGTGATATTTATAAGGCGCAAAAATCACTCAATGCAATAACAGGTATAAAATCTGCCGGTAAAAGACCCCTCAAAAAATTTAACTCAGTTAAAGCCTGATATTATTAAATAGTGTTTATTAAAGCCTCAGCCGGAGCAATCAGCTGAGGTTTTTTTATTATATAAAATCAAAAGCATTTCACCGCAAAGGCGCAAAATGCAGTTTACCCCATAGGGGCAAAGATAAGATTTGTATTGGGGCAAAGATAAGATTTATTACTTTTGTAGCCCCGCTCTTTAGAGCGGGGATTAGAATAACCCCCAAAAAACGAGCCCCAGCGGGGCGAAATGTTGTTTGTTGTTGGTGACAACACCAACAACGGAGGAAACCGGTTAACAGTAATGTTGACCGGTTTTTTTATTTTAAAAAAGCAAAATCAAAACAGTAGCTGCCACAAAGACTCAAAGGCTCAAAGTTTCACAAAGGAAATAAAAAATTGAATTTTAACCCCGATAGGGGTTTGATGTTTATAGCCCCGCTCTTTAGAGCGGGGTTAAGAAATCCCCCCAAAAACAAAGCCCCTTCTTGACTGTTAAGCAGTTAGGGGCGAAATAAAATTATGGTAATAGCCTCAGCCGGTGCAATCAGCTGAGGTTTTTTTGTTTTGCCGTGTTTCATCTCCCTGACTGGGGGAGCAAGCGCACCAATGGTGCGCGCAGAGGGGGTAAAAAGTCATCCCGCTTGAGCAAATGCTTGGGACTGCTCCATAGGAGTCCCTTCGGGACAGAAAGCGCAGAAAGCCTTTTAACACAGAGACACTGAGGAAACAGAGATATATGTATGTTTATATAAATTTTTCACCCTGAATTTATTTCAGGGTCTGCTGTCAAACTCAATAAAATTAAAAAAGAGCACATCTCAGTACCGGCTTTTACTATTAACCACACTAAACTGCGGGACTTGAGCAAAGCGCAGAAAGCTTTTTTCCGCTCCCAAAAGAGCCCATTTGGGCTAAGGCAGTTTAACCCTTTGGGGCAAAAAACGCTGAGAAAAGCTAACCGAAAAATTGTTACGATAAAAATTACTTGCAAGTTTAATTTATTAAATGTAAGTTTGATTCAGATAGAGGGCAGGCTTTCCATATATTATGGAGGGTTTAGCCTTTTTTATTTAATAATATTTGTATTGAGTAAATTATTTATTAAAGAAGTTTTTAGAATTGCTAGGCCTTATAAAGCAACTAAATCAGAAAAAGATGGATATCGAAACCATTTCTATGTAACAAAATACAAAAAAAATTTCCCCCTTGTTTTACTGGAAAGTGGTATAAATCCTATAGCAGAAGTAAAAATTAACGGAATAAATCGTAAACCAGCAATACTTATACGAAGCAGCCCACACAAAATAGGTAGCGAACAAACACCATGGCAAGACATATTTGATGTAGATAATGGCCATATTAGATATTATGGAGATAATAAAACTCCGGGAAGAGATCCAGGGGAAGCAAGAGGAAACAGAATATTACTAGAGGCATTTGATACTTATAATAATCCCGATAAAAGATATCTTTCAATCCCTTTGATATTTTATAAAAGTGTTACACGAAACAATAGTGTGAAAGGATACTTAGAATTTAACGGATATGGAATAATAAAAGGAGTTGATTTGATAACTCAGTATGATAGAAAGCTTGACAGAACTTTCTCTAACTATGCATTTAATTTTCATGTTTTTAGTTTATCGGCTGATAATGAAGAGTTTAATTGGCAATGGATAAACGACAGAAGAAATAAAAAATTAAACCTTGAGGATACTTTGAAAAACGCACCTATAGCATGGAAAGAGTGGATAAATAAAGGTAATAAAGTACTAGAAAAATCCAGGCGAAGAGTTTCTAAATTACTTACCGTTTCAAAAACGGAACAAATGCCAGAAAAGAATAGTATTGAAGAAAAGATTTTATTTCAAATATATAAATTTTACCAATTAAAGAAATCACGATTTGAAGGATTAGCAAATGCTGTTGTAGCAAAAATATTCAACGAAGATATAGGGAAATATGTTGAAGGCTGGATTACTCCTGCTACTTCAGATGGAGGAGCTGATTTTTATGGAAGATTAGATTTAGGACTAGGTTTTGGAAAAACAAAAATAATTGTATTGGGTCAAGCAAAATGCGAAAATCCAAATTTTCCAACAGGAGGTAATCATGTTGCCAGAACTGTTGCACGTCTACGAAGAGGTTGGATAGGGGTTTATGTAACAACTAGTTTTTTCTCTGAAGCTGTACAAAGAGAGATTATTGAGGATGAATATCCTTTAATGTTAATAAATGGTAAAAAACTTTCAGAAACAGTTATTAAAATGGTAAACACACAAGGTTATAAAGATATAAAACATTTATTGAATGATATAGATGATAGATATGAACAACTTATTCAGATAAGAAGGGCTGAGGAATTATTAATTGAATAACAATGGATAAAAAACAAATTATTGTAATACCAACAAATATATTAGAAAAAGAATATCAAAGGATATTTCTGAAAAAAGAAATGTTGCCATTAGGTAAGCAAATTGGATATTTAAACGATAATGCAAAAATTAATATAAGACTAAAATTTAATGAAAATATAGTAATTGATGAAGAATGCCATATATTTAAAAAAGAAATTGAATATTATTTGAAACTTACACACAACACTTACAAACTCTTCACTAATTTAAAAAATAACTCAAAATATATTTATTTTATTTTTGAAGGATCTAATTCAAATTCACGATCAATTATAGTAAGTGATTCTATGTATGATACAATTTTTGAAGAATTTGAAAAAAATGATCCCAGTTATAGACTTGAGGCTTATAATTTACCCCCTATTGAACCGATTTTAATTGATACTCCCAATCTTTTAAATGAAATATATAATATTTTCTCATCAAATGATGAGGAATTATTTTCGGTAAGAACAAATAAGTTTATTAGAAGCCCCCACATTTTAACTCATTTGTTTGCACATGTAATGAACCTGAAAAGTCGCGACCATATTAATTACATTTCTACTTTGAGAGTATTAGCAGACCAATTGCGAGAAATGCTTAAGGGCAAAATAAAAAAAATTGTTAAGAATCATAATATTGCATGGAGTCAGTTTTACGGTAGTAATATAACTTTTGTTGATGGGGGAATGTCCCGAATTGTTAGTATACCTGGTTTAGAACCAATGGGAATTAGAGTCGGAATTTATACAGTTACTCCCGGTGAAAGAAATTTAGAAGAAAGAGAAAAATGGAAATTATTTAGCACTGTAATAGGGGATGTATTAAATGAAACACCATACGGCCATCATCCTTCTTACGAAACAGACACAAGAAGATTATTAGAAGCTTCCCGTTATATTTTAGAGCCTTTATATGCTTTACATTACTATAATGAAAGTAAAACAAAACCTGAAGTTATTTTCATTCACGGGCCTTTACAAAACAAATTTGAAATATACGATGGTGAATCTCCAAATTTTATACCAGGCGTAAGTTCTGATTTTCTGAAGACTGTTGGTATAAGTAAAGAGGATATTGAAAGAGACGTACCAAGCATACCAACATATGCAAATAACAGATCGTTGTGGAATGATTGTATACCGGTTTATTTATATATATTGAAAAAGATTTTTAACTTAGAAATCCCATTTGTTGGAGTGGTTGAAAGGGCTCACTCAATATCATATACTGATAGAATTCTGGACAATTTAATAGAAGAAAATATAATAAACGCCAGAGCTAAAAAAGAAATAAAAGAGCATAGAGATAAATACGGAATAGGGGATGAATTTTTATTCGGCTGTATTTTAGATGAAGGTGAATATATTGATTTAATTCCATTAAGAAAAAATAATGTTAATGACGCACATGATATTTGGAAGCCTGTAGTAACACAATTCCCTCAACCTTATGCAACAATGCTTAAAGTATCTGCTAATAATTTTCCATTTAGAGTAGAATTTAATAATAATTTTAACAATACAATTATTGAAAAAACTATAAATTTACTATATCATACTTCATTACTCTTGCCAAATTACGCATTTCCGGTTGGGATTGATATTGTAGATAAATATGCAAAAATTCCAGATTGGCTTTCTAAGGGAATTTCTTCAAACTTGACTACAAATATCTTATATAAAGTTTTACAACAGGGAGATGATAGATTGTTAAGGACAGTTAGACAAATATTAGCGAGATCCCCAAGGGATTTCTTTTTTAGACCAAAACCATAAAGGATAAATTATGAAAAATCAACTTGGTGTCAACATAGGTACAGTAGTTGGCAATACTTCGCCACAAGAATTTAGATTTTTTCTTAAAAGTTACGCCGCAAAGCTAGGAGATTTAGTAAATGTAGAAATCGAAGTGCCGAACGAACAACAGCGGGAAAAAGTATTGGTATGGGGTAGAATTACAGAATTATATAGATTTAACCCGTTTTTACCTGCTGAAGCAGGTGTTGAATTAGCAGATGAACAAATAGAGTTAATTGATACAGTATTATCAAACTCAAGAGACCAAATTGAAGGAATGGTATTGGTTTTAGGAGTTACAAGGAATAATGATTTAAGCCAAGTTTTCCCATTAAACTATCCCGTACAACCTGGTGCTGTGGTTACGTTACCTCCTTCAAAATCAGTTGAAGCAATTTTACGTGGCGATTCAACAGATCATAGATTAAAAATAGGTACTTTGATCGGAAGAAATGATGTAGAGGTTTCACTAAAAACTAATATTGTAGTTGCTAGACATATGGCTATACTTGCTATGACTGGTGGTGGTAAAACAGTCGCATCAAGGAGAGTAATTAGAGAATTATTGGAAGTAAATTATCCATTAGTCATTTTAGATCCGCACGGAGATTATTTGGGTTTTTGGGAAAAAAGGAATTTATTTCCAAAAAATAAAATTAAATTGTTTTACCCTAATTTGATAGTCAATGAAAGAAATAGAGATATGATTGGATTTCTTGTTTCTAAAATTACAGAAGGCTTTTCTGATGCACAACGAGAAAAATATCAAGAAGCACTGGAAAGTATAAGATTAGACACTCAAGAAATACCGATTATTACATTTATTGATAGACTACTTAATAGTTTAAGTAGTTTAGAAGCAAGACATGTTGGTACAATACCTGCAGTAAAAAGAGGATTAAGATTTGTTAGGTCTCAAATGGAAACAATGCAATTATCAAATGAACATTTAAGAAAACGAATGAAAAATTTACCATTTGAACCAATGCCAGATCCAGTTACTGCACCAGATGCATTTGTACAACCTGGTCAAGCAAGCATTATTTATTTAGGTGGGTATAACCATTTAACTCAGTCAACAATAGTTGCACTTGTACTTAAAAATTTATTTGATGTTCGTTCATCAATGATGAATAAAATCCCACCTTTTATGACGGTTGTTGAAGAAGCTCACAATTTTATACCATCTGTTAGTGAAGGTCAATCAGATACTCCTTCAGTAGAATATATTCGTAAAGTAATTACTGAAGGTAGAAAATTTGGTGTAGGCTTATTGCTTATTAGTCAAAGACCCAGTAGGCTTGATGAAACTACTTTATCGCAATGTAACACTTTTATCGTACTAAGATTAGTTAATCCTCGAGATCAAAATTTTGTTGAAAAAGTTATGGAAAACTTAACTAAATCAGACAGTAAATTATTACCAAGTTTTGGTCCAGGTCAAGGTATTATTAGTGGTCAAGCTGTAAGATTTCCTTTAGTAGTAAAATTTAAGTTTGATGAAGATTTAGTTACAAATCTAATTGGTGATGAAGATTTTTTGCAGGCAGTAAAAGATTGGGATAATTCTCCAGAAAGTAATGCAGTAAAAAAATCTGAAGACATCATCAATGCTTTATCAAAAGCAAATAAATCATAGATTATTAAAATTATGAAAAATAAGAATTTATTTAATTCAATTGATCTCTTTTCCGGTTGCGGTGGTTTATCATTTGGTATGAACAAGGCAGGCTTTTCTATAAAAGCAGCAATTGAAATCGACGAGGATGCAGTAAATTCATATAAATTAAATTTTAAATCTAATTATATAATTCAAAAGGATATAAGAAAAATTAAAGTAAAAGAACTCAAAAAGAAATTAAGCGGAAAACCTTTACACTTATTAGCAGGATGCCCACCTTGTCAAGGTTTTTCATCTATAAGAAGATTAAATGGAATTAATAGACGTGATCCTAGAAATAATTTAATTTTGGAGTATTTACGTTTTGTAAAGGCATTGAAACCGTACACAATAATGATGGAGAATGTACCAGGTTTATTAAAATACAATAAATTTAGATATTTAAAAAAAGAACTTTTAAAATTGGGTTATAATTTTGATATTAAAATTGTTAATGTAAAGAATTATGAAATTCCTCAAAGCAGAAGAAGATTAGTATTAATTGGTTCCAGACTTGGAAAGATTAGTATTGCTCCGGGAACAAAAAAAATAAAAACGGTAAAAGACACTTTTAAAGATTTAGAACCTACTTCAAATACCAAAGATCCAATTCATAGAATTTTTCCTAAGCATTCTGCTCGTATTTTAAAAATGATAAAACGAATAAGAAAAGATGGAGGAAGTAGAAGTGGTTTACACTGGACCCAAAGATTGAATTGTCACCAAAAAGAAAATGTTGGTTTTAATGACATTTATGGAAGATTGAGATGGGATGATGTATCTACTACAATTACAGGTGGTTGTTTAAATCCTTCAAAAGGCAGATTTTTACACCCTACAAAAAATAGGACAATTACTGCAAGAGAAGCTGCCTTGTTGCAATCTTTTCCAAAAAAATATAAATTCCCCGCTAATTTAAGTATTACTTCTTTATCTTTATTAATTGGTAATGCACTACCTCCGAAATTCAGTTATATTCAATGTATAAATATAAGAAAGCATTTAGAAAAACATTTCAAATAGCTAAGTATTTATTATATTTGCTTTTTCTGATAAAACATTGCCAAATATTAATCACTTTCCAGCCGTGCTTTTTTAGCTCACGCTGTGCCTTTTTATCTCTTGCAATATTACCGTTAATTTTATCGAGCCACCATTTTGTTCGGGTTTTAGGGACTACATAATACTTGCAGTTTTTATGTCCGTGCCAGAAACAGCCATGAACAAAAATCACGGTTTTATACTTTTTCAGTACTATATCAGGTTTTCCGGGCAGGGTTTTATCGTGCAGGCGGAATCTGTACCCCTGTTTATGGAGCCAGCTCCGCACAATCAGCTCAGGCTTTGTGTTTTTTGAGCGGATCCGGCTCATGTTATAGCTGCGCTGCTTTTTTGTGTGCACATCTGCCATAGTGCAAATATGTTTAAAAAACGCTGTCTAAAATATGTATTTTACTTATCCTTTTTGAGTTATTTTTAAAATACTATATTACAAAATGTTAAAATACCAATTTTTTCCCAGGTCAACAGGTGTAACTCCACAAATTGAATCTATTATAGATTGTTTTGAGAAAGTATATATTACAATCGATTCTTCTAAACATAAACATAACAGTGACAGAGTTCTGAAATCGTTGAAAAAAGGATTGGAAAATATTTTTTATAAAGTTGAAAGAAGTAAACTTCATACCGATAAAATAAAAGTACCTGTACTATTTGGTCTAAATAATAATATCGATAAATATTTTGATGCTGATGCAGTAAGTGAAGATGGTAAGATAGTAATCGAAGTAGAAGCCGGCAGAGCATATACCAATTATCAATTCTTAAAGGATATTTTTGAAGCAAGTATGATGTTTGGTGTGGAATATCTGGTTTTAGCTGTACGAAATGACTACAGAGGCAGAAATGATTTTGAAAAGATCAGAACATTTCTTGAAACTATGTATATAAGTAACAGAATACATTTACCTTTAAAAGGTATTCTTCTTGTTGGTTATTAATAAATTTTAAAATTTTATTAAATCCCTATAAAATAATTTCAGGTTTGGTGTTTTTTGAGCGGATACGGCTCATATTATAGCTGCGCTGCTTCTTTGTGTGTACATCTGCCATAATGCAAAGATAAACAATTCTGTACTTTTTGTCTTGATACAAAAAGTACTGAAGGATTCCCGCTTCGTCACGCTTGAAGCGTGATAAACAGGGATTGACCCAGAGGGTACCCCGCCTTAAGGCTCAACAAGGCCTATGAAAAACAGCTAAAACGCTTCGAACGCCAAAGCTGCAAAAAATAACTCGCTTCGCTCAAACAGATTTTTTTGCTTTATATATGCGTTCTCACGTTTTTATACGCTGTTTTTCATAGGCCGGTTAGAATCAAAAGCTAAAGCTAAACCCCCATTGCTGATTATTGTATGATCCGGTTTTTTGTTTAATTTTATAATAAACGGAATTATAGAACAAATCTCCCCCCTTCGTACGAAGGGGGGACGGTTACTATGCACATCATTATATTTATAATTTAACATTATGCTAAGCTTTTCTATATTTGCGATGGGGGTTTAGTTTCTTTGTACCCCCGACTTTTTAACTTATAAAAGTCCAGTGTCTCTAAATTCCATGGTGTCAGGCGAGCCATGACACCTACAGCTCTTATAAAAACAATCATTTATGAAAATAACCGGGTGTATGCCTAAATAGTATCATTGAATGATACTTATATGCTAATGGCATAGGGTATATTTGTTTGAACGTGAAACGTCAAATGGGAAACGTCAAATGTCAAACGTGAGACGTGAAATGTCAAACGTCAAATTTGTGATGTCAAACGAAATGTGTATCCCTTATGAATTATATCATTCCTCAGGGAGGGGTAGTTGGTGCCCCTCTTTGATTTTATATTTAAAAGCAGGTGTCAGGCAAGCCGTGACACCTACATACTACTTAAGATAAATGCTCATCTTCTGATTGCATTTTTAATCGGGGCTATTTCCTTCCCGCCACTGCCAGAGGCAGTCCTTCGGCTTTGTAAGGGAAAGACGATTTAAGTCCCCTACTTACCAAGAAGGGGATTTAGGGGAGGTCTGAAAGGAGGGGAGCTGTTATAACTTTGTGAACCTTTGAGTCCCCAGACTTTTGCTTTTTGAAAGTTGGTAAAAGCTTTTACTGTTAAAATTCTGTGCTAAAAAGAATTATGTGTAAGGTACCAGGGTGTCAGGCAAGCCTGACACCTACAAAAACAAAAACTTCTTTGTGTTACTTAGAGCCTTTGTGGTTATTTTTTGTTCTAAAGAGCGGGGCTAGTCAATTTTACATAGGCCGGCTTAAAAGCAATAACTGATTATTTTACATTGTGCCTCTGCGTCTCTGCGGTGAAAGCTTTTGATTTTAAATAACCCTATAAATATTAATATGAAAAAATTCAATAAAGCGCTTAACGTTGATATCACAGAATTAAAATCGCTGTATATCAAAAAAGATAAAACGGAATTCCGGAAGCTGAAAGCTGAAATAATGCAGAAGCATAAAATCAGCAAAGCCACTGTTTACCGCGAAATGAAAAAAGACATCCCCGGAACTTATAAGAATCCGAATTATAATCCGCCTGCGCGTATGGTTACTGCCGAAGAAATGGAGCTTGTAAGAGGAATGCTTTACAGACAGAAAACAATAGAGCAGATACGTGCAGAAATGGAAAGCAATATGGGAAAACCATACAGCTGGGACAGGATTGACCGGATACGCGGTAAAATAGAAGAAGAACAAAAAATATTTCAGGAAGTAAATAAGAATGGTAAAGATAATCCGGTTATTATAAATTCCGGAGCCTCAAATCCGGCAGGAAGGAAAATAAGCTTACCGGGCAAAGGCAGCACGCAGTTTGAATATGAATCGCCCCACGGAATAGATATGAAGGAATTCCTGATGAGAGCGCTTTCTGTGGATAAAATGGACCCGAATACATTTATTACAGTACCGGCGGGTTCATACAATGTTAAGCTTGGTTATGATGCAGTAAAGGATATCCAGCGAATAATAGCAAACTCCGCAGCCGGCAAAGCCTATGATGTAATTGAGATCGCACAAATAAACACAAAACATCTCTGTTCAGAGCAGATACGCCATTTTGTTAACGGTAGATCACACAGTATTAAAGAGCTGCGTGAACTGAAATCAATTCTTGATGAATATGAATCACAGCAAAGCCCTATGCTGGATTTTGAGTTTATAGTAGATATAGTTAAATATTTTGCCGGAGAAGATGTTGACCGCGAACAAATAGTACTTGAAACAGATTACCTGGCACGACAAAGAGAAGGCATCAGCGAAAAACTGCTTCCGGACCCTAAAGAAGTAAGACGCGGAATATTTCATGAAATGGAGAAAAACAGGTGAATTATTATTCGATACGAATTTGCTAAAAAATCTGATTTGTTTTACAGGAAAAGAGGGTTATATACTTTTGACCTTACGGAATTTATTATTACTTTCTTTTCAACGATTCCCGCAACAAGTGCGGGACAGGGTCAGAAAGTAACCAAAGAAAAATCGCCCGCTTACGAAAAATTGTCTAAAATTATTCTCGCTTCGCTGCAGGATAATATTTGATATGTACTTTTTGTCTTGATACAAAAAGTACCTGAAGGATTCCCGCTAAAGCGGGATTTCGCCTAAAGGCTCAACAAGGCTGATGAAAATTTCCTAAAATCTGCTTTGCTTCACAGGAAAAGAACTCGACCACCTCTTGTGGTCTCAAACAGCTTTTCCTGCGTTGATTCTGCAAAGCCGATTTTTTAACGGAAATTTTCATAGGCCGGTTAGAATCAAAATCAAAAATCTGTATATCTTTTTAAATTCACCGTTAACTTAAATATTGAAATAAGATATTTAATCCGCTAATTTGCAGAAATTTTGCTGTAATTTATTAATTAAAAAAATTATCCAATGAAAAAAAATATTCAGTTTGTACTGTTAACTTTCATGGCTGTGCTGTTAATTGCCTCAGCATCAGAAACAACCAGCCAGGGCTTAAAGAATGATTCACTTTACTTTGTAGAAGAATATACAGATAACGGTGAAATTGGCAACAGCGAAGAGTTTTATATTCCAACCGGCGGCGGGCACATAACAGTTATGCTTAGGACAGTTAAACCAATCGGGATCACATCAGTAAACATAGTTATTGAGCGCGATGTTGCGGGAATAAAAGAAAAAGTTATCTCAGAGCCGTTTGATGTTGAGGCAAGCTGGGATTATATTTTCTTCGATAAGATGTTTTTTAAAGAGCCGGGCAAGTATAAAGTAAGCGCTGTTAAGAAAAACGGCGATGTGATTGCATCCGCATACGTGCGTATGCTTAAGGAAAATTAAAATAATATTATCCATCCATCCAAAGTTACTATGAAAAATAAAAAAATCATTAAGGATACTATGACGGATTTTGAAGAATTATTATTTGTGCTTAAAGCACGTTTTGAAAAGAACATAAGCCGCCATAAAGGCATTAAATGGGAAAGCGTACTTGCCCGGATAGAAAAAACTGCCGGGAGGATAAATTCGCTAAGCCTTATGGAAAGTACCGGCGGCGAGCCTGATGTTGTTGGTGCTGATAAAAAATCAGGCGCATATATTTTTTATGACTGCTCGCCGGAAACACCCGCCGGCAGGCGAAGCCTGTGTTATGACCGCGAAGCATTGAATAAACGGAAAGAACATAAGCCTAAGAACTCTGCATGTGATTTAGCGCGTGAAATGGGCATTGAGCTGCTCAGCGAAGATGAGTACAGGTACCTGCAGAGCCTTGGAGAGTTTGACCTGAAGACCTCCAGCTGGGTGCTGACTCCCGCAGATGTGCGCAAGCTTGGAGGCGCGATATTCTGTGACCGGAGGTTTGACCGCGTGTTCACATATCATAACGGTGCGGAAAGCTATTACGCGGGGCGCGGTTTCCGCGGGAAGCTGATTGTATAAACCTTGATTACTCTGATTACCATGATTAGCTTGATTAGCTTGATTAGCTTGATTAATGTGATTAGCTTGATTAATGTGATCAGCATTTAAAACAAAAGACAACCCCACCCGTCCTCCCCTTTTTTAAGGGGATGGGTTTATTTCAGCAGATCCAGGTATTTGCGGATGTACTCGTCTTTTTTCTTAAGGCGGTACTGCATGATAAAGCGGGGATGATCCAGCGGGATAATTTCGCCGAAGAATTTCTGTTCGCGGTTAAGCTCTGCAAGGAACTTATAATTTTTCCCAGTGCCAAGGCAATAGCATTTATCACGGCGAAAGCCCAGCTGAAGCTGGGCTTTGATGCTTTTTATTATGAATCCTTTAGCTGAATGAGTAAGCTCCGGGCTGTCGTAATAATTATAGTTTTTCTGCCTGCCTTTTGCGTGCAGTGATACAAATCCAAGCGGGCAGATGGAATTAATATAAAACCTGCTGTAAAACTTTTTCACACCGCCGTATGCCGTTATCATATCATAGATAAACACGCTTGAAAGCTCGTGAGAGCTGAAATCATTGATATGAATTCCGCAGAACTCGGCCAGGCGTTTGGTATCGGTAAAGGGGATTCCCGTAACACCGGCGCCGTGGCGCCCGGGGTTTATGCCGAGTATCATATACCGCGGCTTGCCGCTGCTGTAATACTTATTGTAGAAAAGTGAAGTAACGCGGGCAATTTCAGGGTTGCCCAAAAACGGATTCATAACCCCGATTCCCGGAGGCAGCGGCGCGGTGAATTTAAGCGATGCATTGAAGTTCAGGATACCTTTGGCGAGTGTATTCATTAATTGTAATATTAGTAAACCACAAAGATAGCTTAAGCAAAGAAAATATTAAAGAACCTTCTTTTGCTTTAAAGTTAACACATCTTTACATTTTAAATGTAATGTTAATACGTAATTTTCAGCTATTTATGAATATTTTGAAGAGGTATGATTAAACTATTGCCAATAGCAACTGTCATATATATGTAAACAGCAGAAATGTAATCAAAAAAATTTAAACAGGTAATTAAAATGAAAAGCACATTTTTGAAACTCTTCGTTGGGCTTTTTGCAGCAGCATCCATATCCACCACATATATCACAGCAGCAGAAATGAATCTGGCAGGTAACGGCGACCCGCTGAAAGCCTGCACAGCAAACAGGAATAGAGACAGAGATAGGGAACGCGACAGGCTTCAGCAGAAAGACCCGAACTGCGTTCCAAAGAAAGACGGAACAGGAAAGAAGAATAAAAAAGGAACAAAAAATAAAAAGAACCAGAAGAAAATGAACAAAAAGGGTAACGGTAAAGGCAAAGGAAGATAGCATCTGATGTAATATATAAAATGATCTCCCCCATGGATCGTTTAAGCCGGGTAAAACCGGCTTTTTTTATTTTCAGAAACAGAAAATGTCTCAAGATGATTTTTTTTATTTAGTTAGAACATTTTCGTTACTAAAATATTTAAACATTATATTATTGTACTTTTTTGTCTAGATACAAAAAGTACCTGAAGGGTTCCCGCTTCGTCACGCTTACAGCGTGATAAACAGGGATTGACCCAAAGGGTACCCCGCCTAAGGCTCAACAAGGCTGATGAAAAACAGCTAAAACGTTTCGAACGCAATAGAAGCAAAAATAACTCACTGCCTTTGGCAGTTCAAACAGATTTTTACAATTTATGAAAAGAGTTGTTAAGTTCTTTTGTCTTGAAACAAAAGAACCAAAAATTCAAGGCTGCTGAAAATTTCCGAAAATCTGATTTGCTTTACAGGAAAAG
>JAANMV010002841.1_pt1 | contig 15990 bp, 15 predicted proteins | sample 7279661 | NCBI WGS metagenome assembly JAANMV01 (sample SAMN14094540, study PRJNA606508) | bioreactor metagenome | isolation source: A lab-scale SPAN reactor treating ammonium-rich wastewater day 121 | place: Ireland: Galway | collected 2017-05-16 | reverse complement strand
TTGATTAAAACTAACACCTTTTAATTCGGCAATTTTGGTCGCAACATATTTTACAAATTTTGGTTCATTTCTCTGACCACGGAATGGTTCTGGCGTAAGATAAGGCGCATCGGTTTCAATCATTATTTTTTCCAAAGGCAAAGCTTTAACTATATTATGTAAATCACGAGCATTTTTAAAAGTAACTATTCCGGTGAAACTGACTAATAAACCGCGGTCAATAAACTTTTTAGCTTGTTCTAATGTCCCACCAAAACAATGTACTACCCCATTATAATAACCTAATTGATCCAATACTACCATCACATCATCATATGCATCTACTGTGCCTTTACTCGGGCGAGTATGAATGATAATCGGTTTCTTAAAATCTTTAGCTAGTTCTATTCCTGTCAAAAAAATTTGTTTTTGTTTTAATTTTACTTCATCCGGATTTTCGTTGGTAGGTAAATGAAAATAATCAATCCCCATTTCCCCGATACCTACTGTTTTTGAATCATTTAGTAATTTTAAATATTCCTCTTTATCAAACTGTTCAGCTCGAGACTTAAAATGAATGTCTTGTTCAGATTCATCAACTCCTGTTTCATATAAATGAATGGGGTGAAGACCAACCACAGCGTAAACTCCTTGTTCATATTTATTTGCTATTGCCACTGCTCGCTGAGAAGTTGATAGTTGACTGCCAATATTAACCAACCAAATATCATCCGCTAAGCTATTATTAATTACTTCTTCGCCATCGCTTTTATATGCAGAAAAATTAACATGACAATGAGTATCTATTAACATATTATAAATTGATCAAAACTTTCATTTTAGCTATTGCATCTGGTAATAAAGGTGTCAAAATTTCTGCAAATTTTAATAATTGTTTTAATATCTGAGAATTTTCAATTTTCAACAATAATGATTCACTAAATGGGAAACGCACCATAAAATACAAAGCCAAGCCAACTATTAAACTTCCTTCCAATAAACCAAAAATAGCCCCCGCAATTTTATTTAACAATTTAGTGAACGGAATAAAGCGAAGTAAATTAAAAGCTTTATCCAGTATATAAGTAAACAGTTTAAATAATTTTCCAATTATTACAAATAAAAAGACAAATATAAAAAATTTAGCAAAAAATTCGTTGCCAAAAAATAACCACTGCCAAGTACTAGCTATTGGTTCAAAATATCTAGCGGCAAACAATATGCCTACTAAAAAACCAAAAAAACCTCCCAAGGTACGAATAAAACCAGATTTAAAACCAGCCCAAGTATAGTAAACTATAAAAATTAAAACTAAAATTTCAAACCAATTCATAAATTTAATTTATTAATCTAGGAAATAGTGGTTCAGCTTTGGTTATTTTATCAGCTGTTATGATTGATTCAATCTTAGTTGCCGTCTGCGGTATATAAGGTTTTAGCTGGATACTAAACTCTTTAATAGCTACGGCTAATACTGATAAAATATTTTTAATTTTTTTAATATCATGGTCATCCCCTGATTTTACCAATTGCCATGGTTTAGTATCATCAATCATTTTATTTAATTGATCAATTATTTTTTTTATCTCCGTAAGCGCTTTATCATATTGTAAATTTTCAGTATAGTTACTGACCTGTAACCAATTAAAATCAGCGGTTACTGACCAATCAACTTGTCCATCTAAATAACTGGCAATCATATTGGTAGTACGAGAAATCAAATTTCCTAAACCGTTGGTTAAATCAGAATTATAAATCTCCACAAATCTTTTAATTGAAAAATCTCCATCACCACTCGCTGGAATCTCTTTCAATAAATAATAGCGTACAGGATCAACACCATATTTCTCTACCAAAGCGAGGGGTTCAACAACATTACCCAGTGTCTTTGACATTTTTTTACCATCAATAGTGATATAGCCGTGAACAAATAACCTATTAGGTAATTTTAAACCCGCTGCCAGTAACATTGCTGGCCAAATAGCGGCGTGAAATCTTAAAATACCTTTACCGATAATATGGGTTATTTCAGCTTGCTGCCAGAATTGTTTGTATTTTTCATTTTCATCAGCATATCCCAAAGCAGAGATATAATTAGTCAAAGCATCACACCAAACGTACATTACTTGGCTATCATCACCTGGTACTGGTACACCCCAAGGCAATTTAGTTCTAGGACGCGAGAAACTAACCCGATCAAAACCAGCTTGTAAAATATTTAAAATTTCGTGTTGACGACTTTTTGGAATAATTTCCAGTTCCCCACTGGAAATTTTTGTGATAATCGTTTGGGTATATTTACCTAAATTGAAAAAATAATTTTCTTCATGTAAAAGTTCTGGGGTACTATTGTGGTCTGGACATTTACCATCAACTAAATCTTTTGGTAATTTAAATTCTTCACAACCAACGCAGTGCAAACCTTCGTATGTATCTTTAAATAAATCACCATTTTTCATTAATTGTTTCCACATTTTAACAACCGACGGCCAGTGTCTTTTCTGATCAGTGGTTCTAATAAAATCATCATTAGAAATATTGTATAATTTTACCAATTCTTTAAATTTGGCTGCATTTTGATCTACAAAATCTTGCGGATTCATACCAAGTTTTTTGGCACTTTCAAAATTTTTTGTGCCATGTTCGTCGGTACCAGTCAAAAACCATACTTTCTGTCCTCTACCTCGCCAATATCTCGCTAAGACATCAGCTTGTACCTTTTCCAAAGCATGCCCCAGATGTGGTGCAGCGTTTACATAATCAATGGCTGTAGTTATATAAAAATTTTTTAACATATTAATAAAAATTATTTGGTGCAAATACTACCACAAATTCTCCTTTAACTTTATCATTTTTTAATTGTTCGGAAATTTCTGCGGGATTACCACGATAGAGCCGTTCAAATTTTTTAGTCAATTCTCTACCTAACATCAATTGACGTTTAGGCATCTGTGTTTTTATTTCATTTAAAAATTTTTCTATTCTATGAACTGATTCATAACAAACTACTGTTTGATTTTGATTGGCTATAGTTTGTAAATAAGTCTGCCTACCTTTTTTATGAGGCACAAAGCCCATAAATAAAAATTTATCAGTTGGGAACCCACTAACTGATAAAGCTGCCATTACCGCAGAAGCACCTGGAAGAGGAATAATTTTTAAATCATCAGCTAATTTATCATGAAGTTCGGCTACCAATTTACCACCAGGATCAGAAATACCAGGAGTACCGGCATCTGATAAATAAGCCACGCTTTTATTTTTTTTAAGTAATTCTATTATTTTTAAAACTATTTGGTTACTAGAATGTTGATGATAGCTAAAAAGCGGTTTATCTATTTGGTAATGATTTAATAAACGTTTAGTTACTCTAGTATCTTCACAAACAACTACATCAACACTTTTTAAAACATTTATTGCTCGTAAAGTAATATCTTCTAAATTACCTATGGGTGTTGCTATTACAAAAAAATTCATAAACTATCTTTGTTATCCATTTGACCGTTACCTTTGTACTGCCACGGATAATCCATAAAATCTTTCAAGAAAATACTAAGAATAATTGCTACTGGTATTGATATAATAGCTCCCACAGGGCCACCAATTTTAGCTCCAATTAAAATAGATAAAATTACAATTACTGGATTTAGTCCCACTGCCTTAGACATAATTTTTGGAGTTAAAAAACTATTTTCCATTTGCTGAATAAGAAAATAAATTAAAATAGTTACCACTCCAGTCCAAGGAGACATAGTAAAACCAATTAAAACACCGGGGATAGCTCCCAAGAAAGGACCAACATAAGGAATAATTTCAGTAATTGCAGCAATTAAAGCCAAAACAAAAGCATATTTTATACCTAAAATTTTTAAACCTATGTAAACCAATAAACCAACGGCAAAACTAAGAATTATCTGGCCACGTAACCATTGCCCCATTCGTAAAGAAATACGATCCATTAATTCAACTAAATAAGTTTGATATCTTTTGGGACTAATTGAAGTAATAAATTTTTTAGTATTATCTTCTTCAATTATCATATAAAAAGTCATGACCAAAACGGAAAACAAAGAAATAATAGCCCCAAAAAATCCACCTACAAAAGTCAATACACTACCTGAACTCTTACCTAAATCAGTTTGCCAACCTGATAAAGCCATTTTTATATTATTAATCATTTCAAAACCTACTGCTGTCGACCTAACATTAATTAACCATTGAGTAAACTGATTAATAAAATTTGGTAAATTTTTAATTAATTCATTGGTCTGTTCTATCACTACCGGTACCATTAAACCAATCGCTAAAGAAAAAATGCTTAAGATAACAATAAAAATACCTAAAATACTAATTGATCTAGGAATTTTTTTTGTTTGAAACCAATCTACCCAAGGATCAAAAGCAGCAGCAAGTACTAAAGCAATTAATAACAAAAATAAGATATCGCGCACAATCCAAACAAAACCTAAAATTAAAAGTACTGTTATAACTTTAAAAAAGGTCAAAGTAGAAACTGTCACCGTAATTGGTTGTTTGTTTTCTCCGCTCATATAATTTAAATTAAAAACTTAAAAATTTATTTAAATTTTTTTTATCAATCGCATCACCAATAATTGCTAGATTTAATTTTTTTGTATTAATTGTTTGTTGTAAAGCTGCTTGGACATCTTGTAATTTTACTGTTTCCAGTCGAGTTAAATATTTTTCTGGAGTTTCAATTTTCTGTCCACTCAACCAACGATCTGCATACCACTGTGCTATTTGTGAGCTATCTTCCAAAGCCAAAACTGTTTTGCCCCGAATAAAATCTTTGGCTTTTATAAATTCACTATTAGTTATACCTTGAGATTTAATTTTCTTATATTCTTTAACAATTAAACCAATTGCTTTTTGCAATCTGGTTTTATCAAGTCCAGCATAAACTACTAAACTTCCGGTATCATAATAAGTGTTTACTCGAGAACGCACATAATAACACAAACCCTGCCTTTCTCTAATATTGATAAATAACCGTGAACTCATATTTCCTCCAAAAGCAACATTGGCAATTTTTAAAGGTAAAGTAGTGGCGCTCCGGTGATTAATATTAGCAACAAAACCAAGTGCCAAATGCATTTGTTCAGTCTTTTTTTCTTTCAATAAAATCTTGGGTTTATTTTGCTTTATTTTTACTTTATTAGCTTGTCCAACTTTACCTTTTTTTGTTTGTCTAAACAATTTAGCAATATATTTTTGTGCTGATAGTTGATCTACTTTCCCGGCAATTACTACCAACATATTAGCAGCTGTGTAGTAACGCTCAATAAATTTAACAAAATCTTTTCTGGAAAATGAATTAACTGTTTCCTTGGTACCAGCTATATTCCTACCCAATTGACTTTCGGGATAGGCACAAGCATCAAATTCATCTTCCAACATCATCATGGGAGCATCTTCATACATATTTATTTCTTCAACAATCACTCCTTTTTCCCTTTCAATTTCTTGTTCAGCTAACAAAGAATTATTCAACATATCAGCTAATATATCTAAAGTAAAAAATAAATGTTTGGCGTCGGCTTTAATATAATAACCAGTATACTCTTTACCAGTAAAAGCATTAAAATCAGCACCAATACTATCTAATTCTCTGGATATTAACAAAGTTGATGGCCGACTTTTTGTACCTTTGAACATTAAATGTTCTGTAAAATGAGCTATGCCATTGTATTTACTTGGCTCAAAACGTGAACCAACTTTAACTGCTACTAAGACAGTCGTGGCATTAGTACCAATTTGTGGACTAATAATAGACGTTAGCCCGTTTTTATATTTATAAGTATAAAACATCAATTAAACTTAGTTTTAAAATAATTTTCTAAATCTCCAATCGCCACTCTGGTTTGTTGCATGGTATCCCGATCTCTAACTGTTACCGCTTGATCATTAGCTGTAGCAAAATCAATGGTAATACAATATGGTGTACCAATTTCATCTTGTCGGCGATAACGTCTACCAATTGAACCAGTTTCGTCGTATTGCACAGTATAAATTGAACTTAAATTCCTAGCAATATTTTGAGCTGTAACCAATAATGGTTCTTTCTTAGCTAATGGTAGAATAGCTATTTTTATTGGCGCTAATTCATAAGGTAATTTCAAAACCACTTCGGTTTCTTTGGTTGCTTCTGTTGTAGTAGTACGACCACCTGTCACTTCAGTATAGGCTTCAAGTAAAACCACTAAAAAAGAACGATCGACTCCCAACGAAGGTTCAATAATATGAGGAATAAACTTTTCTTTACTGACTGGATCAGTATATTCTAAATTTTGTCCACTGAATTTTTGATGTTGTTTTAAATCATAATCAGTCCGATAAGCCAGCCCATAAAGTTCTTTACGCCCAAAAGGATATTCATATTCAAAATCTATTGTCCGTTGTGAATAAAAAGCTCGGTCACTCCCCTCGATTTCTTTTAAATATAAATTTTTTTCTTTAATTCCTAAAAATTTACACCAGGTTTTCATTAGCTCCAGCCAATCATTAAAATATTTTTCCCATTCTTTTGGATTTACAAAATATTCTACTTCCATTTGTTCAAATTCGCGGGTACGGAATATGAAATTTTCTACGGTTATTTCATTCCGAAAAGCTTTACCAATTTGACCAATTCCAAAGGGAATACGCATCCGCATACTATCAACTACATTTTTAAAATTTACAAATATACCACCTGCTGTTTCTGGTCTAAGATAAACTTTTCCCGCTGCTTCCTCCACCGGACCCATAAAAGTCTGAAACATCAAATTAAACTGTCTAACTTCAGTTAAATCACCCCCGCAGTCAGGACACTGGTAATCAGCAACAAAAAAAGGTTTCTCTTTATCATAGCCGGGACTTTTAGGATTAGCTGGCAATAAATGATCAGCTCTAAATCTTTTTTTACATTTTTTGCAATCTATCAAAGGATCAGTAAAATTCTGCACATGACCCGATGCTTCCCATACTTTGGGATGCATAATAATAGCAGCATCAAGACCAACCATATCAAGTTTATTTTGTACAAAAAATTTCCACCAAGCACGTTTAATATTATTTTTCAATTCTACTCCCAAAGGACCATAGTCATAAGCGGCTTGCAAACCACCATATATATCTGAAGAAGGAAAAATAAAACCGCGGCGCTTTAGTAAAGCCACCACTTTTTCCATCTTATTTTGTTTATCTTGATTTGTCATTTTTTCCATAAATCTAACTAATTATAATAATATTTTAGGTTTTTAGCAAATTTAATAAAAAATAGCCACTGGAGCAGTGGCTAAGCTTTGGCACCTAATTTTAATTGCTGCCAATTAAAATATTTTTTTATTTCTTCTGGTAACAATTTATAGTTGGATTGGGCTTTCAACCAAACAGAGGTTTTTTTATACCAACGGGAAAAATTTCTTTGTTTAATAAAACTAATTAATTTTCTATATATTGCATTGACCATTCTCACCTCACCCGATAAACCAAATTCACTGATAATAAAAAAATTATTAACTAATTTCTGTTCTTGTTTTTTTGTAAACAAAAAATCTTGATAATTCATAAAATAAACAATTTCAAAATTTTTCTTATTGGGCTGCAAGACTCCTCTTCTCGTCTGTCTATATTGAGGTACTAAGTCTAAAACTTTATTCAATCCATATTTACTTGGTTGATTAGTAACATCGACAATGAAGTAAGTAATAATAGTATTCATAAATACTGCTAAAATCTTTTGTTCGTCTTGATAGTCAACAAACTTATTTTTAGGAAATTTTAATACTTTTTTTAAATCAGCTAAAGAAAACATTTTTCTAATGTAACTTTCATTTGTTTTCATAATCTTTTCTCCTTAAAGATATTGATAAATTTTTGGGTAAATATAAAACTTTTTTATGGCCTGCATAAAATAAAAAACATTGAATATAGTATTGGTAAACTACCACTTGGGCAGTTAATTCCTACTTAACACCAGTTTATAAATCTTGGCGGCAATTATCACTGGTTTAAATTTTCAATGTGCTGTTCTAGAATTAATTCTAACTTCTGTCTATAACGTACATTATAATTTTATTCTCCTTATTTTTTTGCCACTCTAACATGTTTTTTTTATTTAGTCAATTATACTTAACTTGATAAAAATAAATTTAAAAACTCCGAAATTATTTCGGAGTTTTGTTTAATTTATAGGGATAATTCCCTGCTTTTCAGTAAGATTAGAAACAAAAATATTCACTAATTTTTCTTGCCAAAAATTTTCCACTATTACTCTACCAGAAACAATAACTTTTTTACCCGCTAATTCTTTTAATTTTTTTATTTCTTCAATATTGTCTACTGGTAAAATCTGTTCTACATTGACAGTTTCATCATCTTTTAATGCCCGACCAAGGAATTTATAAGCCACCAATCTACTATTTTTGATAATTTCTATTAGTGTCACTTCTTGCATTAGAAATATATCTCTAATAATAGTATTGTGGCTAGCAATTAATTTTTTCTTGGGTTTATCTAAATCAACGTTATGTTGTTTGGTTTTTTTATTTGGTACATAAACATCAGGTATGATTTTTATTTGTTTATACATTTGTTCACGTTTAGCTTCATTGGCATAATGCATTGCTTGATCAAATTGAGAAAACAATAAATGCCATACTCTGCCTGGATTCTCACGCCCGACACGACCTTCAGCATTGGCTAAAAAATTAGGCGTATTGGGTTGACCGTACATCACTAAATTTTGTAAATTTTTTAAATGTAACCCTTCACTACCAACTGAAGAAATTTGCAAAACACCATCATTACGTTGATTGAATTCTTGTCTAACTTTTTTTCTATCCTTGGTATGCTGTAAATTGATATGACTTTTACCAATTAAAAGACTATTATCACTTCCCCAACTAGTTAAATAGTGACTGGCTATCTGTAACATCTCTATCGATGAATGATAAATGGCTGTTTGTTGAGTTGAAAATAATTCACGTAACTCTTGTAATCGTAGTAATTTGGGATGTAATTTTTTTGGAATTTTTAAAATTTCGTCCCAACCACTATAATGTTTGATGTCTTGATATAACTGTTTATTCTCTTTGGCTAACCTATTACCTGCCTTACTACCATCTTGAGCTAATCTATCATAATAAGAAAAAAACATTTCAAAAGAGTTTTGAAAAAGTTGTCTCATAAGGTGCAACATCTTTTGTACGCAGGCAAAATTATGTGATGCTCTTAAACCTTGTAAATTATCAACTTCTTTCAACTCATTTATTTTACCAAGAATATCTTCGGTATCTTTTTGTGACAATAATCTAAATTTCTTTGGTAATAAATCTTCTAAATTAGCTTGATAAAAATTGTCAGTTAAATTGTTGTAATACATACCAGTACGATCAAACATTTGTTTCCATGTTTGTTCCCACCACTCATCAAAGGAAATATCAGCCATAATTCTTTCCATTGGTTGTTGCCAAGCCAGTTGTTCAGCTTGAGATGTTGTCCACCAACCACCGTGTAAACATAAAGCTTTAGCTGATTGTTCTCGGTCTGATATAGTCCCGGGAACTGCTGTTTGAGCAATAATTTTGCCATAAGGATGACAACGAGCTGTTATGTCAGTGTAAGGAAATTTTTTTATCCCGTGATGAGCTTCATCAATAATAATCAATTGAAAATAATTTGGGGAAATAATTTTTCTGGCTAAATCATTAGCAACATTATGCGGAGTAGAAATATAAACATGACAATTTTCTTTTTGCCACCATTCTTGACGTTTAACCTTATTGACACCTGCTAGTAAAACTATTTCATCATTGGAAAAATTATAATAATTTTGAAAATCTTGATAAATTTGTGCATTTAATTCTTCAGTTGGTGCTGTCACTAAAATTTTTTTCCAATCTTTATTTAAATAGTGATCTACTAACAATAAATCAATAATGGTTTTTCCAAAAGATGTTAAACAAACAAAACCATAATTTTTTTCATCTCTGGTTAACCAATGGACAATTTTTTCTTGAGTGGCACGCGGTTCAAGATTTTTGATTCGCTTAGATAAAGCTATGGCGAACATATCTGGAGTACCAGACAATAAAGCTTGGCGATATTTAGTTCTTTTGGCCATTTCCTATTCTCCTTATTTTTATTTTAAAGTACAAAATTAATATAATAGTTTATAACAATTTTTTAGCTCCCGTCAAATAAGATTATGCTATAATTAAGCTATGAGAAATAAAGGCTTTTCTTTAATTGAAATTTTAATATCCATTGCTATTATTGGATTAATTGGCACCATTACTTTGGTGGCCTTAGGAGGAGTTAGAGAAAAATCACGTGATACTAAAAGAAAAAACGACATTGCTCAAATTGGCAGATTTCTGGCTTTATCTTGTTATGAGCCAACAAGCGGTACCGGAACTTATGATTTAGCCGACTTAATAGATGAAATTAAAATAAAATTTCCTCAAGCTCAAAATTTTTTAACCCGGGCTCCCCGTGACCCAAAAATTGGCAACGATGAACAAACTTTTTATTTTTATCAATACAGAGCCATAGATAAAAAATGTGCGCTTTATGCCAATCTGGAAAACCAGGACGAACCTATTACTTTGCCAAATTTAAACTCCCCCACACCTGGTGGTGGACAAGGTGTACTCCAAGCTACTACCAATGGCCCTAACAATACAAACATCTATTTTCAATACTCAAATTAAAAACAGCTCTTTGTCCAGAGCTGTTTTTTAGTTTAAATATTTTTTTCCTTTTATCTCATCTGGCAAATAATCTTCTTCATCATAATTTTTATAGTCTTGGCCATATTTTAATTTTTTCATTAGTTTAGTTGGTGCATTCCTTATTTTTAAGGGTACGGGTAAATTGCCATATTTTTTTACATCTTGAGTGGCCATCATTAAACCCTCATAGGCTCGACGATCTTTTTTACAAGTAGCTAAGTAAACTGCACCGTGAGCTAGATTGATAGCACATTCTGGTAATCCAATTATTTCCACAGCACGAAAAACTTCATTAGCTACCACCAAAGCAGTTGATTGAGATAATCCAATGTCTTCACTGGCAAAAATTACCATTCGTCTAGCAATAAATTTTGGATCCTCCCCAGCTTCAATCATTCGAGCTAAATAGTATAGCGCGGCATTGGGCTGTGAAGCCCTCATACTTTTTATAAAAGCACTAATAGTATTATAATGTTCTTCCCCTTGTTTATCATAACGTAAAAATTTTGATTGTAATGTATTTTTTAAATTGGCTAGAGTAATTTTTTGATACAACTGGCGAGTATTTTCAATCATAGTAATAGCTTGTCGGGCATCACCATTGGCCATTTTAACCAACCAAGCCATCTCTAATTTTCCCAATTTATAACCAGTGCGACTAATAATTTTAATCATATCTTTTTCATCAAGCTCATTTAAAACAAACACTCGACAACGTGAAAGTAGAGGTGCAATTACTTCGAAGCTGGGATTTTCGGTGGTGGCACCAATTAAAGTCAACTGCCCGCTTTCTACATAAGGCAATAAGAAATCTTGCTGTGATTTATTGAAACGATGAATTTCATCTAAAAATAAAACTTTAGGCTGGTCGGATGAATCTTCTTTAATAATTTTTCTTATATCTTCTTTGCCAGCCGAAACGGCTGATAACTCATATAGTTTTGCGGATAGGGCTTGTACATAAATACGTGCCAAAGTAGTTTTACCTGTTCCGGGGGGACCCCAAAGAATAAAAGAAAATAAATGCTTTTTTAAAATAGCCACCCGTAGGGGTTTGTTTTTACCCACTAAATGTTCTTGGCCACAAAATTCATCTAGATTGGTTGGTCTTATTTTGTCTGCTAATGGTTGCATACTAATATTGTACCTGGGCTGAAAAATAAAAAAAAGCGGCACAAAATTTTATGTGCCGACAATATATTAAATGACTGGGAGTATTGATTACCCGAGTAGTAAATGAAAAGCAATTTTTTGCTGTTGTTCTTTTATTTTAATACCTAATGATTGACTGGCGTCAACCAATCTATCTAACAATTCTTTACCTTTCTTTAGACAATCATACATTTCCCCTTCTTCGGTTTTTTTAACTGCAATGCTATGCATATCATCAGCTACACTGGTAATCAGTTCAGCTAATACAGGTTCAGATAAAGGTATTGGTAAAAAATTATTCCAGATATTTTTTGGTATTTCGGTTATTTTCATATAACCTAACAAAATTTCCTCCGGTAATTTTTCCAGCAGACTAGCTATGGTTAACATATCTAACTCCTTTTATTTATGATTTAAAAGTTCATTTAATTAATTATTATAATTAAATTGGCAAAAAAGTCAATGACATGATTCTTGTAATTTGTTATAATAAAATCAATGAAAAAAACTTCTGTAAAAACTAAAAAATTGAAAGTCGGTTGGTTTACGTTTAGTTGTTGTGAAGATAGTACCGTACTTTTTACTGAATTATTAAATGATCACTGGCAAGACTGGCTACCTTATTTGGATTTCAAACATGCTAAAGTATTAAAATCAAAAAACGAATTAACTGAAATGGATGTGGTTTTTGTGGAAGGTGCTATTGCTTCTGAAGCCAAAGCCAAAGAACTAAAAAAAATCAGAGCTAAGGCTAAAATCTTAGTAGCTGTTGGCGCTTGTGCGGTAACTGGTATGCCTTCAGCTCAACGTAATGAATTCCCTGAAGAAGTTAGACAAGAAATAGATTTTTTACTTACTAAATTCAACTACGGAGAAAAAGTAAAAAAACTCGAAGAAATAGTCACGGTTGATGCTAAAGTACCGGGGTGCCCGATGAATGAACAAAAATTCGTGGAACTAATGGAACAAATGTTTAAACAATTTAACATCAAATGATTTTATGCATTTAATTGATTTTGATTTAAATATCAATGAGATTACCAAAGTTGAAGGTTCGGCTGGACTGGATGTTAAAGTGACCAATGGTAAGGTTGAGTATGTTAAATTTAAAGTTCAAGACTACAAAAGATTTTATACTCAAGCTATTCAAGGAAAGCCGATTGCGGCTGTACCACAACTATTATCTCGTATTTGTGGTACTTGTAGTATTGCTCATTTGATTGCCAGTATTGAAGCGGTGGAAAAAACTTTACAATATAAACCAAGTGAACAAACAAAAATTTTACGTGCTCTCACCTATCACGGACTAATTATCAGAGATCACGCTTTACATCTTTATGTTTTTGTCTTACCAGATTTATTTAATAAAGATTCTTTGCTTGATTTTGATGAAACAGACAAGATTCAACACCAACTACTTCATGATACTTTTGCGGTAAAAAGTGCTGGTAACAATTTAGCTAAATATACTGCGGGACGCAGTGTCCATGCACCCTTCCCTGTTCCTGGTGGCTTTTTAAAAATACCTGACAATGCAGGTAAACAAGCTATCATCGAAGAAATGGAAAAAGTTAGACCAGCAGTTTTACGGCTGATTGAATTATTTTTAAATTCAACTGATTCCTTAATTAGGCCAACCAACTACGCGGCTTTAAAAAATGATGATTATTCATATCTTGAAGGTAAACTCTGTGATATGAACGGCGTTATTGCTGAAGAAGCGGAATTTCGCAATCATCTTGAACACGTAGTATTGCCTTATTCTCAAGCCTCAGCCTATACTTTTGCCGGGCAACCATATCGAGTCGGTGCCTTGGCTAGAATAAATCTCAACCAAAAGGCACTAAATGAAAGAACAAAAAAAGATTGTACTCAAGCTTTAAAAATTTTCCCCTCACACAACGCTTATCATAATAATTTGGCCCAAGCCATTGAAATTCTTCACTCAATTGATGATACAATCACTATACTAAAAAATAATGAATTCAAACCAGAAAAACCTGATAAACTTGACTTGCGTGCTGCCACTGGAGTGGGTGTAGTCGAAGCACCTAGAGGAACCCTGTACCATAAACTTGAAATAGATGACAAAGGTATAGTTACCAAAGGTGAAGTAATAGTGCCAACGGGTCAAAATCAAATCACGATTGAACTTGATATTGCCGAGTATATACAAAAAAATTTAAACATGCCAAAAAAAGAGCTGGCTTTAGCTTGTGAAAAAATAATTCGCGCTTACGATCCCTGTATGAGTTGTGCTTCACACTTTTTGGAAGTTAACTGGCTATAATTTCCGCCACTTGCCGGGCAATTTTTTCCACTTCTCCTTGTGGTGGTACACCAACTATCTTGATAGTAATATCAGGATATATTTTTTTTATTAGCTTTAATTCAGTTGCTAAATCATAATCATGTAAACTTACCCGTTTAGTATCTTTAATTTGATCTAAGTCAGAAATCAATTTAACCACAGAAAAATTTCTTACTACATCGATAATCCACCAAATTGACTCACCTAGAGGTATAATTTGTTCTTGGGGATCCTGATGGATAAACTCAGCATGGGGCAAAAGCTTTTGTAAATGTGGCACTAAACGAAAAGCTAACGAATCTTGAGGTAGATTTGGGTTACCAAATACGGAAATTTTCATTTTTGAAATTTAATTTTTCCTTGCTGAATGTCTTGAGGTTTTTTGATTGATTTAACTTTTTGGGGATGTAAAATATTATCCACTACATTTTGCTTAAAAATATTTTGATTTGTAAAATCAATAATAATTTTTTTTCTAATTGTTTCTTTCTGCCACCCCACAGTATAAATATTATTGATCTGTTGTTTATAAATAATACTAGCTAGCTTATCTGATTTATAATCAGTTGCGACCACTACCCCAAAATGATGATACCCAAAATCATTTTCTGAAATTTTTAAAGATGATGGAATTAAAACTTTTTTAAAAACTATCTTTCCCCAAGGCAACCTACTTTCCAGGTCAGCAAATTTTTGTTGAGAAAAAAAATAAATTTTCTTAACTTGCGAAAAATTTAATAAATGAGCTAGGGCGTAAAAAGGATTATTTTTTGTAGCAATATTATTATTATGAATGTCAGTAGCATGATCTAAAGCAAAACACTGAAGAATATCAGCTTGAGTTAAGTGGAGTATATTTTTTTGCTGAGCATATTTTGCTAAAGTAGCCGGTGCTGCGGTAATAATATGCTGACCTATATCTGAAAGTTTCAAAATTTTGCCAGGTAAACTAAATAAATCAATATCAGCTCGGCAATCCGGATTTAAAAATAAATAACTAATTAACCGTAAAGCTTCGCGGTCAAGGGTAATTTTATGATAATGAGGAAAAGTATTTTGCCTAACTTTTTGTAAAATATCAACTATGTTCGTTGGCATGTTTTTGCTGACCTAAATATTTACTACTAATCAAATAACCACTAGCAAAAATAATTATTAAACCTATCATTTGTCCAATACCTAAAGCGGTACGAAAAAAACTAAAATTTAATAAAGCAGTAATTGGCACTGCTATGGTTAAAATAGTAGTCGCCGTAAAAGCTGGTATAAGTTTTAAACCTTGATAAAAAGTATAAACATAACCAAATAACAGTAGTGAGGTAATTATTACCCAACGCCATTCAATAAAACCAAAACTGGTTAATTGTGCATATCCACCTTGCCAAACTAAATAAAACCAAATTAATGCCCCACCCAACAACATACGCGCTAAAGCAACAATATTGGCTGGCAAATCTTTTAATAATTTTTTGGATATTATTATTTCTACCGACCAAAATAAAGTGGCTATTAAAATTAAAACATCACCATAATTTAAAGAAAACGATTTCATTTTTAAAAATAAAACTAAACCAAGCATCATAAATACTAAAGAAAGAATATATTTTTTTGATAATTTTTCTTTAAGAAATATAATCCCTAAAAACGCAACATACAAAAATAAAGTTTTATGAATAAACCCGGCATTTAAACTACTGGTCAACTTTAAACCATCTCTGGTTCGGCCGCGACCGCGTGCGGCTGGAGGCCGCGGAGGCGCGCGCGCTGGCGGCGGGCGCGCTCGCCGTGCTGCTGCCCGTGTGGGTCCCGGTG
>JAANMV010002837.1_pt1 | contig 15999 bp, 20 predicted proteins | sample 7279661 | NCBI WGS metagenome assembly JAANMV01 (sample SAMN14094540, study PRJNA606508) | bioreactor metagenome | isolation source: A lab-scale SPAN reactor treating ammonium-rich wastewater day 121 | place: Ireland: Galway | collected 2017-05-16 | reverse complement strand
CTCCTTACATGTCCCGCTATCATCTCGAATTCGTTCTACTTAATACGAAACCGCCGAGCCACAGTTTCAGCGAAAATACCGACCTAAGCGAAGTAATGTTCGTAGCACGCAAACTCAAGCCGGAAGAATCCGCTGGCTTCACGGTTTTCGCTCTTCTGAACGGAAAAACCGAAAACGTCGTTGCCGCGACGGAAATTTCCAAATCGATGCTGACGGTTTCCGCAAACGGCGCGAACGGCAAAATGTGCGACATATTCATGAATCCCGGCGGCAAACCCGCTTCTTTGCTAATCGGGGAACAGCCCGCCGGAGTGGCATACACCGCGCCTCCAATTATCGTGGAGGACAACACGGACAATTGGGGCAGACTTTGCGCGTTTGCAGTTCCGGAACTGACTAAAATTGCATATAAACTTCACTCAAAAGGCGAATTTTCGCCAGCCAGAGACTTTGCATGCGAATTTCCAATGTGCTCAATGTCGAATTTGTTTGATGTGGGAGTGGATAGAAGGCAGATTCATAGCGCATTTGATGTAAGCGACAAGGGTACTCATAATGCCCTTTGGGGTCGCGACACGGACATGAACACATTGCAAATTGAGCCTAATACACGCCTAAAGCGGATTGCAGGAGTAGACGCAGAATTGTTAACGGCCACCAAATCCCGGTTTTTAATTACGGAACGAATTCGACTTGATACTACTCCGATAGTATCTGTATATTGCACGACTGACGTGCTTTCAAACGTATGGTGGACTGCGCTTTATACTGGCAAATCAAAGCACAATGAGGAAATGGAAATTGCTGCTAACCTTTGGATTAACTCTACGCCGGGCTTGTTGCTTCTTATTGCAGAGCTGCAGGTAACAGAAGGAGCTTGGGCTGGAATTAAAAAGGCCACACTACAGTCTCTTCGTATTTTGGATTTCGATTTATTGAAATTGGCACAGCTAAAATCGTTAAAGCGTTTTTTCGATTCGATATGCATGAAAGAGGCGCCGAGGCTGCCTCAGCAGTTTAAAGAGGCGGCGGAGGGCCGCGGCTGGCGCCACTCGCTCGATACTGCCGTTCTTTCGATTCTCACGGGCGAGGACGTCCCCGCGGCGGCCCTCCGCCCGCTGTACGAACTCCTCGTGGAGGAAACCGGACATTGGTAGTGACTAAGAATTCAATTGATTCCCTAAATTATGAAGATGTATGTAACGCATTGCTTCATTCAATAAGAGCAAATAAACCTTATGCAAACTTAAATTCGCTTATGAATTCAACATGGGATTCAATAATTGAGTTAAATCCAGATCTGGCTCGTTTTCGTCCAAGCCTCGGCACCCAATATAGCAAATATCATTATCCTCCATTCTTCTGTGGGCGGCTTGAAGCTCTCGCACGGGAGTGCGTATGGAAGCTAATTTTCGAGGGAATTCTGGTTATAGGTTCAAACGCTTCAAATCCGGACTGGCCAAATTTATCTCTTACTGAGTGGGGTAAAAGCGTTTTAGAACAAGAGAATAATATAATTCCATACAGCGATGGTTTAGTTAGGATGGTCCAAGAACAGAATTCTATATTTCCAGATATTGAATTTTATGTTGAAGAGGCAATAAAATCCTTTCGAAGAGGTTGCATTAACTCGTCTATGGTTATGCTTGGATGCGCAATCGAACTAATTGCAGGTGGCATTGCCAACAGGCTTATAGCTTTGAATGGCCAATTGTCACTAAACAAAAGTGATATTGCCAGCCTCGATAATTGGAAAGCAGCTATAAAATGCGAGAAGATTCTGGAGGTTATCTCTAATAAGAGGGTTTTAAGTTTGTTCAGTTTAAACAATGATAATGTCAGAATGCTCAGGTGTTTCTTTGACCCCGCTCGAATGGCCAGAAACGAAGCAGGGCATCCCTCCGGCAAGAGGTTCGACCGCAATGAGGCGTATGGATACTTCCATTTGTTTGGATGCTACTACGACAATGCCATAGAAATATTCAACAAGCTGCATGAGGCTGCATCCAAACTCCGTGCTAATGGCTAGTGCCTTGGCCGGCGGCGTAGACTATAACATACGGAGGATGAGCGGAGCTTCAAAACCGCGCCGCCACAAAAACCTCTGTGACAAACCCCGCCTTCATAAATGCCTCCGCGCCTCCGTGGTTATCTTGCTTTCAATCGGGCGGACACGGGGATCCGCCCCTACGTCGCTATGGTTTTTCTTTTGCGGGCGTACGCGATACGCCCCTACGTTTCGGGCGGACACGGGGGGCCGCCCATACGTCCGCATTCAGCCCCTACGTCCGCATACAGCCTTTGCAGTCGCATACAGCCTTTGCGCCACTGCGACTTTGCGTCTCTTCGGTTTCATATCTTACGGGGCGGGAAACGTGATATGCTTCGGGTTCGGGATTAAGGGAGTGAAAAATGAACGAAAAGACTGGCCGGGCGACGATTGCGGATGCGCTGGCGGCGTTTTCGCAGACGTTCAAGCTGACGAATCTTGCGGTGGCGAAGATTGCGCCGGCGACGGCTGACTATCGGCCGCCAACGCCGGACGGCGGGTGGCATTTCTCGCTCATCGAGCTTGCCGCGCACATCGCGGACGGCCGGATGCTCACCCATTCGTCGCTGACGGGCGCGCCGGACTTCGGGTCGCTTTTCATGCTGCCGCCGCAGGGGTTTCGCGGCCAGCAGGCCGAGTGGACGCCGCGGTTCGCTTTCTCGATGGCGGACGTGCAAGACTATCTGGCCGCGACGGCGGCGGATTGGGAAAAGGTTGCGGCGCGGCCAATCGAGGGCGCGCATCTGCCGGGCGAGGCCGAAATCGCGGCGCTCGAAGAGCGTAAACGGCAGGCGGCGGCGGGCTTGCTGCCGGCGGGGGTGGCGGCCGGAAATCCGCCGAACGCGCTCGGCAAAATCGTCGCGATGATGACCCACGAATGCGCGCACCGCGGCACGCTCGTTACCGTCCTTCGCACGCACCTGGGCGTTTCGTTTTCGGAAGGCTGGAATTAATCGAAGTTAACTTCATAAAAAAAACACATTTGCATTTGTCGGACGAATGCCAAAAAACGCTCGATAAAACGAAAATAGAAACGGTAAGGAAATATTGACAGCATTCTTCAAAGGGGTAATTTTATGGAATCACAAATATCCGCTTTTACAATCGGCGAAGCGTTTCCTTCTTACGGCATCTGCGTGGGCCGTACGGAGCGGCTTCTCGCCAAGCTGACGCCGGAGCTTTTCGACTGGCGGCCGCCCACGCCCGACGGTAGTTGGCATTTTTCAATCGGCGAATCCGTGGCGCATATTGCGGACGTCGCCCATTTGTTCTACGGTCACTTGCGCGGGTATTGGAACTTCGAAAAGATGTTCCTTGCCCCTCCGGCGAATTTCGTCGGCCAGCAAGGCGAATGGAAACGCACTCGCGACTTCTCGTTCGACGCTGCGCTGGCGCACCTTTCGGACGCAAGGAACTCTTGGAACGAGGTAATGGCCATGCCGGCGGAAGCGGCGAACGAAACCAGCGATGCCGCGGTTGCTCATTTCGAAGAGGCTTCGCAGGCGGTCTCCTCCGGAAATTTGCCGCCGTATTTTACTGCGGGCGGCCCGCCGTCGCCGCGCAAGATGATCCCTTGGCTCGTGGAGCATGAAACCGGACACCGCTGTTCGATTGTCACGCTTCTTCGCACGTTTCACGGAGTCTCGTTTAAAGACGGCTGGTATTAGAACCGGAATCTGCAGCATTTCGCTTTGGTTTTTTTTGACCGTGCATTTCGCCGCTTGCGGCGGCATTTCGTAGAACGCCGCTGTGAGACTTTGGCCTCATCGCCCTTATTTCGCGGTGAAGCGCGCCGAGAATGCGGGAGTTTTTCGCCTCGATTTTTTCGATGCGGGCAAGGCTGTCGCCGATTCGAGTCATCTTCCCGTTCGTCAGCTTTTCAAGCTCGCGGATAATCTTTACCATCGCTGCGCCGAGCGCGGTGACGACGGCGGCGACTCCCGCAAACAACGCGGCGGCTGCCGGTGCGTCCTCAATCATCCCCTTTCTCCTCCCCCGCCTTGCCGGTCTCTCGCGGCTCCGCGTTTTTCGCCAGCCGGAATACGACCTCCGCGATTTCGGCCAGTTCATCGCGGTGCTTCCACAGCCACTTTGCATATCGCGCAAGTTCGCGCCCGAAAAATTTCAAGAATTTAAGCGGTTTCATTTTTACTCCTTTTTTTGATCAAGTCTATTCGAACAAACCGGCGGCGAAGGCAAGCGGAACATTAAGCCCGAACAGCCTTTTATCCGCACCGGCGCCGAGGCCGCGGAAAATGGCGATTCCACCCGGCGTAAACAGGCACGGCTTCAGGAGCGGAAATTCGCTCTCCTCGCCCGACGCGATTTCGAACAGCGCGCCGCCGGACAATGCGAAAACGTAATTCCACGTTTCGCTGCCGGACGGAGTCAGCGCAAATTCCACCTTTGCGCCGAAAATGAAAACGCCGCCAGCATTTATGCCGAGTGAAACTTCCGCGGAAGTTACAGAATCGAAATCGTCGGGCCGCGAAATTCCCGGCGTTTCCTCGATGGCTTTCGCAAGATCGAGCGCCGCCGCTCCGCTCCAAACTTTCGGCGAAGCGTCCGTGACGAAAAACATTTTCCCTTGCGGCGCGTCCGCAATAAGAACGCCGCCGTTCGATTTTGCTATTTCCGCGCCGCCGGTCACAGAAAGCTGGGTCACGCCGGGAGTGTCCAATATCGGCGCCGGCGCCGACTGGCCCGCGGCAAGCTTCATACTGTAAATTTTTTCAGCCGCAAGCCCCTTGCCCGACGCGATAAGCTCGCTCGATGCCGAAAGCGCGCCGGGCTTTTCGCCCGCCTGTTTCGGAATTAAAGCGGTCCAGTTTCCAGCATAGTTCCGGCGAAATACGCGCCAGCCTTTCGGCATCGAGTCGAGGTCTCCCGCCATCGCGAAAACCGCGCCGCCGCAAATCGCCAGCGCGGTTACCGCCTCGTTCGCGGTGTCCGCGGCGATTGAAAAATCTTCCGCAATCGCAGCGCCGTCGAAGCGGAGAATCCTGAGTTCGCTTCCGCCGGTCTGATGCGTACCGATAAGAGCGAAGCCGCGGTATGCCGTCGCGCAAGTGAATGTTTCATCTTCGCCCGGTGCCGCTCCCTCGACTTCGGCGAGTTCGCCCGCATCAATATCGAGCCTGTAAATCGCGGATTCCGTGAACGCGTATATTTCCGCAGCGCCGCTTTTGCCCGCGATCTTGAAAACGCCGGTAATTTCATCCGGCGCGTCCTCGGTCGTAATCTCGAAAATTTCCCCGAATTCGCCCGACAAAAGAGCTTTTTCACGCGCACCGAGCGCAATTTCAATCGCGTTATTTTCCGCGCCGGTTTCGATTTCGATGCCGCCGCCTTCCGCGATTTTCACGTCTCCGGTAAGCGCGGTTTCTTCCCCGGCTTTTCCAAGCGACAGCACGCCGAAATCGAAATTGTCGCCTTCCCCGTCCGGCGGCACGCCCGATAGCGCGGATTGAATTGTGCCCGCGGGCACGCGTTTTGCACTTCCGGAAATTCTCCTTATGCGTTCGTCTATTTCACGCGCCAGATTTTTCGCGCCGGTTTCGCCCATTGCCTTCTCCTTTTATGCAAGCGGCTCCGCAAGGTAATTAGTTCCTTGCGCCAGAGTTTTTCGCCCGTCCATAACCACTTTTTCCACGAGAATTCCCGCCTCCGTCCCAGTCATTTCGTCCGCAATTTCCACGGTAATAAGCGGCTTAAGCATCGGGTCGAACACGGACGAATATTCCGCGCGCTGAAACGCGCGTACGAATTCGCCGAGCAAGTCCGAAGCTCGCTTTCTCGCCGCAAACTCGTCGAACAAACCGCTGGCGTCCTCGACGAAAGTCAAGTGTCCGATTAGCGAAGTTTTTTCGAGAAGCGCCGGATAATAAAAATCTGCCTCGGAATCTTCTGCCTGAGCCTGCGCCACGGCGGCGAACTTTTGCGTGCCGTACACGCGAATTTCGTTAAGCGCCGCCGCGGGATCGCCGTCGTTCGAAAGCCCGTCTTTCGCCGGTTTGATGCGGATTTTCAAAAAGCGCGCTCCATCGAACACCGGGTTTTCGATAGTGCGGACTTCGAGCGGTTTCAAATACATGACCGCATCTCTCGATATTCGCTCGTAAGATTCGCCGTCCGCGCTTCCGAGAATTTCGACGCCGTATAGAAACTTCAAGCTCGCCGCGCCTTGCGAATTCGGGTTGTGGCTGTTCGCCGCGACGACGTCAATGCGCGTGATCCGCCGCGGCTTTCCGTCCGCTCCCAGCCCCAGATCGAGCCTGGCGAAATCGCGCCATGCATACGGCTCGCCCGAAAGGTTGTGCCGTCCGAAGCCGGTGTTTCCGTCGCCGTCTTTAACGAGCGACAAGCTGCCTTCTCCGAAAATCTTGGCGTTGCCGTTCCACCGGAATATATCGCCGTCGCCGTTAAGCAGGTCGGTCACAATGGCCGTTTCCGAAATCGGCCGCGGCTGCGGCACGTCGCCTTTCACGACGACGCGCGTTTGCACGCCGTATCCGTCGAATGGCGATTCCACTCGAATCGGGTTTATCAGCGCCAGCTGCGGCGTCTCTTGTTGCGCAGCCGAAGCCAGTTTGTATTTCCCGGACGCGCTGTCGTAATATAGAAAGACGTTACCGGGCAGCGAGCGTTTCAAAAACCGCCAAAAGTCGAAAACGCTTCCATCCGTTTCGTCCCACCGGACGCGGTTTATATCGAGTCCAAGATTATCGAAGTCCAAATCGCCGCCCGAAATCCCCGGCCCGCCCAGCGGTTTCGGATAGGCGAGAGCCGCGGCAATAATCGCGCTCACGTCCGCAGTGCCTTCGACGTAACACCTGACGCCGTTTACGAAAATCGCGCCGCCTGGCGCGGAATGAAAAACTACCGCGCCGCTATCGGGATAGACCGCGTACGCCGCGGGCGGAATTTCGGCGCCGGAAGAGTTCGTTACGCGAACGTCCGATTGTTTCCAGCTTCGCCGCTTGCCTTCCGCGGAAAATCCGTCCGGCGTTTCGGAAACGTCGAGGCCGTAAGCGAAAGCGCCCAGTTCCGGCGCCGAAGCGAGCGGCGCGCCGTCCGCTATCGCCACCGCGGACGCGTCGAAGGCGACGCTCGTCACAGTTCGCGACAGGACGTGAAGCATGTCCAGCGCAACGAGTTTCAACCTGCCGTCAATGCGCTCGATTTCGGTCACTATTCCGTCGAACAATCTTTCGGTTTCGCTGCCGCCCGCCGCGAGAAACACTTCGCACCAAACCTCGATTCGAGCGAAAAGCTGAAACCGGTTTGCAGGGTCGGTTTCCGCGCCGAAACCGCCGTCCGGCGGCGCAGGCTCGATTTCGAGCATCGCGGGAAGCCCGGATTCTCGCGTAAGCCGGAACCCGCCGTCCGCGATTCGAAATTCTTCGAACGTGTCCGATTCGGGATGCGATGTTTTGATGCGCGGCCTAATCGCAATCCGCTTGCTTCGCTTAGCAAGCTCCGCGCGCGAAAGCATAGTCAGCGCCATTGTTACTCCTCCCACTCCGTGCTCGAAACGTCGTCCCAGTCGCCGTAAGTGCCGCTTCCGATTAGTAGAATCTCGACGCGAATCAAATCCTGCTGCCACTCCGCCTTGCCTCGCGCGCCGGCGACGAAATCACCTAGCCGCTCGATATATCCGCGATACGCCGCTTGCCGCGTGCTTTCCATCATCACGATATGCCCGCCCGTCCTGAACGCCGCGATTAAAAAATCGCCGAGGCTTATTTCGCTTGAATTTTCCAGCGCCAGCAGATTCGCTGGAAACTCGATATCGAGCCGCACGGGTCGCGGACTCGATTCGGTTTCGATTCTGTGTGGGATTCCGCTTCTATCCGTCACGATTATCGCTCCGGTGTTCATTTCGGAGTTAACCGAAACGCTCGACAGCGTGAAAGCGTCCGCGCTGACTCCGCCCGTCCATATTTTCAGCATCAGGCTTCCCTCCTGTTCAGCGCGCCAAGCCTGCGTGTCACTATTCGTTCGATTTCGTCTGCCACGTCCGCCGGCGCGCCGATGACGCCGTTCACAGTCACGTTCACGTTTAGCGCGGACGCGCTCCGGCCGCCTAGCGAGGAAGACGACGGCAAAATCGACGGCGATTGCGAGAGCATTGCGGGCGGGCTATAAATGTTTTCAAGCTCGACGGGTTTAAGAAACCGCTTTTTCTTCGCGCCGAAAAGGCCGCCGATTCCGCGCACGAGTTCGCCCAAAAGTCCGCCGAATATTTCCGCGAAAAAGCCGCCGCCCATTTCGCTCGAAATTGCGCCGGAAACTTCGTCCGCAATCCGGCCTGCGAAGTTTCTCAAAAAACGTCTGCCCGCGTCGTCGAATCCGCCGCGATAAAGCTCGTTCCCGATTCCGCGAATGCTCGACGTAAAATGTTTTTCCAATCTCTCCGCCGCAAGGTACGGCCGGGAAATCGCCTGTTCCGCGGCTGCGACGCCGTCTGCAAGCTCGCTTAACTTTTCGTGCGCCGTTTTTCCCGCGTCGGCAAGCATTTCGAGCGCGTCGATCAAATCGCGAATTCGCGGGTCGTCCCGCAAGTTGTCAAATTCGTATTTCGTCATCACTTTACGCTCCGAAAAATCCCGGGTCTATGTCCAGCGGCGAATCGCCCGTATTCATGAAAGCCGCTTCTACGCTTGCCCATATTCGTTTGATTTCGTTTTCCGCTTTTTTCGCGTCCATTCCGGACGCCGCCAAATCCAAAATGCGCTTCTCCCGTTTTCTCGCCGCAATTATTTTTGCCAGCGTTTCAAGCTCGAACAGCGTGTGCCGCTCCAAAGTTTCTTCCGCCGTCCAGCCGTATTCGAAGGCGAAAAGGTCTATCAGTCTTGCGATTTGAAATCCGGAAGAAGCGCTCCGGCTTTTTTTAGGCAGGTTCCGAATTCGCCCGATTTAAACTCCTGCTCGTAAATCGCGCTTGCGATTTCGACAAGATCTTCTTTCGTAAGCGTGTCCAGGAATTCCACGGGTTCGCCCAGCGTTATGCAAACCGCCTCGCCAGCGATTCGTAAAACATCCGCAAGTTTCGCCCCGCCGCTTTCCTTGCCGCCATCCGCCGCCGTAAAGAACATCCCGCCGATTTCGAGCGCGATTCGCGCGTTCCACCGCGGCACTTCGATTTCCCGGCCGTCCGACAGCGTAAGCCGCGTCCCCGGATTTCCGGTACGCTCCGTCGTGTTCAAACTCATCGCCTTCTCCATTTAGTTCACCATCCCGTGTTCGGGTACGTACGGATTGTCCGGCGCGTCCGCAGCGGAGTCCGTCTGGTTCGCAAACACCGGGCCGAAAAACCGCTGGCTGCCGAAAGGCGCGTCAGGCGAGCTTTCGTCCGGCAAACACTCGCCGGTAAACGGAATCCCGATCCAGTCCTTTTCGTCGAACGCCAGCTTCACGTCCGCTTCCAGCGAAACTTTGGACAAAGTGATTTCAAGCAGGCTTACACCGTCGGGATACCTGTGCAGCAGGATCATATGAACCGGCGTAATTTTCCCCGGCGCAGTAAACTTCACTTCCGCGCCCGCCGCCGGAAGATGCGAATACGTTAGCTTGAGCAGCGCTCCGGCCGGTATGCCGCCGTCCGCTTTCATCCTAATCGCGGTGCGCGCCGGGTTTAGTTCGTAATCGTCTCCCGAAACGTACGTCACGGATTCGTCCGCGGATTTCACCGTTATGCTTCCGCTCTCCGCCGTCCGCATCAGCGTGTGCCAGCGCGACGGATACAGCCTTGCATACTCGGTCTTTTGCTGAGCGGTTCCCGCGGGAAGTTCCGCAATGCCCGCAAGCCCGAGCGCGCCGTTCACGACCGGCGGATTGATTTCGCCGAACCTGCCGCGCACGTGAAACGAGCGGCGCACGGGAAGTATGTGGTCGGTCGCGAATTCCAGCCCCACGTTCGATTCGTGCTTTATCGTTTCCACACGCTTTTCGATTTCGACGTCCGTTGCCCAGCCGCACTTTTCGCCGTTGATATAAATTTCCGCCGAGCCGACCGTAAGCGATCTAATATCGTTCGTCATTTTTTCTCCTTATCATCCGAGGTTCGCGCCATCGAGTTTCGCCCTTACTCCGAACCCGACTCGCACAATTTTTAATTCCGGATTTTTTTCAATATGAATTTCTTCCCACGTTATTCCGGAAACCGTCATCTCACCAAGCACTACCACCGGCGCCGGCACGGGCAATTCGTAATCCCAATCGAGCAGCGGAATCTTCAATCCCCCGTCCGAATCGCCGAGCAGTAGCTTCGTTAGCTCCGCGGCAAGCCCTCTCGCCGCCGCGGCATTCCCGCCCCCCGATATGCAATCCGCGGTAAACGCGACTTCGGCAAGCATCGCATCGCGATTCCCGCCGTTCGCAACGCCGGAGGCGCCGGACGCCATGACGGTTATCGCCGGAAGTTCCGACGGCTCGCCCGGCGCGAAATAAAGATTCGCATCCGCCAAATTTTCCGACAGCCACTTGTTCACGCTCGTTATAGCGTTCCTCATTCCTGCACCTTCCTTGCGAGAGCGATTAAAAGTTGCCGCTTGCCGAAAACCGCCGGCGCGCTTAACGCGACCACCCTCCAGTCCGAGTTATCGAAATGCAAAATCGAGCCCGTTTCCACCGGCGCGTCCGCAGCCATCGTCAGGCGTTTGTCGCCCGCCAGAATTTGCACGCCGCCGATTTGCCTTTCGCCCAATCTGTCAGCCGCGGCGAGTGCGTCCGAAACGGCGGGCCGCGGAAAAATCACGACGTCCACCGGCGTTTTGTCCGGCGGCGTTCCCGATTCCGCGTGTCCGCCTTGAACTTCGTACGTGCGAAGGTATATTTCCTCTTCGCTTCCTTTAGTCAACTCGACCGCCTTTCTCATCGCGCGCTCCAGCCTTTCACCGTCCGGCATTTTTCCCTCCTAATGCGGAAAATCCATCGCGCAAGGAATTTCGAAGTCGTACACTCCCAGCGCTTCCTTCGCCTGCTTTCGCAGTTCGATTGCGAGAAGCGTCGTATCGAGCATGTTTCCCGCCACGCCCGCCCGAATGGCAAGCCGCGCCTCGCTGCCGGCTATCGTCATCAGCGCGTCGTGTATCGCCTTTCCGGTATCGACAAGATAAGTCCGGACGCTCACCCGCACTTCCATCGGCTCGGCGAACGTCAGCACGCCGGTGACATAGTTCGTCTCGTCGCCTTCTCCCGGCGAATAAACCTCGCCGCCCGCGATAACGTCCGTGGCATAATCGAGAAACCCGCCGATTCCGCAACCGAATTTCGTCTTTTCCGAATTTAGCGGGGACAGCTTAATTTCCACCCATCCGATTCGGTTCAGGAATTGCACCTCGCCGCCGATCTTGTCTATGGCACGCAACATTTTCGCCGATTGCGGCGCAAGGACCGTGGCGGCGATTATGTCGTTTAGTTCCGAATCGGTAAGCGCTTTTTCTGCTCCCGTGTCGCCCGACGCAAGCCTGACATATTCTTTAATGGTCATTATGGGCTCCGGCTTCCGTTATTTCGCATCCTTTAAGTTCAAGCTTGAACGCGTCCGCCGCAGTTACCAGCGCTTCGCCGTTTTCGAACCATTGCCCGCAATATTCGCCTGTGTATCTCTTGTTCGGGCTTTTCGCGACATACAGCTTCGGCACGTTTTCGGCGGTCGAGCCTTTCGACGCTTTGCCGAATACCGGCATCGTTTTTTCAAACGGTTTTTTGCTTTTCGAAAGCATTTTTTTCGATTTATCCTCCGGTTTTATTTTGCGGACGGCGCTTTCGTTCGCGCCGCCCGCAACCGTCCGTGCGAGAGCAATGTAACCCTCGATTTTCATCACGCCTTGATTCCCTTCAGCCTTGCGGCAGCCTGCGGATGGAACATCGCGACGCCGCAATAGAACTCCACGAGCGTGCGATAAACTGGCGGACTCGGAATAAGCCCCAGGTCTTCCACTTGAATTCCGCCGTTCGTAATGCCGCACACGAATTCGTCCGCTCCATATTTGACCGCGTAAATCGAGCTGGTCTCCTCGTTTTCTCCCGTGGTTTCGGTGAATCCGAGAATCTCTTCGTTGTTCTCGTCTTTGCCGACGAGCTTGACCGGGATGCCGTCGTACCGCGTGATTTGTCTGCCGAAATCGTCCATACCAACTTCGAGAATGCTGCTCGTGCGCGCGAGAGCGGTCAGCTTGCGGCGGTTAGCGCGGCTCATGTAAATCACGTCCGGCCCGCCCCACACCGCGTCGATTAGCGCGTCGAGATATTCCAGCGACAGGTCGTCGCCGTCGCCCGACTCGTCGTCCGCAGTAATCACTTGATCGGTTCCCGCGAGCCTCACGGCAAGTCCGTCGAATCCGTTCGGGTCCGCGTTTTCGTCGCCGTTGAAAAACGTTCTCGTGAACGCAAGCGACAGGCTTTTCACCTTCATCCTCGCCTGCACGGCGCGTTGGTCGTTCACGCTGCCGCGAGTTTGCTGGATGTATCTGTCCACGTCCACCACGCCGCCGAAAATTACCAGCGATTCGGTCTCTTGGTCGAATTCGCCCGCGCTTTCGGTGTACGCGCTGTTGACCGGACGAAACTCCACCGCGGGCAGGCTCGCCTCGCGGCTGTATTTGAAGCTGTTCCCCTGCACTTCGATGAACGGCAGGTCTTCGAGTACCGGCGAAAATTCGCCGAAAGTTTCGATCACGCCCTTCTTGAGCATGTCGGTTTCAAGCTTTGCCGCTTGAACAAGTGTCAACGCCATTTCATTTCCTCCTTTTATTCAAAAAACAAGCGGCCGTATAATTTCGGCCTTGATTCGTTACATCCCGGATAGTTTCGCTTTCGCGACTTCCTTCGTGATAAGTCCCGATTCCATCGCGGCGATAATGCGCGCCTCTTTAGCCGCAATTTCGGTTTCGCTGGCGCGAAACATCGGGCCGTATTCGAACTTCACCGTTTTTTCGCCTTCGCCATCGGGCAGCGCGCCCGCCCGTTTCGCCGCGACAAGTGTCATCGCAAGTAGCCTTTCCATTGCGCCGCCAACCGTTTTCCGTTTGCGCTCTGCGAGCGCGACTAGCGGTTCGTAAAGCACTGAAAGCGCGAATCCGCTTATCGCGCCGAGACCGGACAGCTTTTCGGGGTCGAGCATGCTTACGCCGCTTATTTCCGCAAGCGCGCGTCTTAAATCGCAAAGGTGCGTGCTTATTTCGCTCATGTCCGCGCCGTTCGCCAAATATTCCATTCGCGCGCCGTCGCCGATTACGCTGAGGATTTCGCCTTCTCGCGCTCCGCCGCCGACAATCCTGCCGTTGATGTTCAGCAAAATCGCGTTCATCGTACGGCTGATGTTCCGGCTGCGCTGGGACAGCTTCCAGTTGATGTCGTCGAAAATCGTCAGCAAATCGTCGAGGTCGCTTTCGCCATACACTCTTCCCGTTCGCCGCCGGTTTTTGATTAATACTGCGGGTATGAATCCGAGCCGGTTTTTCTTCGCCGAAACAAGCCGCCACTCTTTCGGCGATTCGTCGGGCACGCCGAACATGCCCGCAGCCCCTCCCATCCATACCGGCCGCCCGCGCCTTGCCTCGCCTTCGAATTTGAAAAAACCGTCGGCGGTTAGTTCTTCGCGGTGCCATTTCTCCGAGCCGCCCCCGTCCACGAATTTGTATTCGATTCTGGCAACCTCGATTTCGTTTTCGTCGTGCGGACTCGTTTCGATAACATAATCCTCGGCGGGAATCAGCCGAACCTTCGCATCGAATTCGCCGCCGTTTCCGCTTGCGTCGAGAACGATGAGCGCATCGCCCTTTACGGAAGCCTCGACGCACGAGTCGAAAAGCATTTCGTAAATCCCGTTTTTCTCGATTACAGCTTCCAAAAGCGCCGATTCGGCATTACCGCCCGCCGCAAAACCCAGCACGCGGTCGAAAGCGAAATGCGCCGCGCGCTCCGCAATCAGCCGGGGATAGTTCACCACTATCGCGGGACGCGGCGCGTCGTATGAATATCCCAGAAGCGAGCGCCATTCCCGCTCGTTTTCGTACGGCGCGCCTTCGTAGTATGCGGAAAGCAGCGCCAGCCTGCGGCGCCTCAATGCGGCGTCTTCTTTTCCTTGCGGCGTGTCTATATAAAGTCCCATCGAAAAATCCTCTTGCGGCGAAGTTACAAAACCTTTGCGGCGGAAAATGCGATTGCCGCACGTAAATAAGTATAGCCAACAATTGTCAAGTATTACCACTCGAAAGCGCAAATATTGGAAAATATTTTTAAAACGCAGTCATGATGCGGATTGCGCGACCATAGTTTTTTCGCGGGTATCATTCATCATGATGAAAAGCGAGCGAAATTCCGGCGGACCTCACTGCGAAGGCGCAAAGCGCGGCCAAATCGCGATTTACTTCGACGAAACCTGTCCGGTTTGCATCGGCGCAAGCCGTCACTATTCCGCGCTCGACGAAACGGGCGAACTCGAATTTCTGCCGCTCGGCGAATCCGCGGAGCGGCTTCGCGCGGCGGGAATCTCCGAAGCCAAGGCGCGGCGAGCGATGCACGCGGTGGACTTGGCGGGAAGAACGCTTTCCGGTATCGACGCTTTGGCTGTAATCTGGGAACGCATCCCCGCCTACCGAATTCTCGCTAGGCTGGCGCGCACGCCCGTTATATCTAGCATTATGCGGCTATCGTACGCCGTGTTCGCAAGGCTACGGCCGCGAGTTAGAACGGCAAAAGAGCGTGAGAATTGAAAGCGGCAATTACCGGAGCGTCCGGGTTTATCGGCGGCGCGGTCTCATCTGCGCTGGAAGCAGAGGGGCACGAAGTCTTCCGGCTGGTAAGGCGCCCGCCGCAAAAAGACGGCGAAATTTACTGGAATCCCCCCGGAGCAGAGGAGAGCAGTGGAGAAATTGACACCGCGAATCTCGAGGGGATTGACGCAGTCTTCCACTTCGCGGCCGAAAACATCGCGGGAAAATGGACGCCTGAAAAAATGCGGCGGATACGCGACAGCCGGATAAGCGGGACGCGTTTTTTCGCAAGCGCGCTGTCGGGGCTTGAAAAACCGCCGCGAGTTTTTATCGCGGCCAGCGGCATCGGCTATTACGGCGACACCGATGACGTCGAAACGGGCGAGGACGGCAAAATGGGCGGCGATTTTCTCGCGCTATTATGCCGCGATTGGGAAGCGGCTTGCGAGCCGGCGCGCGCGGCGGGGATTCGCGTCGTAAATCTAAGAATCGGCGTAGTGCTGGACAAGTCTGCGGGCGCGCTTAAAGGGCTTCTTCCCGTGTTCAAAATGGGTCTCGGCGGAAGGCTCGGCGGCGGCGGCCAGTGGTGGAGCTGCATTTCGCTTGGCGACCTCGTGCGCATCGCGATTTTTTCGATGGAAAGCGAAAATCTTTCCGGGCCGGTGAACGCGGCCGCGCCAAGTCCGGTAACAAACGGGGAGTTCACGCGTGCGCTTGCGCGTTCTCTTAATCGCCCGGCTGTTTTTGCGGTGCCTTCGTGGGCGCTAAAAGCGATGCTTGGAAAAATGGCGGAAGGCGCGCTCATTAGCCAGCGGATTATCCCGCGCAAACTTATCGGCGCAGGATTTATGTACGACCACCCGGACATCGATTCGATGCTGAAATCGGCGCTGACTTAACTTAAGTTTTTGCATAAGAGCAAAATTAAAACCGGCGGGGTTAGAAAACCCCGCCTCCATAATCAAGCAGTTCGGCAAACATAAGCCTACACCTACGCCGGATTAATCGTCACGGCGAGCGGCGCGGCTGGGGTCGTTATAACGCCGACGGTTAACTTATGACCATTCGACCGGCCTCCAAAACTCCCTTCCGTTTTGTAAAATGACCGGATTATCCAACTGACTGGAGGCCTCCTGTGTCTTGCCGCCGCGCAGACCACCCCGGCCCCCGCGCCGCCCGCCACCCCGCCCACCGGGCCTGGCAGTTACGGCGGGACGGTCAGCGGCG
>JAANMV010002834.1_pt1 | contig 16015 bp, 11 predicted proteins | sample 7279661 | NCBI WGS metagenome assembly JAANMV01 (sample SAMN14094540, study PRJNA606508) | bioreactor metagenome | isolation source: A lab-scale SPAN reactor treating ammonium-rich wastewater day 121 | place: Ireland: Galway | collected 2017-05-16 | reverse complement strand
CGGCCAAGGTCCCGGTCCCCGGCGGCGACGCCGCGGCGGTGGTCCGGGAGCTGGCCGACGATCTGCTGGCGGTGCCGCTGGATGAGGAGAAGGTGCTGGCGGTGACCAATTACCTGACGTCCTGCCGTGAGGACGGAGTCGACCTGGAGCGTGCCTGTCGCGGGGTGATGCATCTGTTGATGAGCACGCCGCACTACCAGGTCTGCTGACGGGCGGAGAGAATCATGGCCGAGCGTGAGCTGAGCACGCGGCGGGAGTTCCTGGGCCGGGGCCTGACCCTGGCCGCGGCGGCGGCGACGGTGCCGAGCTTCCTCAGCGACACCGCCTTCGCCCTGGACAACCGCACCGCCGGCGAGGCCCCGCCGCGGAAGAACACCGACCAGCCGATTCTGGTGGTGGTCCAACTCGCCGGCGGCAACGACGGCCTGAACACCGTCGTGCCCTACGCCGACGACGCCTACCACCGCGCCCGGCCGACGCTGGCGGTGAAGGCGGACCAGGTCCTAAAGCTCACCGACCGGGTCGGTCTGCACCCCAACTTGAAGCCGCTCAAGGCGCTCTACGACGCCGGTGGCCTGGCCATCGTCCAGGGCGTCGGGTATCCCAATCCGAACCGCTCCCATTTCCGCTCGATGGAGATCTGGGAGACCGCCGCCGACAGCGACAAGGTCGAGCGTTACGGGTGGATCGGCCGGTACTTCGACCACCAATGCGCCGGCGCGCCGGACGCGGCCCTGGCCGGACTGCGCGTCGGCCGGAGCATGCCCCAGGCGTTCACCAACGGCAGCTCGATCGGGGTCAGCCTGCAGCGGCCGGAGCAGTACCGCTGGCATCCGTCCGACCGCGACGCGGCGCGTCAGGTGGCCGTCTTCCAGCGCCTCGCGACCGGCTCGCCCGGCGGTCAGACGCTCGACTTTCTCCAGCGCACGGCGCTCAACGCCAACCTCAGCTCGGCCGAGATCCTGGAGCTGGCCAAGGCGTACCGGAGTAGGGTGGCGTACCCCGACTCGTCGTTCGCGGCGAGCCTGAAGACGGTCGCCCAGATGATCGCCGGCGGGCTGGGGACGCGGGTCTACTACGTGACCCTCGGCGGGTTCGACACCCACGCGCAGCAGGAGCGCGAGCACCCCGGCTTGCTGGACGACCTGGGCGCGTCGCTGAGCGCCTTCCTGGCCGATCTCAAGGAACAGGGGAACCTGGACCGGGTGGTGGCGATGGCCTTCTCGGAGTTCGGCCGGCGGGTGCAGGAGAACGGGTCGGGCGGCACCGACCACGGCGCGGCCGGGCTGATGCTCCTGGCCGGCGGCCCCGTCAAGGCCGGGCTTCACGGCACCTGCCCCAGCCTGACCGAGCTCGACCGCGGCGACCTGAAGTTCGGGATCGATTTCCGCTCGGTCTATGCGACGGTGCTGGACGGCTGGCTGAAGGCCCCGGCCGAGGCGATTCTGGGGAGGAAGTTCGCGCCGCTGAAGCTGCTGGTGTAGGGAACCGAACACGGACACGGCGCGCGCTGCTGCCCACTGCCCTACAGCGTGGCGATAGTCAGGGTGACTTCGTCCCGGTCGCTGCGCACCGGCCAGTCGCCGTCGACTTCGCGCAGGCCGGCGCCGTCCAGCTCGACGCTGGCCGAGGGCGGGAGGGGCAGGCGGACCAGGTAGCCGCCCGGCGGGGTGGTCGGCCGGCAGCGGATGGTCAGCGTGTGGCGACCGGTGCCGATGGTCTCGAACCGCCAGTCGACGGTACCGAACCGGGTCGGAGCGCCCGAGACCGCCAGCGGCTCGCAGGACGACAGCCATTCCGGCCGCACCCCGGCGCCGATGACCAGGCGATCGCCGGCCTCGTGAACCAGCAGGTCGCGGATCAGCAGCGCCATCTCCGCGGCGACCCAGCCGTGGGGCATGATCTTGGAGGTGGGCCACCAGCCGCGGATCATCCGCCAGTCGCCGGTGGGATCGCCGGTGTGGTCGCCTTCGGCCCAGGCATACAGTCCCGGCGCGTCCTGGGTCCGCAGGAACTGCTCGACGGTCAGCAGCGCCCGATCGCGCATCCCCAGCAGCAGCAGGTTGTGCGCCTGGCCCAGCTCGAAGTACCGCCAGCGCGGCTCGCCGCGGTAGCCGCCCTGCCGGTCGTGCCGGTGCTGCGACCACCACGAGTCGAACGCCCGGGCCGCCTCGGCGTCGCCGCGGTCGAGCACTTCGGTCGGCCAGATGGCACAAACAGAGTCGCGCTCGTTCCGCCCGAACCCGTCGATCCGCGCGCGCAGCGCCGCGGCCAGCTCGTCGCCCTCGGCGCGCCAGGCGGCTGACTCGGGCCGACCCAGGGCGCTGGCCATCTCGGCCGCCAGCCGCAGCCCGGCCGCGGCGAAGGCGTTGACCCAGAACAGCGGCCGGTGCCAGTCCATCCGCCCGACGATCAGCCCGTCGGCGGCGGCCTCGCAGACCAGCTCCTGGTCGCGGTGCAGCCGGGTCCGCGGGAGCACGTTCCGGGCCGGGAGCCGAACCGGCTCGGAGGTGTGGCGCATCCGGATCAGCCACTCGGCCCGCTCGGTGACCTTCGGGAAGATCCGCTCCAGCCAGGCCAGGTCACCGGTCAGCCGGTAGTGCTCGCCGATGGCCCACAACGCCTCGCCCGGCGCGTCGGCCTCGGGCCCGAACCCGCCGGCCCAGACGTCCTCGCTCAACCGGTCCACCGCCGGCCGGCTGAACCGGCTCAAGCCGGCCTTGTCCAAGGCGTTGACGATATAGGCCCCGTCGCGGCACCAGAGCAGCGGGTAGCAGATGGTGGCGATTCTCGGCTCGGGCCCGACCATGGCCGCCACCAAGTGCATCAGCGAGGCGTGGAACGCCTCCTGGTAGCGCGCGTCGGGCAGCTCGATGGCCAGCGGGGTGAGCGTCTCGCGCCACTGGTCGGCGAGCCGGTCGAGGCGGTCGCGGGCGGGGAGCCGACGCCGCTCGACCACCGCCGGCGGCGGGCCGAGCCGGGCCGGCAGGACGGGGAAGTCCCACCACGTGTCCCACTCCCCGCCGGGCTCGATCTCCGTCTCGTAGGCCAGCACGCCACCGCACCAGCCGTCACGGTCGGCGGCGCTGACCGCGGTGGGGATCTCCCCGCGCCGCAGCGGCACCGAGACGTCGACCTGGTGGGTGGCCAGCGAGACGCAGCCGTTCCGGGCCGGATGCCGCGTGCCGATCACCGCCACGGCGTCGTTGACCAGGAAGCCCAGGTGCTCGTGGTCGTAGGTCAGGCTGTAGACCGGCCCGCCGGCGGGACCGAGCCCGCGGACCACCAGCAGCACGGTCGCCCGGACCGGCTGCTCGCCGCGGTTGAGCGCCCGGCACCACAGCGTGTCGAGCACCTGGTGGTGATCGGGACAGGGCTCGACGCCCAGACGCAGGTCCATCTCCAGCGGCCCGGCCCGCCAACGGCTGCGGTGGATGGGGAGGAAGCCGCCCAGCAGCCGGTCGCGGATCGCCTCGCGCGGGAGCAGCTCGGGCGCCACCAGGCGGTGCTCTCCGGACAGCCAGACCCAGACCGTCACGCCGAACGTGCGCACCCCTGGCGAGAACCCGCCGCCCGGCTCGACGAACGTCTTGAGCACCTCGATCGAGCCCGCCGCCGACAGCACCACGTGGCTGTCGGCCCGGGGCCAGATCCATTCCGGACGCTGCTCTCGCGTGATCTCGCTCATCGCACCTGCCAAAAAACCGGGGACGCTCGACCTATTTCCCGCTGCCGTCGCTTGAGTCCAGTCCGTCCCTGCCGTCCGCGCCTACCCGACGACCTGCTCTTCACCTCGGTTGTTCATCATACCAGAAGGCGACTGGGCCGTGGCGGCTCAGGCCGGCGGGAGGAGGCGGCCGCGCCAGTCGATCCCGCGACCGGTGAGCGCATGGAGCAGGGCGTTGGCCAGCACCCCGGCCATCACCGCCATGCCCCACAGCCCCGCCACGCCCCACCACGGCGACAGCCCGTAGGCCGCGTAGAACGGCGCCCAGGCCGCCGCCTGCGCGGCCACCGCCGCCAGGGACCAGCCGGCCAGCGCCCACTGCCCGCCGGCCGCCGCGGCAATGAGCACCACCACCGGGCACAGGCAGACCGCCAGGTAGACCGCCAGACTGACCACCGCCAGGGCATGACGGTTGCGCACGCCGCGCAGCGAGTTCTTGCTGAACCCGCGCCACAGCTCGCCCAGGCTGTTGTACATCGGCGTCGAGAGGAGGTCGAGCGCCTCGGCGCAGCGCAGGCGGAACCCGGCTCGTTTGACCGCCGTGGCCAACCCGACATCGTCGGCCACGTCGTCCCGGACCGCCGCGTACCCGCCCACCGCGGCCAGCGCCTCGCGCCGCAACAGCAGGAAGGCACCGCAGCCCAGCGCCCGTCGATCGCGCGGATTGGCGGTCGAGTTGGGCGGGAAGAGGAAGGTGATCAGGCGAATCGCCACCGGCATCACCAACCTTGGCGCCAGGGCGCGGCTGGAGTCGTTGGGGATCAGCGTCAGGCCGTCGAGCCCTTCGTCCAGGACGGCCGTCATGGCCGCGGCCATCAGCCTCGGGGCGAACTCGATGTCGGCGTCGGTGCCGCAGACCCATTCACCGCTCGCCGCCAGCCAGGCTTGCTGCATGGCGTGGGGCTTGCCCAGCCAGCCCGCCGGCGGATCGAGCCCGTCAATCACCTTCAGCCGCTGGTCGCCGGCGGCGATGGACTTGAGGATGTCCGCCGTCCGGTCGGTCGAGCGGTCGTCGACGGCGATCACCTCGAGCCGCGGGTAGTCCATCGCCAGCACCGCCCGGACGCTGCGTTCGAGGATGCGCCCGGCCTCGTTCCGCGCCGGGACGAGGACCGAGACCAGCGGCGCGGTCGAGTCGAACTCGTGGGGCGTGACCTGGAGCGTGGGCCGGCGCACGAGATCGTGGCGGTTGCGCGCGAGGACCAGCAGCCAGAGCAGCAGGTTGGCGGCCAGGAGGGGCACCAGCCAGCCCCCGGCCATGTTACGACCCGAAGGCGAACAGCGGCAGCTCACGACGCGACTGCTCGTCGGCCAGCCGCTGCTCGGCGGCCTCGACATAGGCCGGCTCGCGCTCGATGGCGATGTACCGCCGCCCGTTGCGGAGGGCGGCCACGGCGGTCGTGCCGACGCCGGCGAACGGATCGAGAACCACGTCGTCCGCCTGGCTGCTGGCCCGCACGATGCGCTCGACCAGGGCCAGCGGCTTCTGGGTCGGGTGGACCTTCTCCCCGTCCCGGCCTTTGAGCCGCTCGGCCCCGGTGCACAGCGGGAAGTACCAGTCGCTGCGCATCTGCTTGCCGCCGTTCTCGGCCTTCATGTCCTGGTAGTTGAAAGTGCAGCCGTGCGCGTCGGCGGCCTTCTTGCACCACAACAGGGTCTCGTGGGCGTTGGTGAAGCGCACCCCGCGGAAGTTGGGCATCGGGTTGTTCTTGACCCAGATCACGTCGTTGAGGAACCAGAAGCCGAGGTCCTGGAGGATGCTGCCGACCCGGTAGATGTTGTGGTAGGTGCCGATCACCCACAGCGTGCCGGTGTCCTTGAGCACGCGGCGGCAGGCGGCCAGCCAGGCGGCGGTAAACCGGTCATAGTCGGCGAACGACTTGAACTGGTCCCACTCGTCGTCGACGGCGTCGACCACACTGGTGTCGGGCCGGATCAACTCCTGGCGCAATTGGAGGTTGTACGGCGGATCGGCGAAGATCAGGTCGACCGATCCGGCCGGGAGTTGGGCGAGCACGTCGAGGCAGTCGCCACGGATGATGCGGTCGAGCCACGGCCGCAGGTTCTGCTTCGGCGCAATCTCGCTGATGGCCATCCAGCACACCTCCCGGTCCTGACGCGGTGATAGACACAACTGGCCGGAGTCGGTTTCGCCGGACCGGCGTACGGTTTCCGAACGCCGTTCGGAGGCGGGAGAACGGGCGATGAACCTGGTCGTGTGGGCGATGGCGCTGCTGCTGGCCGGCGATCCGGCGGCGTTGGAGGCGCCGGTGACCGAGGTCGGCACGGCCACCAGTGGCCGACGGCCCGGATGGGTCAACGTGGTCGCCGGAACCCGGGTGACGGTCTTCGAGCGGGCCGGAGCGGGGCGGCTGACCGCCCTCGAGATCGTCCCGCCGGACGACGGCGACGCGGCCCAGGCGCTGCGGCTGGTGGCTACCTGGGACGGGGCCGAAAAGCCGTCCATCGACGCCCCGCTGCGTGACCTCTTCGGCGCCGTGCCGGGCGGGCTGGAGCACTACGCCTCCGACCTCGGCGCCGTCGGCCCGGTCTGGTCGCTGACGCTGCCGATGCCGTTCGGCGCCGGCGCGCGGATCGAGCTGGTCAACGATTCCCCGCGTGATGTCGAGGTCGGGTTCCGCTGGCGGCTGGAAGTCCGCGAGGCCGCGGCGGCCGGTCTCGGCCGGCTGCACGTCGACTGGCTGCGCCGCCGGCTGGTGGCCCCCGACCAGGCCCTGCTGCTGGGCACCGGGGAGGTCATGGGGCAGGTCGCCGGGCTGCGGCTCGACCTGGTCGCCTCGGCCGAAGCCGGGCTGGCCCTCCCGCTCCGCTTCGGCGCCGACGGCGGGCCGGACGGCGTGCTGGCGGGGAGCCTGTCCGAGCTGTTCGGCACCCGGCAGCCGGCGGCGCTGCCGCTAGCGGGGCTGGTCCTGGCCGCGCGACCGGAGTGGCGCTGGCGGGTGGCCGGCTACCGCTCGTTCGCCGGCGCGCCGCTGCGGTTCCACCGCGCCTGCCGGCTGACCCTCGACGGCTCGGGCCTGGGTGAGGTCGAGGCGGACCTGACCGCGACGGTGTTTTGGTACGCCGCGGCGCCCTACCCGCGCCGGCCCGAGCCGGTGGCCTACGAGCTGCGGCGTCGGACCTACGTCGGGGTGACCCCGGCCCCGCGACCGTCGCTGCGCGATCTCGATCAGTCGCTGGCCGGCGACCCCAGCCCGAAGCTGGCCTTCGACACCGCCGCCGATCTCAAACGGGTGACCATCCTGGGCACCGAGCCGCCGGCGTATCCGAAGTGGATCGACCAGCCGTCCGCCGGTCGCGATCAGCCGTATCCGGGCCGGCGCGGCCTGGTCGCCCTGCAGCCCAAGGACCGCGACACCGTCTGCCGCCTGCTGTGGAAGGTCCACCTTCCGCCCGGCGCGGCCCGGCTGCGCTACGCCTTCTCGGTCGACCCGCACGAGCTCCAGGGCGCGACCGACGTGCTGGTCCAGCTCCGGCTCTACGACGGCCGCGACGAGCGAGTCTTGAAGAACCTGCAACTGCTGGTCTCGGAGGAGCCCCAGCCAGATGGGTGGGTGACCGGCAGCGTGCCGCTCGGCCGACTGACCCGCGACGAGGTGGTGATCGTCGTCGAACTGACGCCGGGCGGCGCCAGGGGGGCGTTCGCCAACGAGGAGTTGTTCATCGACGAGCTGGCGGTGACGGCGGAGTAGGGCTACTCCTTGGGCAGCATCCGCATCAGCTCGTCGTGCGGCCGGGCGATGACGTGGCTGGCGATGAAGTTGCCGCCGATCTGCCGGGCGGCGGCGGCGCCGGCCTCGACCGCCGACTTGACCGCGCCGACATCGCCGCGGACGATCACCGCGACGTACCCGCCGCCGATCTTCTCGCGCCCGACGTATTCGACGTTGGCCGCCTTGAGCATCGCGTCGCAGGCTTCGTAGCAGGCGGTCACGCCCTGGGTTTCGATGAAGCCGAGGGCGGAGCGTGTCGCTGACATGGGGTCTTCCTCCGGTTGGTCCGGGTACCGCGGGTCGGGCTGGCCGAGCAGCCAGTTGACTCGCGCCGGGGGCATGATGAAGCTCTCCGCGCCGGGCGCCGGCCGGGCGATGACGGTCGAGGCGAAGTGGATGTGCAGCGCCTCGGCGGCCTGCCGGCCGGCCTCGATGGCGCACTCGACCGCCGCCGTCTCGCCGGCCACCCGCAGCAGCGCGCCGTAGTAGTCGTTGATTTCCAGGTTGAGCAGCCGGACGCCGCTGGCCTTGGCCATCAAGTCGGCCACCACCGCCGTGCCGGAGAACGATTTGACCTCGATCAGGCCGAGCGCGTGGTTCACCGCTGGGCCTCGGCGATGCGGCGGACGACCTTCTCGACCAGGGCCCGGACCGCTTCTTCGTCACCGGCCAGGCCGCCCGGCCGCGGTCCGGCGCACACCGGCGGCACGCCGGGGGTGGCCTCCAGCGGACAGCCCAACTGACCCAGCAGCGAGCGCAGCTCGATCTCCACCCGCTGGGCGTCGATCCGCACTTCGGGCGACATCGGCAGGCGGGACTCGCCCATGTCGAAGCCGCGGACCTTCAAAGCCACCCTGACCCCTTCCGGGAACTCGGCGCCGAAGACCAGTTGCTTGATCAGCCGCAGCACGCTGTACTGCAGCTCTCTGGCCCGCTGGAGATCGCCGGCCAGGGTGCGGTTGTACATCTCGACGATCAGCTCGGGCACCACCCCCGAGGTGGCGATGGTTCCGCCGTCGCCGCCCATCACCAGCGACGGCACGAGGATCTCCTCGCAGCCCAACAGGAAGCTGAAGTCGGGCCGGACGGCGCGGACCTCGTTCATCATCACCAAGTAGGCCGGCAGGTCCCGGCTGCTGTCCTTGATGCCGATGATTCGCGGGTGCTCGGCCAGCCGCTTGAGCGTGTCGACGCCGATCGGGTTGGAGAACTGAGGGATGTTGTAGACGGTGATGTCGATGGGCGTGTCGCGGGCGATGGTCAGGAAGTACTCGCGCACGTTGCCCTGGGTCAACGGGTAGTAGAACGGCGGGACGATGGCCACGCAGTCGCAGCCCAGCGTGGCGTAGTACTCGCAGGCTTCGAGCGTGGTCTTGACGTTGGCCTCGGCCGCGCCGGCCATGATCTTGACCCGGCCGCGCGCCTGCTCGGCGACGATCCGGACGATCTCCTTGCGCTCGGCGAAGTCGAACCGGGTGAACTCACCGGTGCTGCCGTTCGGGTACAGCCCGTGCACCCCGCGGTCGACCAGCCAGTCGATCATCCGCCGCAGCTCGGCCTCGTGGATCCGGTCGTGGGCATCCAACGGCACCATGTGAGGGGTAAAGATCCCGCGCAGTTTCGGAGCAGACATCACACCGCCAATCCTGTTTGATCGGCCGCCACCGCGGCGCCGCCTAGTTTACCACCGACTCCGCCGATCCTGCGCGGACGAAGCTCGCCATGGTCGACGATGTTGGATGGCACCAAGGGCAGTCAGGCGTGGTCGTGGAATCGGCTGCGCGGATGATGAAGTACAGGTCTGGGGAAGTGTGAGCGGGGGCGGGTATAATAGACTTCGAGAGCGCGCGATGAAGACGATTCAGACCAGGGTCCGGGTGACCGGCCAGGGCACGTTGACCGCTCGGGTCCCCGAAGACGTGCCACCGGGCGAGTGGGACGCCGTGCTCGTGCTCGATGCGGTTGCCGGAGCGCAGCAGCCGTCCGTGGCGCCGAGGACCTTCGGGGACCTCCTGGGGGCGTTCGCCGGCCGGATGCGCGTCTCCGAAGACGACCTGGCCGGGGCCGAGTACCGGTCTGAGTGGAATGGCGAGTCGCTGCCGTGACCACCGCTGAGTTGCTCATCGTCGACACCCACGCGCTGGTCTGGTTCCTGGAGGACGATGCCCGTCTCGGCGCCGCGGCGCGTGACGCTCTGTCCCAGAGCAGCGTGCAGGTCGTGATCCCGGCCATGGTTCTGGCGGAAATCAGCTATCTCCACGCCCGCGGCCGGATCGCGGTCAGCACCGCGGACGTGGTCGAACGCGTTCGGGAGGCCGCCAATGCGCGCATCCAGCCGCTGGACCAAGAAGTCGTGGCGTTTCTCCCTGCGAGCCTGAACATCCACGACGGCCTCATCGTGGCCACGGCGCTCCACCTGGCCGGCCGTGGCGCGGGAGTGGCGTTGGTCACCAAAGACGCGGAGATCGCTGGGAGTGGACTGGTCGAAGTCGTTTGGTGAGCCCGCGGTTGGTCAGGTTCGCGCCTCCCTGGCCGCGGCCAGTTTGATCACCAGCGTGTCGTGGCCGGCCACCGCCACCTCCAGCGTGGCGGTTCCGTCGGGACCCGGAGCCGGCTCGGGCAGTGGTCGCTCGGCGATCACGTCCACGGCCGTCAGGCGCGGAATGTCGGCCGCCGCGATGCCCAGGGAGCGGGCGTCCAGAGTGACCCTTACGCTCCGCCGCGCGGCCTTCAGGCCGCGGAGGGTGAACAGCAGCTCGCCGGCCGCCCAGTGGCCGAAGCGCTCAATCAGCACGTCCTCAGGAGCGTCGGTCACCGCGAGCGTGACGGGCTCCCAGCCCGCCGCGTTGAGCCGCTGGATCACCGGCAGGTACTTACGGAACAGGTCCCGGTCGCGCTCGTACTGCTCCGGCGAGCCGAAGTAGCGCTTCCACTGCGCGTAGCCCGGCTGGTCCTCCCCGCCGATGGTTGAGATGGCGGGGTAGAAGCCGTAGAACATCTGGTGTTGCAGGTACTCCTCGATATCCTCATGGGTCGCGACCGGCAGCGGCTGGTGCCAGTTGCCGTCCTGCAACAGGTTGGTGGTCGGCTTGCGGTACGCATAGGTCCGGCGGAGGCAACTGAGCTCGTCGGACTCGACCTCGTGCGGCCGGCGGCCGCCGGGATGGCTGCGGGTGGTCACCTCGCAGCCCAGCACGTCGCCGGTGCCCGCGAAGAACCGGTAGGCCGGCGGGTCGGCGCCGATGTTGAGCATGACCAGCTTGTCGCGCGCGCGCAGCTCGGCGGTCATCCAGGCCAGGAAGTCGTGGAACGAGGAGACCGCGGGCAGGCACGGTTGGGCCGTCTCCCGGTCGAAGGTCAGCGGTGTCCGCGCGGCCCGCAGGTGCTCGGCGCGGTGGTTCTCGAAGCCGGTCGACTGAACCAGGCCGACGCTGTCCACGTAGACCCCATCGGAGACGGACAGGCGCGGGAGCACCTCGTAGGTCCAGCAGGTCCGCCCGCGGTTGGGTTCGGGCAGGTGAGGTGACGGGTTGGTGTACCACCACTGCGCCCACACGTCGTACTCGTTGCTGGCCCAACAGGGCGGCGTGCCGTCGGCCTTGGCGGGCAGCGAGTTGAGTACGGCCCGGGCGATCTCCGCCTCCGGGCCGCCACTCCACTGCCGGGTGGAGCCGGTCTCGGCGGCCATCTGACGCAGGCGGGTCAGGCACTCGTCCAGGGTGAGCATCACCCGCTCGCCCTTCACCTCCGCGAACCACTGCCGCAGGCCGGTCGGCTCGATGTACTGCATGGCCATGATCCCCGCCCGCCGGGCCGCGGCATAGGCCTCCGGCGAGGGGCTGCCGCCGACCTCCCAAAAGGCCAGGCCGAAATCCTCGGGGTGCGGGATCTTGTCCGGGTGGACCGGCCACAGCCAGGCGCCCTCGCGCTGGACCCGTTTCACGAAGGACGCCCCGAACGCCTGGTAGTACCGCTCGGCCGCGGCGCGGAAGCCCCACTTCGGCTGGAGGGCGCCGAGCAGAAAGCGCCACCGCGCCCGGCCCGGACCGGGGTGGCGCGTCTCGGGTGACAAACCCAGATCGACCGTGTGGACCAGACCGGTGTCGGACCGGCACCAGCGCCGCTCCATGATGGGACAGTCCAAGGGCAGCGCGAGCAGCAGCCCGACCCGGTCATTGGTGAGGCACGAGAACGGGTAGCGCGAGACCTGGTGGCCTTCGTAGCCGAAGTCGAACCCGTACCGGTGGCCGGCCTCCATCCGGCGTTGGCGGCGGAGATCGTCGTGCCACACCCAGCCTTCGGTGCGCACGGGCAGCCGATAGGAGACCTCCAGCGCCCGGCCGCGTGGCGGGTCGCTCCGGTCGCTCAACTCGACATCGACGCCGATGCCGGTCGGGCCGGCAGACCAGGTCAGGCTGCCTTCGAGATGCATCGCGGCGCTCGTGAAATGCTGCACCGCGCCCCGTCCGTCGGGCGCGCGCTGGACCGGACCGGCGAGCAGCACCGTCGGGCCGGGCACCGCCCCGCCGGCGGCCTCGACCCGCAGCCGGTCGAGGTCCACATGGTCACCACGCCACAGACAGACGGCCAGCCGCAGCGTCGCGACATCTTCGGGGACGCGGTAGGAGCGGCTGAACCGCTCCCACACCGCCGGCTGTTTGGCGGCGATCATGCACTGGTAGTGGGTGTGGCTGTAGGGCGAGTACTCCCAGCCCTTGGGCGCCTGAGTCTCACGGGTGACATCGCGCCCGGCGGCGTCGAAGGCGTGGACGTAGACGATGTAGGTCGCGTCGATGGCCGGGACGCGGCCCTGCCAGGAGACGGTGTAAGTCCGCTCCGCCGTGACCGCCAGGTCCCCGCTGAAGCACACCCCGTGGCCGTAGCTGCGGGTCGCGCCGAGCCGCGCGTAGCCGGCCGAGCCCTCGGCCCCGCCGTCGGTCCGGCGCTCGGCCGCCACGGCGCCGACCGGCTGCTGGGCGAGTCCGGCGTACGGCCGCCAGCCGTCGGCCGCCTCGAAGTCCGTTGCGGCGACCGGCGCCGCAACCTCGGCCGGCCGCGCCACGAACTCTCGCACGGCCAGTCCTCCGGCCGGTCCGGGCAGGAGCGGCAGCGATTCGCCTGGCACCGCGAGCCGCGTCACCGCCCCGGTCGCCTCGTCCAGGCTGAGCGCCAAACCGTCTCCGCCGGTGAGCTCCATGCCCCAACCGCCGCCGACGGTCAGCAGGGCCAGCCCGGCCACACGCACGACCACACCGGAGCACCACATTCGGGTCGCCATGACGCTTCACCCCCGTTCGACCCCCATTCGCTGCACGGCCGGGCGAACCTGCCCCACTCGCGCGGCGGACGGAACCACCGCGCTGGGCCATCCTGCTATCCTACCGGGTGGAGGGTCAGTCGCCGTGCAGACGACCATGGGCTCAGCGCGGGCCTACCTCAATCGGAGGTTGTTCGCCGATTTCGAGCAAGGGCTCGAAGGTGGCGTGACCTACGCCGCCGAGATCGGGGACCGGCTCAAGGAAAGCGTCTACGGCGCGCTCCGGCTGTTGATCAACGGTTTCCTAGACCACCCCGGCAACCAGCTTGACCGCCACGACCCAGCGACCCAGCGCCTCGTCCACGACAACGCGTTGATCGTGCTCTACCGGCTGCTCTTCCTGTGCTACGCCGAGGACCGGAAGCTGCTGCCGTGCGACCGGGCTCCCTACGCCGAGACGAGCCTGCTCCGGCTGCACCGCGAAGTCAACGGCAGGCTGCGCCATGACGGCTACACGCCGGCGACCCAGGAGGTCTGGGCCCGGCTGATGGACCTGTTCGAGCTGATCGATCAGGGCTACGCCGAAGGCGGCATCCCGGCGTATAGCGGCGGCCTGTTCGATCCCGGGCGGCATCCGCCGATCGCCTACGCGCCACAGGACGGTCACTCGCGGTGGGAAGTCGGCGATCAGGCCCTGGCCCAGGTGATCGATCTGCTGGCCTACGACCGCCGACCCGGCGATCGGTTCGGCGAGCGCGCCATCGACTACGCCTCGTTGCCGGTGCAGCAGTTGGGCACCCTCTACGAGGGCCTGCTGGAGCTTCAGCCGCGACTGGCCACCGGCAGTTTCTACACGCCGAAGTACATCGTCGACTATATCGTCGAGCAGACCATCGAACCGCTGGTCGTCGAGGCGGCCGAGAAGGTTGCCGCCCTCCGGCCCGAGGTCGAGCGGAGGGTGGCCGAGCTGGAGCAGAGACGCCGCTCCATCCCCGAGCTCGATCAGGCGACGCGGCGGCAGCTCGCGGTTGCGATCGAGGCCCAGCGAGCGCGGCTGCTGGAACCATACCTGTCGTTGAAGGTGCTCGACCCGGCGATGGGCAGCGGGCATTTCCTGATCGGCGCGGCGGACTTCCTGAGTCTGGCGATGGCCACGGATCCGAACCTGCCGGCCCGAGACACGAAGGGCGATGAGGATCCCCAGCTCTTCTACAAGCGTCTGATCGTCGAGCGTTGCCTGTACGGCGTGGACCTCAACCCGCTGGCGGTGGAATTGGCCAAGCTGAGCCTGTGGCTGCACACCGTCAGCGGCGACCAGGCGCTGTCGTTTGTCGACCACCACCTGCGCTGCGGCAACTCGCTGCTCGGCGCCCGACTCACCGAGGACTTGTCGACCGAGCCGCCGCGGCTGAGGAGCGGTCAGGTGGTCCGCGACCCGGACTCGCCGGTTTCGTGCGACTTCCTGGAGGCGCTGAGGGCCAATCACCTGGATTGCTTCCTGGACACGCTCCATCGGATCGCAGAGGCGCCCGTCGACCAGCAGAGCAAGGCACGGTGCTACCAGGAGATGGACCAGGTCCGCGACCGGTATCGGCAGGTGGCCGACTTGTGGCTGGCGCCCTACTTCGGGGTCGAGGTGAGCGCGGAGGAGTATGAGCGGGCGGTGGAGGGGCTGCGGGCACTCACCCCCCAACCCCCTCTCCCAGCGGCGGGAGAGGGGGAGGAGCGGATCGCGCCGATCGCTCCCCTCTCCCCTCGTGGGAGAGGGGTCGGGGGTGAGGGGGGGCCACGCTTCTTCCACTGGGAACTGGAGTTCCCCGAGGTCTTCCTCGGCCCGAACGGCCTGCTCCCCGAGCCCGAACGGGGTTTCGACGCGGTGATCGGCAACCCGCCTTGGATCAACGTCAAACGCGGCGGCCTCGGTGCGGCGGAAGCCGCCGTCCGCAACTGGGCCACGACGGCGCGCGGGCAGTACGATACCGCGGGACTGTTCGTCGAGTTGTCCGTGCGGCTGGCCCGGCACGGGGTCGGGATGATCGTGCCGAAGCCGGTCGCGCTGTCCGAGAGCTATGAGCCGGTGCGCGCGTTGCTCCTAGCCACCGGATTGGTGCGGCTCGCGCCGGCGGGACCGTGCTTCGACGATCCCGCGGTCGAGGGCACCGTCGTCGTCGCCCGGCTCACGCCAGGCGATGCTCCGGTCACCGTCGACCGGCTCGACCTGTCCGCGACCCGGCCGCCGCAACACACCGTTGCGCCCCGGCTGTTCGCCGAGCTGCCGTTCCGGATTCTCAGCCACCACCTCGGTCCGGCCCTGGCCGCCGTGGTCGAGGCCGGACTGGCCTCCGGCGCGCTGGTCCGGCTCGGCCAACTGGTCCGCTGGACGCGCGGAGTCGAGGCCGGGAAGGGCATCACCTCGGCGTCGCCAGAGGCCGGCAAGCTGACGCCGATCCTGGCGGGCGAGGCCTTGGACTCGTACCGCCTCGGGCCGGTCCGCTACTACGACCGCGCCTCGGTGAGCGACCAGGCGGCGAAGCCGGCGTCGCTCTACGACCGTCCCGCCAAGCTCCTGCTGCGTCGGGTCGCCCCGCAGCCGGTGGCCGCGGTGGACCGTAGCCGGGCCCATGTGCTGAACACCATCTACATTGCCGACACCGAGGACGAGACGCTGGCCTACGCCCTCTGCGGACACCTCAATGCCCGGCCGACACGCCGTCTCTGGCAGGCGATCTACGCCACCGACGACACCATCTTCCCGTACCTCCGCGTCTCCCAACTGGACCGGTTCGTCGTGCCGGCCGAGCTGCGCGATCGCCACCAACTCGCCAGCGAAGCCAAAGAAGCGTCGGCGGTGGGGCAGGCGCTGCACGACCTGGACCTACGCGCCAGCCACCGTCTCCTGACCGACTTCGCGCCGCCCGGCGGCCGCTTGAGCCGGAAGCTGACCGCCTGGTGGACCCTCGACTACACCGCGCTCCGGACGGAGCTGCAACGGTGTTTGCAGCGCGATATCCCGGCGGCGGGCCGGGACCAGTGGGCCACCTGGCTGCGCGACCAGACGGCCGAGCATGCCCGGCTGACGGCCCGCCTCGCCGCTCTGGAGACCTCCCTCGACGACCGGGTGGCCCGGCTCTACGGGCTGACCGGGGACGAGACAGCCATCGTGGGCGGGGAGGCGTAGGCCCGGAACCCGGACAAATAGGTCATACCAAGCGCGGGTGATTTCGGAATCCAAGGAGTCATCTCGGCCGGGGCGCCGAATCGGGCGACATGTCACGTCCACGATACCTGGCCCCGCAT
>JAANMV010002827.1_pt1 | contig 16035 bp, 19 predicted proteins | sample 7279661 | NCBI WGS metagenome assembly JAANMV01 (sample SAMN14094540, study PRJNA606508) | bioreactor metagenome | isolation source: A lab-scale SPAN reactor treating ammonium-rich wastewater day 121 | place: Ireland: Galway | collected 2017-05-16 | reverse complement strand
GTCCAGTTCTTGCCGACCTTCTTGAGCGGCACGCCGGACGAGCGGACCAGCTCGACCAGGTCGACACGGGCTTTGAGAGCGTCGAGCTCGGAGCGGTCAGGCATGAGGAGCCTCCCGGCCGGGTCTGGGAAGACGATAGTGGCCGGTGGGCGCCACGCCCAGCACACCGCGGCAGTGCCACAGCGCGCTGTCCACCAGGAGCTGCTCGGCGCCGGTCAGGTTCCGCCGAGCCAGGGAGCGCCAGAGCAGGAGATAGGCCTGCCGAAGCTCGGTGTGGGTCAGAGGCCAGCCCACGTGCTGCGTGGCCGTTCTCAGCGTGAGCCGGCGAAAGGTCTGGCTGGCCTCGTCCCACTCCACCTGGCCACCGTCGGTGTCGAGCAACCACTGCCAGCGGCGCCGGGCGGTCTCAGGGTCGAGCCGGGCCAGGTCGAGCATGTCCTGTCCCTGATCCTCCCAGCCGCACTCGGCCAGGAGCGAAGGGGGCCAACCGTGCTGCACGGCCTCGCGCATCACGGAGCGGCCCAGTTGGCTCAGGCCGTGCTCGACCCCGGTCTCCAGGGCCCGCATCTGCCAGTGGTCCCAGGCATAGGCGCCGGCGGCGTCGGGCTGCAGGCGTGCCAGGTCGGGTTCGTGCTCTTGAGCCATCGGCGGCCTCCATGAAACGAGGTAGTTGGGATGGGTCATGCGCCCCTCCGCGGCCGGCGGGAACGGCCATAGAGCACGCGGGAAATCAGGCAGCGGGGGTGCAGGGAGGCGAGGTCGTCGAGCGCGGTGAGGAGAGAAGCGAGAAAGCAGCGCAGCGGTCTGGTGGTCAATGTAGAGGCGTCCTTTCAGGAAGACTTTTCGTACGACTTGGGCCGCAATCATCTTACGATGTTGCTTGCATTTATTACGACTTTAGAGCCATACATCCTGCATCAACAGACAAGAGATCGCTTGTTCGAACTCGGCTTTTGGCCTAAAATAACAATGACATGAGCGCAAACATGACGATCGGACAAAAAATACGTAAGTTGCGCCGAGAACGCGACTGGACTCAAGCAGAGTTGGGTGAGCGCGCCGGAATCAACTATCGCAACATCACTCGGTACGAGAGTGGGAAGCTTCGGCCTGGACTCAAGGTGCTGCGGAAGTTGGCAGCAGCACTTGAGGTTCCGCTTGACGACTTCATGGAAGCGCAGGAACAAGCGGCACCGGCTGGCCTTCGAGATCCAGAGCTGCTCCAACATTTTCGGGACGTCGAGCAAATGCCAGAAGAGGATCGAGCGGCCATCAAGCGCCTTCTCCAGGCGATGGTGATCAAGCACCAAGTGCAGAACCTGGGACGCATCGCCTGAAAACTGCAGGTAGGGCAAGGAAAAAGGACCGGAAGCTTCCATCGTTCTGCCCGGGCGGAACGTGTCACCATTACGGCGACGGGCGATCCATGTTGTGCGCCAGGGCCGTGTCGGTCCGTTCGCCGACCACTCCCTCCCTCCATCCGAGGTCATGGCTAGGCCATTCTCGAACTCACAGGGATGCTGAGGCTGGTCGTTGGCGTGTTCCTCGTCTTCCTGCTGCAATGTCCTTGTTGGGCTCAAGATGTTTGGGGAGCCGGGCAACACCTACTCGATATGGACCTCCAGGTAAGCAAGGACACACAGGCCATCGCCAGTCGGCTCCAGAAGGGCAAAATTACGCCAGCAATGGCTGCGGTGGAGCTTGATGCGCTGCTGAAAGATTATACGGAAGCAACTAACCTCGTAAGACGCAATACCGAGGTGGTCGCTCGGCTCGTAGAGGGAACAAGCACCCATCACTACAACGTTCTGTCAGACCTCTTCGACGCACAGATAATGCGAATCCAGAAGTTACGAGACGCGTGCTCCTTCGAAGCACTGTATGGGCTGAAGAAGGCACAACCACTGTATGACGACCAGGTGAACATTTATTACGCCCGATACAAGCAGGCCCGAAAGAGGGCTGAGGCAATCTGGCCTTCACACGCTGAGAGATAGTAGTTATCAGAAACGCTCGAGCAACGCCGGTTGCCGCCGATGCAGCATCCCCCACGGCACGGCGCAGGATGCAAACCTGGAGCCGCCCAGCCCAGCATGCTCACCAGGTCTTGGCTCAGCTCAGCGTCGTGTCCGCGTGGCCGTCGCCAGTGTAGGAGACGCAGCAATAAACGGACGGTCCGATCTAGATCGGCCGCGGCTCCAACAGGAGTTGTGGGCGGCTTAGCCGCACCTGGACGTCCAGGCCAGGATAGCCGCTCTTCGGAGGGGAAGCTTGGATAGGTTACCTGTCGGGGAGTCCGACGCAGTGATCGCGGCGTCTTCTCCCGGGATGGCCGGTTCACGATCCAGAACCGCTCATTCCTTAACCGCCCGAGGAGCGCAAGCTGCGTCCCATCGACCCTACTCGATGGCCCGGACGGCTGCGGCTAGCTGGGCGGAGGACGTGTGCGCATACACCTGCAGGGAAGTGAGCCGGGCGTGCCCAGCCAGAGCCTGGGCCGTGACAAGCGAGGCCCCGGAGGAGACCACGTTGGACAGGAACGCATGCCGAAAGGAGTGGGGCGTCACCCCTTTCAGCCCGGCCTGCCCGCGCAGCTGCTGAATGTGGTCCTCGATGGTGCGCACGGCCATGCGCCCGTGGGTGCGCGTGACGAAGAGCGGCGCCTCGGGGGCCACGGAGAACCCGCGCAGCTTATTGAAGGCGAGCAGGCCGGCCACGGCTTCCCGGGCCCGAGCGTTGAGCGGGATTGCCCGTGACTTCGAGCCTTTTCCCAGGGAGCTCGGCACCACCAGCAGCGGGCGCGGCGCACCTTGCCAGGCCACGTCGTGGACGGAAAGCCCGGCCATTTCTGAGACTCTGAGTCCCGTGTGCGCGGCCAGCACGATGAGCCAGTAGTCTTGCTCACCGAATGGCCTGCGCCGGTTGACGGCCGCCAGAAGGGTTTCGAGCTCCGCGGGGGTTACGTTTCTCATCTTTGCTTCCTCCATTTTTCCTTTGCTTGGCGCCGTTCGCCCCCCTCGGTAATCCTTTGGGGGAGGCCCGGCCACCGCCGGTTTTGCGTTTCCTTGCCCGTATGCCGCTGCGCCCCGATGGCTCTTTTGGAACCTCTCCGACGGACCCGGTCAAGCCCATTGGGTTTTTCACTACCGGGCTTGACCGGGGCCGGCGGAGAGGTTATTCCAGTCCATCGGGGCGCAGCGGCTCACGCAGAAACGCAAAACCAGGTGGCCGGGCCTCCCCCCGCCCGCCCGAGGCGGCCCCCGCATCACCGGATTTGCGCTACCAATGCGGGGGTCGTCGAGAGGCGGGCGCCCCACGGCCGGCCGAGGACACCCCTGAGCCAGCCTTTACACAACGCGAGGGGGTGCCCGAGGACGGCCGTCCCCGCACCCGGCAAGGTGGCCCCGAGCCCGGGCCTTCACAGCTGCGAGGGGCCGCCACAGACGGGTGCCCCGCGCCTGCGGAGGGGGCCCCTGAGCCCGATTTTTCACGCCGCGAAGGGGCCGGCCGACGCAGGCGCCCCCGCAGGCGGCGAGTGGGCCCCGCCCACTGTTTTTCACCGCCGGGCGGGGCCCGCAGCAGCCGCCTGCCCACCGCGAGGCTCTCGCCCCGAGGCCCTACGGAAAAACTTTCCGGGGCCTCGGGGACGGGACTTTCCCTAAGACGAGGCCAAAAAGAAAGACCTCCGCCAGGAGCCTGGCCTCGCCAAGCGCCGTGCGGTCGTAGGATTTACACCACCACCCCTTTGGACACCAAAGGCCGCACGGCGCGCCGCCGGAGACTCCGCCTGGACCCTTTGGGTTGAACGTAGGTTTTAGCCGCTTTTTGTACCTTGAGGCGGGTGGTGGAAGGGTCTGCTGGTCGGCGCTGGCGCCGGCCAGCAGACCCCTGAGCGCCTGAAGGCCCCTCTGGCTGACGCGAGGACGGCTGGGGGGCCGTCGAATCCGACGGCCTCCCTCCGATGGATCGGGTTGAAGCTCCCGGTTGAGGGGACTGCGGCCGGCGGGCCGCCAGGCGACCGCGCCGGCCCTCAGGATAGGTCGCTCCGGACCTTGAGCGCGTCGCCGTCGATTCTTCATGGTGGCGACGCGCGCCAGCTGGTTGAAGACGGTATTTGGACGAGCCCGCTGCCGAAGGGTGGGACAGGGAGGCCGGGGAGGTCGCCGCAGGCGACCCCCCCGGCCATCCGGGCGGGACCGCTCCCGGACCTTGAGCGCGTCGCCACGAGATCATGGACCTGAGTCGGGCCTCAGATTCCGATTTAAGAGCATGGGCTGCGACCGAACTTTACATGCTCGGCGACGCGCGCCACCTGGTTGGAAGACCGAGCTAGGATCGACTCCTGTGCCGATCCCGGCACGCACCGGAAACACGCGTTAGGTATCGCCAGTTCCGGTGCGAGGTGCGAGCCCTGCACAGCTAGCATCACTCCTTGCGGCCGGTCCCCGGCCGCCACGCCCCGGGCCGTGCGTCGAACGGCCTTCACCTCGCGGCCCGGAGACGAGACCCTCCCCCCGGACGAGGCCCCCAAAAAGCTACCGCCCACGGCCATCTCCCGCTGCGAAGCGCGCGTCCCCCGTCCTCAGATTTTTCAAGGTCCCTTTCCAATGAAAGGGCGCGCGCTTTGCACCACGAGGCCTCGGCCTACACGCGCCGCCAGGCGCGCGCCAAGGGTTGACGAGGTGGCACCACCCCCCCCTCGACGAATGCATGGAACCATCCTGGCGGAACTCCAATCCTCCAATAGTTCAGATTTCATAAAAATCGTCCCCGTATGTAAGAAGTTCCTCTGGCACAACATTGCAGTCAAGAAGAATTTTTTTGATGGTGTCCACGTTATTACAGAGCGCAACGAAGACATGTAAAGTCGTCAGTTGCTCGCTTCCCAGCCGTGATGCGATCAAGAGAGCATCGACGAATACCTGCGACTGAAGTGTCTGACTCGAGAAAGAATTAAAGCACTCAAGCTCAATCTTGGAGACCAATCGGCTTGAATCCGGACAGTGACGCGCTATGGCTCGACGGACCACAGAATTTTGATCAGAAAGGATCCTAAGACATAAGTCTTCAGCGCTTATTTTGCTGCTTGAACCGATGGCTAAATCAAGGGTTTGTGAAATTGTCTTCACTATGGATTTAGTAGTGAGTTAGCGTAGTCTCGGGCTCCGCGAAAGACGCCCAGCGAATTGCAGTACTTAATCATGTTTTCGTATTCTCTGGTAAGGCGCATGCGCTTATTGAAGTCTTGTCGTTGCTGGCTACAACGGAATTTCAACGGCTTGGATTCTTCGTATTTTTCGGTGAACACAGAAATAGCATACTGACAGAGGATATTGGCGGTATCGACGTATGCTAGGGTTCCCGTTGCCACCACAGCAACCGTTCCGCCTACGACCCCGGTAGAGGTTCCTCCCATCGTCCCCAAGCGTTCTCCCCCCATGGGTCTAAGGTTCGACAATCCTCGCGCTGAGTTAAAGGGTTCTGTCCCGACCGGTCGCTTTGGGACCAGACTCTGATCCTTTCCCCAAAAAATATCACGAAGGCCGTTGAGGAAGTCCCGTGCAGGATAATCACCCACTCCAGGGGGTAAAAACTCGCCAGTTAAACCAATAGGATCCACAACGTTGATAGGATCGTTGTAGCTGTAAACATAAACATTGATGCCAGAGGACAGACCAATAGGATCCTTGCAGGTCCATCGTCCGACGGTCGAGTCATAATCTCGAACTCCAAAACGCACCAGCCCCGTATCCGGGTCGTATAGCCCACCCGCATACCCGAACGGCTGGAAACCTGGATTTGTATCCTCAAGCACCTCGCCCCAGGGCCCATAAGACAAGCGCTGGAGGACGGTCCCCGAGCCAGCGTCAACGACCAACCTCACCGACCCGAGATGGTCGCGGAGCAGCTGGTAGGTCGCCCCGTTTTTCACCATGTAGCCGTTGTAGCCACCGTTGAACACGGCCACCAGGTTGTCGTTCGCATCATACTCGGCGACCGGGAGCAGCCCGCCCACATAGAGCCATTTGCGCTGCACCACGCCGTTCACGCGCTTCACGGCCCGCTTGTTGCCGGCATCGAGCTCGTAGCTCACCATGTCGCCGTTCGGTCTGGTCACCGACAGGAGCTGCCCGGTCGTGTCGTAGTCAAGCGTGGTCTGCCCGGAGCTATCGTTGCGCTGCAGCAGGTCGCCGTTGGCATCGTACAGCCAGCTCTGGGCCCCATCTGGGCCTACGGCCGACAGCAGCCGGTCCTGGTCGTCCGTACCGTAAGTGGTCGTGCCGGCCGTGGTCGTCTTGGTCAGCCGGTTGTCATTGGAGTCGTACGTATAACTCTCAAACGCCGCCCCATTGCGCGTCACACTGACGAGCCGACCGGCTACATCTTGGGGCGGCTTCAGCACAGGGTAGAGAAGAGCGGGAAAGGCCGTCATGTCGTCTTTCCATGCTTCGACGGCCGGCTGCGCGGGCCTGCGGAATATTGGTCAAGCCGGCTTGAGGAAAATCCTTCACTCGTACGCGTTTGCGCGAGTGCTCGGGCGGTTAAGGCTTCCAGTTAAAGGAAGAAGACAAGAAAGTTAGCCGCGCCGGAACCTACGGCCCAGGTTCTTGCGAAACAGCATCTTCTGGTGCAGGATGCCCACGATCCAGACCGTGGAGCCCTTGCGCCGGTAGATCAGCCGCCAGCTGTCGACCAGGAGTTCCCGAACGTCCTCGCGATTCAGCTCGGGAACCTTCCGGCCCCGGTCGGTCAGGTTGGAGAGGCTGGCGGAAGCCTCGAAGAAGCGGTCCACCATCTCGTCCGCCATCTCGGCTGAGTCGAGGGCGATCTGCCGAGCGATCTCGTGGGCGTCTCGGATGGCCCGTTGGGTCCACCTTACGCGTCGTGCCGCCATCGCCGCAGCTCGGTGCGGGCCTCCTCCAAGCTTAAGGTCCGCCCCTCGTCGACGTCGCGCAGGCCTTCCTCGATGCTGGTCCTCACGTAGAGCGCATACAGGATGTCCTCGGCCGTCGCCTCCTCGGGTAACTCGGAGATCATCGCCAGCACTTCCCGTTTGGTCATGAACCGGATTTCGGGCCCGCCTCCCCGCTCTCCCGCCTGCGGCTGCGCGGATGCGTGCGGGCGTGCTCGCGCATGAGGTCCTGGGGCACCAGGTGGGTATAGGTCTCGGTGGCCTGCACGGTGGCATGCCCGAGGAGCTGCTGGACCTCGCGCAATCCGGCCCCGCCCTGCAAGAGGTGCGTGCCGCAGGAGTGCCGCAGCACGTGCGGGCTCGGCAGCGGATCCAGCCCGGCCCGCCGCCCGTAGCGGCGCAGCATCAGTTGGAGGCTGACGTCGCCCAGGCGGGTGCCATACCAGGTCACGAAGAGAGCCGGCTCGGCCGGCCGGCGCCGCACCATCCAGCTGCGGGCCTCGCGCACGTAGTGCTCCAGCGCCTCGGCCATGGTCTCCCCGACGGGCAGCACCCGGGAGCGCCCGCCCTTGCCCCGGTGGACCCGCAGGACGCGGCCCGCCAGGTCGAGGTGCTCGAGGTCCAGCTGCCGGCATTCCTGGCGCCGCACCCCCACGCCGTAGAGGGTCTCCAGGATGGCCCGGTCCCGCAGGCCGACGGGGGTGAGCGGATCGGGCTGCGCGAGCAGCCTCTCCATCTCGTCGGGCTCGAGCCAGCGTCGGCGGGTCACCGGCTTCTTCAGCACCAGGTGGGCGGTGGGATCGGCCAGCAGGAGGCCCTGGGCCACGGCCCAGCGGAGTAAGCCCCGCACCGCCCGCAGGGCCAGGTCGATGGTGCTGGGCCGATAGAGGCTGCCGTGCCGCGACGAGCCCCAGCGCAGCCGTTGCTGCCAGCGCGCCACGTGGGCTTCGGTGACCTGGTTGGGCTGATGGGCGTCCTCGTCATGGCAGAAGGCGATCCAGCGCTCCAGCCAGGGCCCGTAGGTTCGCCAGGTGGTCGGGGCCCGGCCGGTCGAAGCCAGTCGGTCGCGGTAAGCCGCCAGCAGCTCGGCCCAGGTCACGGGTCCACCTGTGGCGGGCGGCGCCGCTGCTCGCGCGGGTGGCAGCGCTGGTGCACGCGGCGAAGGTCGGAGACCTCCACCCGGGTATAGACCTGGGTCGTGCCGGCCGAGGCATGGCCCAGCATCTCCTGCAGATGGCGCAACCCCGCCCCGCGCCGCAGCATGTGGGTGGCCACCGCGTGGCGCAGGGCGTGGGGCGTGATCGCCTTGTCCAACCCGGCGCTCCGGGCGGCCCGCAGAACCACCTCCGAGAGCGCCTGCCGGGTGAGAATCGGGCGCCCGCTGCGGGCCAGGAAGACTCGCCGCTCCGGTCTCGAGCCCACCAGACGGGGGCGCGCGCAACGCAGGTACTCGTCCAGCCAGTAGGCGGCCTCCTCGCCCATCGGGACCACCCGGCTCTTCTTGCCCTTGCCGAGCCGGACGACCACCAGGCGCCGCGCCAGCTGCACGTCGTCGAGGCAAAGCTCGCGCAGCTCGCTGTTGCGGATCCCGGTCGCATACAAGAGCTCCAGGATGGCCCGGTCGCGCAGGCCCAGCACCGTCGAGACGTCGGGAGCCTCGATCAGGCGCCGGACCTCCTTCTCGGTGGGCAGCACCCGGGGCAGGTCCTTGATGACGCGGGGCCGCTCCACGCCGGCGGCCGGGTCGAGCAAGAGGAAGCTCGCCTGACGCAGGAAGCGGAAGAATGTCTTCACGGCCGAGAGCCGCCCGCTCTGGGTGGACAGGCTGAGCGGCCGGCCCCGGTGGCGGGAGTTGTAGAGGTGCAACCGGTAGGCCGCCACGTGCTCGGGGGTCACCTCGACCAGGCTCGCAACCTTCCGCTGGCGCAGGAAGTCGAAAAGCCTCGGGATCTCGCCGAGATAGCCCTCGATGGTCCGCTCCGACCAGGCCCGCAGCTCCAGGTGCTCCCGGAACCGGGCCTGCCACACCGAGGCTTTCAGCATCGGAACCTCCCGGTGCCGCAAACACCCCTACCCATCGTACACTGTTGCAAACAACAGGTACCACGGGTTTTGTACTCGTTATGAAGTTGTCCGGAGAAGTGAGACATATACCCCCTTAGCTCTTTCTCTCGAAGTGGACGAAGCGCAGAACGCAAAGACCCCTCGGCAGAACCACGCCGTTTGGCTTCGCGGGCGAAGCCGGGCGAAGTCCTCGAAGCTACCCCTGCCCGAGCTGCCTGTCGAGCTCGTCGGGCGTGGTCAGGCCGCTCAGCACGGCCGGGCCCGCCTCATCGAAGACCAGCAGCCGGTAGGTGTAGGGCACGCCTTGCGAGCCCTGCCCCTGCAGATACTCCATCTCCACCAGCTCGCGCAGGGCCTCGCGCAGGCGGTGCTCCTGCCAGCCGGTGTGCTGGCGCAGCTCGCGCCGGGTGAAACGCAGCTGGTGCTCGCTCTGGCCCAGCACGGCAGGCAGCTCCAGCACCCGGGCCCACAGCTCGCGCCCGGCCCGCGACAGCTCGTGGAATGTGCTGCGCAACACGTCCTGGGCCAGGTGATAGGCGATGCGGTAATCCTCCGGCGTGGCCCGCACCACCGTCACTTGCACCTCGTCCTCGGAGAGCACGGCGCGCTCGCGCTGGTACTGGTGCAGGAAGGCCACCACCTCCACCAGCGACAGGAAATTCTCGTTGTCACGCCGGGTGCGCAGCCAGCGGCTGGGGAACTCCAGGAGGTCTGCAAAGGGGATCTCGACCTGCACCGGCTCAAGCAGCCGCTGGGCGTTGTGGTGACGCTGCAGGATGGCCTCGCAGCGGTTCTGAGCCACCAGCCCGCCCCGGCGCCGGGCCTCGCGCTGGCGTTGATGGATGCGCCGGGTCTGGTCCTCGGACTCGTCGAGCTCGATGAGAAAGCAGCGCGTGGCGTTCTCGTGGTCGATGTTGGGGTTGGTCGTCGTTTCCAAATATGCGATCGGGCCTTCCACCTCGAACGTCCTGGTGCTCATCTTGCCGGTGGTCGGGTCTTTGACAGCGACCGCCGAGCTGAGCCGCTTCTTCGATTGCAGCACCCGGATGGAGTAGTCGGCCGCCTCGGCGCCCTTGCGCTCCTCGATGATGAGGAGCTTGCGCTTCAAGAAGTCGGACGGCACGTAGACCAGGGCCTGCGGGGACAGGCGCGAGAACAAGATGACCTCCTCGGGCGGCGTGAGGGACTCCACCAGGCCGGTCAGCCCGGACTTCCCGGCCCCGCTCTGCGACAGCACGATGCCCGAGAGCGGGCTCGGCAGTTTGCGCGAGATGCCGATGAGAAGTCCGAGAATCTTGCCCGTCTCCTCGCCCACATAGCCCAGCGCCTCCATGTCGGCCCGGATGGCCTCCAGCAGCCCCGGCGTTTTTAAAAACCTGAGGGCCTCGTCGCGCTCCTCCTCGGTCATCGGCTTGGGCCTGGCGGGCTTATCCGGGCCGCCCTCAGTCCGGGCCTCGAGCTCGGCCACCCAGTCCTCGGTCGCTCCCAGCAGCACCGCCAGATGTTTCTCCAAAGTTTCCTCGGCCAGGCCGAGTCGCTCGCGCAGCTTGCGGATCACGGCGGTCCGGTTCTTGTCCGAGTACAGGTTCAGCGTATCGATGTGCCGGAGCTGGCCGGACTCTGCGCGCAGCGTGACGTGCAGGCGCCCGGTGAACGGCCCGCGCGGCGTCACCCGATACTCCACCCCGCCAAACGACACCGTGAGCCCGTCGCCTGTTTTTTCTACGGTGTAGGGCCTGCGCGCCGGGACGGGGGTGGGAGCCGGGCGCGGCGGTGGAGCCGCCGTCATTGCGAAAAAACGGGCCAGGGCTGCCGGGCCCTCCTCGGTCAGGACCTGGTTGGGGTCCCGGCCTTGTCCCAGCGCCACCGAGCGGCAGGAAAGCCCAGCCGCCTCCAGCTGCCCGGTCAGGCGCAGCGCGGCCCGGCGCCCCGCTTCGTCGTCGTCCAGGCACAGCACGAGGCGCTCGACGCCGCTCCCCTGAAGGACCGGCAAAAAGTCGACGGGCAGGCCCTGGGCGCCGAACAGGCAGGTGACGTTGCGCACTCCGGCCGCCCAGCAGGACAGCGCGTCGAGCACGCTCTCGGCCACCACCAGCTCGCCCGGCCCCGCCTTGAGCGACTGCCAGTTCAAAAACCCGCGCTTGGGACCGGGCAGATAGAGGTGGCGCACCCTGGCCTGCGGGGCGATCTTGCGCCCGTAGAGGCCCACGATGCCCTGCTCGGGATGAGAGAGCGGCACCACCAGGCACCCGCCCAGCAGCTCGCGGCCCTGCGGCGTCAGCACCCCGAGCGTCGAGAGAGCCTCGTGCAGAGGGCCGCTCTTGTCGAACGTGTCCAGCAGCGTGCCGTCGGCGTAGCCCACCGAGAAGGCCGAGACCAGCGGACGGACGTTGAGGCCCCGCGCCTCGAGCGCCTTCTGAGTCAAAGGATTTTTGGCCAGCGCCTGGGCGTAGTGCTCGGCCACCCGGCCCAGCAGCTCTGCGCGGCTGAACCCGCCCGGCAGCTCCCCCTCGAGCGGAGCCGCATGCCCGTTGCTGTTGGCAGGAGGGGGCAGCACCCCGGCCAGCTCCGAGAGCCGGGCCAGGGCCGCCTGAAAATCGCATTCTTCCTTTAACTGCAAGAACCGAAAGCTGTCGCCTCCGGTCTGGCAACCGAAGCAGTTGAAGAGCTGAGCCTCGGGGTTCACCACGAACGAGGCCTCGCGATCTTCGTGGAACGGGCAGCAGGCCGTCCAGTTCTTGCCCACCTTCCTGAGCGGCACGCCGGACGTGCGCACCAGCTCCACCAAGTCGACCCGGGCTTTGAGGGCATCGATTTCGGAACGTTCCATGGGGGGGCTCAACCTTTCTGTGCGTGAAAATCAGGGAAAGAACGGGTGTTGCAGCCAGGCGATAAAAGCCTTGCGGTGGCCGTCGTCCCACACGCCGATGGCGCGCATCCAGTCGAAGCGGCCGCATTTCCACTCGTCGTACGGGTTCCAGACTTCCAGGATGAAGCGGGCGGCGTGCTTCATCCCCGAGCTCGGCTCACCGCTGACGGACCACTCCTCGAACGCCAGGGCGTCCCAGTAAGAAAACTTGCCGCGCAGGGTGGGAAAGCTGTTCACCAGGTCGAGCATCTGCTGGTCGAAGGGGTGGGGTCGAGACCGGGTCATGCGCGCCTCCACCTGCGAGGTGAGCCGTAGTGAGCGCGCCGGATGAAGACGCGGGGGTGGAGGATGGCGAGGGCGTCGAGCGCCGCGAGAAGTGAAGCAACAAAGATTTTCATACACTTTTCTACCACATTTTAACGTGTAATACCTGCCGGGTCCATCACTTTCTTTCCAAGGCCCGAGTTGTCACATCTGTTCGATTTTGCTAGGATCGACGGGAACAGGAGGCGCCTTCCCGATGTCCCTCGGCAAATCGATTGCACGTTTGCGCAAGCAGAGAAACCTGAGTCAGGCTGATCTGGCTGCACAACTGGATGTCCATCCTCGCCACGTGACGCGCTGGGAGACCGATCGCATCCGCCCACGGCCCAAGACACTGCAGAAGATCGCCGACGCGCTGGAGGCCTCCCTGGATGAGCTCATGGCCGGAGAACGAGCCGTCCAGCTGGACTCGAGCGATCCCGAGCTGAGCGAGCTCCTGGCCCAGATCCCACGCCTGGAGGAGCACCAGAAGCAGGCCCTCAAGACGGTGCTCCGAGACATGCTCACCCGCTCGCAACTCGAGGAGCTGCTCCATCGACGCTCGGCCTGAACCTTCTTCTCGGCAGGGCTATTCTCACAGGCCGAGCCGAGCTCGGAAACCCTCCGCCCTCTTTTCTGGCGTTTCGACGCGACCTTGGCCCAGACGATGGTTTCGCGTCGAAATGAACAGCCGCGAAGCGGCTGCGCGCTGCACCATCTTCCGCCAGCGGTCTCTCGCCGGAGGCAAGCCTGTTTTCGCCCCGCGGGGCCGGGGACAGTGCCGGGCCTGCCGCGGTGTGGACAAGTCGGGCGGGCAGAGGCGGGCGACTTGCCCACACCGCTTGGACAAGTCGCGGAATGCAAGCTCGGGCGACTTGCCCACAGGCCCTTGGAATTCTTTCGCGGAGCGCAAAGACGGGCGAAAGAATCCCACACTGCCCCCAGCACGACGGCGACTATTTTATTTTTTGGATTTAGGAGAACGGGCCGGAGTACGAGAGCGGAGCTTGCGGGGGCTGATCTCCGCCGCGAAACGCGGGGGCTCGCCCAGGCCCAGGTCGGCGTAAATCAGCTGGCGGACATAGTGCGAGACGCCGCCGCCCCGCCCTCGCTCTCCCGCTGGCACCCGCTCCTTTAGCAAGGCCAGCACGTCCGGCTCCATTCGGATGGTCAGGTAGGGCTTTCCGCGGCTCGGGCTCACGGTTGCTCTCCCGGCAGGGTATCCTCGTAGTCGTCAGCCAACTCGCCGAGCTCGTCTGCCAACTGGCCGAGCGCCCTGGCTCCCAGCCGCGGGTCCATCTGGGGCAGGCTGGCAAGAATCTGATCGGCACGCAGCTGCAGGCCCTGGTCCCTCAGGTGCAGGACTGCCCGCCGCACCACTTCCTCGGGCACGTAGGGAAAGTTGTCCAGCACCACCCGGACAGCGTGCTCCTCTTCGGGCGTCAGGCTCATTGAGCGAGCCTGCTCTGGCGCTCCAGGATACGCCTCACCGTGTTCGGCAGCCAGGCCCCGCCCTTCAATGTCGGGTAGCCTTCCTTCGTCAGAGTCTCGCAGATAGCCCGATAGCTCAGATTTTGGTCGCGCAACTGGCGCATACGGCTAATGGCCTGGGGGTTCTCCAGCGGCGGAGCGCCTAACCTGACACCTTGCGCCTTCCTGTGTGCCAGGGCAGTGGCGGTTCGCTCCCCGATGGCTTCCCGCTCCCATTCGGCTACCGAGGTGAGCAGGTTGAGCACCAGGCGGCCGGCAGCGGTGCGCGTGTCCACGTGATCGGCCACCGAGAGCAGGTTGAACCGGGTCTTGAAGTAGCCGTCCAGCAGGGTGCCCAGATCACGCACCGACCGGGTCAACCGGTCAAGTCTCGCGATCAGCAAGCCTTCAGCGCCGCCTGCCTCGAGAAGCGCCAGAGCTTTCTGCAGACCGGGCCGGATCAAAGTCTTGGCGGACTGGCCCGGGTCGGCGATCACCTCGACCAAGTCGAGTTCGTAGAGCTCTGAGTAAGTCCGCAGCTTCGACTCCTGGGCCGCCAGCGAGATGCCCTCTCGGGCTTGCTCCTCGGTGGAGACCCGGATGTAACCGAGAGTCTTCATTTCAGGCCTCCTGGTTCAGGGTGGGCCCATTATACAGACTGACATGTCACCTGTCAACAGGGTGTTAAGTCACCGTGTAACCGAAACGAACCTTTCGGTTACGGGCTGCCCCGGCACCTCAAACGTGCCTCATGGCCCGAGAGACTGAGATCGAATGTCGCCGTCAATCCTTACGAGAAACAAGACATCTGTGACCAGCTCAAATCTTAATCCCCTGCTCTTGAATATAATTATTTTACAGGTATCAGACACAGCTACTCCTCGCTGTGAATCGGGCTCTCCAAAGATACGAATCAGACGCTCTTCGGTTATCTCAGAAAACGGAATTTCCTTGCCGTCGATCAACAATGTTAATTCTCTTGGGGGTTCGCTTCTTGTGGTAGACATTGCCAAGATCTCAACAGTTTTCCCACCTTTGGAGGTGATCTCTATGGAGGAATTTCCTCTCTTAAATCGATCTCTGTCTGAATCAATTTTTTGATAGGACCAGCGTTCTGGCCTGCTGAGTATCACTTCGACATGCTTTCTATCGGTCCCAATAAGGACACCATTAATGCCTACTGCTACAGGGAATTTTTCCCGGTCCATCCAATTCAAGAAAATCCAAGAAAATGCACTAACAAAAACAATGAAGAGAAGCGCGTCGACAGTCTTCTGGCTACGCAATACCTTCATGACATCACTTACTATTTATTAGCGCAGGAACGTATTTAAGATCCACAATCGGATAGTCAGTCACAAGTGCATCTGGGTTTTCCGAGTTGCTATAAGAGCGGAGAGTTAGTGACTCAATCAATGAGTCATTAATAAGATTTCTAACGGAGGCAAATTCTCCTGCGATGGGAGCGATGCTATTCATGTCAAGCTTAACGATGCCACCCCTGGAATCGTTGTAAGACACCTTATGGTCCGACGGATAAAATATTTCGATATAAAAATGCTTTCCTTTGTCCCTTTTTGCTTTAGGTGCCTTGCATAATATTACCGCTGGCGCATCCTTCCCGAGAGCCTTCTTGAGAGAAATCTGGAATTGGTTAACGATATTTTCTGGCAAAACATTAACGTGTGCGTCGTTGGATAGCTTCTGAATTACTGCTGGGTCAATCACGAGCACTATGTCTTTATCCAGACCTGTTAGATCGGTGAAATTGATTGGATCCTGAGTGCAATAACCGTATCGGTTGGTGTCACCTTGAAAGGTAATGGGATCCTTACTTGTCCAACGCCCGACCCGCGAATCATAGTCCCGGGCCCCGAACCGCACCAACCCGGTATCCGGGTCATAAAGTCCGCCCGCATACCCGAACGGCTGGAACCCCGGATTCGTATCCTCCAGCACATTGCCCCAAGCGTCGTAGCTCAAGCGCTGCACCACCGTCCCGGTGCTCGTGTCAACCACCATGCGAACCGACCCGAGGTGGTCGCGAAGGAGTCGATAGGTCGTCCCGTTCTTCACCATGAACCCGCCGTTGAACACGGCCACCAAGTTGCCGCTCGCATCGAGCTCGGCCACCGGCAAGAGCCCCCCGGCATACACCCACTGCCTCTGCACCACCCCGTTGACGCGCTTCACGGCCCGCTTGTTGCCGGCGTCCATCTCGTAGCTCACCACGTCGCCGCCCGGCTTCGTCACGCTCAGGAGCTGCCCGCCGGTTTCGTAGTCGAAGCTCGTCTGCCCGGCGCTCCCGTTGTGCGACAGCAAATCGCCGTGCCCGTCGTACACCCACGACTCGGCCCCCTCCGGCCCCACGGCCGAGAGCAGCCGGTCCTGGTCATCATGAGCGTAGGTGGTCGTC
>JAANMV010002824.1_pt1 | contig 16045 bp, 15 predicted proteins | sample 7279661 | NCBI WGS metagenome assembly JAANMV01 (sample SAMN14094540, study PRJNA606508) | bioreactor metagenome | isolation source: A lab-scale SPAN reactor treating ammonium-rich wastewater day 121 | place: Ireland: Galway | collected 2017-05-16 | reverse complement strand
CGTGTATGCCGATGGTAGTTGGGCGCGGGCGGGCGCCACCCTGGCCAGCGGCAACAACAGCTACACCGCCACCGCCGAGGACACCTACGGTCGCACCGCACAGGACAGCGTGAGCGTGAATCTCCCCGCTACCGTGACGTTCACTTACGACGCGAACGGGAATCTGACCGGCGATGGGCGGCGGGTGTTTGAATACGATTACGAGAATCAGTTGACCAACGTGTATGTGGCCAGCGCGTGGAAAAGCGAGTTCAAGTACGACGCGTTCGGGCGGCGCAGAATCAGAAAAGAATATGGCTGGTCAGGCTCGGCTTGGACGCTCACGAATGAAGTGCGTTACGTCTATGACGGGATGTTGGTGGTCCAGGAACGCGACGCGAACAACCTGGCCCTTGTCAGCTACACGCGGGGGCGGGATTTGAGCGGCACACTGCAAGGGGCCGGTGGGATTGGCGGCCTGTTGGCGCGCACCGACCACTCAACCCTCAACCTTCAACCTTCAACCGCTCACGCCTACTATCACGCCGATGGCAACGGCAACATCACGGCCATGGTGAACACCAACGGCCAGGTTGTGGCGCGGTACCACTACGATCCCTACGGCAACCTGCTGGGCATGGCCGGTCCGCTGGCGGAGGCGAACACCTACCGTTTCAGCAGCAAGGAATGGCACGCGAACGCCGGGCTGTATTACTACGGCTTCCGCTATTACGAGCCGAACTTGCAGCGGTGGCTAAATCGGGATCCGATTGAAGAGGAGGGCGGGATCAATCTATTCGCATTCGTTGGCAATAATTGCGTCTCTTATCTTGATCCTGATGGGTTGGCCGTTGGGCACCATTACGTCCCAAGAGAAATCTACAACGACTTGCCAAGTTGTCCGGCGAAAGATGTGTTCAAGAAGACGTATACAGGTCCAACTGACCCAAAGCACGGTTGGAGCAAGCCGCATAAAGAATATAACGAAGCCGTAAAGGAGATGTGGATGAAATTCACTAAAGATACTAGCCCCGAAAAACTGAGCAAAGAGCACGCGGAACAATTCCTGAATAAAGTAAGGAATTCCGACAATCCCAAGATCAAGAACTTCTTAGTGGAAGTCGAAGCGGCGGCAGCACGGAAAGCTGGCAAGAGGGTGAGTGGGCAACTGGGAAAGCGAATTGTCAAAAAGGTCCCTTTGATAGGCGCAGGATGCTTTATCTACGATTGGTGTCATGAAGGACTGGGTCACGCAATAGAAGAAGCGATTTGGCCCATACCGGTTATTGATTGTCAGTAAATGACACTCTAATTATTGGGCCCGCAAGAACCGCGGTAGTTAAGATCATGTTACGTTCACAATTCTTTACAAAGCCGCAACAGGGTTATTCTGTTCGCTTGACTCCGAAGCAGCCAGATGCCGAATTCAGACATTTGTTCTGTGGTAAACACAATATCGCAGGTGGCATTTGCCCGAATTGCCAGAAGCCTTTGCTGAGATTCCTCACGCTCGACTGCAAAGATCAAAGGCTGGAAATCGATTCTTCAGATTTAGAGGAAGTGCATTTGCTTTTTTGCTGGAGCTGCAACATAGCACAGAGGCCTTTCGCGTATTCCCTGGAAGACCACAAGGTGTCTCTATTACAATTTGGGAGAGGTGGTACGGCTTCTGACTTTCCATACGAACACTACCCGGTCTTTTTTCCAGAGTGGAAAGTGATTCTAGAGCCGATATCAACGGAGCAACAGAAGGCTATTATCCTACTGAATGAAGGTCGAGAAGATGAGTGTGGCGAGGTCGTTTACCGCGAGAAGCTAAACGTCCCAAGGCATCAGATAGGAGGGGTTCCATTGCTGCTACAGTTCGATGATCAGGACTTACTGAAATGTCCACATTGTCGTAAGATTATGCCTTTTTTTGCGGAAATCGGCGATGACACTGGCGGTGCAGGGGCGTTCACTGGCAACAAATTCGTACAGGTAATTTACAGCCTTTGTAGAAAGTGTCGCGTAGTTGGTTGCTATCAAGCCTGTGATTAGAGTTGCCGCTGGGCCATTGCCAAAAAGCCGTCAAAAAGCCGTCAGTCCCAAAAGCCGTCAGTCCCGGCTATTGTAGAAAGCCGCTGGACTTTCAAGCCGGGCGTCAACGCTGCGGCTGCAGGAACAATTTGGGTATGCGTATGATAAAGCCTGGAACTTGCAGAACCGGACCAACAACGCACTCGTGCAAACCTTTGGCGTGAACAACCGGAACGAACTGACCAACGCCACCCGCAGCGGCACGCTCACGGTGGCGGGCCTGGCCAGTCAGCCGGGAGCGAATCTGGATCACGTGGCCGTCAGCGGCACCGGCTTGAGCAGCGGGAACGCGAACGTGTATGCCGATGGCAGTTGGGCGCGGGCCGGCGCGACGGTGGCCAATGGGACCAACAGCTACACCGCCACTGCCGAGGACACCTACGGTCGCACCGCGCAGGACAGCGTGAGCGTGAACCTGCCGGCGACCGTGACGTTCACTTACGACGCGAACGGGAATCTGACCGGCGATGGGCGGCGGGTGTTTGAGTACGATTACGAGAATCAATTGACCAACGTCTATGTGGCCAGCGCGTGGCGGGAGAGCATGAGGTATGACGCCTTCGGGCGGAAGCGGGTGCTGCAACAACATCGGTGGACCGGCAGCGCGTGGTTGCTGACCAACGAAGTGCGCTACGTCTATGACGGGATGCTCGTGGTGCAGGAACGGCATTTCCAGCCGCAGGTTTCCACGAACATCCCGATCAACACCATCAGCTACACGCGGGGCAATGACCTGAGCGGCAGCCTGCAAGGCGCGGGTGGGATTGGCGGGTTGCTGGCCCGCACCGACCATTCAGCCTTTAGCCTTCAGCATTCATACTTTCACAGTGATGGCAACGGCAACATCACGGCGCTGGTGAACACAAACGGAGTGGTGGTGGCGCGCTACAGCTACGATCCCTACGGCAATTTGTTGGGCATGGCCGGGCCGTTGGCGGAGGCGAACACCTACCGTTTTTCCAGCAAGGAATGGCACGCCAACGCGGGCCTGTATTACTACGGCTTCCGCTATTACGAGCCCAATTTACAGCGGTGGCTCAATCGAGACCCGATTCAGGAGGAAGGTGGATTAAATCTTTACGAGCTTGTTGGTAGCGATCCCTGCAACGACGTTGATCCATTTGGTTTGTGGCCATCCGGCAAATTTCGGTCCGCAAAAGTCCACCAGGCATCCATTGACCGAGTCCTTAATTTCCTGTCAGAGGAAGATCGGGACATTCTTAAGAAACAGCAGGAGGTTGCGGATGAAGACCAGAGTCCAGAATGTTCCTACAAGCATGCTATGAGATCGCCAGACCAAACAGTTTCGGAAGCTAAAGAACTCGCAAATGATTTCGTGCAACGCACAATCAAAACGGCTCGTTCTTATGAGAAAAAGGGGCAGCGTCGCGACGCCTTGGAAGCCCTGGGTGATGTAATGCATCTACTTCAAGATGCAACCTCTCCCGCGCACAGTGGCTTTCAAGAATGGAAAGGTTTAGGTGTGAAGAACCTGCGTGCCGCCAAGAAGCACGCGGATCGAGAGAACTACGATCCTGGCCCAAACAGTGATTTGGACGCCGCTACACTGAAAGCATGGCAATACTTCACGGGAGAGATCCCAGTTCCAAAAGATTGCTTCAAATGAAACGGATACGATCAATAGGCGGTTGCAGTGTTCTTGTCGGGGTTTGTGCGACCATTGGTTTTGTGTTCCTTGATGCGCACAATGCTGGCCCTCTCCCTCAGCCGATCAAGTTTATCTGGAATTGGGCTTTTTTTTGGGCGTGCTGTGTAGCGGTAATGTGCATCAACCCAGTGCGATCTGCGTTTATGGTTCTCTGTTTGCCACATTCTCGGTGATGGCTTTCGTGTTGTGGTTATTCGTCGGATTTATACTAAACAAGTGTTCAAACCGATAAACCCACTCGTGCAAACTTTTGGCGTGAACAACCGGAACGAACTGACCAACGCCACGCGCAGCGGCACGCTCACCGTGGCGGGCCTGGCCAGCCAACCGGGGGCGAATCTGGATCACGTGGCCGTCAGCGGCACGGGCTTGAGCAGCGCAACCAGCGAAGCGGGCAATCCAAGCGCGACCCTTGACGCGCTCAAGCCCGATTTGCCGCGAAATCCGATAACAAATTCCCAACAAGCTACTCTGCTGTTGGGTTGGTATCCCTCTTCAATGGATCAAGTCCAAGGAATCCAATTATGGCTGGATGGTAACGGCGCGGAGGCCGCGTCCGATTGCCTTCCCACTTGTCAACCGTGCTCTTCGAAACTCCAAGCCTTTCAGCCACTTCCGCCTGTGTAAGCCCGTTATCCAATCTCTGCTTTCGCAACCGCTCGCCAAAGCTCTGGAGGGATGTCGGATAGGGCTTATTTCGTCTCCAAACGCGCTTTACAGGCGTCCAGTGGGACGTAATGGTTCGATCACCAATACCCAACAGAGCCAGAGGGAAGGGACGATTACGGCAAACATTGCTGACGGTGGGGGTGGGCTTGCTCATACTCCCGGCGATGGACATCGCTTCCACGAAGCACGGACTGCGTCTGAGCCAGCACGGGGTGGTCATCAGCGAGTTGCGGACCACGCCCGGACCGACGCACAGCGTGTTTGATGTACTCGCCGCCGTCGTCGCGATCCTTGCTCCTCAAGGGCGCATCGGCATCCTGGGATTTGCGGGCGGTGGGATGATGGCGCCGTTGGCCGCCCTCGAATTGGAAACCGCGATTGACTCCGTGGATATCGATCGAGCGAGTTACGATCTGTTCCGCCGGCATTGCCCAGAGTGGTCGCGTCGCGTGAACTGGCATCGCGCGGACGCTGCCGCCTGGTTGCAGCGCCAACCTTCCAACTTCAGACTGTTGCTCGACGATTTGTCCGTGCCGAGCGCCGGCGACGTGGTGAAACCGGACATTTCCTGGACTGGGTTGCCCGAATTGATTCACCAACGACTCCGCCCGGACGGAATTGCGGTTTTCAATCTGTTGCCGCTCGCCGACGGCCGGTGGCAACCGGAACTGCAAAGATTGGCCAGCCGCTTCACCACCGCCCGCATGATTCATTTGGACGAATACGACAACCGCATCCTCGTTGCGGCCCGTGCCCTGCCCTCCGCGCGTGCGCTGGGCCGGCGACTGCGGGCGGCGCTTCGAACCATTCGCTCACGCCAGGCAGGTCGGATTCAACTGCGGCAACTCTGCTGAACCCTGTCACCGGGCTCCCGCTCGCCGGGCAGACACGGAGCCGGGCTTGTCTCGCCCGCAACCAGCGTCTATCTTCGCCGCCATGAACAATCACGGAGCCAGTTTCATTCGCGAGGACCCCTGGCGCATCTTTCGGATCATGGCTGAGTTTGTGGATTCGTTTGAAACGATGTCCCGGGTCAGTCCGGCAGTCACGATTTTTGGTTCGGCGCGGATGCCGCGCAAGGATCCGTATTACCACGCCGCCGAAGTCATGGCCCGGGAGTTGGCGAAGAACAACCTCGCGGTCATCACCGGTGGCGGGCCGGGCATCATGGAAGCTGCCAACAAGGGCGCCGCGCGGGGCAAAGGCAAATCCGTGGGTCTCAACATCGAACTGCCGCATGAACAGAAAGGCAATCCCTACGCCAACGTGCCCATTCACTTTCACTATTTTTTTTCCCGCAAGGTTTGTTTTGCCAAGTACAGCATGGCCTTCATTTTCATGCCGGGCGGCTTCGGCACGTTGGACGAATTCGCGGAAATCATGACGCTGGTGCAGACCCAGCGGATTCCGCATTTCCCCCTCATCCTCTTCGGAAAAAAATTCTGGGCCGGACTGCTGCGCTGGATGGAAGCGCAGATGCAGGAAAAGAACAAGTTCATCGGGCCGAATGACCTCAAGTTGTTTACGCTGACGGATGACACGGAGGAAGCCGTGACGATCATTCTCGATTACATCCGCCGCGTGGGGGCGCCGGAATCGGTGCCGATGGCATTTTCATGAATGCCGGATTGCGCGGGGTTGGACGCGTAAGCCGGAGATGCGCTGCCTGATCGCATTACCAGCAGACTGAATCATGTCCGCAGTCAGACAATACGCCGTGCTCCAGAGGGACGCCATCGGTCCCACGGCGGAACAACTCAAGCGCGCGTTCCGGCTTTTTCATAACCTCACTGACGCCGACGCGGTGCGGTTGGCCAGCAGTGCTTCAGGCATTCTCCTCCGCCACGAGAACCACGACGCAGCCCGGGCGTTGCTGCAGGCCGTGCAGGCCGAAGGCATCAACGCCGTGCTCGTGGCTGAAGATCAATTGCCCGTGCTGCCGGAGGCCAAAACGCTGCACCGGCTCGAAATGTCGTCACAGTCGCTAATGCTTTTTGACGTGCTGGGTCATCCCACAACGCTGCCGTGGACCGACCTTGAGTTGATTGTTGCCGGCGCCGTGCGGCAGCTTGAATTCAGCCGCACCCGCACCGAGCGCACGGAACTGCGTTTCAGTCCCGTAACCGGTGTCTGGCCGCGAATCGTCGAAGAAACCGGCACGAAGTCGCAATCGCAGTGGCATTTGGTGCTGGAACTTTTTGCGAGCGGGACGACAACCCGCTACCAGATTGACGCGGGCCGATTCCCGTTCCACGCGGTGATGGACCAACCGCAACTTTCGCTGGGGGAGAAATTTGGCTGGCTGGTGGGGGAAATCTGCCGCCGCGCGCCGTGGGCGATCCTGAACCGCGGCGCCCGCAGCCAGCAAGCTGGACATGCGGTCACGGAGTATGTGAACCGCCAGATGCTCACCGATGAAGTCACCTGGCTGCTCTGGCACACGCAACAGCAAAAGCGCGCCGGCCGCTCCTGAGCCATGCACCCGCTAATTCACGAAATCGCCACCGCGCATACGCCGGAGTCGCTCGCGGCAGAACTCCACGGCGAACCGAGTGTGGTGGTTTTGCGCAGCGCCTTGTTCGATTCGCCGCAGGCACGGTATTCGTTTGTGACCGCGCGGCCATTCCTGACGTTCCGTTCGTTCGGTTCTCGCTGCGAGACGATTGCGGCCGACGCACCGCGCGCCCAATTCGGCAACCCCTGGCATGTGCTCGACACCCTGATGGCCCGCTACGAACTGCTCGATGAAATTGACCTGCCGTTTCCCCTGGGCGGGTGTTTTGGCTATTGGGGCTATGACCTGAAGAACTTTGTTGAACCGAAACTCCCGCGCCGCGCGCTGAACGATCGCGAACTGCCGGACTGTCAATTGGGTTTCTACGACAGCCTCGTGGTGTTCGATCATCACCTCGGCAAGACGTGCGTGGTGTCCACCGGACTGAACGCCGAGGGTTCGCGGAGCGGACCGCGGGCGCGGGCGCGCGCAGAAGTGTGGCGGCGCCTGCTGGCCGGCGAACCAAAACACACCCTCAGCCCAGTTCCTGGGAAATCTCCAATCCCGAGATGGGGCGCGCAACGGGACAATGAACAACGTGCTGCCGTGCCTCTGGCCGGCAGATCAAGTTCCTTTGTCGTCAGTGAGAACTCCCGGCGGTACGCGCAGCAGCACGTTGAGATTCATGGAATGGGTTCCGTGTCTTCCAACCTGACGCGATCGGAATTCCTTGCCGCCGTGCGGCGCGCGCAGCGTTACATCCGGGCGGGTGACATTTACCAAGTGAACCTCTCGCACCGGTTGGCGACTCAGTGCCCGTTGTCGGGGTGGGAATTATTTCAGCGACTGCTGGATGTTTCGCCCGCCCCATTCGCGGCGTATTTCGACTGCGGTGATTTTCAAATCGCCTCTTCCTCACCGGAACTATTCCTGCGCTTAAGTGGCCCGAACATCCAGACGCGCCCCATCAAGGGCACGCGTCCCCGTTCCAGCGATCCGACGCGCGATGCGCAATTGACCTACGAACTGCAAACCAGCCCCAAGGAACTCGCGGAACTGCTCATGATCACCGATCTCCTGCGCAATGACCTGGGCCGGGTCTGTGAATTCGGCTCGGTGCAGGTGCCGGAATTGATGCGGCTGGAGCGTTATCCGCAGGTGCAACATTTGGTTTCGACCGTGGAAGGCCGATTGCGGCCCGACGTGACGCATTTCGCGGCGCTGGCGGCGTGTTTCCCCGGTGGCAGCATCACGGGGGCACCCAAGTTTCGCGCGATGGAGATCATTGACGAACTGGAACCGATCGCGCGCGGGCCTTACACCGGCTGCCACGGTTATCTCGGTTTCAATCGCGAGAGCCAGTTAAGCATCAGCATTCGGACAGCGATCTGCCAGGCGGACATGGCGTATTTCCAGGTCGGCGCCGGCATTGTGGCGGACTCGCTGCCGGAAGCGGAATACGAGGAAACGCTCGCCAAGGCGGGTGGCTTCACGGGGGTGCTGGCAGAGGCCCAACGACGACACGAGTTCATGCCGCCATCCAAAGCCTGATAGGTGGGGCATATTCCGGGTGGGACGCAGGCTTGAGCGACGCTTGCTTTTTCTGCTGGCTGGGTTTGGCAAACTGCCGTATTTAAGTCGGCATGGATGCGTTTCTGAACGGTCAGTTCGTGAACGAGGGGCAGGCGACGGTGCCAGTCAATGACCGCGGATTGATGTATGGCGACGGGTTGTTCGAAACCATGCGGGTTTACAGCGGCAAGACGTTTCGCATGGCACAGCATCTGGAGCGCATGGTGCGCGGGAGTGAATTTCTCAAAATCCCATTGCCGTTCACGCCCAAACAACTTCAACACTTCGCCGAAGAATTGATCGAGCGGAACCAAATGCCCGATTCCGTCTTGCGGGTGACGTTGACACGCGGTCCCGGCGACCGTGGTTACACTCCGAAGGGCGAGGCGAAGCCAACCATCGCAATGACGCTGCATCCGGCGCCGCCGCTCGACCCTGACCATCCGCCGCAATGGAGCATGGTCACGTCCTCCTTCCGCATACCGGCCAGCGATCCGCTTTCATCCTTCAAGACGCTCAACAAACTCACGTCCGTCATGGCGCGATTGGAAGCCGAAGCGCGCAACGCGGACGAGGCGCTGCTGACCAACACCAATGGGGAGGTAGCCGAAACCGCCGGCGCGAATCTGTTCTGGGTTTACCGCGACAAGATTTGCACCACCCCGACCGGACGCGGGGTGCTGCCCGGCATCACGCGCGCGGTCGTGCTCGAAATCTGCCAGATACTCAACTTCGAAACCAACAAGCGCGTCATCAAACCCGAGGCCCTGAAAAACTCCGAGGCCATCTTCCTTACCCAAAGCACGCTCGGTGTCGTGGTCATCAACTCCCTGGATGGCGAACCGACGGGACAATCGCCGCTGGTGGAGCAGATTTACCGGGCCTATTGCGAAATGCTGGTCAAACCCTGATCTGCTGGAATCTGTCCGGCGCGGGTTCGCCCTCCCACCGGCTTGCGACCGATTGACCGCGGTTCAGTAACTCCTACAATCACCGCAGGCGGCGGTGCCGCTGCTTGATCACGTGACTATGAAAGCATCCAATCCGTATGAGATTTCCACCGACCGGAGCCGATTCGACGTTGATCAAATTCACCGCTTCCTCAGTTCGTGCTACTGGGCGGCGAACATCCCGCGCCGCGTCGTGGAACAATCCATCAAACACTCCCTGTGTTTTGGCGCGTTCTGCGGGGGCCAACAAGTCGGCTTTGCCCGCGCCATCACGGATTATGCGACGTTTGCTTACATTGCCGATGTCTTCGTGGTGACGGAACATCGCGGGCGCGGCGTGGCGAAGCAACTCATACGCGCCATACTGGATCATCCAGACTTGCAGGGACTGCGGCGAATCCTGCTGGCAACCGAGGACGCCCACGGACTCTACGCCCGCTTCGGCTTCAAGCCGCTGTCACACCCGGAGCATTACCTGACGCTGCATTTTCCGGACGTGTACCGGTCAGCCGACGCGGGCCCGGCTCAAACCACGAAACACCCGAAATGACACGAAACACGGGCAGATCATTGCCAACAGCCCCTCACGCAGCAGGTGAACTGCCCCTTGCCGTCCAAGCCGCTTTGCGTGCGGTCCTTTGGTGTGTTTCGAGTGCTTCGTGGTTTATCAACTGCCGTTTTCAGGCCTCGCGCCTCCAATCAAGGAGATTCCGGTTAGTCTCCCGGGCAAGGTTTGGGTACTCCGGGAGCTTCGATCCCCTCTTTTCCCGCAGTGAAACAGATTCACTGGCATCCCATAGCGGTCGGAATTGAGGGCAAAATGCTCGCGTTTCCTCGACAACCGGAGGCTGATCCCGACGCGCGCGTTAAGAGTTTTTGGATCGGTTTACATGATTGGAAGCACGGATTTGATCGGCCGGACAGGTGGCTGTCCCATAATTTCATCCCAGGCCGGGCAAGTAGGCCTGTTCGGGGCGTGCCAGATATCGGAAGTGTCCGTCGGCTGTCCCATAGAGGTTAAGCAGACTTGGCAAATCCCATTTCTTCCATAACGAGGTGCGAATGAGCGTGAAGAGTCGCGAGAAACTATGTTGCCACTCGGCGAGGAAACTCAGATAGCGCAAGAGGAGGTAAGCCAACAGCGCGGTCCAGATTTGCCATCGCACCGCGTTGGTGCTGGTGCCCAGAAAATCGGCCAACTGCAACGTCTGCTTGATCTGCTTGAAGAAGACCTCGATCTGCCAGCGGCAGCGGTACAATTCCACGATGCTCGCGGCGCTCCACTCCAGGCTGTTGCTCAGGAAAACCATCTCCACTTCCCGCCCGTCCACTTCCACCCGCGCCACGATCCGTCGCATCAACTCGGGATACGCCTTGCGTGAGGCCGGAGTATTGAGTTGGATCAGATCATCGCGCAGGATTTTGCCCACGGCTCCCTTTTGGTAACGCCGCACGACCTTGAAGCTGAGGTTGTCCTTAGCCCGTGTCACCCAGAAGACCCTCCGCAGGCACAAGTCCGCCAAATGGGCGAAGGCGACGTAAGCCTTGTCAAATATGACGATTTCACCGGCCTTGATCCCCGCACAAAGCTCCCGCGCACGCCTGGCATTGTTGTGTTTCGCGGTGTCAACAATGGCAAAACGGGGCAGAAAACTTTGCAGGTCCAGCCGGAGATGACATTTGGTGGCGGCCTTGCGGCGGCGATGCTTGGCCCAGTCCAGGCAGGAGGCGATCAAGGGAATGGTGGTCGCATCCACCAGATGAATGGTCCGCTTGAACTTCCTGGCAAATCGTTTTCCGGCTTGGCCGCTGACGAACTGCGGCGAGAGATTGCCCAGATGCTCGAACACCGCCCAGAAGAGCTTCTGGGCCATCGCCGCCGAGCGGACTTTGTTGGAGTTGGACAGATTATTGCGCGTGGGCGGGGTGGCGCCTCGAAGGCTGGACAACGGTCCGGAATGCAGCCCCAAGGCATCACAGACATCGTTGAGCCCGATGCTATGAGTCAGTTGCGCGTAGAGTAAAGACACGACATGGCTCCACGCGCTAAAGGTTCTGACTTTCTTTTCCACGCCCGTCTCCCGGGCCAACTTAGGCACCAGAAAATCGGGAATGAAGTTGCATATCTGCCGCAGGAGATTCAGTTTTGACGCGGCTGGAACGGTCTGGTTTTTATTTTTCATCCCTGCCGTGTGGCAGGGCTAAACAAATCGTTCCAGCTTTTTTTCCTCTTTCTATGGGGTGGCTGTGATTTGAATCCCTGGGTGGCACAGCGGCCGGACAACGTGAAAGACCCGGGCCTTGATCTGCGCCGGTTCAACGTGGATTACTGGCAACGCTACGAGCGCATGCTCGCTTATGCGCGCCAGAAAAATATGGTCATCTCGGTCATCCCGTTCATCGCCGCGCAAGTGCTGGTGACGCCCTACGCTGCGTACAGTGAGGAGGAAAAACTGTACTATCGCTACGCTGTGGCGCGCCTGGCGCCCTTCTGCAATATCACTTGGGACTTGGGCAATGAACACGACCTTTATTGGGAAGCGCCGAAGTGGGCCGATTGGATGGGGCCGCTGGTCAACCAGTGGGACCCCTACGGCCATCTGACCTCAGTGCATAACCGCATCTACCGCTCGCCTGGAAACCCCTGGAATGATATGCAGCTTGTCCAGCGCTGGGACGGCGGCGGGCAGAAAGGTTTTTTCATCGAACAGCGCAAACAGCGGCGGGCAAGCTTGTGGAATCTTTCAAACGCCTCGATAAAATGGGCGCAGTCGTCGAGTGCGGCCTGGGCGAACAGGCTGACAAACTTGCCGACGAATATGTCCGGCTCGCGGAACAAAATGCTTCGGCGGTCGTGGTTTCACAGACTTGGGCCGAAGTTCATCGAGTCAACGCACGCGTGCGTGATGCGCTCAAGGCGAAAGGATTGCTCGGCGCAAATGACACGACAATTCAGGCGCTAGACAAACTCGACCTCACAAACGCGCAGAAGCGCGACGAGCGGTTTTATCCACCGGAGGCCGTTGTTGTGTTCAACCAGAAAGTCCGAGAGGCCAAACCGGGCGCGAAGGGAAAACTGGCGGGCATCGTCAAGCTGGGCGTGCTCGTGGAGGTGGACGGAAAGTTCGTCACCGTCTCGAACAAACTGCTGGACCGGATCACGGTTTGCCAACAGCGCGAAATTGCTCTGTCCGCAGGCGACCGACTTCATCTCAAAGCCAACCGCACACTTGCGACTGGTGGCCGGGTCACAAATGGCGAGCTTGTCGCGGTTAAATCTGTCCGCGCTGATGGGGCGGTCGAACTGGCTGATGGCCGGGTCTTGGACGAATCATTCCGGGAATTTCTGCCCGGCTACGCGGTTACGTCCTACGGCTCGCAGGGCAAAACCGTGGATCACGTTTTGTTTTCCGACTCGACCATCAAGGCTGCAACCAACGCGCAGCAATGGTATGTGACCATTTCACGCGGGCGCCGCGGCATCCGCATCTTCACGCCGGACAAGCAGCAGCTACGCGAAAATGTCACGCGCCCAGGTCATCGCCCGCTGGCGATGGAATTTGCGACCGGCTTTGTCCCTCGTCGCAGCGGCCGCCTTTGGAATCGGCTGCACGGCTACATGCTGCGGTTCGGTCGTCGCGCCGCCGACAATTTCGTCCGGCTGACACTCACCCGCCGGCTACGTCAACAAGACAAACAAAAACATGAGCACAAAATCACCCGAATGTTGGGCGAATGACCCGCAAGCGCGTGGCGTTCGCGTTGAAATCTCGGCAGATCATTCGATGCTGCTACCCCATGATGAATTCGTCTTCGCCGAACTCAAACGTGATGGCAAAGACCAGACTCTCCGGCTGATTTTCGTGACGCACGAAGTTTTGGTGAACGGTCAGTCATTGCGCCGCATTGAGACGGCGATGCAACGGATGGAATTGTCGCTCCTGACAAAGTTGCCAAGCAGCCAGCGCTCTTTGATTGCAGATGGTCAGCCGGTGATTCTTGAAATTGTCGTTACGGAAGCCAAGGCACAGGAATCGCAACTTGCAGAAAGCTCCAAGTGAGCAAACTGTCGGGTTGCACAATTCCTCAAATAATTTGAGGTTTGGTGCGTGGTGACGATGAAAACGGCCTCCGATTTCTCGGAAAACGAGATCGGTTAGCTATAGAAGAAACCTAGACTGCGAAGACTGGAATGACTTGGATTTCCAATGACTATGTGGTCGAGGACTTCGATTTTAAGAAGTTGGCCAGCTCGGATGAGGTCGCGGGTAATCTTGATGTCCGCTTCGGACGGAGTCGGCTCGCCGCTCGGATGATTGTGGGCGATGATGATTGCGGCGGCACTTGCCATGATGGCTAGACGAAATACCTCCCTGGGATGACAGAGAATTGTATCCATTGTCCCTATGGACACCAGATAGTGACCTTTGATGCGCCGACGTGTGTTGAGGATGAAAACCACCAGACATTCACATTCAGAATTGAAGTAGGGATGTGTCGCGATGTGCGCTTTCCAATAGGCGGCTGCCTGATCCGGTGTTTCACACTGTTGCATTGTGTCAGGTGTGGGACATTCCCGGAGTGATACGATTTTCCATTCCTGCGGTTGAGCCGGGAGTTTGATGGGTTTGACGATCTTGTTTTCAGGTTGCGGAGCGATTGCGGGGCATCCAGTGGAGATGAGGTTTTCCGTTGTGTTCATGTTTTGCGTTTCGTTCTGAAGGAGCGGGACTGCTCTCTTCACCTGCCCCGAGAGAGCAGACCCGCTCCTGACGAAACGCACCCGCCTGTGCCTGCGCCGCCGGGCAGCGGAGCATCAGCAACGGAGTGACAGCGGGCGAAAAGATGTTTCGACCGCTGGCGCGAGGTTGCGCGGAGCAACCAGAGGCGCAGGCACGGGCGGGATGAACACAACGGAAGACCTCATCGGCGGATGCCGGCCAAGTGACGCGAGAGCCGGCATTCCGATTCTGCGCCAGTTCTCAAATCACTTGAGCAAGTGCTAGAAATGAACCCCGGATTCTTAACGGCTGAATGGCCTTATTTCAGAATCTCCCGCGTTTCAACCGAAAGGCAGATGATCCAGTGGGTTTAGCGAAAACGAAATGGAAAGACGGTCGGTGCGGCTGGACGGAGCAGCGGGCGGAACGAACGCATAGGCGTCTCCGCCAAGCGCGACGGGAAGCGGCACGGACCGGACATGAACCAAACCGTCGCGGCGCGTGCGTTGGGTTGGCGTGGCGAAATGAGCGCAGCCAACCGCCCGCACGGGCCAGCGCGGTTCCTCCCGGATCGAGTGTTGCTGGAATGTTGGAGGACATAATGATTCGAATCCGGTTACGGTTTTGTTGCAGCGGACAGGGAAGTGGCCTTGCTTTCGTATTCTTCAAGGCTGGGCAGTTTCACTTTCGCCCGCTTTGCGTAAGCCCGATGCACGGCGATTGAGTTATGCCCCAATGCTTCCTGAGCGAATCGCTCTGGGTAGCCGCAGGTCTTGGCGCGCTCGGCCCACGCGTACCGATAGCTGTGAAGCGAGACGCCTTGGATGCCGAGTCCCCGGCAGCGTTGCTTGAATTCCGTCGCCCGGTCGCTGGCTCGCACCCGCGCGAGGTAAGGGAACAGCAATCCTTCCCCCGGCAAATCTTTGAGCGTGTTCAGAGATTCTTCCCCCAAATGAAGAATCACCGGCACTCCGGTCTTTTTCCGGGTGAAACTGATCGTCCGGTTTTCCCAATCAACATCCTCGGCGTGCAAACAGGCAATGTCGCCCTGACTGCCGCCAAGATGCCAGCACAGTTCGTAAAACTTTTTCCGCTCGGGATTCCTCTCCCGGCTGATGATGGCCTCGTGTTCCACGAATGTAATCGCCCGCTTGTCCTTGAACTGGATCGCGGGCCATTGCCGCTTGGGAATGACGGCTTTCGGAATCCAATCCATGTCGAGCGCGAAGTTTTGCACCCGCCGCAAAAAAACGTTCGTGGAAACCGTGCCCTTATGAAGGGCTTCAAAGAAATGCTCGGCCTGCGTTTTGATAAGGGCCAGGTCGCGGATGAGATCGAATGCCTTGTCCTTCATGGCGACATCCCATCGCTTCTTGGTGCTGCCCGACTTGGCCCGTCCCATTTCGTCCATGACGTGTTGCCAGTCGCGTTTTGCGTAGTCCGGGTCGCTGTGCTGCAAATAGACCTGGGCGATTTGCAAATTGATAGCGGGCTGTTTGCAGGCTTCGTTGAGGGCGTTGAGAAACCGCCGGGCTTCTTCGCGGTCGGTGGTATTGAGGCTGTTCCGTTTTCGGGTAACGGTGTCGAGGGAGTAGTAGATTCCGTTTTCGCGTCGGAAAACAGTGTAGCGTTGTTTCATGGCTCGTTTTTGTTATCGAGCCTCCCACAACTCCGTTCCGACCTGTCAGGGGCTTCTGGCAGCCTTGTGTTTTCCTAGTGACGGCCTTGTGCCTGACTGACTGATTTCATACACAATTCCATACACACCGGACCGGCCAGACTTCCCAACTTCAACTCTACCAGCCACTTCAAATTGGAGGCGAGGGTCGGAATCGAACAGGAATTGGTGCTCTCAGTCGCAACACCCCGTTCAATCACAACTCTCGCAATCACAGGCCCATCGCATGACAGG
>JAANMV010002823.1_pt1 | contig 16046 bp, 18 predicted proteins | sample 7279661 | NCBI WGS metagenome assembly JAANMV01 (sample SAMN14094540, study PRJNA606508) | bioreactor metagenome | isolation source: A lab-scale SPAN reactor treating ammonium-rich wastewater day 121 | place: Ireland: Galway | collected 2017-05-16 | reverse complement strand
CTCGCTTGAACTCGGCGGTATGGATTCTTCGGTTCGTCATGATGGCGCCTCCTATGTTCGAGGCTTATCTCCATCTACGCCATATCGGGTCACCCTCACCCTGACTCCGGGTTGTTGGGGGGTGAAGCCAGCTAAGCGCGCCCCCTGCTGAGGGTATTGGCATGTCTTCTGGGCATTGACGACCCTGTCGTCGAGTGCACCGATGGATGTGCTGTGCGCCAACGCTCACAAGCTACGCGTTTTCCACAAGACGTCCTCGTCTGTGTTCGGTAGCGTTCGTTCATCACCTTCAACAAGGCTGAACGACTCCTCCGTGCCCTATGCGCTCTCCGTTCAGTCTCAAAACCTGACCTCCGGTTTGCATGCTCCGCCCATCGTCCTCCACACGCCCTGAGATCCATCCGACTCGGCTGCGCTGTTCTCTTCCAGGAGTTCCTGTGCCCAATCCCAAGGTGGCTGGCCGGCAGTTCCTTCAGACGCTCCTGAATGCGAACCGAGCGCTGTACGATGACGGATCGATCTGGGATGAGGGTCACTTCCTCACTCACTTTCCCGGAGCGGTGCCCTTCCCGCACTCACCCGTGCGTGAAGCAGCTTCATGCGCTCCCCCAAGCCCTGACGCCCGCAAGGTCACCAAGTAGGGCGACGCGGCAGCTGACCGGCATGCGAACGAAAGAGGGGGGAGCACTGTGCTCCCCCCTCTTTCGCCCTTGGTGTCCTTCAGGGTCCGGGCGTAAGCCCCTTGTTCGTCCACTCGCCGTCCACCTGACGCCACAGGTGCAGCGGGTTGGCGTCCTGCAGTGCCGCAGGCAGCGCCGCGTCTGGAAGATTCTGGTAGGCCATGAGGCGCGTGAAGCGGTGCATGGCGTGACTGCCGACGCTGGTGGTCACGCCATCGGTGGTGGCCGGGTAGGGGCCGCCATGCACCATCGCCGCGCCCACCTCGACGCCGGTTGGGTAGCCGTTGAACACGAACCGCCCGGCCCGGTCGATGAGGGCCTGACACAGGGCGGTCAGGTCGGGCAGTTCGTCAGGGTCCGCGTGAAGGGTGGCGGTCAGCTGTCCTTCCAGCCTGGTGATGACCTCCGGCAGGTCATCCACGTGGCGGTACCGGACCGCCACGCTGCTCGGTCCGAAGTTCTCCTGGCTCAGGGCTGGATGCCGCTGGAAGTCCTCAAGGGTCACTTCGATCACGGCGGGCGTGACCAGTGCCGGCCCTCCCGCCGCGGCATGCACATGCACGCCCGGCAGCGTGGTCACCCTTTGGATGCCCTGCAGGTACGCGTCCTGAATGGCCGGGGTCAGCAGGGCGCACGGCTCGGCCTGCCGGACCTGTTCTGCCACTGCGCCCAGGAGCGCGTCACCGTCAGCACCGGCTGGGATGAACACCAGGCCAGGTTGGGTGCACAGCTGCCCGCCGGACCCGGTGATGCTGGCGGCCAGCCCACGCGGGAGACCCTCTCGCCGGGCGGCGCGGGAGGTGATGACGACCGGGTTGACGCTGCTCATCTCCGCGTACACCGGGATGGGCACGGGCCGGGCCCGCGCGACCTGTTCGAGCGCGAGCCCACCGGCCCGGGAGCCGGTGAAGCCCACAGCGCGCACGGCCGGGTGCTTCACGAGCTCCTGGCCGAGGTGGGGGCCTTCTCCGAACACGATGCCGAACGTGCCTTCAGGCATGCCCGTCTCGTGCGCGGCGTGCTCCAGGGCTTCAGCGGCGAGCAGGGCCGTCTCCGGGTGGGCCGGGTGCGCCTTGACGACCACCGGGCAGCCGGCAGCCAGGGCGGAGGCGGTATCCCCGCCGGCGGTGCTGAACGCCAGCGGGAAGTTGCTCGCGCCGAACACCGCCACCACACCCAGCGGCACCCGCATGCTCCGCACGTCGGGTTTCGGGACGGGCGTCCGGTCCGGCCGGGCCCGGTCGATGCGGGCGTCCACCCAGGAGCCCTCCAGCACCGTCCGCGCGAAGAACTCGAGCTGACTGGCCGTCCGCTCCACCTCGCCGGTCAGGCGCGCTTCGGTGAGCCCGGTTTCCCGCATGGCAGCGCTGACCAGAGCACTCCCGGCCTGCCGCACCGCGCGGGCCGCCGCCTGCAGGAATTCACTCCGCCGCTGCGAACTGACGGCGGCGTAGGGGCGCGCGGCCTGGTCTGCCCGGTCCAGGGTCTGCCGGAACTCCTCCGGGGTGGTCACCAGGAAGGCGCGGGGGAGGGCCGTCCCCATGCCGCCGTTCCCGGAGTGCGGTGCCCGGGTCACAGGGCCGCGGTCCTCAGCGTCGGGGCCGGACCGGCCACCTGGAGCACGCGGCGCACCTCCGCCTGCTCCGCACCCGTCAGCACCAGGCGCGGCGCGCGAACCCGGGCAGACCCGTGCCCGGATTCCTCCTGCACGAACTTGATCAGCTGCACGAACTTCACCACGGTGTCCAGGCGCAGCAGCGGCAGGAACCAGCGGTAGAGGGTCATCGCGTCCGCCCAGCGGCCGGCGCGGCACAGGTCGAACAGCTCCACGGACTCCGCAGGGTGCGAATTCACCAGTCCGGCAATCCACCCGGTGGCGCCCGCGGCCATGCCTTCGAGGAGGGCGTCGTCCACCCCGACGAGCAGTTCGACGTGCGGCGGAAGAATGGCTGCGAGCGCCGTGACGCGGCGGACGTCCGTGCTGGATTCCTTCACGCCGCGCACGTTGCTGTACTTCAGGGCCAGTTCCAGGATCTGCTCCGGCAGGAAATCGGTGCGGTACGCGACGGGGTTGTTGTAGAGGATCACCGGCAGCGGCGTCGCTTCGATCACGGCGCTGAGGTGCGCTTTCATCTCCTCCCAGTCACTGGTGTACACGTAAGGGGGCAGCACCATCAGGCCCTGGCAGCCCGCCTTGTGCGCGGCCTGGGCGAGGCGCACCGCTTCCTGCGTGCTGAGGCTGCCGATGCCGGGAATGACCGGCGCGCCGTCCAGGGCGTCCACGAGAGTCCGGAGGACGGCAACTTTCTCGTCGAAGCTGAGCGTGTTGCCCTCCCCGAGGGAACCGAGCGGCACGATGCCGCGGCACCCGGCCTGCATCATCCACCGGGCGTGGTCGCGCAGGAACGCGTGGTTTACCTGCCCGTCTTCCTGAAAGGGGGTGGTGATGGCGGGAAAGACTCCTTCGAACATTTTCTGGGTCATGGAAAGCCTCCTGAGGCAAAACGTGGCGGAAATATGGGAACTGTCGGAGAGACCGGACTACGACATCAGGTCCTCCAGAGGGGTGGGCAGGAGCGGGGGTCGGGGGGCCGGAGGGGACCATCCGTACAGGGCGGCGGTGATCGGGGCGCAGGTGCGGCCCTGGCACGCTCCCATCCCGCACCGGGTGTGGAGTTTGGCTTCCTCCCAGTGCGCTTTGCGGCGAAGCTCACCGTGCGTGACGTCCTCGCACCGGCAGACCACCGTGTCGGCAGCCGGCAGGCCCCGCACCTTGTCCCGGAGGGTGAACGCGGAATCCAGCAGTGCCGCGAAGGCCGCGTGGCGGGCCGCCTCGGCCGCATGTCCGGGCGGTAGGGGCTGGCCCACCGCACTCAGGCCGGCGACCAGGCCTTCGAAGCGGGCCTGGTCGGCACCGCCAATGCCGGTGACCTCCCCAGCGGCGTACACGCCCGTCACGCTCGTCCGCTGGGACGCGTCCACCTGAACGGCGCCGCCCGCCACGGCGCAGCCCAGCATCCGGGCCACGCGGACTTCCGGCACGAGGCCAAACCCGACGGCCAGCCAATCGCACGTCAGAGTGGTGTCGCGCCCGTGGCGGCGCAGCGTGACGGCCTCCACGCGTTCCGTTCCAGCCGCCTGGATGGGGTAGGTGTCCGGCCAGACCGGCACGCCCAGCAGCCCGAGCATCATCCGGGCGGCCTGAACACCTTTACCGGGCTGGGTGGCCGCGTGCGCCCCCATTCGAACCAGAGAACGCCAGGGGGCCTGCTCGGCGACGCCGAGTACGCGGGCGCCTTTCCGCCTCAAACTTTGGGCGACGGCGAGCAGGAGGGGCCCGGTGCCGGCCACCACCACGCGCTGCCCGGTCACGTCCAGACCGCTTTTGGTCAGGGCCTGCAGGCCGCCGGCGCCCACCACCCCCGGCAGCGTCCAGCCGGGAAACGGCATGAACCGCTCCGTGGCCCCCGTGGCGAGAATGATCGCTCCGGCCTGGACGCGCCTGAGGCCCTGGGAGGTGCCCAGCACCACGGTCCGGTCCGGTTCCGTCCAGCGCACCGAGGCGCCAGCGAGAACCTCCACGCGGGGCTCGGTGGCCAGCGCCTTCAGGACAGCTCCAGCTTCCCCGGGGGACTGCGCGGTGGCACCCCTCCAGATCTGCCCGCCGGCGGACGGCAGCGCGTCCGCGACGAGGACCGCAGCCCCAGCCCGCGCAGCGGTCAGGGCTGCCGAGAGCCCGGCCGGGCCGGCCCCAATGGCCAGAACGTCGGTCCGCAGCACCTCACTCACTGGGCACCTCCACGTGCTGGCCGTCCCGGGCGGGCGTCAGGCACGTCCGGACGAGGTGCCCGTCCACCCGGGCCCGGCATTCGAAGCAGCTGCCCATGCCGCACAGGGCGCTGCGGGGCTCACCGGTGAGGCTGCGCCGCAGCGCCCCATGGTGGACGAGCAGGGCGGCGAGCACGCTTGCGCCCTCCGGCACGTTGACGCGTTGGTGTCCGATCCAGAGTTCAGGCATGCGCGTGCTCCCGGGGCCCCGTCAGGCGGGCCGTGGTGAAGTCGTGCGCGGCCAGGGGCGTCACCCGGCCGGTCAGGTGGTGCAGCAGGAGTTCTGCCGTGCCCAGGGCGGTGGTGATCCCCAGGCCTTCATGGCCCACGGCCAGCAGCAGGTCCGGGCGGTCCGGGAGGGGACCGATCAAGGGCAGGTGGTCGGGCGTGGCGCAGCGCTGACCGGTCCACACGCGCAGCGCGCTGGCTTTGGTCAGGGCGGGCAGGAACGCCGCGGCCCGCCTCAACATCCGCTGAAGCAGCGGCCACTCCACGTCCGGTCCCGTCTGCCCGAACTGCCGGCTGGACCCGATCAGCAGCTGCCCGGTCGGGCGGGGCTGCACGTTGAACGCCACGCTGTCTTCCTCACTGCCGTGGGCACTGCGGAGGTACCCCAGTTCGACGAGTTGATGGCGCACCTGCGGCGCACCCCGTTCCGTGATCAGCAGGTGCCCTTTACGGGCCCGCAGGGGCAGATCGGGCAGGAGCGCCAGGGCGCCCATGCCGGCGGCCAGGACCGTGAAGTCCGCCGGGAGAGTCCCACCGGACGCGAGCCTGACCTTTCCCGGATCCACGGCCACCACGGCGTCGCGGACGACGGTGACGCCGGCCCGCTCGAGCAGGAACTGCGCGGCGACCGGGGCGTACACCACTGCGTCATCCGGCACGAGAAGCCCTCCGGCCAGACCAGGCCGCAGGGCGGGCTCGGTGCGCCCGAGTTCCGGCCCGTCCACGGCCGATGCGCGGCGGCCCACGGCCTGGTACGCCGCCTGCTTGGCCGTCACGGCCGCCGCGTCCGCGTCGTCGCTGGCGACCCAGGCGGTGCCGCAGCGGCGGTACTCGGCCCGGACCGGAAGGTCGCTGGCGAGGTCCGCCCAGAGTTCCAGGCTGCGGCTGGTCAGCGCCAGTTGCGCCGGGCTGTCATCCATCACCACCAGGTGACCCATGCCGGCGGCCGTGGCGCCGGCGCCGACGCACCGCTCCTCCACGACGGTCACCCGCGCACCGGCGCGTGCCAGGGCGTCCGCGCAGGCCGCGCCGACCATGCCGCCGCCCACCACGACGGCCGCTGCTCCGCGCGTCACGCGCCCGACCCGGCCCCCGCGGCCGGAATGCCCCACAGGAACGGATCCCCAGGTGCGGCGATCAACTCGCCTTCCACGGTCACGAAGGCCTGGCCGGTGATCGTCGGGAGAATGCCCGTGCGGTCACGGGTGGGGACGTACGAGCCCTGGAATTCACTGCCGATGACGCTCTGCTGCCGCCACACCACACCGGGCGCGAGGTGACCGTCCGCGGCGAGGCATGCCAGTTTCGCGCTCGTGCCGGTCCCGCAGGGGCTGCGGTCATACGCCTTGCCGGGACAGAGAACGAAATTCCGGGCCACGTCCCCCATCTCCATCAACTCGATGTGATCGATGACCTCACCGCCCTGGCCGGTGACGCCCTGCGCGTGCAGCGCCTCGCGGATCCGCCAGGCGTGGTCGGTGAGGCGCTCGACGTTGCCGAGACAGATGGACGCGGGGACGGACGACGTAAGGAAAAACCAGTTCCCGCCGTACGCCACGTCCCCCTCCACGACTCCGGCGCCTGGGACGTTCACCGTGACCCGGGCCCGGTGGCGGTAGGAGCGGACGTTCGCGACACTGACCCGCCCGTCCCCGTGCAGGGTGGCGGTAACCACGCCCGCTGGCGTGTCGATGCGGTGCTCACCTGGCTGCAGCTGGCCGAGGTAGGCGAGCGTGGCGACCACGCCCATCGTCCCGTGACCGCACATGCCCAGCACGCCGACATTGTTGAAGAAGATGACGCCTGCGGCACAGTCAGGCGCTTTCGGCGGGACCAGCAGGGCACTGACGAGCACGTCACTCCCGCGCGGCTCGTTGTTCACCAGGGTGCGCCAGTCCCCGAACGCCCCGGCCAGGGCGAGACGCTGCTCCGCCAGCGTCTCGCCGGGAAGCGAGGGAAAGCCCGACAGGACCGTCCGGGTCGGCTCGCCGGCCGTGTGGGAGTCGATGAAGCGAATGCGGCCAGGCGTGGCCAGGCTCGGTTGTGTCATGCCTGAAACGCTAGAGGTTCGCCCCGGGCCCTGTCTTGAGGCCCGGGGACCCCTCAGCTGCCGATTCCTGCATACTTTCCACGTGCGCCTCCCGCCTCAGACTGACCTTCCCCTCGCCGGGTACGCCACACTGCTCGAACTCGCCGACTACCTCCCCGACTGCGTCGTCTTCCTCAAAGACGCGCAGGCGCGGTACATCTACGCCAACCAGACGCTGCTGCAACGCCTGCACGTCCGGGACGCGGCCGACCTGGTCGGCCGGACCTCCAGCGACCTGTTCCCCGGCAACCTCGGGGAAAGCTTCACGCACCAGGACCGCCGGGTCCTGGCCGGACAGCCCCTGACGGAACACCTCGAACTGCACCTTTACCCGAACGGCCGCACCGGGTGGTGCCTCACCACCAAGCGAGCCCTGCACGACGGGACGGACGTCGTCGGACTGCTCGGGCTGTCCCGCGACCTCGGCGCCGGGCGCAGTGACCTGCCGCAACTCAACCGCGCGGTCCAGCACCTGCACGACCACCATGACCGTCCCCTGGACGTCGGCACCCTCGCCGCGATCGCCGGGATGAGCGTCTCCAGTTTCGAACGTCAGGTCAAACGCGTGTACGGCCTGACCCCGACTCAGCTGCTGATCCGTTCGCGCCTCGAAGCGGCCACCCGGCAGCTGACCACCACCGACGACTCCATCGCTCAGGTCGCCTTCGAGTGCGGGTATGCCGATCACAGCGCGTTCACCCGCGCCTTCCGGCAGACCACGGGCCTGACCCCCCGCCAGTTCCGGCAGATCACCCGCCCCGGGCACTGACCCCGCAGCCGCCCACTTCCCCTGCCCGGTATGCCGCATGGGTCACGCCGGGCAGGCGTTCGTACAAGACGGCAGGTGGAGGCCTCCCCTACGGTAGAGGTGCTCACGCACAACCTGCCTCTCAGCCGGCGCGCTGCCCAAGGCCACCGGCCACACCCCGTCCGTCCCCTCACTCCTGGAGGTCTCACATGCACCGCGCCTTCGCCCCGGCCCTGCTGGCCGGCCTGCTCCTGGGTTCACCTGCACTGGCGGCTTCATCCAAGGACACCCTCGTGATCCAGGCGTCCGCGGACGTGCCGACCCTCGACCCGGCCATCGCGTACGACACCACTTCCCTGGGGCTGATCGCCCAGATGTACGACACGCTCCTGACCTACGAAGGCACCAGTCTCAGCCGCCTCAAACCCATGCTCGCGACCCGCTGGGCGGCGACGGACGGCGGCCGGCGCTTCACGTTCACGCTCCGCCCGAACGTCAAATTCCATAGTGGCGCTCCATTCACCTGCGCGGACGCCGAGTACACCTTCCGCCGCAACCTCGTCACCAACTCCAGCGAAAGCAGCAACTGGTTCCTCGCCGAGAGCCTCCTCGGCACCAGCCGCAACGCCAACGACGACAAGACCATCACCTGGGCCCGCATTCAAAAGGCCGTCCAGTGCACCAACGGCCAGCTCGTGTTCACCCTGCCGAAAGCTGACCCGGCCTTCCTGTCCAAACTCGTGTACACCGGCCAGGTCATCGTGAACCGGGCGTACAGCGCGTCCATCGGCGAATGGGATGGCACCGAGAAGACGTGGAAAGCCTGGGTGGGCAAGCTCACCCCAGGCAGCGCCCTGTCCAGGAAACCCAACGGCACCGGGCCCTACCAGCTCGTCCGTGCCGACGCCACCACGCACCTGTTCACCGCCTTCAGCGGGTACTGGGGCAACCCGCCCGCGATCAAGCAGGTGCTGCGCCAGCGCGTGGCTGAACCCGCCACGCGCCAGCAGGCCTTCCTGCGCGGCGACGCCGACCTGATCGAAGGCAGCGGCCGCGCCGCGGATGAAGCGCAGATGCGCGGCCGGCCCGGGGTCGGCTGGACGGACGGCCTGCCAAGCACGCAGGCCTGGGCAATCCTGATGAACCAGCAGATCAAACCCGGCGCGCTCGGCAGCGGGAAACTGGACGGCAAGGGCGTTCCCCCTGACTTTTTCAAAGACGCCGCCCTCCGCCAGGCGTTCACCGCTGCCTTCAACTACGGGCAGTACATCCGCGATCAGCTCAAAGGCCAGGGATTCCAGCGCACCATGCTGCTGCCCGAGACGTTCCCCGGGTACGACCCCAGCGCCCCGAAAGCCACCTACGACCCGAAACGGGCCACGGAGTTGTTCCGCAAGGCCTGGGGCGGCAAAGTCTGGTCGTCCGGGTTCACGCTTACCGCTCACTACCGCGCCGGCAGCGCCGCTCAGCAGACCGCACTTGAGGTGCTCAAAAGCAGCATCGAGTCCATCAACCCGAAGTTCCGCATCAACGTCCAGCCCAAACCCTGGAGTGACCTGCTCTCCAGTGACAACCGCGGCCGTGAACCCCTCGTGATGATGGGCTGGTCCCCGGACTACGCCGACGCCGACAATTTCGTGTACACCTTCTACCACAGCAAGGGGTACTACGGAGACTGGCTCAACTGGAACGACGCGACCGCCGACCGCCTCATCGACCAGGCACGGAGCACCGTCACCCCAGCGCAGCGCAACGGACTGTACCGGCAGCTGGCCAGGCGGGCGTACGCCCAGGCCCCGTTCATCCTGATCCCCGCCGAGCGGGAGTACCGGTTCTACCGCAGTGAAGTGACCGGCTGGGTCTTCAATCCCATCCTGCCCGTCGCCTGGAAGGACCTGGTGAAGCGTTGATCCCTGAACACCCCGGCGACCCCCTGACGGCTGTTCGCCGGAGGATCGACGCGCTGGACGGCGAACTGCTTGGCCTGCTCGCCCGGCGTCAGGACCTGGTCAAGCAGGCTGGCCTGCTGAAACCCAGCGGGAACGCGCGGGCCGTGGCTGCGCCGGAGCGGGTCACGGAAGTCATCAATGCCAGAAGGGCAAGTGCGAGGGAGTGCGGAGTGGATCCGGACGTGGCGGAGGCCATTTGGCAGGCCATGATCCAGGCGTTCATCCAGTTTGAGATGCGCGTCAATCAGACGCCCCTGGAGGACGAGCTCAGGCCGTAAGCGCGTGGCCCCCAAGCACCCGATCGAAGGCAGCGAGGGTCAGCACTCCTGAGAGTGCCAGAACGTCGAGCCTGCTGTTGACGACCCGGTCCTGGTGTCGTGGCGGGCTGCAATCCGCGGCGCGGCCAGCCGCTGGCATCAATTGTTCTGCACGACGATCAGGATGTTTCCATACTTCCCCGCTGCATTCACGTAAATCGAAGGCGTGACAAACAGCCGACCAGGCTGCCCAGCGCCGGGATTCCGAGCCGCCTCAAACCAATGCTGAGCTGCGTTCGCTGCGGCTGGCGGCGAAATGTCCGCCGTTACCCTGATCAGGTCCGCAGCTGGTGGCAGCACCTCTCGGTTCAGAGCCGTTCGCGACCTCGCCCACACGTCCGTCACCTTCTTCGCTTTATTGCGGCCCACCCAAACATCGAAGACCACCGTGCCGGCCGTGAGGCGGTACTGGGCGACGTTGCCCCCGGGCGCGACGACGATGTTTTCGGTGAGGCTGGTGACGGTGTAGGTCTTAAGGAGCGTGCACGTGTACGTTCGGCAGAGCGGGGTGCTGCGCAGGTCACCGGCACTGCCGATCAGGGGCGCGGCGCTGGCGGAAGCCAGGGTGAGAAGAAGCAGAGGGAAGGCGCGCATGCCTGCATGGTAGGCCCCGCTGCACGCCAGCGCCTCAGCACTTGACTGCCCTTGCGAAACCCGCCCTGGGCATCATGGGCCGCTGGCGGAGGCCTTGACGACGGCTACGGACTTCCACCACTCCCAAGAAGTCACCGGACCTGCCCAATCACTCGCCGTCCCGGTGGGGTGCGATCCCTGCTTCATGCAGGAAAGTCACCTGCCCTTCAAGAGGGCCGTAAGACAGGATTCCTTATCGTGCCGCTGTGACCACGTGCATCTGTTCCCAGGAAGACTCAGGTACGGGAACGTTGGCTGAGCACCTGCGCGTCATGCTCGAACAGGCCGAGGCCATCATGGCATCAGACGCCGAACAGGCAGATGGTCTGCTGAGGGAAGCCCTGAGGCTCTCCCGCTCCCTGGGTGACCGGAAGAGCGAGGGGCAGGCGATGACGCTCCTCGGATTCACATTCTACTGGCGGTCTGAACACCAAAAAGCCATTGACGTCTTCGACCGGGCGGCCGAAATCGCCGTCGCGACCGGCGGCCGCCGCCTGCAAGCCCGGATCAGGAACGGTCTGGGGCTGTGCGCGCAGGCCCTCGGGCAGTACGGGGTGGCCATGGAGCACTACCTCGCGAGCCAGCAGCTCGCTGTCGCCGAAGGAGACGACGAGGGCCGGGCGCGGACCCTATGCAATGTCGGCATCATTCACGCTGAACTCGGGGAGCACGACCTGGCCCTGCAAGCGTTCCAGGATGTGGCCGCACTGGGCGAGGCCACCGGGAACGTGATCATGCAACTGACTGGCACCAACAACGTGGCGTTCGCTCTCCTGCACCTCAAACAGTACGCCCAGGCGGTGACCCTGAGTGAGGTGCAGCTTCCCGTCCTCCGCCGCCTTGGGCTGCGTCACCTTGAGGTGGTGTTGCAGGCCACGGTGGCCCATTGCCTGATGAAACTCGGGCGACTCGAGGAGGCGCTGGACCGTGTCCGTCAGGTCATGCCTCTGGCCGAGGAGGTGGGTAACTGCGAGGCCGTGGTGGATCTCCGGACCGCCTATGGTCTGGCCTTACAGCGTCTTGGCCAGCTCACTGAGGCGCAGAACCACTTCCAGCGCGCTCTGGCCGACGCGCGGCAGCATGGGATCAGGCCTCAGGAGCGGGCCGTGTTGCAGCTGATGAGTGCACTCCATGCCGAACAGGGGGAGTGGCAGACTGCATATGAGACGGGGCAGGCCTACCTGGAGGTGGAAAAGGCGCTGTACGCGCAGGAGGTCGACCGCAGGGCCAGGGTCCTCGGCGCTCAGATGCAGGTTGAGGTGCTCAAACGCGAGGCGGAAGTCGAGCGCCTGCGAAATGTCGAGTTGCGGCAGGCGAATGCGGACCTGCAGTCCGCGCGGGATGACCTGGCGTACCGTGCGACCCACGACGCCCTGACCGGCCTGGCGAACCGGTCGCACTTTCAGACGGAGGTCGAGCGGGCGCTCCAGGCCCCGCAGGGGGCTCCGTTCGGGATTCTCTTCATTGACCTGGACCGCTTCAAGCAGCTGAACGACACGCTCGGCCATGACGTCGGGGATGAGCTTCTCAAGGAGATTGCGCAGCGGTCAAGCCAGGTCGTGCGGTCCGGTGATCTGGTCGCCCGGATGGGTGGCGACGAATTCACGGTCATCCTGCACGACCTGCGCGGGCCGGCAGACGCCGAGCGGGTGGCTCACAAAATCCTCAACCAACTGGCACGCCCAGTCCAGGTGGAGGGTCACGTGCTTCACGTGACTGGCTCGATTGGTGTGGCCGTCGCACCGGATGACGGTCAGGACGTGACCACGTTGCAGAAACACGCAGATATCGCCATGTACCGCGCCAAGCAGGGTGGCAAGAACGGCGTGCGCACCTTCCAGCCAGCGATGGGCGAGGAGACAGATGAATGGGTCGACCTGGAACGTGACCTGCGGCGGGCGGTGACGGACGGGCAACTGGTCGTGCACTACCAGAGTCTGTTCAACGCCCGCACCGGAGCCCTGGCGGGGTACGAGGCGCTCGTGCGGTGGCAGCACCCCGTTCTGGGCCTCCTTCCGCCCGCCAAGTTCATCGGCATCGCTGAGGAAAGTGGCCTGATCATTCCCCTCGGTCAGTGGGTCCTGCAAGAGGCCTGCCGTCTGGGCTGTGGACGCCCGAGGGCTGACGATGAGCGTGAATCTCAGCGCCCTGCAATTCGAGGACCCGGATCTGGTCACCACGGTGCAAGGCGCCCTGGAGGAAGCGGGGCTTCCCTCCCGCTGCCTGATCCTGGAACTCACGGAAAGTGCCGTGCTGCGCCGCGCCGACTCTGCCGTCGACCGGCTGGCCGCCCTGAAGGCGCTGGGCATCCAGATTGCCCTGGACGACTTCGGCACCGGTCAGAGCAGCCTGAGCCTGCTGCGGAGTCTGCCGTTCGATGTGCTCAAGATCGACCGGTCCTTCCTGCAGGCCGAAAGGCAGGATGACCGGGGATCGACCCGGATGCTGATCGGGGTGATGGTCACGCTCGCCCACGGCCTGGACATGCATGTGACCGCTGGGGGCGTGGAAACCCCGGAGCAACTGGCCCTGGTCCGAGAGCTGGGTTGTGACCAGATTCAGGGCTTCATGCTGTCTCACCCTGGTCCTCTTGACTCCCTGGGTTGAGTCGCTGGGCCTGGGCGCCCGGTTTTCCTGATGTTTCTGAGGGCATCGCTCCTGAACAGTCCGCCTGCGTGCAGGTGCGTATGATTTTCAGGGGCATGTGGTCCCCCGGGTCCTCCCCGGCCTCCACCCACAGGGCCGCAACGTGCGCAATTGTGCAGGAATCGGCAATAATTCGTAGGCTCCCAGTCAAGACACGAGCAACGAACGGCACTACGCTGATGACATGGTGTCCTTCACTCGTGGTGTGCCGGACACGGCGTGGTGTGGCCACCCCCTCAGTCTGTCGCGACGACCCCGGGGGCATAATCTGGACATCGGCCGAATCCATGAACTCACGGAACGCCGTCCTGTTCCCCGTCTGGGTGGGGGCGGCCCGGAAGGTCTCCTTAATACAAAGCACCCTGGATGCAGAAGGAAGCCCGGGCATCACACCGCCGTGCAGCTCAGCGGCGCTGCATCTTCTGCAGGCAAGCCGCTGCAGAACCAGAGGGCATTTCCGGATCCTCCGCACCGCGTATCTTCCGTGCGGAGGAGTATCCTGGGGTTCACGCAGTCCCGGGCGATCCCCGGGACGCGCTGCTTTGTCCTGAGATTCTCGATCCGGTGGGGAGGCGGCTGCAGATGATGCTTCTGCCTCTTCCCTCCACGCCCACCGAGTGGCAGCAGTTCGCCGACACTCTATTTGGCGTATTCAACTACGTTCCCGATACTGTGTTTTTCATCAAGGACGCGGATCGGAGGTACCTTCATGCCAACACCACCCTGTTGGAGCGGCTGCACTGCCCGGACCTGGCGGACCTGGTCGGTAAGCGGGTCGAGGAGGTCTTCCCAGGCGCTCTGAGCCTGTCCTATGCCGTGCAGGACCGCACGGTGCTGCAGGGGGGACGCCTCGTCGAGCACCTGGAGCTTCACCTCTACCCCTCTGGAGCTCAGGGATGGTGTCTCACGACGAAACAACCCCTCCGAGACGAATCCGGTCGGATTCGCGCGTTGCTGGGAATTTCGCGGGACGTGTCCCTGCCCGCAGGTGAGGCAGGGTACGCGCGGGCTTTGCGTCTGATCCAGGAGGAGTACGCCCGGCCGCTGTCTGTGCTTGAGATCGCGCGGGCCGCGGGCGTCAGTCGCGCCACCCTGCAGCGCCAGGTCAAGCGGGCGTGTCAGCTTTCCCCAAAACAACTTTTGACCCGCGTGCGGCTCGACGCGGGCCTGCGCCTGCTTCAGACCACGGATCACACGGTCGGGCAGATTGCCCTGGAGTGCGGCTACTACGATCACAGTGCCTTTACACGCGCCTTTCATGCCGCGCTGGGGCTCACGCCCGCGGAGTACCGCGCGCTCCTGCAAGGCCGCGAGAGCGGACCGGACGCGCACAAGGAAGACCGCTCCGTCCGTCCCTGAGCGGAAGGATGGGCATTCACGGACGGCGCATCGACCCGCTCCTGCGACCGGCCTGGGCTGATGCTCCCGTGGCTTTCCGAAGGGCGGTTTGGGCAGCGGTCGCGTGTGCTGATGTGGTTGCCTGAGGTGAGCTTCGTTCGTTACGCACCTGGAAATGGCATTGACAGGCCTCCCCTGGCTCTTTAGAGTTCATCTACCGACCGACCGGTAGATGAATCTGACTGGAGGCTTCCCTTGAAAGGCAACCCCGACACGCTGCGCAAAATCCTCACCCACACCTACGACCTGATCGCCGAGGAAGGCATCGACCGGACCGCCCTCTCCGCCCTCGCCCAACGCGTCGGGATCGCCAAACCCACCCTGTACTACTACTTCCCCACCAAGGACGACCTGATCGCCGTCCTGTTCGAAGAAGTCCGGGTCATCGCCTCTTTTGAAAGCAGCTTCAAACGTGTTCCCACCCCGCACGAACCCTTCGAAGCGCAACTGATCCAGGACGGCGTCAGGTCACTCGAAGAACTCGCCCAGAACCCCAGCTTCTCCCGCGTGCTCCATGAGTACTTCGCCCTCGGGCTCCGGGAAAGCCGCTACCATGACGGGCTTCAGCAGATCACCCTCAGTTACCAGCAGGGCTTCGAAACGCTTCTCTCGCAGGCCGTCGAGAGAGGGTACCTCCGGTCCCCCCGAACCTCCATTCCGCTCACCGCTACCCTGCTCGCCCTGACCTTCGACGGCCTCAGCAACCAACTGATCCTCGGGCTCGATGTCCCATTCGCCGACCTCTGGGCCACTCAAGTTCACCTGCTGCTGGGTGACCCCGCATGACTGGCCCCGACCGGATCCACGTGATCGACGCCCTGCGCGGGCTTGCCCTCCTGGGCATCCTGCTGGTCAACATCCTGGTGTTCGCCACCCCTTACTACGCCACCGGCCTGCCCGACCCGGCCGTGCGCGGCCCCCTCGACCAGGCGCTCTATGCGCTCATCACCCTGCTGTTCGAAACGAAGTTCTACCTGTTGTTCTCCTTTCTGTTCGGCTACAGCTTCACCCTCCAGATGACAGCCGCGTCCCGCGCCGGCGCCTCCTTCCGGCCCCGCATGCTGAGGAGGTTGCTGGGCTTGGCGGTCTTCGGCATCCTCCACGCCACGTTGCTGTACCACGGCGACATCCTGACCATCTACGCCCTGCTTGGCCTGATTCTCGTCCTGGCCGAGCACTGGGACGCGCGCCGGGCCGTCCGGGTGGCCCTGACCCTCCTGGGCGTCAATGCCCTGGTCTGGTTCGTGCTGTCCGGTCTGGCCTTCGCTGAGCCCACGGCTTTCGCCACGGACGCAGCGGCCGAGCTCAGAAACGTGCGGCAAGCCCTCACGGGGTTCACCGGGTCACCTGGTGAGGTCGTCGCCGAGCACGCGCGACAGTACCGGTCCACCTGGCCGGTCCTCATGGCGCTGCAGGGGGTCAGTGCCCTGGCTGCCTTCCTGCTGGGCTTCGCCGCCGGCAAGCTGAACGTCTTCAAATCGCTCGAGAGTGCCCAGGCCGTCCTCAAGAAGATGCTCCGCCTCGGGCTGC